>Ga0137394_10001626_pt1 | contig 16464 bp, 16 predicted proteins | sample czobulk116metaG_FD_108278 | JGI IMG/M metagenome (GOLD analysis project Ga0137394, IMG submission 108278) | Vadose zone soil microbial communities from Angelo Coast Range Reserve, California, USA - czobulk1.16 metaG | ecosystem: Environmental > Terrestrial > Soil > Vadose zone | place: USA...
CGCTTCACCCCGACCGCCCGCATCGCATAGACGTTCGCCCGGTAGGGGATCTCCGACGGCAGCAGCCGGTGGCCGGCACCGTGGCGGGCGAGGAACACCACCTCCTCGTCGCCGAGCTTCCCGGAGATCAAGCTGTCGCTGGGAGCGCCGAAAGGCGTCGAGACCTCCTCCCGGCGCACCGCGCTCAGGCCGGGCAGGTCGTAGATGCCCGATCCGCCGATGATTCCCAGCACGGTCGCGCGGTGTCGCACGGCCGGCGGCGCAGGTCAATTCCTCTCGGCCCGGACTTTTGCTTTTCGCTGCCCCTCGACCGCGAGCTGCCCGCAGGCCGCGGCGATGTCGCGGCCGCGGTTCTTCCGCACCATCGCGGTGATTCCGCGGGCCGAGAGAATCCGGCGGAACGCCGCCAGCCGCTCTGCCCCCGGATCCCCGAAGCCGAGCCCGGGGTTCTCGTTGTAGGGGATCAGGTTGACCTTCACCGGCAGCCCCTTGAGCAAGGCTGCGAGCCGCCCGGCGTCCGCGTCCGAGTCGTTCACGTCGCGCAGGAGCACGTACTCGAACGTGACCCGGCGCCCCTGCCTGCTGGGAAACCTGCGGACGGCGTCGATCAGCGCCGCGATGTTCCACTTCTTGTCGACCGGCATCAGCTTCGCGCGCTGCTCGTCGGTGGTGGCGTTGAGCGACACCGCGAGCTTCACCTGCGTGTCCTCCGCGAAGCGGCCGATGTTCGGCACCAACCCGCTGGTGGAGACGGTGATGTGGCGCTGGCTGAAGTTCGCCCCTTCCTCGCTGAGCAGAAGCTCCAGCGAGCGCAGGACGTTGTCGTAGTTGTGCAGCGGCTCCCCCATCCCCATGTAGACGAGGTTGGTGAGCGGCCGCTCTCCGGGGAGACCCAGGGCGCGCAAATCCGCGTTGACGCGGTAGACCTGGTCGGCGATCTCGCCCGCGCTCAGGTTGCGGACCAGCCCCATGGTGGCGGTCATGCAGAAGCCGCACCCCATGGCGCAACCGACCTGGGTCGAGACGCAGAGGGTCCGGCGGACGCGCGCGGCAGGCTCCTCCTCGTCGGCCTCGGGATCGAAGCTCTGCGGCCCCGCCTCGTCGGGCATGTACACGCTCTCGATCAGCTTCCCGTCCTGCGTGCGCAGGCGATACTTCCGCGTTCCGTCGCTCGACTGCTGGACTGCGTCGACGGCCAGCGTGGCCAGGCGCGTCTCGGCCGCGAGCCGCTCCCGGAATGGGCGCGGCAGGTCGGTCATCTCGCCCAGGGACGCCGCGCCTCTCCGGTGCAGCCAGGAATAGAGCTGGCGAGCCCGGTATGGTTTCTCGCCGAGGCGGGCAACCAGCTCGGAAAGCTCGGACGCACTCAAGGAGCGCAGGTCGGGCCGCGCATCCTCGCCTTGGACCATCGGAAGCATCGTTCAGTGGACTTTGTCTGGCGGGACCACGCCCTGCAAGGCCACCGGGACCTTTTCGGCCGGTGCCGAATGCGAGGGCCCCGTCACGGCGGCGCCGGCGATTGGCTTGCGGGCGATCTCCACCTTCTGCACCCGCCGATCGTCCGCCGCCTTGACGGTGAAGGTGAGCCCGCCCCAGACCACCAGCGACCCCGCCGGGGGGACCCGGCCCGCGGTGGCGGTGAGGAAGCCTCCCAGGCTCTCGTAATCGCCCTCCTCGGGGAAGTCGATGCCCAGGTGCTCCTCCAGCTCGCGGATCGAGACCTGGGCGTCGGCGAGGATCAGCCCCTCGGCGAGGATCTTGATCCGCTTCTCCTCCACGTCGCTCTCGTCGTGGATCTCGCCGACGATCTCCTCCACCACGTCCTCGAGCGTGACGATGCCGCTGGTCCCGCCGAACTCGTCGACCACGATCGCCAGGTGCGTCTTGCGCCGCTGGATCTCGGTCAAGAGCCGCGAGACCTTCATCACCTCGGGGACGAAGAACGGCTTGCGCAGGTAATTGGTGAGCTGGAACTGGGACGGCTCGATCCCCTTCTTCACATCCGCGAGCAGCGTCTTGGCGTGCAGCACCCCGACCACCTCGTCGAGGTTGTTGCGGTAGACGGGGATGCGCGACAGCTCCGACTCAGTGACGAGCTTGAGCGCCTCCTCGTAGGTGGCGGTCTCCTCCAGCGCGATCACCTGCGTGCGCGGGATCATGATCTCCTTCACCAGCACCTCGGTGAAGGCGAGCACGCTGGAGAGGAGGCGCTCGCGCACCTTGTCGATCGACCCCTGCTTCGCGCCCAGCTCGATCAGGTACTCGAGCTCCTGCGACGTCACCGACTCGCCCTTCGGGTCGCTGCCGATGTACCGGCCGATCCCCCGCGGGACCTGCACGAACAGCCACGCCAACGGAGAGAGGATCCAGTAGACCGGCACCACCAGCGGCATGATCGCGACCGCGTACCCGCTCGCGTGCCGCTTGGCGAAGGTCTTGGGCGTGATCTCGCCGAAGAGGAGCAGGATGACCGTGGTGACGCCGGTCAGCACGGCCACCCCGTGGCCGTATCCCGCCTCGTCCGCCATCAGCGCGGTCAGCGAGCCCAGCCCGACGTTGACCAGCGTGTTGCCCACGAGCAGCGCGGACAGGATCCGATCGGGGTGGTTTAGCCACAGGCGAAGCAGCGCGGCCCGGCGGCCGCCCGTCTCCACCAGCGACCGGACCCGGGCCTCACCCAGCGAGGTGAGTGCCGTTTCCGCGCTGGAGAAGAAGGCCGCAGCCAGGATTCCTGCCACGAACGCGATCCATTGCCAGGACGGGACCAAAGCCGGGGGATTCTAGCCGGCCGCCTGGATCCGCGCGAATCTGCCGCTTGCCCGGCTACTTGCACTGCACCCGGAACCGCGCCATCCGGGATCCGCGCTGCTCCGAAGGGATCCAGAGCTGCGCCCAGCCCTCCGTGGTGCCGTTCAGCTCCCACACCTCGCTCACCCGCAAGGTTTCACCCGCCTTCGACGCCCGAAGGGTCTGGACCGGTCCCACCGCGCCGTCGCTGCGCTTCCAGGCGTAGGTGAACCAGCCGCGCCGGGCGGCGCCGATGGTGCCGGTGAAGACCAGCTCGATCGGGCAACGACCCGAGTAGATCCGCTTGCTTGCCTCGGCATGCGTCCAGCGCACCACGCGGCGCCGGGTGGAAGCGGAGCTCGCGAACGCCGTGGCCAGAAGCAGGGGGGCGATCGCGATCCGCATCGAAAAAGACTGTACCGGCAGAACCTCGAGGTCCGGAAGGCGGCTTACCGCCTCCACTCGTACTTCACCAACTCCGTCTGTGGGAAGAAGTAGGCGATTTCAACCTTCGCGTTTTCCGGGGAGTCCGACCCGTGCACGCTGTTCGCCTCGATGCTCTTCGCGAACAGCTTCCGGATGGTTCCCTCGGCCGCGTTGGCCGGATTGGTCGCGCCCATCACCTCGCGGTTGCGCGCGACCGCGTTCTCCCCTTCCAGGACCTGCACGATCACCGGCCCGGAGGTCATGTACTGCACCAGGCTCTTGAAGAACGGCCGCTCCCGGTGCACCGCGTAGAAGCCCTCCGCCTCCTGCTGCGTGAGGTGGAGCATCTTGATCGCGACCGGCTTGAGGCCGGCCTCTTCGAACCTGGTCAGGATCTTCCCGATCACGCCGCTCTGCAGCGCGTCGGGCTTGAGGATGGAAAGGGTTCGCTCGATGGCCATGGTGGGCGCGCCACCTAGCACGTGCGCGCCCGAAGTTCAACGCGTGTCAGAAGCGGATCGGGATCGCCGCGATCAGCATCTTGATGTCGTCGTCGGTGAAGAACACGCCCGCCCCGATGAAGTAATCGCGGCCGTTGATGATGCGGCTGGTGTGCTCGGGATCCACCAGCGGCGGGTTGAGCACGTCGTCGATGCCGGCCGTCAAGAGCAGGTGGCCGAGGAAGCGGTAATCGGCGTAGAGCTTGAGGCGCGGCTTGTTCTTGAGCGGGTTGGCGAACTCCCACAGGTCCGCCGCGAGGTTGAGCGAGTCGTTCGCCAGGTGCAGCTTGAGCCCGAAGCCGCCCGTGTTCTCCAGGATGCCGAACCGGCCGGAGATGGGGCCGTACCGCTTTGCCAGGTACGCGCTGAACTTGAGCACGCGCTCGGTGGTGATGGTCTCGACTCCCCTTGGATAGTTGGGGAAGCAGGTCTGCGGACTGCAGTCAGTAATGTTCACCGACCGGACCTGCTTGGTGTAGCCGCGCGGATCGTCGACGATCTCCAGCCCGTACCACTTGTCCGGCCGGGGGATGATCCGGATCCCGAAATAATTCTTGGTCCAGGGATTGTAAGCGGTGTCCCTCACGATTCCCAGCACGTTGGGTACGTTGGGGTCGACCCGTCCGCCGCCCGGCGCACCGATCATCACCTCGCTGCGCTCGTTCACCTCGATCCTGAGCTGGTCGGGCGTGCCGAGCAGGTTGGTGAGCTGCGTGGAGGCCTTGTCCAGGTTCTTGGCCAGCTTGTCGTCGTTGACCAGGTGGCCGATGGTCCCCTGCCCCTTGTTGATCTTGTCGGTGATCTCCTGGACGTTGGTGAGCGAGGCGTCGAGCTTGGAGAGATTCGTCTTCAGGCTCTTCACGCTCTCCTTGAAGTCGCCCTGCTGCTGCGAGCCCACCACCTGGCCGATGGTCCGCAGGATGTCGCGCGCTTCCCCCGTCGCATCGCGGGTGTTCTGCAGGATGGCGACGATGTCGCCGCTCTCCGTCGCCGAGAGGTGCGCCAGGTCGCCGGAGAAGCGCTGGAAGTTGGCGAGCGTCGCGTCGAGCTTCGCGCCGCTCTGGTTGACGATGCGTTCGATGCCCTCGCTGACCCGCAAGAGGCGCGAGACCAGCGTGCGCATGTTGTCCTCGCCCTCCGCGCCGCCCAGCACCTTGCGCAGGTTCCCGGTGATGTCCCCGATGTCGCCGGTGATCTTGTTCAGCGACTGGAAGACGTCGTTCATCGAGGGCTGGCGGATGACGATGCGGATCTCGTCACCGTCGCCGAGCACCGGCTGGCCCGAAGAGCCCGGCGTCACGTCGAGCAGGAAGTCGCCGAGGATCGACTCGCTGCGCTTGGTGATGGTGGCGTCGCGGTGGAGGATGAACTGCTTGCGGATGCGCAACCACACCTTGGCCTTCGAGAGCTGCTGATCCAGCTCGACGCGGTCCACCTGTCCGATGGGAATGCCGGCGACCTGCACGCGGGAGCGGACCCCGAGCCCCGTGGCGTCGTCGAAGACCGCGTAGACCATGTAGGTGCGGTTGGACCCGAACTGGCTGCCGCCCAGCAGGTAGAGGCCGAAGCCGAACGCGGCCACCGCCAGGGCGACCACGAGTCCGACGCGCAGCGGAGTCCAAAAAGACGGCACGGCGCTCCGATCCTAAGTCCTTCCAAACCAGGTCGCGAGAAAATGCCGGGTAAAAGGCTCTTTGGTCCTGCGGACTTCCGCGGGTGTTCCCTCCTCGACGATGCGCCCTTCGTTGATCACGGCGATGCGGTCGGCGATGTTGAATGCAGACCCGATGTCATGGGAAATGACCACGCTGGTTACGGAAAGCCGCTCGCGCGCGTGGATGATCATTTCGTCAACGCTCTCCGTCGTCAGCGGATCCAGCCCAGTGGTCGGCTCGTCATAGAGCACGATCTTGGGCTCCCGGACGATGGCCCTCGCCAGGCCAACGCGCTTCCGCATACCCCCAGACAACTCCGCCGGATATTTCTGTTCGACCCCGTGCAGATCGACCACCGCTAGCTTTTCCTTAACCTTTTCCATGATTTCCGGCTCTGAGAGGCCGGGGTTGTGCTCCCGCAGCGGGAACGCGACGTTGTCCCCGACCGTCATCGAATCGAACAGGGCAGAGCTCTGGAAGACCATCCCCATCCGCTCGCGAAAGACGGCCAGCTCCTGCCGGGTCATGATGGAGATGTCCTGCCCGTCGACGATGACCCGGCCCTGATCCGGCTTGAACAAGCCCATGATGTGCTTCATCAGGACCGTTTTCCCGCTGCCGGACGCCCCGAGGATGACCTCGGTGGTGCCCTCCGGAATCTGGAGATTGACGCCCTTGAGGACGGGAAACCCGGCGAAGCTTTTGTAGAGGTCCTGGACATCGATCATCGCCGGCGGAGCCGGGGAAGGGCTCATCCGCCCAGACCTCCCTTGGGCTGCGGCGGACCGCTGAGCGAGATGGCCGTGTAGATGTAGTCGATGGCGAAGATGGCGACCAACCCGCCGACCACCGCCTGGGTGGTGGCGATGCCCACGCCGCGCGCTCCGCCCTCGGCCCGGTAGCCCCGGTAGCAAGCGATCACGGTGATCACGAACCCGATCACCGCGGCCTTGCCCAGGCCGTTGGTGATGTCGCTGACCTCCACCAGCTGCTCGATGCGATTGAGGAACGTCCCGGGGGAGAGATCCTTGATCCAGACCGCGATGCCGTAGGCGCCGAACAGGGCGATGGCGTTGAAGAGCATGGTCAAGAGCGGGGCCGCGACCGCCGCCGCCAGGATGCGCGGCACGACCAGGTAATTGAGCGGATCGACCGCCATCGTCTCCAGCGCGTCGATCTGCTCGGTCACTCGCATGGTGCCGAGCTCGGTGGCGGCGGCCGAGCCGACCCGGGCCACCATCACGATGCAGGTGAAGATGGGCGCCAGCTCGCGCGCCAGCGAGATCTCCACGGTCGCGCCCGCCAGCGACTGCGCGTTGAAGAGGCTGAAAGCGTAGACCGTCTGCAGCGCCAGCACCATGCCCGTGAACAGGCCCGTCAGCGCGACCACGAACATCGAGCCGTACGCCATGAACTCGAGCTGGGTCATCAGGAGCCCGACCCGGTAGGGCCGGCGGAAGACGGCGGCCACCGACTGGCCGGCGAACGTCGCCAGCTCTCCCAGCACCTCGAGGGGGCGCTCCAGGAGCTTCAGCCATTGCGGACGCGGTTTCGGACCCGCGGTGATCTGCTCCGCCATCGGCGGCTTTGTATCCCGAGATGCCCGTGTGCGCGACTTGTCGACCTTTCGACACCCCCCCTCAGCGGATTGCCGGATTCACTGGGGATGGACAGCGTGGCGGCACATGTGGCTCGTCCTGTTGCTCGCCGCGGCTCCCTTGGAAGCAGCCCGGGCGTACTCGCTCCTCTCCTACGTGGCGGGCGATTACGCGATGGCGGTCGGACCTTCGGGCGAGGTGCTCTCGCCACAGGAATTCGACGAGCAGCGCGTCTTCGCCGCCGACGCGGCTCGCGACCTGAGCGCTTCGGGCGCTACCGATCTGGCGGCCGAGTCGGAGCGGCTCGGCGCGCGGATCGCCGTCCGCGCGCTGCCGCGCGAGGTGGTGCCGGCAGCGCACGGGTTGGCGGAGCGGATCGCGCAGCGCTTCCAGCTCGCGATGCTTCCGCGGCGCGCGCCGGATCTGCGCCGGGGGCGGGCCGTGTACCGGCAGGCTTGCGCCGCCTGTCACGGGGCGGACGGGACGCCGCGCACGGAACATCTCGAGCTGCCCACGCGTCCTCTCGCCTTCTCTTCGGCGCAGGAGATCGCGCGGCTGACCCCGCAGCGGATCTTCGCGGCCGTTAACTTCGGAGTGCCGGGCACGGCCATGCCGTCCTTCGGCGGCGCGATCGACGAGGACGCGATCTGGGACGCGGCTTTCGCGGCCCTGCTGTTCGGGCACCCTCCGGCTGCCCGGGCCCGTGGCGAGGAGCTTCTGCGCAAGCTGCCCCGGCGCCCAGACTGGCTGCAGCTCGCGGTGCACACCGACGACCAGCTCCGCGTGGCGCTTTCGCACAGCCCGTTCAGCGGAGAGGACCGCGAGGCGGTGATCGCCGCGATCAGATCGCGCTTCGGCGACCCCGCGGCGCCCGAGGCGGCGCGCTGAGGCTCAAGGCGGGAGCTGCCAGTCGCGGTGCGTGATCAGCCGCGCTCCGCGCTTGGAGAACAGGTAGCTCCACACCCACTGCGCGAACACCCAGATCCGGTTCTTGAAGCCGATCAGGTAGAGGATGTGGATGAACAGCCAGGCGACCCAGGCCAGGAAGCCGGTGAGCCTCAGCCGGCCCGCCTGCGCGATGGCCTTGTGCTTGCCGATGGTGGCCATCATCCCCTTGTCGCGGTAGCGGAACGGCCGGCGCGGGCGGCCCTGGACCGACGCGATCACGTTCTGCGCGGCGAGCCGCCCTTCCTGGATGGCGGCGGGCGCGAGGCCCGGCACCAGCCCGCGGCCGGGCTCTTCGAGGTGGGCCATGTCTCCGATCACGAACGCGTCCCTGTAGCCGGGGATCGAGAGATCGCCGTTCACCTTCACCCGGCCGGCTCGGTCGAGCTCGACGCCCAACGAGTGGGACAGCCCGGAGGCCTGCACGCCCGCCGCCCAGAACACGCTCTTCGCCGCGATCCGATCCTTGCCGCCGACCTCGACTCCGCCGGCGTCGATGTCCGTCACCGCCGACGAGGTGCGGACCTCGACGCCCAGCGCGCGAAGGTCGGCCTCTGCGTGGCGCGAGAGCGGCTCCGCGAAGGCCGGCAGGATCCGCGGGCCGGCCTCCAGGAGGATCACGTGCGCGGTGGTCGGGTCGATGTGCCGGAAGTCGCGCACCAGCACGGTCCGGCTGATCTCCGCGATCGCTCCCGCCAGCTCGACGCCGGTGGGCCCGCCGCCCACGATCACGAACGTGAGGTGCGGCCGGCGGGCGTCGGGGTGCGCCTCGTTCTCCGCCGACTCGAAGGCGAAGAGGATGCGCCGGCGGATCTCGATGGCCTGCTCCAGCGTCTTCAGGCCGGGCGCGAACGGCTCCCACTCCGGATGGCCGAAGTAGCTGTGCGTCGCGCCGCAGGCCACGATCAGGTAGTCCCAGGAGAAGCTCATCCCTTCCCCGAGAAAGATGCGCTTGTCGGCCAGATCCACGCGGGTGACGCGCCCGAGGTGCACGTCGACGTTGCGGGCGTGCGTGAACTGGGCGCGGACCGGCGAAGCGATGTCCGCCGGGTTCAGCCCGGCCGTGGCCACCTGGTAGAGCAGCGGCTGGAAGAGGTGGTGGTTGCGCTGATCGACGACCGTGACGCTCACCGAGGGGTGCTTCGCCAGCTCACGGGCGGCCTCGAGCCCGCCGAAGCCCGCGCCGACGATCAGCACTTCTTTCGCCATCCCGGGCGACCACTACTACACTCGGCCGTCGATGGGGATGCGTTTTCCGGCGGAAGCTTCCTGGCTCGAGATCGACGCCAGGGCGCTGGCGCACAACGCGGCGGTCTTCCGCGAGGTGCTGGGCCCGGCCGTGCGCCTGGGAGGCGTGCTCAAGGGAAACGCCTACGGCCACGGACTCGCCGAGGCGCTGCCCCACGCGCACGCCGCCTGCGACGCCTTGTACGTGATCGAGGCCCGCGACGCGCTCGCCGTCCGCGCCATGGAGGCGAAGTCGCAGGCGGCGCGCCGGCAAGTGCTGGTCCTGGGCGCGATCGACGGCGAGGAAGCGGTCGAGCTGGCGCAGGTCCAGGTCGAAGTCGCCCTCACCGACCCGGGCCAGGCGCGCTTCGTCCCGGCGCTGCGGGCGGCGAAAGCGCGGCTGCGCGGGCACGTGCACGTGGACACCGGCCTGGGGCGCGAGGGCTTCACCGTCCCGGAGCTGCCGAAGGCGCTCGAGTGGCTGGCGCAGGCGCGCGACGCCATCGAGGTGGCAGGCGTCCTCTCGCACTTCGCGAACACCGAGGACGTCACCGAGCAGAGCTACGCGGCGCAGCAGCTCGCGGCTTTCGAAGAAGGCGCGAAGCGGGTCCGCGAGGCCCGGGGAAGCCTGCCGGCGCCGCTGGAGCGGCACATCGCGGCCAGCGCCGCGGCCCTGCTCCTGCCGCAGGCGCGTCAGGACGTGGTGCGCGTGGGGATCTCGCTGTACGGCCTCTGGCCGTCGAGCGAGACGCGGCTGTCGGCGCGGGCCCTGCTCGGCCGCGTCCCCGAGCTGCGCCCGGTGTTGTCCTGGCGCTGCCGCAGCCAGCTCACCAAGTGGCTGCCGGCCGGGAGCTACGTCGGATACGGCTGCACCTACCGGTGCCCGGTCGACACGCGCATCGCCGTGCTGCCGATGGGGTACTGGGACGGCTACCCGCGCCTGTTGTCGTCGCGCGCGCACGCGCTGGTGAACGGGCAGCGCTGCCCCGTGCTCGGGCGCGTGATGATGAACCACGTGGTGATCGACGTGACGCGTGCCGCCCGCGGGGAAGGCCCGGTCACGGCGACCCTGCTCGGCCGCGACGGGGACGAGCAGGTGTCCGCGGATCAGCTCGCGGTCTGGGCCCAGACCATCAACTACGAGATCGTCACGCGAATCGGTGCCCACCTGCGCCGCGTCTTGATCTAAAGTCGCGCTCTTCCATGGCCCATGCACTGAAGGTCGGAGGCGACATCGACGCGTGGTGCACGCGCTGCAAGATGAACCTCGGGCACACGATCCTCGCGATAGTCTCCGGCAGGCCCGCGCGGGTCCGCTGCAATACTTGCCAGGGGGAGCACAACTACCGGGGCGCGGCGGGCCCCGAGCCGCGGAAGGGTTCGTGGGAGCCGCGCGAGGTTCGCGAGCGCCGCGAAGCCCGCCCTTCGGTGACGAGCTGGGAGGCGCTGCTGGCGGGAAAGGACCTGGCGCGCGCGCGGCGCTATTCGGCGAAGGAGAAGTACGCCTCCGAGGAGGTGATCCAGCACCCGCTGTTCGGGATCGGGCTGGTGCAGGAGGTCCGGGGCGACAAGATCCAGGTCGCGTTCAAGGCGGACGTGAAGACGCTGGTGCACGGGAAGTAGCACGCATTTCATGCGCTGCTACGCGTACCGGCGGGCCGCGCGAAGCAGGTCCAGGCAGCGCGCCATGTCGTCGGGAAGCGGCGACTCGATCGAGAGCCAGCCGCGCCCTCTGGGGTGCGGGATCCGCAGCGCCGCCGCGTGCAGGGGCGTCCGGTCGAGGACCACCGTGTCCGGGTCGGGCGCGCCGGACCAGAGGTCTCCCACGCGGATGGGCGGCTGGGCTCCGTAGCGCGGATCGACGATCAGCGGATGGCGGATCTCCGCGAGGTGCACGCGGATCTGGTGCCTGCGCCCGGTGCGCGGAAAGCACGCGCAGAAGGTGAAGGCTCCGTATCGTTCCTTCGGCAGCACCCGCGTCTGCGCCGGGAGGGCGCCCTTTCTTCCGGCGCGCACGAGGCCACTCCGCGCCTCCGCCAGCGGCAGATCGATCTTCTGCTCCTTGGCGAGGTCGCCGCGCACGATCGCCAGGTAGGTCTTCTCCGCACGGCGGCTCTCGAACGCCGCGTTGAGAGCGCGATGCGCGTCGCGGGTGCGCGCGAATAGGACGACGCCAGAGGTGTCGCGGTCGAGGCGGTGCACTGGCAGCGCGTCCGGAGCGAGGGCGCGCACCTGCGCGGAGAGCGCGGGCTCTTCCATTCCGCGTCCGGGAACCGTCAGCAACCCCGGGGGCTTGTCGATGGCGATGACGTGCTCGTCCTCGTGCAGGATTCTCACGCCGCTGGACTTGTACCGCACACCGAGGTTCTTCGCTCCCGCCTTTTCTGGTTTCGGTCCCGGAATCCGGGGTAGCGTCCCGCTTCCGTGCTCGCGCTTGCACTCGCCCTGCTCGCCGCCGGCGGCCCGATGGGGCTGCGCACCCAAGGCCCGCTCCGGGAGCTGTTTCTCGACATGACCGGCGCGGATGCCCGGCCCATCGGGCGGCCGGACTTCCAGATCCGCTGGAGCGTCGCGAACACCTGGAACGAGCAGATGACGCTGCAGCGCGGCGACGACCGGGCGACGCAGCTGCTCGACGAGCAGGCCGACTCGCTGATGTTCCAGGTGAAGGCGCCCTGGCCCGGCTTTCCCGGGGTGTGGACCGCCCTGGAATGGAAGATCACCGAGCATTGGGGCGGCTGGAGCGACGCACCGATCGAGTCCTGGCACTCGCTGATCGGCGCCTTCAACTACCAGCGCTCGATGTATCCGCGGAACCACGTCGGGCTGCTCTATACGGACACGGGCGGAACGGCCTTCAACGTCCATTCGGCCACGGTGGCTCCCGGCGACCTTACGGCCCGCACGCAGGTCGCGCTCTACGAAGGCCCCGTGAACCTGGCCGCGCGGTTCGATCTGAAGCTTCCGATCGGTTCGCTCTCGGCGGCAGGAGGCTCCGGCGGCGTCGACGCTGGGGTGGGCATCCTCGCGACCTGGCCGGCCACGACCTGGATGACCGTGCACGGGCTGGTCGCGGTCAGCCGGTTCTCGCAGCTCGCCGCGCCCACGCTGCTGCAGCCCAAGCCGTGGCACTTCACGGCCGAGGCCTCGATCGAGTTCCAGATCGGCAGCGCCACGCTGCTCATCGAGGACCGCGTCCTCTCTCCGCTGCTGCAGCCCGGCTGGTCTCGCAGCGGCGCCCCCGACGACGACGCGCTGCTCTCGAGCGGCCTCTACGCGGACTTCCGCGCGCACAACCAGATCAGCTTCGGACTTCGCTATGGCCGATTCACCACGTTCTTCAGCGAGGACTTCACGCCGGGAAGCAATCCTCATAGCGTGCTGGGCTGGGTGTACATGTCGAACGCGCCCGACGTGGTGGTCGGCCTGGCATTCACCCAGCCGCTGTAGATCAGGCGAACTCCTCGAGCTGCTTCAGGTCCAGCGGGCAGAGCCCGCTCAGCGCCTTGTGCGCGGCCTCCGACTCGCCGACCACGATCAGGAGCGCCCCATCGCGCGCCGGCGAAATCTCGCCGGCCATGGTGCGCGCCTGCGCGGGGGTGACCCCGAGCACGCGCTTCCGGTAGGTGGTCAGGTGCTCCAGCCCCAGCCCGTCGAGCAGCGCGTCGGCGATCTGCTCCGCCAGCGCCTCGTGGCTCTCCAGCCCCAGCGGGAACAAGCCCGCAAGGTAGCGCCGCGCCTTCTCCAGCGAATCCTCGCCGGGCCCGGACCGGGCATAGCCGCGCATCTTCTCCAGGGCCAGGTCCACCAGCTCGCGGAGCGTCTCGTTCTTGGTGAAGCTGGAGAAGACGCTGAGCCCGGCGCGGCGGTTCATGTGCAGGCGCGTGTTGACCGAGTACGAAAGCCCGCGATCCACCCGGATCGCGTCCACCAGGAGCGAGGTGAAGCCGCCGCCCAGCGCCGTGTTCGTCACCACCGCCTCGGCGTACTGCGGCGTGGACCGCGGCAGTCCCGGCGCCACGATGCGGACCTGCGCCTGGGTCGCGTCCGGCTTGTGGATCACCACCGCCCGCATTCCCTCGCCGGGCGGGAGACCCGCGAACTGCAGCGGGATCCTCTGGCTCTTCCCCGGCCACGAGGGTTCCCACTGCGCGAGCTTGGCCTTGAGCTGGTCGAGCAGCTCGGCCGGCGAGCCCTGTCCGACCACCGCCGCCAGCGCGCCCAGCTGCTGGTACCGGGTGGCGTGGAAGCTGAGCGCGTCCTCCCGCCGGAACGTCTCCACGTCGCGGCAGAAGCCCTGCGCGGGATGCGCGTAGGGATGGCCCGGGCCATAGCCCAGGGTGACCACCGCCCGCCCCGCCACCGTGCTCGGCTCGTCGAGATCGCTCTGCAGCGCCGCGATCGACCGGCGGCGCGCCGCCGAGACCTCGGTGTCCTCGAACGCGGGCTCGAGCGCCACCTCGAACAGCGCGTCGACCGCCCGATCGGAGAGCTCGGCCGGCACGGTGAGCGCCAGCGCCGCCTCCTCCATGGAGGCGTCCGCGTAGAGGTGCGCGCCCATCGACTCGATCATCTCGTCCACGTCCTGCGCGGGGCGCCGCCGGGTGCCGCGGCGGAGCAGATCCACGGTGAACTGTGCCAGCCCGGCCTTGCCACGGGGGTCCTCGCAGGCCCCTGCGGGCAACGAGAGCCGCACGTGGAAGAGCGGCAATCCCTTCTTCTGCACCGCGAGCAGCGTGAGGCCCGAGGGCAGCTTCTCGATCTGCAGCGGCGGAAGCTGGAGGTCGGCGGCGGTCACGCCTCGACCTCGCCCGGAAAGAGGGTGACCACGTTCCGCCGGTGCGGCGCGAACGTCTTGTGCGCCACCCGCTGCACGTCCGCGGCGGTGATCGCCGCGTAGCGGTCGGGCAAGTCCAGCATCGATCGCCAGCTTCCCAGCATGATCTCCATCTGGCCGATGGTGTGGGCCCGTCCGTTGGTGGTCGAGAGCGCCCGCAGGAGCTGGCTGCGCACCAGGTTCTTGGCGCGCTCCAGCTCCCGGTCGGAGATGCGCTCGCCGGCGATCCGCGAGAGCTCGGCCCACAGGGCGCTCTCGGCGCGGGCCGGATCCACTCCCGGGTTGAGCTTGAGCGAGACCTCGAACGGCCCGGGATCCATCCGCCAGCCGAAGTAGACGTGGGCGTCGACGCACAACTCCTGCTCGTAGACCAGCGCCCGCTTCAGGCGCGCGCCTTCGCCGGAGCTCAGCGCCGCCTCGATCAGGTCGAGCACCAGCGAGTCCGTATCGCGGCCGTCGGAGCTGCGGAAGCCCGCCAGCAGCGCCGGGGCCTGCGACGGGTAACGGATCACCGCCCGCCGCTCGCCTTTCTGTGGCGGCTCACCGGTGGGCACGCCGGGCGGCGGCGCGCCCGAGGGAATCGACCCGTACAGCCGCTGGATCTCCTTCAGCGCCGCTTTGGAATCGAAGTCGCCCACCAGCACCAGCGTGCAGTTGTTCGGCGCGTAGTAGGTGCGGAAGTAGCTCTCGCAGTCCTGGCGCGTGATCGCCTCGATGTCGCTCATCCAGCCGATCACCGGCCAGCGGTACGGGTGCGCCAGATAGGTCAGCGCCCCCAGCGCCTCCGCGAGCATCCCGTCGATGTCGTTGTCGGTGCGGAACCTCCGCTCCTCCTTGACCACGTCGCGCTCCCGCGCCAGGGAGGTGTCGTCGATGGTCAGCGAGGCCATCCGGTCGGCCTCCAGATCCAGCACCAGGGGCAGCGCCTCGGAGGCAAAGTCCTCGTAGTAGGCGGTGAGGTCCTGCGAGGTGTACGCGTTCGAGCTCCCGCCGGCCGCCTCCAGGCGGCGGTCGAACTCCTTCGGGCCGTACTTGCGCGACCCGTTGAACATCATGTGCTCGAAGAGGTGGGAGATCCCGGTGATCCCCGGCCGCTCGTTGCGCGAGCCGACCCGGAAGAAGCTGTAGACCGTGCAGACCGGCAGCGAGCGGTCCTCGAGCAGCCGGATCTGCAGCCCGTTCGGAAGGGTGTGCTCCGCGACGGGGAAGTCCTTGTCGGAGAGCGGCATCAGTCCTCGGAGGGCGGATGGAGGGGCGTCATCAAGAGTTGCTCCGCGGGCGTCATCAGCTTCTTGCGGTTGTTGCATTCCTTGCAGGCGGCCACGACGTTACCCCGGGTGCTGCGCCCGCCGCGCGCGATCGGGACCACGTGGTCCATGCTCAGCTCCCGCGAGGGAACCTGTTTGCCGCAATAGGCACAGACGCCACGCTGGATCCGGCGTTGCCACCACGCGGTCTTGCGGAGCGCACGAGCCCTCTCCCGCTCCCTTGCCATGTGGGCGGGATCCACGTCCAGCGAGTACCACTCCTCGACCATGCGCCAAGCCTTGTAACCCGGCGGGGCACGGCCTTCCATGCCTGGGCAACCGCTTTCCCACCCTGCGAGCGCACGCTCAGTCGCCCGCACCTTGGCACGGAGCGTGTAGATGACCGGCCGCGGGCTCGTGTTCGCGGGGGTGCCGAATGGGTCGGTTCCGGGCGGCGGCGTGCGTGATCTTGATCACGGCCTGCGGAGGCGCGAGCCAATCCAAGGTGCACGGCCTGGGCGGCACCCTGTCCGTCAGCCCCGCGACACTCGACTTCGGCGACGTCGCCCTGGGCAAGCAGCTCACGCACGAGCTCGTCCTGCGGAACACCGGGCTCGTCCCGATGACCGTGAACAACCTGCCCCAGTTCGCGAACCCGTCGTTCGAGGTGACGGGTCTTCCGGCCACGCTCGGCCCGGGCAGCTCCGCGAACGTGACCGTCCGGTACCGGCCGCCGGGGCTGGGGCCGCACGAGCGGATGCTGCAGCTCGTGACCGACTCCCCCGCGGACAACGGGACCGACGTCGACTTGCGCGGCAACGCCGTGCGCGGCCTCGCCACGCTATCCGGGGATGCCTTCGATTTCGGCGACGTGGTGGTGGGCTCCACGGCCACGCAGGACCTGCTGCTCACCAACAACGACGGGAAGGCGGAGACCTCGGTCGCGATCTCCCCGCCGCAGGACGCGCCGGCGTTCTCGGTCGCCCCGCCCGGCGAGCAGTCGCTGGCCTCGCAGCAGTCGATGGTGGTGCGCATCCAGTTCCGGCCCGACCAGCTGACGGACTACCAGTCGACCCTGCTGGTCACGCCCTGCCCCACCTGCTCGGCCCGCCCGATCACGCTGACGGGAAAGGGGGTGGACAAGCTCCTCCTCGTCCAGCCCGAGACCATCGACTTCGGCGAGCTCCTTCTGGGCGGCAACGCCACCAAGACGTTCACGGTGACCAACACCAGCAAGGCTCC
>Ga0137394_10001627_pt1 | contig 16457 bp, 7 predicted proteins | sample czobulk116metaG_FD_108278 | JGI IMG/M metagenome (GOLD analysis project Ga0137394, IMG submission 108278) | Vadose zone soil microbial communities from Angelo Coast Range Reserve, California, USA - czobulk1.16 metaG | ecosystem: Environmental > Terrestrial > Soil > Vadose zone | place: USA...
GTAGTTTCCCCACTGGATACTCAAACTAGCCACCGTCTCAGGCGCGAGGAACAACAACACGCAGATGCCGAAATTTGACGGGTTCCAAAGGTGGCGGCCTTTCACGCGCAACACGTATTTCGACATTATCGAAATTACACTGCAGAGCGCGTAGGGCCAGAATGCCGGCGAGCGAATGAGAATGCCAATGCTAATCCCGGTGATGTAAGCGCTCGCGAGGTTGTGCCACTTGCCGAAGAAGATTCGGCCCAGAACCAGCTCGGTAACAATGGCGGCGGCGATCGCCAGCGCCGTCCGTTGGTAGCTTTCGAGGATGCCGTAGGAAAGGTGGCCGACCAGCAGGATGCACGTGATAAACAGCGGCGCAATATAACGGTTATCGAAACGAACCTTCTTCGTTGCCCCAGCTTCGAGCCCAATCGTGATCTTTTTTTCGCCGAGGGGTTCAGCCACTGGTTAATTCGTCTCCATGTTCGACAGAAATCTCTGATCAAGTGTCTTCGACGCCTATCAGCAACCTTCGTTTAGAGGTGGGCACCGCCCACCGGTACGCCGCTGGACACACCATTCAGATAAATGATAGTGCGTTAATTATTAACCCCGTTCGTTTCATCCAGGTCGCACCGGTGGGCGGTGCCCACCTCTAAACCAACGTTGATGCGACTCGTCGAGGCACTTCCTGAAGTGTGTCGGACATCAACTCAAACAACTGGCTCATACCGGTTCCTTAATTTTGTAATTTTGACCGGCCACCGGCGCTGCGATAGTCTGGATTTTTCCCGAAGGCCATCGAATCTCGGCCTTCTCGATGTGCGGTGTCTTGCCGAGTCCAAAATGCAAACGCCGCTGATTCTGCGCACAGAAGCCGCTGCCACCGGAAACCTGCTGCACTTGTTGCTGACCATCCCAAAACAATCGTACCTCCGCGCCGATCGCGCTGCGGTTACTGGCCGTGCCTTCCAACTCGAAATCGATCCATTTGCTTTCGGGATTTGCAGTATTTTTGTAAAGCAGCAGTGGCCCTTTTTGATTAGCGACTACGACATCCAGCACGCCACGATTCCACAAGTCAACTAAAGCCACAGAACGCCCGTCGTAAATGTCGGTTACGCCGACTGCCTGGGCCACGTTTACAAACCTGCCAGACCCGTCGTTGAGCCAAACGCGCTTTTGTTGGTAGCCGGACAAGCTGCGGCCATCCATTGCGGGCCAGTGGGCCGCATCGGAGATGATGGTGGAATTCCCGCCGGTGATCTTGGAGAAGTCGTACCAGTAATTCTTGTCGTGGTCGGCCGAGATGTAACCATTCACCAGGTACAAGTCGAGCGTGCCATCATTATTGAGATCACCAAACTGTGCGCCAAAGCTCCAGCCGCCGATTTCGACGTCCATGGCCCGCGCGAGATTATCGTAGGCGAGCGAATCTCCCGCGGTTCCTTCCTTCGGCACCCAAAGGTTATTGCCCTGGATGAGGACGCCGTCTTCTGAAATGTTTGAAACGTAGATCGAATACTTGCCCTGGTTGAGAACATCTCCGACCGTCGCGTTCATTCCGCTCTTTGGCGAAAAGCCCACGCCGGCCTGTTTGCCAACCTCATGAAACTGTTTCCCGTCATTGGAGTAGAGTTCTGAGATTCCATAATCATTGGCAATGAAGAGATCGGGATGCCCGGTGCCCCGCAAGTCCGCGGCCGTTGCCGCCAATGCCCAGCGACGGGTGTCGATGCCGAGTTTTGCGCTGACCTCTTCAAATGAACCGTTGCCCAAATTGTGAAACAGATACTTGCGCCCGCCGTTTTTCGCATACTCAAAACTCTCGGGCATCATCTTCGTTGTTTTGAGATGCCAGAGGTCGACGTCTTCGGCGTAGTAGCCGCCGAGGAAAAGATCCAAACGTCCATCGGCGTCGTAGTCAAACCAAATAGCAGTATTGGCATTTACCCACGAAGGCAGGCCGGCGCTCTCCGTAACGCGGGTGAACTTCTTTCCAGCATCGTTATGAAAGAGTTCAGGCCGTCCCCATTTGTAGAGGAAAAGATCTTCGTAACCGTCGTTGTCGTAGTCTCCCCAGACTGCGCCCATCGAAACTCCAGTGCCGGACTGATTGAGATCGGCAACTCCCAAATCCCCGGCGACATCCTGGAACGATCCATTACTCATATTTCGATAGAGCGCGTTCCTGCTTCCTTCGCCGCTATTGGTTACGTAGATATCCGCCCAACCGTCGCGGTCGTAATCTACAATCGAGACGGCGGCGCCCATCGAGGCGACCTGGGGCATGATGTGATCGAGCTTGTGGTCCAACGTCGGCGCCTGGTGAACGAAGTTCACTCCGGAAGCGTGAGCCACTTCCTCGAGATAGAAGCCGTAACGGGCGAGCGCGGTGTTTGCTTCAAGCTTTGAGCTGGGCGGCTGACGCCTCGCCGCCAGACGCTTGATCACGATCGGAGTCGCGAGCAGTGCGACGAACAAGAGTGCGAGCAGGATTCGTGCTGTCTTGAGTTGCTTCATTTAATGTGGATTAGTTATCGCTGGTCTTGGGTCTTTGAGCTCTGTACTTTGTGCTTTGTGCTTTGATCTGGCAACTCCGCGAACTCCAAGTCGTTGCACAGATCCGCCAGATAGAAGTTCAGAGGCTAATTCAAAGTACAAAGCTCAAAGTACAAAGCTCAAAGACCCAAGACCAAAGACCCAATATCGGATACTTACCTGCTCGGCCTCAAAGCGTTTAGAAAGACATCCGGTGTCACATAACGAGTGTGAAACTTCTGCCAGTCTTCCGGATAACGACGATAGACCCATTCGTCTTCCAGTCTACCCGGCGGCGAAGTGTATTCCTGCTTTGCGTGATACGGCAAAGGCTGCACCGTTTTCGAGAAGGTTGAATTGTAATCGCCGTCTTTGATCCAACCATCGCCGATGATTAAGTAGTCGCGGACCCAACCAGTGAGCGGTGGTGCAGGTGCGGCGAAACGAAACGACATCTCGTCACCGGCATTCATGATTACGTAGCGGTCGTCGATCTTGTTGAGCAATTCGCGCACATCGCCAAAGCGCGTGTAGTAGCCGATCAGATCGCGCCAGACCTGTTTCGAGCTCGACATCTGATTGTAGTCAGGCACTTCCGGCGAAGAAGCATTTGCCTTGTTAATGACTGAGTAACCGCGGTAGTGCAGGTCAGCTGTCGCTGGAGTCATTCGAACCGTTTTCAACCGAGTATCGGCAATCCCTTTTGCCCACTCGATCGAGTCCCAGAAGACTTCGAGATTAGTACGCAGGCGCAAGCGGCGTGGTGTGCCCGGCCGGAAAACGCTTGCGAGATCGAAGAGGCAAATCTTCTTACGCCCGGCAGGGAAGCCGAGGTTTGGTTGGGCCACAACCCAGCCGCCCTTGCCGTCGGGGACTTCCATGCGCAACGGTTGCGGATGAACCTCGTGCCCCTGACTGATGGCCACATTGATCGAAGAATCAGTTGGGTGCATCCAGCCTTTGGCAATCAACCACAGCGGGCCACTTGGCGGCGCCTCTTCGCCGAGGTCGACTTCGACGTAATGATCCCGCGTCACACCCTGATAACGCCCGCGCCCAAAGTTATCGAGATATTTCTCGTCAAGAGTGCTGACAATATCCGTCACGTCATTGCCGTTGTCATCTACAGCGTGTGTTATCTTGTGCGGCGTTTCGACGGCTGTGATCGCCAACTTCGCTGGGGGAATAACAAAACGTTCATCGACGAAGATGTCTGTTCCTACGGGATGGTCCACGGTCATCAGGGCGAATTGCTCGTAGTAGTAGGTTTCCCAAAGCTCAGCGGTGATGCACAGATCGTAGTAACCATCACGTGGCACGAGTTCGTTGCCGCCGATCTTGTACCACTCTTCGGTGGCTTCGACCCGCGCGGTACCGATCGTGTTGATGCGCAGGCCGATCGCAGAACTCCAGGGTACGGCGTCTTTGACAAACTTCATTTCTTTGCCGTTGTAGGCGAAAAGAAATGGACATGAGCCTTTTAAGCGCTGCTCGGCCAGAATGGTTTGATCCGCTTTAGTTTCAAACTCCGCGCGCACAGCTCCGTTGGGCCAGACAATGCGCACGACATCGGCGCCGGTTTGATCGCCCAAACCAAAATGAACGATTGGACCGGTCACCAATTGCTTTTGCACGAGCAAACCGGTGCGGATTTCCATCTCGCCGCCGATACCAAAGCTGTTGATACGCTGATCGCCTGTCGCCTGAGCGGCGCGCGGACGGATTGCTTGCCAGTGATAATTCTTCGTGCCGTGATTGATTGCCTGAACCGGCTGACCATCATTCGTTAGACCTAGTAGATCGAGCCTGCCATCGCCATTCACGTCCGCCGCGTTGAATACTGATCGCGGCCCGACCCTGTTGTCGAGACGATTAAGTTTGCCGTGTTCATCACTTAGCCAGACAACCGCTCCTGCAACATTCCCAGCAGCCTGCGACGTATCTGACTCAACCAGCAGGAGATCGTTTCCACCGTTGTTGTCGACGTCCAGCACACTCAGCAGCAATCTGCCTTCAGCATAGTTTGTCCCGCTATTGAGCCGGGCAATCTCAGCAGTCTCCCATTCCCGGCCTTCGTTCTTGTCCGAGAGCCGGATCACGATCCCGTCGGCCTGGGCCGCTATCAAGTCCAGAACACCATCATTGCTAACATCTGCAACGGTGATTGCTCTGATCGGCGGTAAGCTCGATGGCAACGTGCGCTCTTTGAACTGACCGTTCCGTTCGTTCTCAAAAACATGAAGCTTGCTCTGATCGTCGAGCAACGCGGCATCTGGATCGCCATCCGCATCAAAATCTGCCCAGACGAATCCGCGCACTCCAGAGACTCCCGCAAACGGATGAATCTCGACGAAGGAGCCATCGCCATTGTTTCGCAAAACCGTTGGTAGCCCATGTTCAGCGCCGAGCACTACATCTAGATCACCATCCGCATCAATATCGGCGGCCCAGGCGCCCGTGTAGCCAGCCGTCAAGATCGTCGCCGGCAACTTTGTTTGCGCTGTAACGTCGGTGAATTTGTTTGCGCTTTCCTGTTTCAGCAGACGAATGCCGCCGGTTCCTGCCAGGACCAGATCAGTTTTGAAATCGTAATTGAAGTCGATCCCGACCACCCCTTCTGGTCCAGGCTGAATCGCCGGTTGCCGGTAACCCGATGTTCCTGCCGGAAACGGATAGCTCGCGTTGCCGATGCGCACTTCCTTTTCGTTGGCCAGCACAATGGCCGGCGCGCCTTCTCCATTCAGCGAAATCGCGCCGATCCAACTCCACTTGCCGGCCGGCGCATTTGGCACTGGCTCGGACGAAAAACTGATCGCGGTATCCGCTGGCGCAGTAGTGAATGTAGGTGACTCCATCTTGAGGAAGTGAGTGAACGGTTGCGCCTCTTCACCCGGCGGTGGTTTGATTATTGATAGATCGTTGCGATATTCAGGGACGCGCACCAGTACATTCCGCAGGAATGCGATCCGCGTTGCCGCGGCCTTTGGATCCGAACCGGATGCGGCTGTTTGCAGCGCACTCAGTTGTTGTTGCACTTCAGCGGCCCAACCCACCGAACGCTGCGTGATCTTATCTACTGTTCGGCGCAACGAATCGGCGTCGCCGCGTTTGGCCGCAATTCGTCCGAACTCGAGCAGCGCCGCCAGATTATCAGGCTGGGCCTCTAATATCTTTTGCACCAGCCGTTGATACTCCACGGCGCTGTTCTCGTCGCCTTGTCGTTCAATCTCTTCAGCCAGCGCAAAGGTGGCAACCAGATTCTTTGGATTCAACTCGATCGCTTTACGCAGAGCGGTGATTGCTTCCGGCGAGCGGCCTCGACCTTTCTCAAGTAGTCCGATCAGGTAATAGATCTGATCGTTTTCGGGCACGAGCGTTCGGGCGCGCTCGAGCCGCTCGGAGGCCGGATCGAAATTCCTCTGCCTCAACGCGAGCATTCCCCAGTTGGCCCATCCGGCCGGCTCATCCGCCACCAATTGCGTTACCTGTGCGAGCTTGTTGTCAGCGCGCACATCATCGCCAACCTGTAAGGCAGCCAGCCCGACGTAAAAAGCTCTGACCACCTCGTGATATTCTGGGGAAGAGTTCGCCGGCAGGTTGGCGCCCGGCCGACATGATGCAAACGGTAGGAGAAAAGTGAGAAGTAAAAATAGAACCGCAGTTGTGTAGTGAATTGATAACCGGGCCGGCAGGGTCAAAGCCTTTACACGGTTGTATGCAGTTTTAAGGAAGAATCTTGAGATCACTGTAATCGGCTGGCATCACGCCTCTAGTTCCCGGGATGACTGACAAAGATATCACAATCTGCCAAGTAAGCGTGTTTGGGTTAACTGCGGTTAGCGTTTCCTCACCAAAAAGACAAGTAAAACGATCCACTAACCCACACTAAGCAACACTAAACTTCCTTCGTGAAACTTCGTGTGATTTCGTCGATCGTTTTTAGTATTTACTTTTGGGACCGCGGGCGTCCCGCCCGCAACTGCGGCGCAACGCGAACCGTTTACTAACAGATTACTGTGGCGCACGAGGCGGGCGGGACGCCCGCGGTCCCAGGGAAGAACTTGAGTCGTTATGCTCGGTGCTTTATAGTCGGAAAGCAGTCTTCCCGTTTCGCTCGGTCAGAAGCCCAAGGAAAAAGCATCAAGCTCCGCAATCGCATATGAAGCGTTTCAAGTATTGGTTCTTTCCATCTCTTGTTTCCATCGTTTTCCTACTTAGCCTTCTCGGTTTCATCGATCCAACCTCTGCCCATCTTCAGACTCCGGCATTGGATACAGGAAAAAACGAAGAGGCGTACCGCGCTAATAATATTGGTGTCGCACTGCTTGAACAGTTTAAGCACAAAGAAGGCGCAGATGCTTTCAAGCGAGCTTTGCAACTCGCTCCGAAGTTGGCGCTGGCCCGCATCAATCTCGGGATTGCACTCTACAATCTTCCCGACCTGCCGGGAGCGCAGCGCGAGATGCAGACCGCCCTTGCGCTGACTCCTGCCAGCCCACAGCCTCACTACATCCTCGCTCTCATCGCCAAGACGCAAAACCGTACTGACGATGCTATCGCTGCCTTTCAGCGCGTGATAAAAATCGATCCTAACGATACGGGCACGAATATCAACCTGGGCCAACTTTATGCGCAGCAGCGCAAATACGCCGAAGCCATCGCGGTGTTGCGAACCGCCTTAGCCTCGGAACCATACAACGCAACCGCTCTCTACAATCTGGGAACTTCGTTGATGCGGGCCGGCCAACGTGATGAAGGCCAAAACGTTATCAAGCAATTTCAGGAGTTGCGTCAACGCGGGAGCGGTTCCACCATTGGTACGAATTATCTGGAACAGGGTCGCTATGCTGAGGCCATTGTCTCCACCGGATCCGAGCCGGAGCTGGTTGACCGCTCTGTGCCTGCCGTTAGCTTTACTGATGCCACGGCTGTATTCCTTTCAGGCAATCCAAAAGCGTCTGCTCCGGCCGGCGTCCCTTCCGCTTTTGGTCGCAAATTTAAGAGTGGTGAACTGAATGATGCAGCCCGAAACGAACTCGCCGCGGCGCTCGGCGGAAATCTAACCCTTTTCGATTTCGACCTGGACGGTGATTTGGATCTGTTTTGGGTGTCGCCGGTTGAACAACGTCTCTACCGAAATGACGCCGGCAAGTTTACCGAAGTCACAGCCCAGTCGGGGGCGCTCAATGCGAAGTTTACTGGCACTGGCATCGGGGCAGTAGCGGGCGATTACGATAACGACGGCAAACCAGACCTGTTCGTGATTCGTTATGGCGGCCTGTCGCTTTATCACAACGACGGCGGAAAGTTTTCTGACGTGACGACGAACGCCGGGATTGGCGCGTATCCGAGCTTACCTTCATCAGCCGCCTTCGTTGATGTCGATCATGATGGCGACCTGGATATCGTCGTCATAGGTCTGGCTGATCTTTCCAAATCGCCAGGAGATCGCGAGTCGGTTTTTCCGGATGACTTTGGCGGCGCCTCGAACATGTTGTTGCGAAACGACGGGAACGGAAAGTTTACAGACATAACTGCTACGGCAAAGTTAGACAGGATCGGCCATGCGACTGCGGTCGTGCCAACTGACTTCAACAACAAACGCGACATAGATTTAATAGTAGTCAACTACGGCAAAGCGCCCGAGCTCTTTAGTAACCAGCGCGACGGAAGCTTTCGCAACGTTGCAGCTGAGATCGGATTGGCCGCTGTCGGACGTTGGACGTGTGTAGCGGCCGGCGATCTGAATAAGGACGGGTATACGGATTTCTTTTTCGGCCGCGCTGACGGTCCCGCAATCTTTGCGATTAGCGACGGTCAGGAGAAGTTCAAAACGGTGACCGCACCGGATGGCTCCGAAGGCGCGCGAGCCGCGCAAATCCTGGATTACGACAACGACGGGCTGCTCGATTGCCTGGCCATCACCAACAAGGGCCTGCGCGTTTGGCGAAATATCGGGAACAACCCGGCGGGAGCCGCGCAGGCAGGGCTGCCGAATTGGACCGATGTTAGCGAGCGCGCTCATACGAATGAGTTACAGGTAAGCACGAGCCGTCTGTTTGCTGCAGCCGACATCGATCAAGACGGAGACGAGGATCTGATTTTTCTTTCGCCTTCAGGCGAGTTGCGCATTGCGCGCAATGATGGCGGAAATATCAACCGTTCGCTGCGGATTAATCTTGCCGGCAAGGTCAGTAACCGTAGCGGCGTCGGGTCCAAGGTCGAAGTTCGGGCCGGAAGTCTGGTCCAGAAACTCGAAACCTATTCAGCATCTCCCGCTCCCGCGCCCGCAGATGTTGTCTTCGGACTTGGCAAACGCGCTGGCGCTGAGGCGGTACGCGTCTTGTGGCCCGCGGGAATCGTTCAGGCAGAAACGGAACTTGCAAAGGCTTCGCCCGGCAAGACCTCTGTGGCGCTGACGTTCTCCGTCACTGAGTTGGATCGCAAACCATCATCGTGTCCTTACCTCTACGTTTGGAATGGCGAGCGTTTTGAATTCGTTACCGATTTTATGGGCGGCGGAGAGATGGGACATTTGGAAGAGCCGGGACGCTTCAACGCGCCTGATTCGGACGAGTACGTGCGCATTCGCGGCGATCAACTAAAAGAGCGCAACGGCCGTTATGAATTGAGGGTAACTAACGAGTTGGAGGAGGCGCTGTTTGTAGATCGTCTGCAACTGATCGCAGTGGCTCACCCGCGAGGAACCGAGGTTTATCCGAATGAGGGATTGACTGGTCCGCCCTTGCCGCCTTTCAAGCTCTTCACTACGCGCGCTGCGCGGACGCCGCTGGCGGCGGTCGATGATCATGGACACGACGTGTTGTCACGCATCGCCAAGCTAGATCGCGAGTACCCTGACGATTTTCGTCTTCATCAGGTACGCGGTTTTGCTGACGAACATTCCTTAACCTTGGACCTGGGGCCAGATCGAGAGTCCAAAGTCGAAAGTCCAAAGTCCAAAGTCCGCGCGGGAACGTCGCCATCCACGAAATCGAGTAAACATTCAATCAGCGATAAACAGACTTTGGACTTTGGACATTGGACTTTGGACAAGAAGAAGTCCGGCAGTGACCGAGTAATATTATTGTTAACTGGCTGGACCGACTACGCCTGGTCCAGCGACACGCTGGCTGCTTCACAAAGCGGCAAGAGCTTGATGTTGCCGGCTCTTCAGGTGAAGGACGCGAGCGGCCATTGGCGTACCGTAATTGAAAACATTGGCATCCCCGTCGGCCGGCCACAAACTGTGGCGGTGGATCTTACGGCCCGGTTCCTCAGTTACAACCGTGAGGTCCGCATTGTTACCAACATGCGAATTTACTGGGACCAAATTCTGGTGGATACTTCAGCAAGCGACACCACGGTCCAAATGACGAACCTGGATCCGGTCGTCGCCAGCCTGCGTTGGCGTGGCTTCTCTCGCGAGCTTTCGCCGGATGGCCGGCAGCCTTTAGGCTACGACTACGAACAGGTCTCCTATACTTCTCCGTGGAAAGTAATGACCGGCCGTTATACGCGCGAGGGCGACGTGCGCGAGCTTTTGTTGAAGTCGGATGACATGTTCGTTATCTCGCGACCCGGTGATGAGATCAGTCTGTCGTTTGACGCGGAGAAGCTGCCACCGCTGCCGCGAGGATGGACGCGCACTTTTCTGCTCTACGCGGATGGGTTCAGCAAAGAAATGGATATCAATTCGGCCAGTCCGGATCAAGTAGGGCCAATGCCGTTTCACGGAATGAGCAAGTATCCATACAGCTGGCCTGAGAGATATTCTTTGACCAAAGAGCGCCTGAGATATTTGGAGACTTACAACACGCGCGTGGTGACGGCGCAGGTCCCCAGAATCGAAAAGGAGTTGATCGGTAAGTAATAAGTGATGAGTGATGAGTGATGAGTGATGAGTGCGTGAGAGCGTGAGAGCGGGGTTGGGCGTTGTTGACAATATTGAGCGCCGAAGGTGCGACACCAACGTTGCCCCAGAGCGAGTGCCGGCCCTTCGGGCCTCAATGAACTTCTTGGGTCATGAAGCACGCCCTTAGGGACGTGGCTATTGAATGCCGGCCCTTCGGGCCTCGTTTGCGGAGTGAGGTTGGCCGCTTTGTAATCTTCGGATAGCGAGCAAGAATGGAACACATTAGATACTCAGCCGCTGCGTGCCAAACGGATCTGCCGAATCCGTTGGACCGTCGTGCTATGCGCGCGAACACCGAGCGCATGCTTTCAATGATCGATTCGGCGGTAGCGGGCGCCGCGCCGTTCCTGCCGGTTCGCCTTGTTGTTTTCCCGGAGTTTGCCCACGCCGCTCCTGTTTTCCCGTCAGCGGCGGAGTTGATCGACAAACTTGCCATAGCGATTCCAAATGAACATACGGAGCTGCTTCAACGGAAGGCCAGGGAACATGAAATCTACATACAGAGCGGCTCAATGCTCGAGGTCGATCCCAAGTGGCCGGGCCACGTCTTCAATACGACGTGCCTGATCGGCCCCGAAGGAATCCTCTTCAAGTATCGCAAGGTTAATACCTGGATTCCCTACGAAGTACATACCAGCCCTCACGATCTTGAAGGATATGACGAACCGCTTTTTCCGGTTGCGGACACGCCCATTGGCCGATTGGGCTGCGCGATCTGTTACGACTGGTTATTTCCCGAAGCGATGCGGCAGTTGACCGCAAACGGAGCAGAAGTGTTGATACGCGTGTCGGCTTATATGGATCCGTGGGGAGCTACGGAGCCAATGGATTGGTGGACCATCGTTAATCGGTGTCGCGCGCTGGAGAACATGGCATATGTGGTGGCGGCAAATCAGGGTGCGAGTTTGAAACACTACCCACCATATTCGTGGCCAGGAGGCAGTCAGGTAGTGGACTTCGATGGACGTCTGCTGGCGCAGGCTTCGCCCGGACCGGGTGAACGAATCGTAGTTGCGCCAATCGACATCTCGGCTTTACGTCATGAACGTGCCACGCGTCGAGGACATCACCTGCTCGCGCACCTGCGAACCGAGGCCTATCCGGTTTACGCGCAACATCAATATCCACCGAACCTCAGTGACGACAGCCTGGTCGATTATGAGCGAAATAAGCTTCTGATTGACGAGGCAAAAAAGATTTCTTCGAGGTCATGACTAAAAGAATTCGTCTTCGCTCCAGAGGAGCGAGATGTTTATAGCTACCGGCTCACACCCAACTGATCTCGCTCCTTTAGGAGCGAAATCCGCTAGCGGAAGCTTGCCGATGAGGGCAAAGGCGGTTGCGCTCCTACGGAGCGAGGGGTCAAAAGAAGGACCGCCAGCTATAAACATCTCGCCCCTAATGGGGCGAAGCACAATACGGTCCTGTTGCACTTCCAAGTTGAATCTGCCCCTGGTAAACCCTGGAGGTTTTGAAGCATGAAGGTAATAGTTGGAACTGTTCTCGCAATTCTCCTGCTGAATGCATTCGGTCAGGCCCAGCAGCCGGCGCCATTGATTACCAATGTTGAAGGGCGGCGCACAATAAATCTTAACGGACGCTGGCAAACTATCATCGATCCTTACGAGACCGGGTATTACGACTACCGCTATCAGCCAAGCCGCGACGGTTACTTCAAAAACGCCAAACCTAAAAGTCCGAGCGATTTGATCGAATATGATTTCGATAACTCCCCGCAGCTCAACGTGCCTGGTGACTGGAACTCGCAAGACCAAAAACTACTCTTCTACGAGGGAACGATCTGGTACAAAAAGTCTTTTGATTATCAGAAGAAGGAACGCACTCGCCTGTTCGTCTATTTCGGCGCGGCGAATTACCAGGCGGATGTTTACTTAAACGGCGAGAAGCTCGGACGGCATGAGGGCGGTTTCACCCCGTTCAACTTCGAGATCACAAACCTCATTCGCGAGAAAGACAATTTTCTCGTTGTCAAAGTGGATAACAAGCGGCGGCGGGATGCTGTGCCCACACTCAATACCGACTGGTGGAATTACGGCGGGCTGACGCGTGATGTGAATCTGGTAGAGATGCCGGACACTTTCATTCAGGATTATTTTCTCCAACTGAAGAAAGGCTCGATGGATGAGATCACGGGCTGGGTCAAACTCAACAACGCGACCGGTGGCAAAGCGGTAACCATCGAAATTCCGGAAGCTAAGATCAAGCAGTCGGTCACGACCGATGCTGGTGGTTATGCACCAGTCAGTTTCAAAGTTCGTTTGAATCTGTGGTCACCTGAAAATCCAAAACTCTATCAGGTCAAAGTCTCGAGCGACAGTGACGCCGTCGGTGACCGAATTGGATTTAGAAGCATCGAGACCCGAGGGACAGATATTCTCTTAAACGGCAAGCCGATCTTTTTGCGCGGCATCTGTATCCATGAAGAGTCACCTTTGCGCGGCGGCCGCGCCTTCAGCGAAGACGACGCGCGGATGCTTTTGAACTGGGCCAAAGAGTTAGGCAGCAATTTTGTCAGGCTGGCCCACTATCCGCATAACGAGCACATGACCCGGATAGCGGACGAGATGGGGATTTTGGTCTGGTCCGAGATTCCCGTCTATTGGACCGTCCTCTGGGATAATCCCGAAACCTTCGAGAATGCTCGGAACCAACTCGGTGAAAGCATCACTCGGGATAAGAACAAGGCGTCAGTGATCCTCTGGTCCGTGGCCAACGAGACTCCGGTCAGTGAAGCGCGGATCAAGTTTCTCAAGGGATTGATCGATCACGCGCGCAAGTTAGATCCGACGCGCTTGCTAACTGCCGCCAATGAGCGCCACTATGCGGATTCCAACACGCAGGTAGTTGACGATCCTATCGGGGAATACCTCGACGTGCTTGGCTGCAACGAATATGTAGGCTGGTATGATGGACTGCCGGAGAAAGCCGACGGTTTGCAGTGGAAAATCACCGCGAACAAGCCGCTTATCATCAGTGAATTCGGCGGTGACGCGCTGTTCGGGCACCACGGAGAAGCGAATGTGAGGTGGACCGAAGAATATCAGAAGAATTTGTATGAGCATCAGCTAGCGATGTTGAAAAAGATCCCATCGCTCCGGGGCATGAGTCCCTGGATCCTGACTGATTTTCGCTCGCCAAGAAGACCCCTGCCGCGCATACAGGACTTCTACAACCGGAAAGGACTGATCTCAAGTCGAGGTGAAAGGAAGCAAGCCTTTTACGTCCTTCAAAACTTTTACCGCGAACTGATTAAAGAAGGGCGATGAAGGTCAAAGTCCTACGACTGTCCATAGTCCCGTTCGACATAAGCGATCCACGAACCCACACGAAACAACACGAAAACTCTTTTTGTGAGACGTTCGTTTAGAGGTGGGCCCCGCCCACCGGTTCAACTCTTTTTGTGAGACGTTCGTTTAGAGGTGGGCCCCGCCCACCGGTTCAACGCAAATGAAATCATGGCGGTAAGTAATGAACGTTTGATTGTCTCCATGCTTGGTATCATCCACGCTGCACCGGTGGGCGGGGCCCACCTCTAAACGCAACGGGAAGTAAGATTATTTCCGTGACTTCGTGTAGGTTCGTGGATCGTTTCAATGTTTTAGGTGGTAGGGCACGCTGGTGACGATCACTCCCTCTTTAAAGAGCAGCGCGCCTTTGAGCATCAGCGAGCTTTGATTATGTAGCAGGTGTTGCCACCACTTCGCCGGGACAAACTCCGGTAGTACGACCGTTATCATGTCGCTCTCGTGCTTTCGTTCGAGCTTGGCGATGTATCGCAGCAACGGGCGGGTTAGCTCACGATAGGGTGAGGGAAGCACCACCAGTTTTACTCCCGCTCCCCAACGCTCCCACTTCTCACGCAACTTCGCCGTAGCCTCCTCATCGAAGTCTACATAGACGGCCTGGACATGGTCGGGACCAATCGACTTCGCATATTGCAGCGCCCCAACCACGCCGCGATGAATGCCCGAGATCGGCACAATTACCGTGTTCTTGATCGGACGCAGGTCTTCAAGTCCTTCCGTGGATAATTGTTTCGCGACGATCACATAGTGGTTGTGAATAGCGCGAAACATGAACACGAGTAGAGGAACAACTACCACCACTATCCAGGCGCCGTGTATGAACTTCGTGGCAATGAAAACACAGAGCACAATGAAAGTAGCGACAGCGCCCACGGCATTTATGACTATAGATTTCTTCCAGTGTGAGCTGTCCGTCACCTCATCCGTGATGAAGGTGGATCCGCGTTGATCGGAAGCTACCAGTTCTGCATCAGGCAGAGGCTCCCTATCGACGGTACTTTGAGTAAAGTGGATATCATCCTCGGGCCGCCTGCGCGGCTTGCCCTTTTTCTTCGGTGACTGCTTACGCACCTTAAGCCAGTGCCGGACCATCCCCGACTGCGAAAGAGTGAAGGAGAGGAACACGCCCACGGCATAAAGGGGAATGAGCCGGCTCGTGTCGCCGCCAAAGGCGATCACCAGGACGCTGGCAAAGATTGCCAGGATCACAATTCCATTTGAGAAAACCAGCTTGTCGCCGCGGGTGGCGAACTGGCGTGGCAGGAAACGGTCCCGCGCGAGAAGGCTCGAAAGACGCGGGAAGTCGGCGAATGAGGTGTTAGCCGCCAGCACCAGAATCAAAGCAGTAGTTATCTGAACGACGTAATAGAACCAGGCCATCGGCCCCGTAAACATGATTCGCGCAAACTGCGAAATCACGGTTTCACTCGTGTGTGGATGAACGCCGTAGAGATAGGCAAGGACGCTGGTGCCGAGGAACATCACGGTTAGAAGTAAGGCCATCCAGACAAGTGTGGTAGCCGCGTTCGTAGCCTCCGGTTTTTTGAATGCGGGAACACCGTTAGAAATTGCTTCGATACCGGTCAGTGCAGCACAACCGTTAGAGAAAGCTCCAAGGAGTAGAAAGAGTGTCAAAGGCTGAAGGTGGTATCCTTCGGCGATTTTGATCTCGTCAGGACCCGGAACAGGTGCGGCGCCACCATATGTGTAGTAGGTAAAGAGCCCATAACCAATCATGAAGAGAAAGCTGATGAGAAACGCGTAAGTAGGAGCTGCGAAAAGCGAACCTGATTCGCGCACGCCCCGTAGGTTGGCAATGGCAATGAAGGTTATGAAGATCAGACAGAGGAGAACCTTGTGATTGTCCAGCCAGGCGTAGCGCGTCCCCTGCACCATGGAAGTGATGGCCGCCACACCCGCAGCAATCGAAACCGCGACGGTCAGGACATAGTCAACCAGGAGAGATGCTCCGGCTACCAGACCGGCATTAGTCCCCAGGTTTTCTTTGGCAACAATGTAGGCGCCGCCCCCTGATGGGTAAGCGTGAATAGTTTGCCGATAGCTGATTGCCACGATAACCAGAAGCACCCCAATGCCGATAGAAATCGGCACCACGTATTTAAACACGCCTGCCTGGCCGTAAGCTGCAGCAACGGCCAGGACAAGCAGGATTTCCTCAGTGGCGTAAGCAGTAGAAGAGAGCGCGTCGGAAGAGAAAACGGCTAAGGCCGTTTTCTTTGAGAGACGCTCGTGAGCGGCTTGTTCTGTTCTTAATGCGCGACCAATGATAAAACGTTTGATTTCTGCTGCCACGATCTTGGTTCTCCCTGGAAAATATTCGAAGCTATGCGAAGCCGAACTAGCCCGCTACCGCGGGCTTGGCGTCTGCCAGCGCGCCGCGATTGGTAGTTCGTCGCGGTCGACGTCTTTAATCGTGAGTTTCCGAGTAGGGGGCACTTTGCCTTCCTTCCAGAGGTAATCCGCCAGGAGACGTTGAGCCTGGCTGGTCCAGAACGAGTTCTCAGCTGCAAGGTGCCTTCTTGTCATCCGCTCAACATATCCGATTGCCTCGTCATCGATCTGCACCAGCACTTCATGCTCGCTTCCAGTGGGACTCTTTACTAAGAAGCGTCGCTCGTTAGATACCTCTCGTGCATCGTCCGAATCCAAGATCGTGAAACCGTTCA
>Ga0137394_10001628_pt1 | contig 16453 bp, 27 predicted proteins | sample czobulk116metaG_FD_108278 | JGI IMG/M metagenome (GOLD analysis project Ga0137394, IMG submission 108278) | Vadose zone soil microbial communities from Angelo Coast Range Reserve, California, USA - czobulk1.16 metaG | ecosystem: Environmental > Terrestrial > Soil > Vadose zone | place: USA...
AAAATAAATGGTAAACATATAGTTATCCCCAGATAAGTCCTGGGGCGTTTTCGTACAGAGGCAGTATCGTAATCAGTCCCTACTAAGCAGTCCATATCGTAACAATGATAAGATTAAGAATTTTATGATAGCATTTTCTGCCTTATTTTTGCTCATTTAATGCAGAAAAGTTTCAATTTTTTTTATGTTTTTATATGATAAGACATGCAATATGTAGATTGTGTCTTATCTGGTCTTATATCTGCAATAAGGTGTGAAAAGATGCAATAAGATGCAAAAAGATGCAAAAACTCAAATGTAGTTTTCCTGATGAAGAAAACATTAACATATATGATAACAAAAGGCAATTATTTTCTATCAATTTGTATAAGAAAAAATTAAACCAAGGTGATTATATTTTGCTATGTAAACTTCATGTTACAAATTTAAGTTAAAATGAAGTCTATTTGGAATTATTTTATTACACTGTTTATAATGAGAAAAAGTTGTGTTCTGTTAAGATGTTTCATGATAGAGAAAATTTTGACTATAGAATGTTATTTTGATTATAACATAATGTTAAAATTTTCCACATACAATTATTTTGGATCTTGCCATCTTTTTCTATGAAGAAGAATTGTAAGAAAACTATACACAAGGTATTATAATTTTCCCAACATTTTGTTACTAGCATTTTGATAACAGTTTTTTTGTTTTTACATTGTAAAAATTGAATATATTCTTACAATAAGACAACTTATAATATTATAATTTAGATCCATCTGATTAATACACAAGGGTGGGAAGAGGGAAAAAAAAACACAGCCCATGATAGAGCAGACAGAGTGGTGTATTAGAGAAATTACTACATGACAGGGGAAGAAGAGTGCCAAGAGGCAACACCAACTGTGACATTTTTTCCTGAGTCTTCTTCCAGTTTGTGAACTGAGCCTGGAACATTGCTGCCATTGTGGCTGCCTTGTCTTCCTTGCTTGCCAGATTTGCAAGAGGAGCCTGGCAGAATACGATATGGGAGCATCAGTAAGGACAAAAATCAAGCAACATCAGAAAAAAAAAATTCATCTTATTCCTACTTATTCCTTTCTTACCCCCAAAATAAGAGGAATAAGATGTAGTAAGATGGAAAAAGAAAAGTTGATTTTTTCTGATGAATAAAACCAAAAAAAAAGTTTAATGATATGGACTGTGGCAGGTCTTGATGCAGCCTCCTTGTCAAACCACCTAGACATGGAACCCTTGGTCACCTATGATGTGCTCCCAGCATATGAGTATAAAGATAGACTCACAGATCTAAATTATGATATTATAAGTTGTTGATACTTATTGTGAAATATATTCAATTTTTACAATGTAAAAACAAAAAGAATTGTTATCAAAATGCTAGTAACAAAATGTTGGGAAAATTATAATATCTTGTATATAGTTTTGTTATAGTTCTTCTTTATAGAAAAAGATGGCAAGATCCAAAATAATTGTATGTGGAAATTCTCAAAATTATATTATAATCAAAATTACATTTTGTAGTTGAAATTTTCTCTATCATGGATTAAATTATTTGTTATCATTTTTCTATATGAAACATTTAGCTGAAAGGGGAAATTGTTTTATCATCTCACTATGGTTTGCACTTGAACAAAAAATTTATACTTTACATTTTCCTAGACTATTATTACCTGAAACATCTTAACAGAACACAACTTTTTCTCATTATAAACAGTGTAATAAAATAATTCCAAATAGACTTCATTTTATCTTAAATTTGTAACAAAAAGTTTACATAGCAAAATATAACCACCTTGGTTTAATTTTTTCCTGTACAAATTGATAGAAAATAATTGCCTTTTGTTATCATATATGTTAATGTTTTCTTAGCAGCAAAAGGTAGTTTTCCATCCAGTGTATACAAGACCTCAACTTTGTATCTGATGTAGACATGGAGCTGACATAATATCTTACCCAATATAGCCTACCTATGTGCCAGGTTGTGCTCTTTCCTCGTCTCAACACAATGCTCATGCATTACATGTTCCCACCTGGTACTTCCCTGTTGAAAACATTTCTTACATGTTTGCTGAGTTTGAGTTGTGAAAATTGGAGGTACTGTACTTTCCTTTTTTGTGGTGTGACTTGCACACATAATCGTGTGCAACCGTGGCGACGGAAAAAGCCGGGAGAAGCGGGGGAAACGACGGGAAACGGAACGGAGAATCGGGCGGGTCCAAGTGGCCGTGAGCAGTGGCTGTCGGCGTTCACATACTGTACTACGTGCGCGGCGACCATTTCTCCTCTCTACTCTCACTCGTCATGACGGCTCCTGGTCCGACCATCAAGTCTTTTCACAAGCGTCTCTATACCGTCCTCCCAAGAGGTGTCTCTGTCCCACGCCTTCGCTCAAATAGCGCCGGAGCCTCCTCTCGTGTTCTCCACACCTATTCTCCTTCATTACCGTACTTCGATCCATCTACCCCACCGCCTTCCTCCCGCCCAGGCAACCCACATGTACTGTCTACAACCCGTCTTCCGATAGAGGCCAGGACAGAGCCTGAAGCCCCAAACTCCGGCCATTCTCAACATGCACATACAGGGCCAGCTCCTCCCTCATCCCTTGCCATCACACCTCCACACTCGTCCAACTCTTCATCCACTTCGTTCAATGGCATCCCCTTGTCCAACTTTCATGTTCCCCCCTTCTTTTTATATCAGCCATTTATCCCACCACCTTCAACCCCAGCCACCATCCTCGACTCATGTACTCTTCCCTGTAACCCATCCACATCCAAACACCGTTTTCACCTCGACGTTGGTGCCTACGGAATTCCCAAGCGTCATCCGTCGTCTGTCAAACCTGGTCGTGATGGTTTCAGTGACACGGACTTTTGGTGCCATGGCTCGAAGCTGACAGACGGGCTCGACCTCGCTGTTCAAGTCGGCGAAGATGCTTATTTTGTTCGTGACAATGCGATGGGAGTCGCGGACGGCGTTGGCGGATGGTCTCGCACTCGTATGTTGTTGATACATTCCTCCCAATGTCACCTATTCATGATCACGTATAGTCTCGCCGAAAGGCGTGCCATCTCCATCGGCGCTCTTCGCTCAACATTTGATGCACTTCTGTTCCGCCGAGGTAGCCGCACAAACCCCCTCTTCTACTATTTCCTTTCATGACTCGCCCCCTTCATCAAAAATATCCTTTTTTCCTTACCCGCCTTCGTCGTTGCCATCCTATTCAGCGGCGCCACAAGACGCCTCCGAAGACGCTATTGAAGACCTTGCGGATGGGCTTGACATTCTACTCATTCTAGAACGTGCTTACGAGCGAGCACTTAAGGCCCACGTGACAACGCCATCCGAGTCCGCACAGACGTCAACCCCTTCCTTGCCCGCCTCGCCTAGGCCAGAGCCTCTCCTTACCGGATCCTCGACAGCCCTCCTAGCTGTGCTCGACACTGCGGGCTCTCATATGCCCACACCCGAAGTCAGTGTAGTCCCAGAAACGCGGGCCCATGATGCCGTCATCCGGATTGCTCACCTCGGAGATTGCATGGGCATGCTCGTACGTGGGGACGAGATCATTTGGCGCAGCGAGGAGATGTGGTGGGCCGTACGTTGCTCTTTTTCCCCCTTAACCTACTTACTTACATTCTACTGCCAGTTCAACACGCCACTGCAGCTCGGGCCCGTGTCTAGCACACCGCCTAGCGCAGCGCAAGTGATCACGCTCCCCGTGCGCGCCGACGACATCCTGGTCCTCGCCTCAGACGGGCTTAGTGATAACCTGTGGGATGAAGACGTGCTCGACGAGGTCGTGCGCTTCCGGCACACCTTCCTTGCCTCGACCATGGCAAGCAGTTCACAGCTTCCACGACGCACGTTGGCGGGTATGCTCTCGGAGGCCCTCTGTTCGCGCGCGCGTAGAGTATCGCAGCGCCGCTTGACGACGATGTCGGCTGCAGAACCTACCCAACTGTTCTCAGCAGCGGACGACGAGATTCCGTTTGGACGGAGGGCACGCGAAGAAGGACGACCGTTCAAGGGCGGAAAGCTGGATGGTGAGTACAGCATCGGCGTTTGGAGAAACTTTCCTTTTCTCACCCCTTCACCCCGCAGACATTTCGGTCTTAGTCGCAGTGATTTCGCCTGCCAAATATGACGTGGGCATTAACCGATAAGACCACGCCAACTTTCCCCGACAAAAACAGATAGCCAGGATTTCCCTAATCTGATTCCCACTCCACTATGCCCACATTTCCCAAAATGCGACACATCTCTCCGACTACTTATGGCATATGTGTTCACCTATTCCCCTCCTTGCATCTTTCACTTCACCTCCACTTCCAGCATTGGTCTCGACCGCGTACCTATCTATTGGGAAATTATTTCTTGCTCACTTCAAGCCATGTATGTACTCGCTAGACATTGAAACAGGATATAAATGTACGATTTTCATTGGGAATACACCCTATACAACATTCTGTATACAGCAATTCAACTCTTGTGCTCAACTAGTGTCCATTGCCTCGCCACCAACGGCACCGACTATTGGCCGGGTTTCCTCGTTAACGACCAAATCACGCACATTCTCCCGCGTCCAGGCCGTCGTGCCACGACGGAAGGCATATCTGCGCTCCTTCTCGACACGAACGTTGGGCATTACATAATTGCGCAACATCTCGGTATGCGATGCGGTGATAACGCACACATCTACATTTGAGCCCGAGCCGAGATCGTTAAAGATACCGGCAGAAATGGCCGCTATAACAAGCTGCAGAGCTTGCTCTCGCTAGACACGTGATGAGTACCAAAGGAATCCTTTAACAGAACAGAAGAGACACACCTCCAGGTTAGGCCTCCACCCGGACTCAAACACAGCCATGGCAGCCAACGAGCCGGAACCCATCGTCACGTACGGTAACTTGTCAGTCGAACCATATGGGTGGATGGTAAACAACTGTGGACCGGTAGCATCAACGCCTCCCAGAACAAGCGCAGCACCGATGTGGCCCTGGTACCTGCGGCGAGACCCACCGAGACACTGTCAGCGCATGAGCCTTGAAATATGTTAGGAGACGGACTGGAAGAGCCGTTGTTTGAGCATAGTCATAGCGGTGACAACACGGGGCTTGCGGCCAGTTGAGAGCGCATGTAACTCAACGTTGCTTGAAATGAGCGCAGTGACAAACTCAGTATCCGCCGCCGTGCCGGCGCCACAGCATCTAATAGATTCGCTGATATAATGGATCTATGCGGTGAACTGCTCGTCAGTCATGCTCTACGAGGTAGAAGGGAAGTCGCCATCGAAGGCCTGACTGTCGCACCTTTTCGCAATTCTTATCCGCAACAATAGGGCCTGCGGTCGCGCGTGTATCGGCACCAAGTACGATGCCATCTTTAAAAAGGCAACCGACGATAGTGGTACCAGTGCTGGTCGCCTTTGGTATCTTCACGCCCTTGCTCTCAAGGAAAGCATTGCTGTCAAGAGAAGTTTGAGCAATATCCTTCAAAGCGCCACAACATACAACGCACCGATTGGCATTTGAGAAGTCAAAACCTGGCCGTGGAGCGTGAATGGCAGCAGACATGAGATACTGTGTGTGGGTCTAAGTGAGGGATGAGCGTTTGAGGCGTACGCGTCGCGGTCAGGTTACGCTTAGCTAATCACGGGATGCCACAGTTTGGTTTGGTAGCGGCCAACAACAGAGCGCTCTCCATAGTTTCACCCCAGCATCTCGACGACGACAAAGACAGGACTATGGAAGGCTGGAATAAATTCCAATCAAGTTTAGCCAACCTAAACATTGGTGAATCGGCCAACAGGTTCACCAAAGGTTTCAATTCGTCGGTGCAAGCGACCAGGGAACGCCTCGGTCAAGTCGCTCCCGACGAGATAACAGAACTCCCACAGGGTACAGATACGCGCCATCCCTCTCTCTGTTTGTCTGAGTTTCTGACTTTTTTTGGCTTTTAGAGTATAAGGACCTCGAGGCACAGGTCGAAGCTCTCAGGACCGCTCATCAGGCTATGCTCAAGTGCGTGCTGCGCAGCCGCTTCACTTCGTGGCTCTTCTACCCCAGTTACTTAAATAAGCTGTCCACAGAGTCACGAAAGTATTTGAAAGCGAAACCTACGACTACCCGTCTCAAATCCAAGAGTCCGTGGCCGAGCTCGGGGCCAATATCAGCCGTGGAGTGACCAACTTCGCCGCCAACAACCTCAAGGGTACCAACCTCCCAGCACCCTCTCCAACTACAGCCCCCACACCCCAACACAAGACGCTGCCTCACGCGCTTGGCCGTGCAGCGAAAGCCGCCTCTTCGTCACTAGCGAGTGCACCCGGAGACAAAGACGACCGCCTTGGCCAGGCGCTCGCCGAGTACGCCGGGGCATGGGATAAGATTGGCAATGCTCGTGTGCAACACGATGACGCGGTTGCGCACGGGTTCCTTGCGCCATGGCAGCAGACTTTGCAGACCTCGATTAATGTCGCCGTCAAAGCTCGTCAGGCAGTTCGCATGTCCCGGCTCGAGTTGGACGCTGCCAAGCAAGCGTACGTTGGTTGATAGATGCATCATGCACTTCCTCCATCCACTCCACTGCTGATCATTGCTTTTTATGTTCTAACACGGTGTTGTGGTCTTTCAGGTTGAAGAACGCTTCTCCCTCCAAGCAGGAACATGCCCGCTTAGAGGTCGAGAACGCTGAGGATGATCTCGTGCAGAAGACGGAGGTCGCTATAACACTTATGAAAGCCGTCCTTGACAACGTACGTCATGTTTTTCTTTAGCAAAATTCCTTCTTTTCGTTAATTTTACCTCCACAGCCCGAGCCTATTAAGAACCTCCATGAGCTCATCAAAGCCCAGGTAGGCGGCGCTCGTTTTAGCGGGCTTTCCGGATAACCATTCTCTTATACACAGCTACGTTATCATGCTTTTGTTGCTGAAGCCCTAAGTGCGGTGCAAGGTGAGATCGAAGAACTGAGCGTTGCTGCCGAGGGCGACTACAGGTGCGCCTAGTCAATCGCGTTCTGCTGCATACATTTTACTGAGCACACTTTGGTAGGAAGTCTCGCGACCACTGAAGTTTCCTTGAAATAATGATGGGGGTTGAGAGGATGGACAGATACGAGTTTTCTATGGCTACTGATTATTTTATTCTGAGCCTACGCCTACCTGTACGTGTCTGCTCTGTGCTTGTTTGTGCTCTCGTGCGATGATCGCATCATTCGATCGATGAATTTGTATTCCTTGTCTCTCTTTACCCGTCCTTTGAACGAACAACAACTTCTCACTCTTGACCATGAACACCCACCGCGTCACCATTGTCGGCGCAGGAGCCGCCGGTCTCTCGGCCGCCTATGCCCTGTCAAAGCACCCTGATAAGTTCACTGTCACTGTCTTTGAGAAAGAGCCCGTGGCAGGCGGCATGGCGAGCTCCATGGATGTGGACTCTGCCCAATGCGGCGCGTCATACATCAACGACGGTGTCCAGGGATGCTCGCCCGCCTTCGCCAATACGCTGCGCATTTTCCGCGACCTCGGATATCCTCCTGAGAAAGTAGACATGCAGTGCGCGTCCCGTACTTCCTCCCATGTCTCTCTCTTCTCTCACTACATTTCCTCTCTCTGCCCTCCCTTCACCTTGACAGAATCTGTTTTGGTAAAGGCGAAAACTTTTGGACGAACGTCTTTCCCTCTCCACTCACAGAGCGCCTGGCCTCTGACATCAGCAAATTTGGGCGCGTCCTGAAAACAGTTAAGCTTCTTGAGGGTCTGCTCGCGCTGCTTCCTATATATGCGCTTTTGCGCCTCTTTGGACTCTCCAAGGATTTTGGGGAGAGGATGGTGTATCCTCTCGCCGCACTCTTTTTCGGCACTGGTAACCAGACCCCGTATGTGGCTTCCTCCATCCTGGTAGGTGCTCTACCAGCCACATCGCCTTCCCTTTTGGAGATACGGCGTCGATAGGAACGCGTATTCAAGGACCCGAGTATGCGTCTGTTCGAATATGATGAGCGTAGTCTCCTTGCAAGCATTCCCAAGATGTATGCATTCCAGAAGGTCATTGTTGTCTTCCTATGATCCTTTAGTCATTTTAACGTTCACTGACTCGCAGCTCTCGGACACCTACACGGTCTGGCAACACAAAGCCGAACAAGCAGGCAATGTTACCTTCCTCCTCGGTCACGCAGTTATCCATATCGTTTCTCGCACCAAGAAACGTACCGTGCTTGAATACCGCATCCCTTCTTCAGGCGAGCTACGAACCGCCGAATTCGACTCACTCATTCTCGCGACGGACGCCGATAGCGCGCTCACCATCCTTGGGAAGGAAGCAAGCTGGTTGGAACGGCAAGTGCTTGGTGGAGTCAAGTACCTGCATGACCTGACTGTGACCCATATGGACCCGGATTATATGCGCAAGGTCCCTCTATTTCCCCGTCCGCTCCCATCCGGCCCAACATATCCTGACGTGACATTGACCAAGTAGCACTATGAGACCGAGTTCAGACCCGAGCTCATTGCCTCGGGCGCAACCGGTGACGAGCGGCGGCGTGGCGAGACCGACTTCCGCCCGCTCTATTACACCTACCAGTACCCCTCCACGCACAAGAAGCTGGAGATGTCCTTCGACCTTACATTTTACCAGCCTCAGCTTTCCGCGTCTCATGGACAGCCTCACGTCTACCAAACGATCTTCCTAGACAAAGACGGGTCCGGCGAGCTTTGGACTAAGAGTAAAATCAAGCCTGACTCAATCATTGGTGAGAAGTGGTGGAAGCAGCAGAGCCATCGATGGCAACACTATGCGTGGGTCGTCCCTTGGATGTGGATGATTAATGGCACGCGCAAAACATTGTAAGCCTTGTTCCTCAAATTTACAGCATTGTTTTCGCCAAATCTTTTTTGTAGCTATGCCGGAGCATGGACGGGTATATTTATCCCTAAATTCAAGGCTGTTTTGTTGACCGCGTCTAGTCCTCAACATGCACGAGATCGCAATCACGAGTGGGTTCGCGGTGGCTTACCGTCTCGGCGCGGATTTTCCCCACCAAGGTGACGAGGAATGCGCGCGTCTTTTCCGACTTTATCTCGGCCTCAGTCACGCCACCCGCCTGGTAAAGTACTTGTATTTCTAGATTGTCCTCTTTCTCACCTTTCTCTAGAGGAAAAAAGATAGGAACGGTAGACTGGCTTAGTAGTCTTCGGTCTTTTATTGTGGGGTACCAGTTGACCGATGTTCTTCCGACTGATACAACATTATGTGCTAAGGGTGAGGGACGAGTGATGGTAACGACAACCGTAGATGGTAGACACATGCCCGATCGTGTAAACAAAACGATAATACCCAGAGGAAACACAGCACGGAAGACATCTTCATGCTTGGGAATAGTTGGTGACAGTATCAGGATTACAAAAAAAGAGGGATATGTAACAAGGAGTGGTGAGTGGGGAACATAGTCTTTCATATAGAATGATTTGATGGCGATAGTTCGAACATTCAGAGGAACAATGAGCCGAGGGCAACGATACCACATGCGTAGAATACACCAGAGGCGTCCGCAACCAAGCCAAGCGCCGCATTACTCTTGGCCGTCGATGAAGCAGTCGCTGCGCCGCTAGAAGAAGAGCTACCGGAAGGCGTGCCGTTGGCTGAACCAGATGTAGGAGTGGCAGCAGTGGTAGGTGCCGGTGATGCTATGTCGAAAGAGCGTCAGATTGGATGTCAGGAGGAACGAGGGCACAAGTTCAAGATACATACTTCCAGGGGCTTTGACCTCAAAGTCGGCGCTCTGTGCAAGCACCGCTGTCGCATTGGTGGGGTCTACGAACGAGACTCGATACCCTGTTCCCTGACGAAGTGTCACGTCGGTCACGGTGAATGACTAGAATAATGGATCAGAACACTGAGAGTACGATAATAAAACTGCCCTTACCTCTTGGGACACTGGGACACCACGAGCGATAGAGAATGCTCCATTCAATGTCTGATTATTGTCGTTGGTGACGATAACATCCACGGAAGAGGGGTCTCCCTGGGTGTAGGTCCACGAAATCAGATTGCTCGTATTTTGGACCCTAGCGTAGGAGGTGAGCTAGGTGCGACACATCATTAACACCGTGACCGAGGCACACCAGTACGCTGAGGCCGACGGCGAGTTGATGGTAATGGTGGCTGCAATCGAATGTCATGAGACGCGGTTGCTTCACATGTGGCAGACCATGCTCACCGAACGCAACAGAGGGCAGGAGTGCGAAGGCGAGAAGTGCAACACGCATCGTAAGGGTCAGAGAGGAGAGAGGAGAGAGATGGGGAGGTGGAAGTCAAACAGCTCGAGGTATGGGCCACCCCTGAGAATCGAGCATTCTCTTATGTATTTTTGAAACTCAGCTGGATTAATTTTCCTCGGACGTGGTTGTCACAGATACGTGACGGCAACATGGCCAAGAGCAAAAACGCACATTTGGCGTCCCCCAGACGTTCGTGTAAGCGTTCATGTGGGCGTTCCGGCGGAAGGAAGGGAAGAACGGCGAATGCTCAAACCCGTCGCGGCCTTCTGGAAGCCGACGACACTTTGACCCGGCCCGAGAGCGTTGTTTCCGACGACAACCAGGCCGCAAGTGCTCAGTCCGACGATGAGGATGAGGGGAAAGATGAAGGTAATAAAGAGCGAACCACCCCCGAACCCAGCAGCGCATCCTCTCCTCTCCGCCCCCTTGTCACAGATGTTGCGATCACTGTTCCAGTGGCGATGTGGGTCCGTCGCCAACGCCGACACTATTTGGTCCATTTGATGCGATTTTATCCACAGGATTTTGACCACTGTGATCCGCGGCGGTGCTCGGGAAAAAGACTCGCTAGACAACACATCATCACTCAGTTACGCGTCGGCTCTCGGTTTCGCGGTGTAGTCCTCTCGTCCGTCTTTTTGCGTTTCTATTTGCTGCCCATTCTTGATGACGTTTGTCCGAGTTTAGGCCCAAGGCAATACAGGTTCTATCACCCGCAGACAAGGACATCGTTGACAAAGGCGGCCTCGCTGTCATCGAATGCTCATGGGCACGCTTATCCGAAATTCCTTTCTCCAAAATTGCGTCTCCTCACCAACGCTTACGTGCGTCTTCCCCACGCCCGTGCTTCCACCTTCTATGGAACCAATTGGGTCTTGCCAACGTAGTGCCGTACCTCATCGCGACTAACCCAACAAATTACGGAAAGCCTTGGCGGCTGAACTGTGCGGAGGCTCTTGCAGCCGCATTTTACTTAACTGGGCACGACGACTGGGCAGAAAGGCTACTGGCACCGTTTGGATGGGGTAGCTCATTCTACCCCGTAAATCGGTGCGTCTGGTCCATCCCATGAACAACGATATCACGGACACCTTGCAAGCTAGACACCTCCTTGAACGATACCGTACCTGTAAGGATGCAGCGGGCGTTGAAAAAGTGCAAGAACAAGTTTTCGCTGAACTTGAAGAAAGCTACGCGGCTGCACGCCGCGCACCAGGTACGGGAAAGCCTTGCACAATGCCCGCAAATTACTCAGTATTTGCAATAGAGAATGACGAACAGAGTGACCTTTTGGTCGCGAATCCTAATCACCCGCCATTGTCAGACTCTGATTCCGACCCAGGGTCGGACTCAGAGGGTACATCAACGGAAGGGTAGGCGTCTTGACAGAAACGGTATTGCCTATATCGTGTACCGCTGCTATACGCTTTTTCCAATGAATAGGACGATGTCCGGAAGGTTCATGGCTTCCTTTACGTTGTCGAACACGCATCAAACTATGTCAACCCTCCTCCGCCATGCTGCATATTCATGCCTCAGCGGCAATTCTAAAATAGCTCGATACTCCGTCGAGGAAGCTTGCCTACTTACAGAAATAACTCGGGCGACGCAGTCGATTTCGTCTTGACTTACCCTCGCACATTCATTACACTTCATGCATCATGGCTTTCTCGTTGGCTGGGGATTCTTTAAAAAAAACCCATTTGATTTATTTGCTCAATTCTTTACCGAACAGCACAAAAAATTTTCAATTATTTCAAAAATCGATTCTTTCTATTTGGCTGGATTCTCGCGTTGGATTATGTTTCCCGAACGCACTCTCATCGTTCATCTGTTGAAGCGCCGGATGCAGCCATTGTGATTTTTGCCGTCTCAAGCCTCATGCTTCCTGGTCCTCAGTTCACTAGACACTCAAGTCATGAATCTCCTGCATCTCCGTGTGCCCATGTCCATGGGTGAATGCGGCGTAGCCTGATGGGTAACTCCCCCTTGAAGGCGTTTGACGTGATCGGAGTTCCGCGCTCCGCGGAATACGCCTCACCACGATTCCATTCATGGAGGATTTCGCCCATCGTAATTCAACTTGGCGACAACGTAGACTCATGAGAGCCCATAGTCAACTACGTTACTTCCAGCGCTTCAGCCCAGATTTGGACAACTCTTTGTGTCATTCGTAGGTTTGTTGCGTAGTGTGACAGAGCCATCATCTCAAGAGCCCATGAGGCGCATTATTCGTTGTCAACCCAGCCTTAGGAGCTTTCTCGATGGAGGGGACTATTTTAGTAGCGAAATAATCATGTGGTCTGATGGCGAGTATACCGTAACTAGTACTATACTAGCAGTGTGTGCTTGTGATTGATTGCTCTCCTTTTAAATTTTTTTTATTTCGGCGCTATCTTAATCAAGGGCACCTCTCACCTTTCCTCACATCATCATGTGCAAGTAACTCAATTCGTTAATCGTCTTCCATATTGCTCAATCCCGTGACGACGTGGGACCTGTCACGGTTAGCATCACTCTAATCCATGAGCCGGGACCGTATGACCGTTGGGGCTGACCGCCCTAAACCCTTCAATGAATGTCCCTCACTGGCCCGGGTGCCCACCAGCACTTGCGTTGTCCTGCTTCCCCCTTACCGCGAGCTGAGATGATAGGCAATTCGGAGTATAAAAGCTTCACAAGCATTACGAACAAGCAATGACGGCATGGTTTCAAATGGACATCTCTTCACCCCGTTTCAGCGTTTTGAGTAGGCAATTTCTACACCCGACATAGGGTACTCCAGGTGCATGGTCCGATTATTTCTTGCCCTCACCATGCCAGCCGCCATCTGTAATACTACCCAAGCCCGTGATCGCGACGACATTGGTCATGCTCATCCGTGCTCCCCGCTCTTCCAGTCCTTCACATTAGGGGTGGCCTGCGATTTATGGCGTGCTAGAGGGAGCCCTGCCAGTGGAAGAGTGATGATTCAAGCCTAGCTTAAGCAGATCCTCTCACTGGTGACGGTTGGTATATCTTTGACGAATGGCTAGCATTTTTGAGGTGCCTTTGAGAATGGATTGCGGAGATGGTGGACATGATGGCTACCGTTGTTCATGTCACAGTCATCAAGGCATCCACGGCTTCTCGCTGGTGTCCTTGTACCGTGAGCGTGTGGAGTCATATATTAGAAGGGAAAAAGAGGTTCCGGGAGTGAAAATTAGGTATGATTCCGCTGATGTCAAATCGAGAAGGACACACGTCCAAGATGTAGGTAAAAGTGACGATAAACAGATAGTTTTCTATGACACTCAGAACGCGAGAAGTCCACGTTGGACATCTAGTTTGATTTGGCCAAAGTGGCCCGATCTGCTGCGCGTAACAATATGTGTCCGCATTCCCAACACCTACCGCCAGGTCTTCAAATCGCGGGCCCGTCACCCACAACTACCTGAATGCAACTGTCGCATCACCCATCCATCGAGCCATTACCTCAAGCCCCTGCTTTGATATGGGATATGAATATATGAATACTTGAATGTCGATGCGGTGCGCGGATGCACCGTTCTACGAAAATCATAACTGCGAAGGTCATCATCTGCCACTCGAGTGCTCCCTGCCCTCAAGCCTCTCTGCAAAGCGCATTCACCCGTCACGATGGGATTCAAATTGACTCTCGATTGCAGTACCAATTCAAGGGAGGTACAACACAACGACAAAAGAGTATCGGAGGTCATGGAAGACAAGGTGAAGGATAAGGGAAGTCCTGTTGAATGATCCCTCTGGTCAAATATCTGCATGACACTCCATCCTAGTACGGTAGACAGCTCTACGGAACGTTTGCATGCATCTCTCTGTAGATTGTGGGCCGCGACAAGGCGAGGACCTCGTAGAAATATCAGAGGCCAGTAGCACCACATGGTGGAGGTTGAGGGTAACCCTCCCTCGGAACGGTGGGGGAAGGAGACCCTGGGAATCGTCTTGTGGACCAGCGGTTCCCTTGTTTACACCAGGGTATTGATCCGAAATCGTGGCAACATGCGGCGAAACGGATAACGGTGCGGTGATCAAGGTCTAAGATGGGGCAGCGGGCGTGCGAGGGATGTGACTAGTTTGTGTCCTGGCAGAGTCTATGGATGATAGGAGCCTAGCGGGAATTTGGCTGCTATGGGAAGTCGTCGGGACATGTGTTGGCAAGGGAACAACGGCGGCAGAAGGGGTCACCGGTCATCGTCCTATTTTCCTCCGCTTGTCGCCGAGCAGGGCCACCATTATAAGCAGAACCACGCATGATATTCGAGATGAAGGCGTCAGCGTTGCCTGGCATCGCATCTTCGGTCTCATCGCGTTCCTGAGTGCGAGCGATGATGCAGGCCATTATCTTTCCTACATTCGGCTCTATCGAATCATCTCTGTTGTGACCCCAGCATCTCAGAGAATGCCCCAATTCGACGGATTTGAGTGCTTCGTCTCATTTCCCTTTGAAAAAGTCGCCAAGGATATGCGAAACTGCGCCGCCAGTGAACCCGAGTACTAGTGCCGAAGAGGCTGCATTCAGGCAGGTGGTGAGTCGATCGCTTCTGGCAGATTTGGTGCCCAAACTGGACGTATCCAATGATTCTTGTAATTTGGTCATAACCCAAAAATCGAGAGGTTTCTGGTCACAAAAGCCAGGAGTGGTATCGAAGAATTCCACGACCGCGTGATCTTCATCCAGAACAAGCATGATATTTTGAAATACTTTTGTCGATTTCCGATGATGGCTTTGAAGCTGCTTCTTCGACTGACTTGATTTTACCTTCCATGAACTCTTCGATGTAACGGTCGCGCAGGTCACGATAGTGCTCCTTTATATCATTCGAAAGACCGCGGAGGGGTCTGATCCGGGAGCAAACTTGATACGCTGCGGGCGGAAAGACGAGATACACGCGTAAAGCCAGTGAAGAGAAAGGCGTGTAGAGCAGCCCTTCAGGGAGAAAAACAGGCACCACCATGACGAATGCGTGTAGGACGGTGATGATTGCAATCCATCAAATCAGAGCACCGAAGATAGCGTGACTCAAATTGAAGAACACCGGCGATGAAGAGGAAGAGGGGAAAATGTAGAGAGAAGAGCATCGAGTTAAAGCTTCCGAATTCGCTCTTGGTCATCATGCGTGAATCCTCGCTCGCCTTTCTGGAGAACAATCTTTGTTTGGAGTAATCGTGATGTGACCAAGTGACCAACGCTGCTCTGACATCGGCCACAGCATCAGGAAAAACCTCCCACTCTAACAGGACAATAAATGAAATAAGCAAGATAAATTATCCTGCTTATTCCACATTATCCACATGCTACCTCTGATTATCATAGAAGGTCTGATGAGGCCACTAGTTAGACTGATAATTAGGGCCAATAACCAGAGTGAGTTCATCCAGATGACATTTCTCGGTGGGGAGAACGGTGGCTTAGTCACTGGCAATGTGGGGGGAATGGAGTCAGATGCATTTGCGTTGGCGAAAAGCTGATAAATGTTCGCAAGATAGAATGCCGACGTATCCTGGGCGTTGGGCTTCAGGCCTCAGGTCTGGGATTGATTGAGACTGAGAGGAATGCAGCGACTGTGGCAGAAAATAGACGAGTCTATGTTTCCCGATGAGTTGCGCCGAAACGGATGGGTGACACGAGGACTCACAAAAATCAAGATCTCATCTGTAGCGCTTTGATGGAGTTCGGCCATATTCTATTGTCCTCTTCCTGAGCGATCCTGGAGTACATAGCGTAGAGTGGCCGTGAACTACCACTGGAGTTGATCTCTTCCCTAAGTGACTGTGATGGGCTGATTTGGTGTCGACTGAGGCTGGTCGGGATGCCCGCCTAGCGGGCACATTCACGAACTTGGCAGACAGGTCAGAGAAACGCGTAACACATACCAGCGTAATTCCCTCTTTCGAAGTCGCAGTGAGCTGTTTTTGAGACATGGAGAAGATATTTCCTATAACCTTTAGGAAAAATGCTGGTCTGAGGCGTTTGAGGTTGTCCTTTTCTTGGTCAGCATTTACATCAAAAAAACGAATTTACATCAGCAAAAGTTCAAAAAGTATGTATGGACCTTAGCTAGCCATCTAAGGACTGCCTCACCTGCAAGGCACCCCCGATATGCCGACCACCTTATATCTGGTGGGTCATCCCTTGCAAGGGAC
>Ga0137394_10001629_pt1 | contig 16452 bp, 15 predicted proteins | sample czobulk116metaG_FD_108278 | JGI IMG/M metagenome (GOLD analysis project Ga0137394, IMG submission 108278) | Vadose zone soil microbial communities from Angelo Coast Range Reserve, California, USA - czobulk1.16 metaG | ecosystem: Environmental > Terrestrial > Soil > Vadose zone | place: USA...
AGTCAGGAGCCGCAGTGACTTGTTGGCGGCCTGGACCCACTTCGCCAGCAAGACAGGATCCGGGGCGAGTACATTCGCGGCCTTATGCGTTCCGCGCTTAGCCACGCTAATGAACGGACCTTCCAGGTGAATTCCGAGTGGCTGTGCTCCATCGAACGATCTCGGTATCAGGGCGCCCAGTCTTTCGAGAGCCGTTGTCAGTACATCCGCCGGAGACGAAACGGTTGTCGCCAAAAACGATGTTGTTCCGTGCCGCGGCAGGATACGGCTGACCGCGTTCAGCGATTCGTACGTGCCATCCATCACGTCTACGCCGCCGCAGCCGTGAATGTGCGGCTCGATGAAGCCGGGCGTGACCAGCATTTGAGTCGCGTCAACGCGCGCGGCGCCTGAAGGAATTCTGATCGTATCTACGGGGCCGGCATCGGCAATCGAAGTTCCGTCAATGATTAATCGTCCGGGCGAGAATTTCTTGAGGGGCGTAAACAACGTGCCGGCGTCGATCGCCAGCAACGCGGTCTTACTCACGGCCGCTTCCCAGATGCCCGATGACGCTTCTCAGATTACCTTTCGCTTCGGCCAGGTGTCCTTCTGCTTCTTCTTTCGTACAGCCCATTGCGCCCATGATGACAGCCAACTTCAGATTCGATCCCGACGTTTCAACCAATCGCTCGGCCTCGTCCGGCTTCACACCCAGAATCTCCTGAAGGATGTGCGTGCCTCGTTCTCGCAGTTTGTGATTGGTCATGTTGACGTTGATCATCCAGTTGCTATATGTCATCCCGAGCTTGATCATCATTGCCGTGCTGATCATATTCAGGACAAGCTTCTGCGCTGTGCCGGCTTTCATTCGCGTTGATCCCGTGACCACCTCCGGCCCTACTGCCGTATACACAGTAAGGTCGGAAATTTTCGACATCGGACTGTTTTCAGTGCAAACGATTGCGACGGTCCTGGTGCCCTTGGTCTTGGCAAATTCGAGGGCGGCGAGTGTGTAGGGCGTGCTTCCGCTCGCCGCAATTCCGATCACAACGTCGTTTTTTGTCAGCTTCTTCGGTTTCAGATCGACTGCGGCCTTTCCGCGATCGTCTTCGGATCCTTCGATTGGTTGTACGAAACCCTTCGCACCGCCCGCGATCACAGCCTGCACCCATTCCGGCGGCGCGCTGAACGTGGGCGGGCATTCGGCAGCATCGATGGCAGCGAGACGTCCGCTCGTTCCCGCACCGACATAGATGACGCGGCCGCCGCCCAGAATGGCTTCGATGGCGCTATCGACCACCTTTCCGATCTGGGGAATTGCCGCTGCGACAGCATTCGCAACGAGCGCGTCTTCGGCGTTGATGATTTTGAGAATACGTTCGGTCGGAAAAAGATCAATGTCGACAGAGTGCGGATTACGTCTTTCCGTGTTCATCTTATTAGCGGCGCGTTGCCGGGCTTGCATTAATATTCTATTTCGGAGCCATGAAGGAAGTCGACGTACAGATCCGGCGAGCGCAAGGTGTCGAGGACTACCAAAAGGTCGTGGAGCTCGAAAAACAAGTCTGGGGCTACACGGATCCTGCGGATCTCGCCGCCGTGCCCATCCTCATGATCGCGAATCGATTTGGAGGGGCAGTCCTGGTGGCAGAAAACCCGGCACACCGGATGATCGGGTTTGCGATGGCGAATCTCGGCTGGACGAGCGAGAAGAAATCGTTTTGGTGGTCACACATGACTGCCGTTGTTGACGAGTATCGAAATAAGGGCCTCGGTCTCCTCCTGAAACTTCGTCAACGCGACGAAGCGCTCGCGTCAGGAATCGACGAGATCCAGTGGACATTCGATCCGCTGCAAGCCGTCAATGCGCATTTCAATCTACATAAGTTGGGCGTGATCGTCAGGCAATACGAGGAAAATGTCTACGGTTATTCCAGTAGCCGCCTGCATCAGGGTTTGCCGACGGATCGATTGATTGCGGAGTGGCATCTCAAATCCGACCAGCCGAAACGCTTCGATGACAGGCCGGTCTTCCTGGAAATTCCGGAGAACATCAACCAACTACGACGGACGGACCTGGTCAGTGCGAAAGCCTGGCAGGATCGTGTTCGTGTGGCGTGCCAGCAATATTTTCGGGAAGGTTACGTGATTGTGGATTTCGTTCAGGGACATTATGTTCTAACAAAAACGAACGCGGGCTAAAGCCCGCGTTCATCGACGACTGATCCTACTTCACCAGCCGCACCTCCGCGCCGTAGTAATCGAGCACGACCTTGTAATCTGAGAAGAAATCGTAACCCGCCACGCCGGCCACCTCGGTGCCAATCATTTTTGAAATCTGCTTGAGGTCGATCGCGACAACTTGCGGAAAGGATTCCGTGTTTTTGGCTGTCTTGAATGTCACGTTCGGCACTTTCAGCACGATGCCTTCAAAGCCTCCGACACCGGCAATGCCCAGGTCGATCTTTGCGCCCGGGGTGTTTTGGTTAATGCCGAGCTGTGCAGCCATATTGTGGGAAAGAACCGTTGTGACGGCGCCCGTGTCCACGATGAAGTTTCCCTGTTTTCCGTTCGCGGTCAGCGGAATGAGAAGTAGATTGCTGAAATACCATGCCGGCAACACTTCGGTTCCTGGCGTAGCCGGCGATCGCTTCCGCGATATCTCCAGTTGATTGGCGGGATAATTGACACTGATGATGAAGTCCGAGAGCGCCGCCGTCCCCAGGATTCCATCCGCAAGCTGTGAGACCAGAGGATCGTTGAACGTGCCGACAGGAATGTTCTTGATCTTCACATCGCTTATCGTAAGTTCCTTCACGCCATAAAGTTTTGTATCGACTTTGCCGGTGCCGCCAATGCCGTAGACAACTGTCGATGTGATCGGCTGCAGGCCCATATCAGTCACGAGCTTTTCGCTGATGACCGTTTGTGTGGCGCCAGTGTCGATTGCGAAGTTATACGGTCCGCGGCCATTGATGGTGATGTCCGTAAAGATCAAATTCAGTGCTTTACGGAAGCGTATGGGAGCGGGATTTTCGGGCGCCGTTACAACAGCTACATCCTTTGTGCCCAGCACTTTGAGCATTTCTAGGCCGGCCTTTGCTTCCGTGACGCGCTCCGGGTCGTTGGGATTCAAGCGCAGATACTCTTCGAGTTGCTTCTGCTGCTCAACGTAGTTCTTCTCGATGCTCCAGGCCTCGCTCGCATACAGCCGGTAAATCGGTTCCTTGGGATCCAACTCAATGGCCCGCTTCATCTCCTCGACGGCTTGCTTGCCTTTCACTTTACCCATCGCCAGTTTGCCCAGTCCAAAATGCGCCCGCGCGTTCTTCGCGTCCATCCGTAGTGCTTCTTTGTAGAACGCGTCGGCCCGCTCGAAATTTCCCTTTCTGAACTCGATTTCGCCCCGAAGCGCAACGGATTCGGCTGTTTTGGGCTGCTTATCGAGAAGGGCTTCGGCTTGCTGGACCTCATCCTTCAGGAGAAGGTCCGCGACCGAACCCGGCTGGGCCGCTGGAGCGGCTGACCCGGGAAGCACCAAAAGTGAGGTTAACGCCATGAGAACAATGATCAGCGGGCTGCTTGACATGGTGTGAAAGGCTCCTATACTATAAAGTTTTTGGCTACTGGCTGTTGAGAGGACCTTGCATGTCTACTAAGTTTTTGACCGCAGGCGAACTTGCCGCCCTGGATAAATGGTACGTGATCGATGCGACCGGTCAAGTGCTTGGACGCGTCGCAACAAAAGCAGCTACCATTTTATCTGGTAAGCATAGACCTCATTACGCCCCTTTTCTCATCAGTGGCGATCATGTCATCATTATTAATGCCGAGAAGATCAAACTCACAGGTGAAAAACTCGATAAAAAAGTCTATCGGTGGCACACTCGATATCCCGGCGGTTTGAGAGAAATTGGTGCACGAAAGGTTTTTGAAACAAAGCCGGATAAAATCATTCGCGAAGCGGTCCTCGGCATGTTACCGAAGAACAAGCTTCGCAAGCGTCTGGTGAAGCGCCTGAAGATCTACCAGGCGGAACAGCATCCGCACGCAGCACAGCAACCGGTACGTTTGGAGGTTATTTGAGTTCAGTTCAACACTACGGCACGGGCCGCCGAAAAACATCCACAGCCCGTGTGATTCTTCGGCCTGGCACAGGCAGTTTCAAAGTCAATGATCGAACCTTAGAACAGTACTTCTTTGATGAAACCCACCGGATGCTGGTCAAGCGGCCTCTGGAAGCGTCCGATACCCTGAACAAATTCGATGTTATTGTCACAGTCGACGGCGGCGGCATGCACGGACAGGCCGGCGCTGTACAACACGGTATCGCTCGTGCCCTGGTTGAATTCAGTACCGAGTTGCGTGGAGCATTGAAGAAGGAAGGATTTTTGACGCGCGATCCGCGCATGAAAGAACGTAAAAAGTACGGCCAACCGGGAGCGAGAAAACGCTTCCAGTTCTCGAAGCGGTAGAGTTGATTTATCGCCAGTCGGGATCGCCTCCCCACTGGCGATTCTTAGTCTGATTTTTGGGTTTTCGTGTCCAAAATTTGAAACGGAGGGTTATTTGGCGTCTATTACAATGAAGGAACTTTTGGAGGCTGGCGTCCATTTCGGACACCAGACGAAGCGGTGGAACCCGAAAATGAAGCAGTATATTTTCGGTGAGCGCAACGGAATCTACATCATCGATCTCCAGAAGACACTCCGCCTGTTTAAAGAAGCAACGCAGTTCGTTGCCGAACTCGCGGCTCAGGGAAAAACGATTCTATTTGTCGGAACCAAGCGCCAGGCCCAGGATGCCATTGCCGAAGAAGCGCAGCGCTGCAGTATGTTTTTTGTAAACCAGCGTTGGCTGGGAGGGTTGCTGACGAATTTCGCGACGATTCAGAAATCGATCAAGAGATTAAAAGAACTCGATGCCATGGCTACCGATGGCCGTTATGAACTTCTGCCGAAGAAAGAAGTCACCCGTTTGGAACGGGAACGCAAGGCTCTCGAGAAGAACCTTGCGGGCATCAAGAATATGTCCGGATTGCCGGATGCGATGTTCGTCATCGATTCCAAGAATGAGGAAATTGCCGTCGCCGAAGCGCGCCGCCTTGGCATTCCTGTCATTGCCATCGTGGATACCAATTGCGATCCCGATGTGGTCGATTACGTGATCCCGGGCAATGACGACGCGTTGCGCGCCATCCGGTTGTTCGCTTCGAAGATTTCGGAGTCCGTTATTGAAGGCCAGGCCGTCAATAAGGAAACGGGAGGGGTCCCGAGACCTCAGACCGAAGGTGGTGAGACCGGGCAAGAAGGTGTGGTCACGCCATTCGGACGAGGGACAAAGTCCGAGCGCACTCATGTCGCCAGCGACGAAGAACCCGTCGTAGAGACGCCGAACGAAGCCGCGATGATGTAAAGAAAACAATAGCCACAAAAAGACACAAAATTCACAAAATGCTTTTTTGTGTTTTTGTGCTTCTTTGTGGCTATTTTTCTGCCTAAATTTACGTAAAGAGGAAACTTATGGAAATCAACGCGAAACAAGTCAAGGACCTCCGGGAGAAGACCGGCGCGGGCATGATGGACTGCAAGAACGCCCTCAGCGAAGCCAGGGGTGATATGGAGCAAGCCATTGTCATTCTGCGTAAGAAGGGGCTGGCTTCGGCCCAGAAAAAAGCTTCGCGAGTCGCCGCCGAGGGCATGATCGGGCAATACATCCATGCGGGCGGAAAACTCGGCGTTCTCGTCGAAGTGAATTGCGAGACCGATTTTGCCGCGCGCAGCGCAGAATTTCAGGGTCTGGTGAAAGACATCGCGATGCATATTGCCGCGCAAAATCCGTTATACGTGAAGCGCGAAGAAGTGCCGCCCGAGGTTCTCGAAAAAGAAAACGAAATTTACAAAGATCAAGCACGCGGTTCTGGAAAGCCGGAACACATTATCGATAAAATCGCCGAAGGCAAGCTGGAATCGTTTTACGAAATGGCATGTCTTTACGATCAGAAGTTCGTAAAGGATCCTGCGATGACTGTCAAGGATCTCATCAATAATCTCGTTGGTAAAATTGGTGAGAATATCCAGGTCCGCCGGTTTGCCAGATTCAAGACAGGCGAAGGTCTGGAAAAACGTTCGACCGATCTGGCTGGAGACGTCGCGGCGGCATTAAGCGAGTAAGTTGTGGCAATATCGCAACCTGGCACAAAATACAAACGCGTTCTGCTGAAGCTTAGTGGCGAAGCCCTTATGGGCGACAAGGGATTCGGAATCGATCCTGATGTCGTGCGAGGCATGGCATCGGAAATTAAGGATGTGCACGGCCTGGGCGTGCAGATTGCCGTCGTCATTGGCGGCGGCAATATCTTCCGCGGTCTGGCGGCAAGCGCTCAGGGTTTTGACCGCATTTCAGCCGACCATATGGGTATGCTCGCGACGGTCATCAACGCTCTTGCGCTGCAGGACGCTTTGGAAAAGATGAGCGTCTTCACGCGCGTTCAATCCGCAATTGAGATGAGAGAAGTTGCCGAGATGTTCATCCGGCGGCGCGCGATAAGGCACCTTGAAAAAGGCCGCGTCGTGATTTTTGCTGCAGGGACAGGCAATCCGTACTTTTCTACCGATACCACAGCGGCTCTTCGCGCCATGGAAATCAAAGCGGAAGTGATTCTCAAGGCGACGAAAGTCGATGGAATTTACGACGCGGATCCCATGAAGGTTGCGACCGCCACAATGTATTCGGAGATTTCTTATATCGACGTCCTGACGCAGGGTCTGGCTGTCATGGACAGTACGGCGATCTCGCTCTGCAAGGACAATCGCGTTCCGATCATTGTTTTCAATATCCGCACGAAGGGCAATATCCGGCGCGTTATCGAAGGAGAAAAAGTCGGCTCATTGGTTTACTGAAGAAGTCCCTCTCCCGAGGAAGAGGGTGATTTCATGCAAGAGGTCTTCCATGGCGATGAAAGATGAGGTTGCTCAAATTCGTAAACGAATGGAAAAGGCCATCGACGATATCCGGAAAGAACTCGCATCGATCAGGACTGGCCGGGCTTCGATCTCAATTCTCGATAACATCCAGGTTGACTACTATGGAACACCAACTCCCATAAATCAGGTCGCGCAGCTCGGAACTCCGGATCCGACACTGGTCACCGTTCAGCCCTATGATGTTTCGCTCGTGGGTCCGATCGAGAAATCGATCCGCGCTTCGGATCTCGGCCTGAATCCTTCCAACGACGGGCGTCTCATTCGCATCCCGATCCCGCCTCTTACCGAAGAACGCCGCAAACAACTCGCCAAGCATGTGCACAAAGTGCTTGAAGAACATCGCACGGCCGTCCGCAACATCCGGCGCGACGGCAACGAGCATTTGAAAAAGATGCTCAAAGACAAAACCATCTCCGAGGACGACGAGAAACACGCGCTCGCCGAAATCCAAAAGCTCACTGATGATCACATCCACAAGCTCGAAGAAGTCGCCAAAAAGAAGGAACAGGAAATCTTGACCGTGTAGGAGCGACGACTTCTGGTTCGCGGCTCAGATGGGTATGCTGAGTCGCTGCAAACTGACCAGAACTGTGCTACTTCTTCGCAGCAGCTTTTCGTCGTTCCGCCCAGCGTTTCTTCATCAGATCCGACAATTTCTTTCGACCAGCAGGCGTCAGGCCGGACCCTGGTCGGGGTTGTGCTTTTGCCATGCGCAGGTTTGCTGACGCAGGGGCAACGCGCGTCGTTCCCCGTGCCGCGTTCCCGTTGAGTTGGCCTCGGATCGCGGCCATTTCTTCATCCACGCGCAGGCGTTCGGCTTCGAGTCCCTTCAGTGCGAGTTCGAGCAGTCGGTTCTGTTCCAGCATGAGAGTGGTCCTCCACGGTCCTTTTGCCATGCTATGGTAGCAGATCTGGTGAAGGAATCGGCTGCCGAGCCACGACTGCGCCGGAGGAACGCTGTTGCGAACGCGCTGAAACGTGTGCAGGCCTATAACTTAATACTGTTAGTGCGTCATCGCGTAGATCACAAAGTCGATCCCGAGGCGGAACGCTTCGATCGAAGGCTTGAGCGGATACTCTCCGCGATCGATGTAATCCCAGAAATTCTCGAGATCGTTGTTGTAGCAGGCGATGACACCGACGTTGCCGTTCTTGTTCATCAACGCGTAGAAAATCGGCTCCCCGTCGACCAGGTACGGCGACGTGATGTTCAGCGCGTCGATATCGAAGAACGTGTGGAAGATCTCGTGATCGATCGTTAACCGCACCAGATCGCGATCGGGAAACGCGCGATGCAAATCGCGCTGCAAAGTTGCCAGATCTCGCGCTCCGTCGAAATCGTCCATCACAACGAACCCGCCGCGATCAATAAATTCGCGCAGGTTCGCGACTTCCTCGTCCGTCAACGCCATTTCTCCCGGCTCTGAAACGACCGCAAACGGGTAATTGAACACTTCAGGACTTTCCAGTTCGATAATCCGGTACGACACGTTCTTCACATTAATATTGGTGGCTTCGGAAATAACTTGCGCGAAATGCTGATCGGAATTCGGATAGTTATGCGACCAACCCGTGCCGCCGAATTTCCCCCTGGCCGTATATTGCCAACGTGCGACGACCAATTCAGTTGCAGGTGGTTCATTGTTCTGAAAGAAGAATCGGCGAAATCGTTGTGGGTGGATGAAAGTAGCGCCAGCCAGCACCAAAGCCATCGCCGCCAGCACCATCATGTGGATTCGTTGCACGTCTCGCAGTCTAGAGCAACCGGGGCGGCCAACGCTAAACCTTTCGACACTTCCGGGGGTTTCGCCGGGTGAGCGCGAGGTATCGCAGGTGGGTGCAGTGCGGCGCCGATATAAAATCAAAGGCATGCCGATAAGGGGTTTGTATATCGCAGTCGTTGTGCTCGTTTTTCGCGTGATGGCGCAGGCGCAGTCCGTCAGTATCAATCTTCAACCTCTGATTGGTGGCGGTTTGAATCAACCGCTTTATTTGACCAACGCGCACGACGGATCCAACCGGATCTTCATCCTGGAGCAGCCCGGAATAGTCAGTGTTCTCCAGCCAGGCTCCTCGACGCGAACAACGTTCCTCGACATCAGGAGCCGCGTATTGAGTGGTGGTGAACGCGGTCTTCTCGGCCTGGCTTTCCATCCTCAGTTTGCAACGAACGGCCGGTTCTTCGTGGACTACACACGTCAGCCCGACGGCGCGACGGTCATCGCCGAGTATCAGCTCTCCAACCAATCACCCAACGTAGCCGGCACGGCAGAAAAAGTGTTGCTCGTGATTCCGCAGCCGTACGAGAACCACAATGGCGGCATGGTCGAATTTGGACCAGACGGCTTTTTGTATATTGGAATGGGCGACGGCGGTTCGGGGAATGATCCTCAAAACCGCGCACAGAATACCCGGGAGCTGCTCGGAAAGATTCTTCGAATTGATGTGGACCATGCCGCGCCTCCGCCCACCAACCCGTTTGCGAGCGGTGCGTTGGGCCGGCCGGAGATCTACGCCCTGGGATTACGCAATCCATTCCGATTTTCATTCGACCGGGCGACCGGAATCCTTTATGCCGGTGATGTCGGCCAGGATGTGCGGGAGGAAGTGGATATCATCACCCTGGGCGGCAACTATGGCTGGCGTGTATTCGAAGGTACGCGTTGCACAGGGCTGGGGCCGGCGCCGTGTTCATCATCAGGTTTTATTCCTCCGATTGCCGAATATGACCATTCGACGAACGGCCGATGCTCGATCATCGGAGGTTACGTGTATCGCGGAAGCCGGCAATCGTTGCCGTATGGCGCCTACATCTATGGTGACTATTGCTCCGGCGAGATCTTCATGTTACAGGCGGGCATTCAGTCGGTTCTAACGCGCACAAGTCTCAATATCACGTCGTTCGGCGAGGACGAATCCGGTGAGCTTTACGTGATAAGTCAAGGTGGAATGATCGACCGGATCACAAATCCCGGCGTGACATTTGCATCGACCCGCACGTTTAGCATAGCCGATCGAGGAGCTTCCTCCATCACGAGCTTGGGCTCGGCGAGTCTGAATACGGGATATGCACGGATTCAGGTATCCGGCAGTATCTTGCCCGCGGGAATGGCGATTCTAGGGAACAGGCAAAACGGCGTTTTGCTGTCGGAGACCGTCGTTCCATCGGCGCCACTGATTTCGAGCGGCCGGATATATGCCGAAGTGGATGTCCAGCTAACAAACGTGAATACCGCTGTGGCCATCGCGAATCCGAATTCGGAGGCCGTTACGATCAGTTTTATGTTCAGCGATGAAAGTGGAAACGACTTCGGGGCGGGCTCCACCGTGATTCCAGCGAACCATCAGATCGCGGTATTTCTTACAGAGCCTCCTTTCAGTGTCGGAAGGACCCTCTTTCAAGGGACATTCACTTTCAGGTCGTCCTTGCTCGTATCCGTCTTCGCAATCCGAGGCAGGACCGCTGTGAATTTCTCGGCCGTCTCAATACCCGTGACGGACCTTGACGCGCCGCCTGGGGGGATTCAAACGATTCCTCACTTCGCCTGGGGCGGATCGGTCAATGGATTACCAACCAATCCAAAGTGGTTGACCACCATCGAGCTGGTCAATCCTACCGACGGGACCATCAGCGGATCGATGCATGCGTTCGATGCGAAAGGGCAGACGGTGACTCTACAAAGCGGGAATCCAGTGGTGGACATTGCCTATTCTATACCACCCCACAGCGCCGCGCAGTACCTGGCACCCGCGTTGAGCCGATTTAATCCTTTTCCTCCGGCAGAGGTCCAGGTCAATTCGCTCCGGATCACGCCTTCCGCTGGAAGCGCTGCACCCGCTGCCGCCGCCATTGTCAGTTATGCCGATTTTGATGCGGCTATGCGGCCGTTCAGGACTGAAACAAGCATTCCAGCCATTGCAGCCGGCGCCGCTTTTCGTGCGTTCGTGCAGAATCTTGGCAACTTTGGCAGTCCGGAATCGATTCAGCCTGCGATCGCCATTGCAAATCCAACGGGCAGCCCAGCCGTTGTTACCCTGCAATTGTATGCCATGAATGGAACGCCGGCGGGGCTGTCCGGTTCCGTGTCGATTCCATCGAACGGCCAGACGGCGGTTTTCCTGAACCAGATCGGCGGATTTTCATCGCTGCCGCCGTCATCTCAAGGCGTCTTACGGGTGAGTTCAGATTCATCAATTGCAGTCACCGTCCTGCAGACCCGGCACAACGAGCTCGGGCATTTCTTAATGACATCCACACCGGCGGTTCCCGAAAACTATGCGCCTGCCTCTTCAGAATTACTGTTTCCGCATTTCGCGACAGGCGGCGGTTATGAGATGCAAGTCGTTCTTTTCGCCGCCAGGTCTGCTCCCGTACCTGCCGGAACGATTTACTTCTTCGAACAGAATGGAAATCCCCTCACGTTGCAGCTCCAATGAGGGGACGTTCAGGTAAACGTGATTTTTCGGTTACGCCGATCGCGATACAGCCTTCGGTTCAGTTCGCGGGGAACGCGGCAGCGTCGGTCACTGGGTTCGACATGAGATGCATAAACACTTGGCGACATATCGTTACTAATCCACGTGAACTCTTCTCTGTCCGCGCCAGATACTCGCCTCCATCGAGCTTGGCCCGGTTCCGATCCGTATCCTCTAGCCGGCTCTCAGTTTCTCCAGTTCAGTCGCCAATTCCCTTGCGTGCTCGCGCAGCCACGGTGTCGGGTCCTTTTCTGCCCGGTCCCACAACAGAGAAATCGTATCGGCATGAGACGGCCACTTTCGAGTGAGTATGTCCATGGCAGTCCCGCGAACATTGGTCACGCCAAGCTTCTTGGAATCGGCAGAAGGCGAATCGTCGTTAATAGCGCGCTCGCAAATCAACTCGAAAGTGCCGTCGGTGTTCCAAAAGTTGTTCGCAAGCTCCCTCAAGCCGACGGCTCGTGTACTGGCTGCGGAGTCGGTAAGAACGCGGGCACGCAGGAGTTGGTAAGTCCCTTCGAGGTGCCGGAAGTTTTGAGCCAGCGCTGCCAATGCGACGCCTCGTGTGTGGCCGTCCTGATCGCTGACCGCGCGTTGTCGCAGCAGTGCCAGTGTCGTCGGCATGTAGCGGAAATTGTCGGAAATCGCACGCAACGCCAGCCCACGCGTGTAGCTTTCGGGGTCCTCTACAGCCCTTCGCTGTAGGACGTCTAGCGTCGCTTCCGAAGAAGCGAAATAAGAAGCAAGACCGTTTAAAGCTGCACCGCGAACGCCACCGTCGGGATCAACGCTGGCTCGTTCGAACAGTAATTCCGATACACCGCTCTGACCGGCATAATTCTTTGCCAGCGCCCCCACCGCGGTGCGCCGAATCGGACTATGGGCATCGTTGATCGCCCGGTCCAACAAGAACTCGAAAACGCCACTCTTTTGGGCGCAATGTTTGGTTATGGCATCGACGATCTGAAATCGATCCCACTGCGAAGAATCTTTTTTTTGGGCCAGATCCATCAACGACAGTAACGTCTGTCCGTCATCGCTGAAGTATTCGGCCAACACCTGAACCGCAGCCTCTCGGACCGAAGGGTATATCGTCGGCTTATCCAGGTATCCACGTACGACAGAGAACGTGCGCGGGTCGCTTTTCCATCCACTGGTTAGCGCAAAGAAGGAGAAGACGACGAGGGTTTCGTCATGTCCCGAAGCATAACTGAGTACGAGCTCGTGAACTTCGTTCGATGCGGATCCTACGAAACCGACTACTTGGGCAATGGATTGGACTAGTTCCCAATCCGCCACTTCTCGCCCGGATTCGTTTTCGTACATAAAACCGTAACGCTGTTCCCGAAGCCACACACCGAGCAAATCCCGGTGTGGCCATCTCGAACCGATCCGTTCGGCTATCGGTACAATTTGTGTATCAAGGAAGGTGGCGAAGGAATAAAAGTCTCCCCACCTCACGGCCGAGAAAACTGAACATAAGGATTCAAGCAAGTGCCTTGCGGTTTCTCTGACCGAATCGAGATTCTGAAGTTCACCAAAACATTGAATAGCGAGAGCAAGGTTCCACGGCTTTCGCTTTTTGTAGTCTCCAGGTTGAGGTTGGTTTGAAACGCGTCTCAACGTCTCAATCAGTTCTGCAGCAAATCTTGCGTCAACCATTCCACAGATGAGCCGCAACACTTCATCCCAACTTCGGTCGGGCCAACGGTCGGTGTAAACCTGACAGAGTTGTTGAAGCGTAATTTCCTTTCCCTTTTCGAACTTGTGTACAAACCTCGAAGCGCAGAAAAACTCCAAAAAGCCTCGGTGCATGAAACCAAATGAGCCGGCGCCGCGAAAACACAAGATGAAGTTGCGATCCCGGAACTGGCTGATAAGCACGCGGGCAATGGCTTTGGCATCGGCCGGAGATTTACTGAACCGATCCTTCAGATATTGTTCGAATTCAGCTTCCAATTCGGTTCTGTGAATGAAGTTACCGGCGAGCCCGCCTTCGCTACTTTGCATCCTGTACGCCAGCCGCTGGAGCAGCTCTTTCTTTTCGCCTTCGCCGATAAAATCGCCATGATTCAACAGGCGGTGGTCGCGAAGGTGCTTATTAACATCCCAATGTTCCAGCAGGGCGCTGGCAGCATGGTCATACAGTTCCCAACGCTTTCGCGGCAACCCTGGTGTTTGCCGATGATTGCCATGATGGTCAGAAGCATGGGATTGCCCGCCAGTTGCCGCATCGAAGGCGAATCTCGAAAGGAAAGCATGATCCGTTCGCTGCGCTGCTCCGCCTTGGCCACGGCGCCTCTTCTTTGAGGAGAAAAATCAGGCAATGCTTTTTCGCTGCGACGGCCTGTTGATATTCCAACTCGGTAATTGACAGCCGCTGCGGATTATTGTGGCTGGGAATGTACCCATAGCGCCAAGCGAACAGGCCGATGTACAAGTCGCATTGAGCAACATCAGCCAAACATTTGTCCGCGGGCCATTGATCTTCCGCGGTGTACTCCTCCATTGCGACAACTTCGTGCCGCATCCGGCGCAACAGTTGAATAGTCGCGGCCCGACAATCTTTGAGGTCTTCGAAAGTTGATGACAGGTAGATTCTCGCCATGTTGCCCATCTCGTGACGCAGTGACTCCGGCAGTGCCAGCATGCTGATGTTACGGTGCAGGATTATACTTCACGAGGATGGCGCATCTGGCGTGCAGCCTCCGCAATGATCTCAACAGAATAGAGTTTTTGGATACAACGAGGGCAAAGCACATTATGGGATCCTTCTCTTTGGAAGAAACAACCTCGCCGTGGAGAAGGCATGGTCGGCTATGAGAAAGGCGCGGCGCGCCATGCCCAGCTTGACATCCCGAATCGATTTCCTGGATGTTGATTAATGCAGATCGATCTTAGGACGTAAGCATACGAAATGGCTCCTCAACAGCCAACCAGATCAATGTCCCACAATTCTACCGTGGAAATTCAGATCTCTTGATTTCCTATTTAAGGTGGGTTTTTCCGGGGGGCGGCCGACCCCGCTTGAAATGATCTATCCGCCATAGAGTCTTCGGAAATGCCGGCCGAGGCACGCCGCCATACTATCCCCGGTGGTTTGCTGAAATGAAACAACCGTATAAGCAAAGGTAGTCTAAGCCAAGCTAGTGTCGGCGTTACCCAATATTCGGCTTTCTTTCAGTCATTCTCCCGGGTCAAATCCCGGTCAGTACCAACTGGGCTTCTTCGGATTGGGCGGCCACACCAGGTTTGCCGGTAAGAAGTTCTCGCGATTGGGCATCTGCACCTTTGGCAGACTCTGCGCGTCCATGACGTCGGACTCCTTGATGATGCCGTTCATGTAGAGCAGATACGCGGTCAACGCGTAGACTTCGTCGGGTTTCAGCGTCCCGCCTCGATTGGCGGGCATGGCGCGGTTGATGTAGTCCCACACCGTTGTTGCATAGGCCCAGAAGCCGACCGGGTGCCTGTCTTGATCCGTGTACATTCCGCGATGCGGGTTGCCGGGGCTGCCCATTACCAGACGGTCGGCCACGCCACCTTCCCCCGTCTTCCCATGGCATACTGCGCACTGCTTGGCGTAAAGCTCCGCGCCTTCTTTCGCGGTTCCCCGCCCAGGAGGAAGGTCCTTCCCGCCTGGGCTAACGAGGACGCCCAGGTTCCGGATTTCCTCGTCACTCGGCGTCCGGCCCACATTGCTATACGCGCGTTGCGCCAGCATCACTCCCGGGGTTGCCAGGAGGAGCGCCCCCGCAGTCATCAATGGCACGAGGAATCTAAGCGAATAGCACATCGGTTATGCTCCCATCCCGGGCGATCTTCCAGGGTTGAATGGCATTCCAGTAGTGAGTGTTGCTGATCGGTTCCAAGCGATCCTTCTCGGAGCGGCCCCAATTCCGGTTCAACTCGGCGAGCGTCGGTTGCACTTCGCCCTGATCATCGGTGCAGCGGGACATGATCACCGTTTCTTCTCCGGTCCAGGTCCAGTCGAAATTAAACCGGGTATGCGCCATGGGAAGGATCGGATCCTGGAGTCTTGCTTCTTTCCAGGATTTGCCGCCATCGACGGAGACCTCTACCTTGCGGACTTTCCCCCAACCCGACCATGCCAGGCCGGTGATCTCGTAATAACCAGGGGCGTTTAGCTTCAGTCCAGCCGACGGACGCGTGATGACCGATTTCGGCGGCCACACAAAATTGAACCAGCGTGACTTGTTTCCCAGGTCCATGCGCGAGGCGCTGTGGTGCACACTTTGATCCCACGTCATGTAGGGCTCATCCGTAATCATGAGGCGCCGCAGCCACTTGACGCTGTGGTTGGCTCCAAAGCCCGGCACGAACAACCGCGCCGGAAAACCTTGCTCCTGCCGCAACGGCTCGCCATTTTGCAGGTAGGCCACCATGCAGTCGTCCATGGCTTTCGTCAAAGGGATGCAGTAGGTGTACTTGCTTCCGTCCGCCCCCTCGGCAACCAGCCAGCTGGCTTCTTTCTTCACGCCGACTTCTTTGAGCAGCACCGACAGTGGCACACCGCCCCATTCGTTGCAGCTCATGATGCCGTGCGTGTACTGGACTGTCACCGGAGTCGCGTTCTTTCCTTCACTGACGTGGCGCCGCGGGCCCGTATTTCCCAGGCACTCCAGGAACCGGATCATGGAGACGGAAGGCAGGCGCTTCAGATCCTCCATGGTGAATGCCAGCGGACGTTCCACTAAACCGTGGATGACGAAGCTGTACGTGGCGGGATCGATTTCGGGCAGACGGGAGTGAGACTGCATGAAGTGCAGCGACGCCGGTGTGATGATGCCCACGGAATCTGCGAGCGGAGTGTAGTAAGTCGAGTGCGTGATACTCTTCGTGACCCCGCGTCCCGCGGGAGCCGCGAGTCGCGCAGGCTGACCGTGTTCGTGCGTGCCAGGCTGTGCTCCAGGAGCTGACGGCGCTGACGCATTCGTCTGGCCCTGGGCGTTTGCCGACTGTTGTGCACCCGCCGCCAAAGCAGCCA
>Ga0137394_10001630_pt1 | contig 16437 bp, 13 predicted proteins | sample czobulk116metaG_FD_108278 | JGI IMG/M metagenome (GOLD analysis project Ga0137394, IMG submission 108278) | Vadose zone soil microbial communities from Angelo Coast Range Reserve, California, USA - czobulk1.16 metaG | ecosystem: Environmental > Terrestrial > Soil > Vadose zone | place: USA...
CGCCAATATCCACTTACGCATGGGCGAGGTGTCGAACCTGGCCGTGCGACTGCGGCCCGTGCAGGAGGGACTGGGGGAGGAGGAGCCGGTGGACCGCGCGGTCTTCGATCTGCCCGAGCCCTGGCATCTCGTCGAGCCCGTCACGCGCAGCCTGCGCTCGGGGGGAATCTTCCTCTCCTACCTGCCCACCATCGTGCAATCCCATCAGCTCTCCGAGGCCCTGCGGCGACATCCGGGCTATGCGCTCGTCGAGACGTTCGAGACCCTCATGCGGCCGTGGAACATCGACGGGCTCTCCGTGCGTCCCTTTCATCGGATGGTGGCCCACACGGGCTTCATCACGGTGGCGCGCCGGGTCGTGCCGGAAGAGGGCGTGACCGTGCGCCCCATCGAGAGCAACCAGAGCTACTGAGCGGTGCTCGAGCGCTGCTTCGACCTGTCCCGTCGTGGCGCCACCGTGGGTGCCGAGGTGCGCGGCGGCCTCACCACCTTCATGGTGATGGCCTACATCATCTTCGTGAATCCGGCCATCCTGGGATTCGCGGGCATTCCCGCCCTGCAGGGCCAGGGGCCGGGCTTTGCCGCGACGCAAGCCGCGACCTGCCTCGTGGCCGGCGTGATGACCATCCTGATGGGGCTCGTCGCCAACTATCCGCTCGCCCTCGCCTCGGGCATGGGGCTCAATGCCGCCGTCGCCTTCCAGCTCGTGGCAGGCCTGAAGCTGCCCTGGCCGGCGGCCATGGGCGTCATCGTGCTGGAAGGCATGGTCATCACCGTGCTGGTGCTGACCGGGCTTCGCGAGGCGATCATGCATGCCATCCCCGCCTCGCTCAAGCGAGCCATCGGCGTCGGCATCGGGCTCTTCATTCTCTTCATCGGTCTGAATGCCGCGGGCATCGTCAAGCCGGGCCCGCCCGGCGTGCCCGTGACCTTGGGAGAGCTGACGGCGGCACCCGTGGCGGTGGCCCTCTTCGGGCTCCTGCTCATGGTCTGGTTCCAGTCGCGGGGCATGGCGAGCGGGCTCTTGCTCGGCATCGCCCTCACCACGCTCCTCGCCCTGGCCGTCAACGCGTGGACGGTCGGGCGCGCCTTTCCGCTGCCCGGGCAGGCCGTGATTCCGAAAAGTCTCGTGGCCTGGCCCGACCTGTCGAGTCTCGGCGCTGGCCTCGACTTCACGGTCTTCGTCAGGGTGGGCGCGATCACCGCCGTGGTCACCATCTTCTCCATCATGCTCTCCGACTTCTTCGACACCATGGGCACGGTCGTGGGGATCGCCACCGAGGCGGGGTGGCTGGAGGCCGACGGGCGGCTGCCCCGCCTGAACCGGGTGCTGCTCGTGGACTCGCTCGCGGCGGTGGCGGGCGGGGCGGCCGGCGCGTCTTCGGCGACGACCTATGTCGAGTCCGCCGCCGGCGTGGCCGCGGGAGCAAAGACCGGCCTCGCCTCGGTGGTCACGGGCCTCTGTTTCCTCGCCGCGCTCTTTCTCGCGCCGGTGGCGGGGGTCGTTCCCGCCCAGGCGACCGCGCCCGCCCTCATCCTCGTCGGATTCCTCATGATGGGGCTCGTGCGCGACATACCGTTCGGCGACCTCGAGGAGGGCTTCCCCGCGCTCCTCATCGTGACGCTCATGCCCTTCACCTACTCGATCACGGACGGCATCGGCGCGGGGTTCGTCGCCTACTGCGTCATCAAGCTTCTCCGCGGCAAGGCGGCGGAGGTGCATGCCATGATGTACGGCACGGCCGCCGCCTTCGCGATCTACTTCGCCATGCCCGCCGTGCGAGCGCTCCTGCGCGCCTGAGCGCGCCCGCAGCCGTGTGGTACGCTAGATAGTCCGCTGCTGTTGCGGGTGAAACTTCCAAGGAGGCCGGTTCGTTGATCACCGCCATGCGGGAGTACTTCCGGGGGATGAAGCTCATCCTTCTGATCGTGGGCGTCGCCTTCGTCGCCACCAGCCTCGTCTTCTACGGCTCTACCTCGCTCCGCGGGGAGAGCGGCAAGGCCTCCGCGCAGGTCGCGAGCGTCAATGGCGAGGACATCCCACCCGCGCGCTTCCAGCGCGTGCTGCGGAACTACCTGGAGTTCTACCGCCGGACGTACCAGCAGAACCTCACCCCCGAGATGGCGGAGCGGGTGGGGCTGACGCAACAGGTGATCAACGAGCTGGTCCAGGAAGCCCTCATCCTTCAGCAGGCCAAGCGCGAGGGCATCACGGTCAGCGACGAGGAGCTGCGCCTGCGCATCCAGGGCATCCCCGCCTTCCAGGAGGACGGACGCTTCTCGCTCGACCGGTACAAGCTTGCCCTCAAGCAGATCCGGATGGAGCCCGCCGAGTTCGAGAGCGAGGTCCGCCGTGAGATGCTGCGCAATCGCATCGAGACGCTCGTCAAGGACGGCATCAAGGTCTCGGACGCCGAGGTCGAGCAGGCCTACGGACTCCGCTACGAGCGGGTCCGCGCGGAATGGGCGTACGTGGAGGCGGCGCCGCTCATGGCCCAGGTGACGGTGAGCGACGCGGACGCGGAGGCGTTCCTCAAGACCCACGAGGCGCGCTTCAGCCGGCCCGAGCGCCGGAAGATCCAGTACGTTCTCCTCTCCCCCAAAGCGTTCGCCCAGGCGGTCTCCGATCAGGACGCCGAGACCTACTACAAGGAGCACGGAGCGGAGTTCGAGCGGCCGAAGCGGCTCAAGACGGCGCACATCCTCGTGCGGGTCCCCCCCACCGGGGGCAGCGAGGCCGAGAACAAGTCCAGGGCCAAGATCCAGGAGGCCATCCGGCGCGCGAAAGCGGGCGAGGAATTCGGCAAGCTCGCCAAGGAGATCTCCGAGGACACCGCGACGGCGGGACAGGGCGGCGATCTGGGATTCGTCGGCAAGGGCGAGATGGTGCCGCAGTTCGAGGAAGGGGTCTTCGCCCTCAAGAAGGGAGAGGTCTCGCCCCAGCCCGTGCGGACGCCGTTCGGATACCACGCCATCAAGGTCCTGGACGTCCAGGACGCGGGCGTGCAGCCCTTCCGTGAAGTCGCGCCCAAGATCAAGGAGAAGCTCGGGGCCGAGCGGAGCGAGCGAGCGGCTCAGGCCAAGGCCGACGAGGCGCGGCCGGCCCTCGCGGCGGGGAAGGACTTCGCGGTCGACGCGAAGCAGCTCGGCCTCGAGGTGAAAGAGGCGACCATCGCCCGCGGCGATGGGCTCGAGGGAATCGGGCGCGATCCGGGGCTCGAGGACGCGCTGTTCGGTCTGGCCGTGGGCGGCGTCACCCCTCCCGTGAAGACCGCGGTGGGCATCATGATCGCCAAGGTCACCGAGCAGTTCGCCGCGGGCGTGCCGCCCTTCGCCGAAGTCAAGGACCGCGTGGTGGAGGCGATCAAGCGCGAGCGCGCCCAGGCCGCCGCCGAGGAGCGTGCCAAGACCCTCGGGGCTTCCGTGGGGGCGGGCGATCTTCTCGCCGCGGCGAAGCGTGACAAGCTGCCGGGAGGCGAGACGCCGCTCTTCTCGCGGGCGGAGCCTCCCAAAGAGCGTGAGGCGCTGCCCGGCGCGGTGCTGCTGGCCGCCTTGCAGACGCCCGCGGGCAAGGTGAGCGAGCCCGTGAAGACGGCCACGGGCGCCTATATCGTGCAGACCCTCGAGCGGAGAGCGGCCGATCCGCAGGGCCTCGACAAGACCCGTGATCAGCTGCGGACGCAGGTTCTCGAGCAGAAGCGAACGTTCGCCTGGGAGCGCTGGGTCAAGGCCCTTTACGCGGGGGCCAAGATCAAGGTCCAGGGCGAGACCGTCGGCGTCAACTGATGGCCAGCCACCGCTGCTCGTCGTCGTAGGATAGGCCCATGTCGATCCAGCGCACACCCATGACCCGCCAAGGTCACGCGCGCCTCCAGGAAGAGCTGGAGCGCTTGAAGCGCGTGGAGCGGCCCGCCATCACCAAGGCCATTGCCGAGGCGCGGGCCCACGGCGACCTCTCCGAGAACGCCGAGTACCATGCCGCCCGCGAGAAGCAGTCCTTCACCGAAGCCCGGATCAACGATCTGGAGGGCAAGCTGGGCGCCGCCGAGGTCATCGAGCCGCCCACCTCGGGCGATCGGGTGACCTTCGGCTCGACGGTCAGGCTCGAGGATGAGTCCGGAAAGGAAACGCGGTACCAGATCGTGGGATCGGACGAGACGGATCCGGCGCGTGGCCGCATTTCCATCATGGCCCCGCTTGCGCGCACGCTGATCGGCAAGAAGGTGGGCGACACGGTGACTGCGGAGCTCCCGGGGGGCAAGAAGACGTTCGAAATCCTCGAAGCCAACTTCCCGTTCGACGGGAAGCCCTAGCCGTCGCAGCTACCGCAAGGCGTCCCGCAGCTCCCTCGTCAGGGCTTCCACGGTGCCGCGCGTGCCGCCCTGCAGCTTGTTCTTCCACTCCGCCTCGGTCTCGAAGCGCCGGTCACGGAGCCGCTCGCCCCAGGGCTTGACCGCCTCGCGGATCGCGTTGTGGTCGAAGGCGTCACGCTTGAGCTCGCGAGCGCGGGCCATCACGTCGGGCGCCACCCGGATGAAGGCGCGAAGGGCCGCGCCCGTCTTGATCGAGTACTTGCGCCCCGCCCAGGCCGTGGGGAAGACGGCCGACACCGCCTTCATGTAGTTCAGGAAGAAGCGCTTGGCGTTCTGGCGCAGCTCGTTCATGCGCGCGCCGCCGCCGATCTTCTCGACCGTCTCCAGAAAGTCCACGATCTCCTCGGCGAGGGGAGCCTGGGAGACGCGCCCGCGCCCGGTGCCCAGCATCTTGATCTCACCGTGAAGCGGCGAGGTCTCGTCCTCGTTGAGGGAGCGGATCACGTCGTGGGCGAGGGCCTGGTTCGGATCGGGATAGAGCTTGCGCCCGGCCAGGCTCACGATGTGCGAGGGATTGAGCCGTGTGTGCTTGGCATTGATGGTGACGAAGAGCTCGACGATCTGGCGCGCGTCGAGCCGGTCGAAGAGCACGGCGGGCACCTCGATGCCCAGGTTCTCTCCCGCCTGGGTGACCGCGTGAAGGGCGAGTAGCCGGTGCTGGCCATCGAGCACCCGGAGCACGCCATGCTCCTCCGGGATCTGCAGGAGCCCCAGGTCGTGCTGGCTCGCCATCGGCGTGAAGGTGAAGCGCTTCTCGGAGGTGATGATGACCGCGCCCGGAATGGCGGGCAGCGTGCCCGCGTCCTTGCAGTCGCGGTAGTAGCTGACCAGCTCGTCGATCTTGCGGCGGATGACCGGGCGCTGATACGCAGCCTCGCTCTCGCCGATCCGCTTCTCGAGGGCCTCCCAGTTGACCCGTGAGCGGTTCCCGCGCTTGGCTTTGGTGGGAGGAGCGGCTGCGCCCGCGTAGCCCAGGACTTCGAACTTGACCAGGCGATCGATATCCTTGGCCGAGAAGGAAGCCTGAAAGAATTCCACACCGAATTGCTTCACACGGTGTGCGGGAACGGTGATCATGAACTCCTCCGCCTAATTCAGCTGGCCAGAAACAGTCAGATGGAGCCTTCGTAGAGTAATAAATGGATAAACCCCTGTCAATATGTGCTTTTTTGGGGACTGCCCTGCGTGGGCGGCACCCCATATGATGTGTCTTTGGGCAGAGCTATCCACCACATGTGGGTAAGCTGGGGATGAACGTTCTAAGTAGCTGGAAACATGACGCTATAGGGAAATGGGACAGTGGAGAACCGGCAAATGCCGGATTTTCCGGCCGAAAAACGTCAAGAGGCCAGCTTGCCGGGACTGCTAGCCGATAGGCCCCTTCCTCAAGAAGTCGAAGTCGCAGCCGTGATCGGCCTGGAGCACGTGGTCCAAGTAGAGGCGTCGGTATCCGCGGCTCGGAACTCGCGCAATGGTCGGTACGGCCCGGCGCTTCGCCAGCACCGCTTCGTCCACGAGAAGATCGAGCCGGCGATTCTTCACGCTCAGGCTGATGCGATCGCCGGTTTGCGCGAGAGCGAGCGGGCCGCCCACGGCGGCCTCGGGCGTGACGTGAAGCACGATGGTGCCGAAGGCTGTCCCGCTCATCCTCGCATCGGAGATGCGCACCATGTCCTTGACGCCGGCGCGCCCCAGCTTCTGCGGGATGGGGAGATAGCCCGCCTCGGGCATGCCGGGCGCGCCCTTGGGCCCCGCGTGCTTCAGGACGAGGATGCTCTCCGGCGTCACGGGTAGCGCGGGATCGTCGACGCGCGCGGCGAGATCTTCGAGCGAGTCGAAGACCACGGCGGGCGCCTCCGTCTCGAACAGGCGCGCATCCGCGGCGGAGCGCTTCAGGATGGCGCCGCCCGGCGCCAGGGAGCCGAAGAGGGCGACGAGCCCGCCCACAGGCAGGATCGGCTCGCTGCGAGACCGGATCACCGCGTGGTCGACGTAGCGTGGGGTCGCGTCCAGCCGGTCGCCCAGCGTCTCGCCGGTGATGGTGAGGCAGCCAAGATGGAGCTGAGGGCGCAGCTCGGCGAGCACGGCGCCGAGTCCGCCCGCATTGAAAAAATCTTCCATGTAGAAATCGCCGGAGGGCTTGAGGTCGACGAGGACCGGCGTCTCGTCGGAGATTGTGTTGAGACGCTCCAGCGAGATGGGCACACCCACGCGTCCGGCGATGGCCGTGAGATGGATGATGGCATTGGTCGAGCCGCCGATGGCGAGGAGCACGCGCAGGGCATTCTCGATGGCCTCGGCCGTCAGCACGCGATCGGGGGTGATCCGTGATTCCGCGAGTCGCACCGCCGCCTCGCCGGTCGCCTCCCCGGCGCGCAGCCGGTCGGCGTGGACGGCGGGAATGGCCGCGGTGCCGGGCAGCGTCATGCCGAGCGTCTCGGCCACGCAGGCCATGGTGCTGGCCGTGCCCATGACGGCGCAGGTGCCCGAGGTGGTCGCGAGCCGGCTCTCCACGCCGTCGATCTCGTCCTTCGAGATGCCGCCCGCCCGGTAACGCGCCCAGAAGCGCCGGCAGTCGGTGCAGGCGCCGAGCCGCTCGTTCTGCCAGCGGCCCGTCATCATGGGGCCCGCCACGAGCTGGATGGCGGGGACGCCGGCCGAGGCCGCTCCCATGAGCTGGGCCGGCACCGTCTTGTCGCAGCCGCCGACGAGCACGACGGCGTCCATGGGCTGGGCGCGCACCATCTCCTCCACGTCCATGGACATGAGGTTGCGGTACATCATGCTCGTCGGGTCGAGGAAGACCTCGCCGAGCGAGATGGTGGGGAACGCGATGGGCAGCCCGCCCGCCGCGAGCACCCCACGCTTGACGGCCTCGATGAGCTCCGGGAGCTGCCGATGGCAGTTGTTGAAGCCCGAGCCAGAGTCCGCGATCCCCACGACAGGCTTGGCGAGGCTCGCCGACGAGTAGCCCATGGAGGAAGCGAAGGAGCGCCGAAGGTAGAGCGCGAAGTCCCGGTCGCCGTAGTTGGTCAGCCCGCGCGCGAGTCCGTGGTCCATGTGTCGCTCCGCGCTCGTGGAGACCGGGATCAGGCCTGAGGCGGGACGAGGCGCGCGGTCAGGTCGCGGATGTCCTTGAGACGGTCCACGCCGTCGACGATCTCCACGATCTCGCGGGCGCGGGCCTCGCCCAGGGGGCCGCCCGCGAGCGAGTGGAACTTGGCCACGACCTCGTCGGAGGCGATCGGATTGGCCGCGTCGCCACGGACGACATCGGTGCGGCGCGAGAGCACGCGTCCGTCCACGAGGGTGATCCGCACCTCGGCCGTGGGATAGTCGGCCCGCTTGAGCGCCATCTCGGGATCGGCGGCGACGTCCACGCGGGCGGCCAGGTCACGGATGCGCGGATCGGCCAGCCGCGACTCCTCGAAGGCGGCGACATCCGTGCGCCCCAGGACGAGAGCGGCGGCCGCCGCGTACGGGATGGAGAACTTGGCGCCGAGCATGTTCGCGGGCGCGGCCTCGGTCATGCGCAGGCCGAAGGGGACGGAGGTGATGCGCACGCGCGCCACCTGCTCGGCCGTGAGCTTGGCCTCGGCGCGCATCGACATGATGGCGTCGAGCGCCGGGTGGTTCATGCGGCAGCAGGCGTGGAGCTTGAAGTAGTTCAGCTCGATGCGGTAGTCCTCGCCGAGCCCACGCACCGCCTCCTCGGGCTCGAAGCGATCGGCCAGGATGGTCCCATAGACGTCGGATGGCGCGTCCTCGAGAGCGGTGAACCCGGCGCGCAGCAGGTCCACGGCCAGGATGCCCTCGAGCCCTGAGCGCCCCGGATAGGCATTCCTGATGGTGGCGCCCTCGAGGGCGGGCGTCCAGGTATTGGCCGGGCTCATCGAGGCCGAGAGATTGATGACACGTTTCATGTCGTCCGCGGTGAGATCGTTCAGGCGCGCCACGGCCGCGGCGGTGCTGATGGTGCCCCAGGTGCCGTGGGAGTGGACGTTGGGACGGGCCAGCGTGGCGCCGCCGATACGCGAGCCGATCTCATAGCCTGCGACGACGCCCTCGAGGAGCCGACCGCCGTCGGCGCCCAGCTCCTCGGCGACAGCGAGCGCTCCGGGAATCACGTGGATCGCCGGATGGCCCCCGCCCAGTCGGTTGCCCTCGTCCATCTCGAGGGCCACCCCGGCCGTGGCGTTGGTGAAGGTGGCGAGGAGCGAATCGGCCTTGAGGCCATGGCCGAGCAGGCTCGAGCTGCCGTGAGGGGCGCGGCGGGCGGCCAGCTTGGCCAGGCGGACGTTCTCGGGCAGCGCGCTCCCCGCGACGATGGCACCGATCGTGTCGAGGAGCACGAGCTTGGACGCCTTGACGGTGGAGGCGGGAAGATCGGCCAGGCGAATGCCGCAGGCGAAGCCGGCCAGCCGCGCGAGATAGTCCATCAGCGCACGGAGCCTCCGAGGGGGGCGATGGGCCCACCTCGCGCGAGGAACTGGCCATAGCCTGGCTTCTGCTCGAGCGTGCCCTGGTTGAGCACGACCTGGCCGCGCAGCAGCGTCATCCAGGCCTTGCCGCGGGCCTGCCAGCCCTCATACGGCGTGAAGCCGGCGATGCCGAGATGCTGCTTCTGCTCGATGGTCCAGGCCGGCGCGGGATCCCAGATGGTCAGGTCCGCGTCCGCGCCCACGCGGATCGCGCCCTTACGCGGGTAGAGGCCGAAGATGCGCGCGGGGTTCTCGGCCATCACGCGCGCCATCCAGGTCACGGGCAGGGCGCGGTTGACCACGCCCTCGCTCCACATGAGCGAGGTCAGCGTCTCGAGTGAGGGCGCGCCGAAGGGAATGGGCTTGCCCTCTGTATCCACGAAGATGTTCGTCCGCCCGGGCTCCTTCGCCGCGGGCACGCGGGGGGAATGATCGCTCGCCACCGTCGACACGAAGCCCTGCTCGGTGCCCGCCCACAGCGCGCTCTGGTTGAGGCCGTCGGCCGAGCGGAGGGGCGGGCCGATCTTGGCGAAGGGCCCGAGGCGCTCCATCTCCTTCTCGTTCAGCAGGAGGTACTGCGGGCAGGTCTCGGCCCAGACGCGCTGGCCTTCGCTCTGCGCGCGCTTGATGCGCTCGAGGCCGAGCCGGGTCGAGAGGTGGACGACATAGACGGGGCACTCGGCGAGCTTGCCGATCAGGATGGCGCGATTGATCGCCTCCTCTTCCGTCCAGTCGGGGCAGGTGGCCGGGAAATCCACGGGCGCCGTGCGACCTGCCGCGATCGCCTTGTCCTCGAGGTAGCAGAGGATGTCGCCGTTCTCACAGTGGAGCTGGCAGACGCCGCCCAGGCGTCCGAGAATGTCCATGGTCTTGGCGATGAACTCGTCGGAGACCATGCGCTTGGGCCGCTTCTTGTACGTCATGAAGAGCTTGAAGGACGAGACGCCCATCGAGAAGGCCTCGGCCAGGCCCGAGAGGATGTGGGGCTCGTGATTCAGGATGAAGTGGAAGCCGAAGTCGAGGACGGAGAGGGCCTGGGCCTCCTCGCGGAGCCGGGCCACGGCCCTGGGCAGCGTCTCGCCCTCGTCATAGACCACGAAGGGAAGGAGCGTGGTCAGGCCCGTCTGGGCCGCGGCGAGGGGAGCCGTCTTCCAGTCGTCGTACTCCGGGCCGACGTGAAGATGGCAGTCGATGAGCCCGGGGAGGACGTAACGCCCTCCCGCGTCGATGACGCGGTCGGCGGGAGGCAAGAGCTCCTCGGGACCGATGGCGGCGATCTTGTCGCCCTTGATGGCCACGGCCGCCTCGAAGACATCGGAGGCGGTCACGATCCTCCCGCCGCGGACGACGGTGTCGACGCGGGGAACGCCGCTCATCGGGTTTCGTCTCCGGTGAAGCACGCCGGGTGGCGGGAGGGCCTCTTCGCGCAAGCGCTCATCGGTGTGGCTCCTTCTCCGTCACGGGCTGGAGCAGGGTGGCGTAGTGCTGGGGCTGGCGGCGGCCGAGGAAGTTCCAGCGCTTGCGCACGGGCGTCATCTGATCCAGGTCGATGCGCGAGACGATCAGCTCGTCGCCCGTGGTGGCGGCCTTGGCGAGCACCTGGCCCACCGGATTGATGACGCAGGAGCCGCCGATCAGCTCGACGCCGTCTTCCACGCCGGCCTTGGCGATGCCGACCACGAAGCACGCGTTGGCATAGGCGCCGGAGCGCAGGCAGAGCTCGTTGAGATCGAGGGCGAGGGCGGAGATGGGCGTGTTGTAGCCGATCAGGATGATCTCGGCGCCCTGGAGAGCGAGCGCGCGATAGCTCTCGGGGTAACGGCGGTCCTGGCAAATCGCGATGCCGACCTTGGCGCCGCAAGCGTCGAAGACCTTGTAGCCTGTGTCGCCGTGGGCGAAGTAGTAGGGCTCGTAGACCTGGGCGAAGCCGTCCGCGGCCTTGGTGCCCGGAAGGTGAATCTTCCTGAAGGTCCCGACGAGCCGGCCGTCCCGGTCGGTCAGGAGCGCGGTGTTGAAGTACTTGCCGTCGGCCTTCTCGCAGAAGCCGACATGGACGGCGATCCTGGCCTCCTTGGCGCGGCGGAGGAGGGGCTCGAGGGCCTTGGGCGGGATTTCCGTCTCGAAGAACTGATCGAAGTCCTTGCGGATCTTCTTTGGGAAATACGTCGTGAGCGCCATCTCGGGATAGGCGACGAGCTCGACGCCCTGGGCCTTGGCCTGGTCGAGGAGCGCGAGCATGCGCTCGACGATCTCCTCCCGGCTGCTGCTCTCCTGGTTGGGACCCAGCTGCGCGGCGGCGACGGTGACGATGCGAGCCATGAGCTTTCTCCTCTACTAGTTTCCCAACATCCTACCCGGTCACGCCGAGCTTGGCGACCTCTTCGCGGACCAAGCGCTTGATCTCTCGCTCGAGGGCCACGAACTCCGCGCTCGAGCGCTCGCGCGGATGCGGCAGGGCCACGTCCACGATCTCCTTGATCGTACCGGGTTGCGTGGCCATGACCACGATGCGATCGGCGAGGAAGATGGACTCGGAGATGCTGTGGGTGACGAACACCACGGTCTTCTTGTCCTGCTCCCAGATCCGCAGGAGCTCCTCCTGCATGACCTCACGCGTCTGCGCGTCCAGCGCCCCGAAGGGCTCGTCCATCAGGAGCACCGAGGGGTGGTTGGCAAGCGCCCGCGCGATCGCCACCCGCTGCTTCATGCCGCCGGAAAGCTCACGCGGGTACTTGTCCTCGTGCTCGGCGAGACCGACGAGCGAGAGATACTCGCGCGCGGTGGCGCGGCGCTCGGCGCGCGACACGCCCTGGACCATGGGGCCGAACTCCACGTTCTCGATGGCCGTGCGCCAGGGGAAGAGCGCGTACTCCTGGAAGACTACCCCGCGATCGGCGCCTGCGTGGGTGACCTCGCGGCCGTCCACGAGGATATGCCCGGTGGTGGGCTCGATGAAGCCCGCGATCATGTTGAGGAGCGTGGACTTGCCGCAGCCGGATGGACCGAGGAGGCAGGTGAAGCTGTTCTCGGACAGCTCGAGACTGACCTCGTCGAGGGCCAGCGCACCCTCCGTGTAGCTCTTGGACACGCCCTCGATCTGGATGGACTTCACGCCTGCCCCCGCGACTCCGCGCGCCAGCGCAGGAGACGCGCCTCGAGCTTGCGCAAGAGTACGTTGGCGGCCACCCCGATGATCCCGATCACCGCCGCCCCCAGGAGCATGTTGGCCACGAGGAAGAAGGTGCGCGCGTCGTTGATGAGAAAGCCCAGCCCCGAGTCGGCGGCGATGAACTCCGCGGCCACGATGACGAAGAAGGACAGCCCGAAGGCGAGCCGCAGACCCGTGATGATATTGGGCGTGGCCGCGGGCAGGACCACGTGCCAGAAGATCTGGCGCTCGGTGGCGCCCAGGCTGGAGGCGGCGCGGATCAGCACGGGATCGACGTACTTGATGCCTTCCACCGTGGTGGTGAAGACCGGGAAGAAGGCGGCATAAGCGATGAAGGCGACCTTGGACGACTCGCCGATGCCGAACCAGAGCACCATCATGGGCAGGAAGGCGAGGGGCGGGATGGGCCGCAGCATCTCGAGGGAGGGCTCGACGAGGTGCTCGAGCACGCGCGATCGAGCCAGCGCCGTGCCGACCACGACCCCGAGCACCGCGGCGATGCCGAAGCCCCAGAGCACGCGCGAGAGGCTCGCCGTGATGTGCCGCAGGAGCTCGCCGGAGGCGGCCATCTTGATCCCCGCGCGCAAGACCTCGTCAGGGGCGGGCAGGAGCACGGGGTTGAACACCTTGAGCACGTGGGCGTTGAGCAGGCTCACGCCCCACCAGAGCGTGAAGAACAGAAGCAGCGAGCAGACGCGCAGCAGGACGGCGGCGGGCCGGCCGAGGGTCTTCCGGGGCTTCGGTCTCGCCCCGGTGGCGCTCGGCGTGGCCGCGCGGGGAGAGACGGTCGCCGCGCCGGGCGTGTTTACCGCTTCGGCTTCCATGTCACGAGCTTCGGGTCGACCTCGCCGAGGAGTCCGGTCGAGAAGACGTCCTCCGGCGAGACGGCGGAGGGGATACGCTTGATCTCGAGCGCCCAGTCGCTCTGGGACCGGATGGCCATCGCCGCGTTCTCGTCGAAAGCCATCGAGTAGTGATTGGCGTCGGTCATCACCTTGAGGGCCTCCCGATCGTCGATGCGGAGCTCCTTCTCGAGGGCATCCAGCGCCTTGTTGCGGTCGGAAGCAAGGAGGTCATTGGAGCGCTTGAGGGCGCGCATGAGGGCCTTGAGGGTCTTCGGCTTCTCCTTGATCCACGTGTCCGAGGCGAGCAGGAAGGCGTAGACGTGGAGCAGCTTCTTGTCTCCGGTGAGCGGCTCGGGCTTGCCGCTGATGTAGGAGACGGTGGCCGTGGTGTAGAGCACGCCGCCCGCCTTGACGAGCCGATAGAGATTGGGCTGCCAGCCGAGGAGGCCGTCCACATCGCCCTTGGAGGCGGCGACCACGCCTTCGGACGGCTGCATGTTCACGAGCGTCACTTTCGAGGCGTCGAAGCCGTATTGCCGGGCGAGCTTGGCCAGGATCAGCACCTGGGAGTTGCCCTGCGTGTGCGCGAGCTTCTTGCCTTCGAGATCCTTGGGGCTCGAGAGCTTGGTCTTGGGCGAGAGGACGAACCCCTGCGTGCCCGCGATGTCGGCGAGGGGCGCGATGGTGCGCACAGGCAGCTTCTGACCGCCGAGGACGATCTGGGCGAAGCTCCCCCCGCCCGCCACGCCCTGCTGGCCGCTGGCCATCAGCGTGATGATGTCGGCGCCCGATTGCTGCCACCGCACGGTGACGTTGAGCCCTTCGTCCTTGAAGTAGCCGAAGTGATCCGCGATGGCGATCTGAGCGCCCAGCTGCGGGTCGCGGACGGCCGGCAAATCGAACGTGGCCTGCTCGACGGCGCCCTGGCCGTGGGCTTGGCCGGCGAGGAGCGCGATGGTAGACAGCAGCTGGACGAAGAGGCGTATGGCTATGCTCACGATGTCCTCCTGAGATGGCGGCATGAAGCGCATGTTCCGGGGGAGCAACGCCCATGCCAGTGCCCGGCGCCCCCGCCCCTCCGCAAAGGCCTCTTCCGGCGCTGCTTTACCCAGATACTCCCCGCCCGGCTCCTTGGCAAGCTGCCGAAGCCGCAGGCACCCCGCTCCTCCTGCTCACCCTTCGCACAGCGAAATTCTCTATCCATCCCTCTGAGGGGCGGTTCAACGCCGCGCTCTACCTCATCTCCGGAATCACCCAGAGCGGCTTCTCCCCGCGCGCCACCCGCTGCACATTGTCGAACGCGTTCCGGAACGCTTTCGGCCAGTTCTCCCACGTCGGCCCCGCCGAGTGCGGCGTGAACGTCACGTTCTCCAGCCCGAAGAGCGGGTGGTTGATGAGCGGCGGCTCCTCGACCATGACGTCGAGCCCCGCGGCCGCGATCTGCTTGGAGAGCAGCGCGTGCCGGAGCGCCTCCTCGTCGACGACGGGGCCTCGGCACGTGTTGATGAAGATGGCCTCCTTCTTCATCATCCCGAACTCGCGCGCGCCCATCATCTTCCGCGTGGCGTCGTTCAGGGGAACGTGCAGGCTGACCACGTCGGAGGTCTGGAGCAGCTCGGGGAAGAGCGTGAACTTCACGCCGATGGCGTCCTCCTGGTCTTCGCTGAGCCGCGCGACGTCGTAGTACTGCACGTCCATGTCGAAGGCGAGGGCCCGGCGCGCCACCTTCTTGCCGATGGTGCCGAGCCCCACGATGCCGAGGGTCTTGCCCGCCAGCTCATAGGTGCGCGTCTCGGAGAAATCACCCACGCGCCACTTGCCGTGCACGACATTGTCGTGATGCCACGACAGCTTCTTGTAGACGGCCAGGATGAGCATCATGGTGTGCTCGGCCACCGCAACGGAATTGGAGCCACCGTTGTTGGCGATGGGCACGCCCGCCTTCTTGGCGGCGGCCAGATCCAGGCGGTCGTAGCCGGCGCTGATGAGCTGGATGAGCTTGAGCCCGGGCGCGGCCTTGAAGAAGTCCGGTCCCATGCCGGCCCGCGGAAAGCCCACGTAGTACTCGGCGCCGGCTACCAGCTTGAGGAAGTCGGGCCCGTCGTGCTCGGCGACGATCAGCTCGAAGCCCTGCGGCACCATGCTGCGGGCTCTTTCCATGATGGGATCAGGCATCTTGGGGGCGAAGACGATCTTGGTGGCCACGATGGGTCTCCTTTGATCCTGCTCGTCTAGGGCTTGGAGGTCAGCAGCATGTAGGTGGCACGGCCCACGGCGACCAGACGGCCCGAGGCATCGCTGATGCGGGCCTCGCCGAAGGCGATGGTGCGGCCGCGGCGGAGCAGGCGTCCTTCGGCGAAGAGATCGCCGTCGCCCGCGGCCGCGAGAAAGCTCACGTTGAGGTCGAGGGTGCTCTGGCCCACGCCGCCGCCCGGCCCTTCGTGCGTGGTGCCGACGGCGCCGCCCACGGCCATGTCCACGAGCGCGCTCAGCACGCCGCCGTGCACGGGCGCGCCCACGGCGTTGCGGAGCCCGTCCTTGACGGGCACGCGCAGCTTGACCCAGCCTTCCCCGGCATCCTCGACGTTCACCTCCAGGTGCCGCCAGAAGAGGTTCTCCTGGGCGCGCTCGCGGGCGAGGGTGAGGGGATCGGTCGGCATGGGTGGAGGGCTAGGTTATACCGAAAATGCGGGCGAGACTCAACGCCGGCGGCACTGGGGCAATTTGCTTCGCCATACTTCGTTGCGAGCGGGCCGGCAAGCCCTCAACGTACACCACGTACGCCTCGGGCTGCCCGCCCGCTCGCGCGTGGCAGTTCGAGCTGAGGGCGCAGCCCGAGGCGAGGGCTGAGTTGATCTGGCTCGCAACTTGCCCCAGTGCCACTGCTCGGACTGACCACAAGCTCGCGAAGTGCTATGCTCGCGGCTCCGGGCACGAGGCGCTCGAAATCCACGACTGCAGGGGGAGACATGGCGACCAGGATCGGCATCATCGGGGCAGGGGCGATCGGATCTGTCGTCGGCGGCATGCTGACGCGCGCGGGGCACGATGTCACGCTCATCGATCAGTGGCCGGACCACATCGAGGCCATCAAGCGGCACGGCCTCCGGCTCTCGGGCACCTGCGGCGAGCACCTGGTCCCCGTCAAGGCGCTGCACATCCACGAGACGCAGGGGCTCCGCGAGCCCTTCGACGTCATCTTCATCTCCGTCAAGAGCTACGACACCGAGTGGGCGACAGCTCTGGCGACGGTGTACCTCCGGCAGCCCTCCGGCATCGTGGTCGACTTCCAGAACGGGATCAATGACGAGCGCGTGGCCGCCGTGGCGGGACGCGAGCGGACGCTCGGCTGCGTCATCACCATCAGCGCCGGCATGTACGAGCCGGGCCACGCCATCCGCACCGACACGGGGAGCATCGGCTTCAAGATCGGCGAGCACGACGGCAAGGACACGCCGCGGGCCCAGGAGATCGCCCGCATCATGAACGACGTGGCGGTGACCAAGGTGACGCCCAATCTCTGGGGCGAGCGGTGGTCCAAGCTCGCCGTCAACTGCATGGTCAACCCG
>Ga0137394_10001633_pt1 | contig 16421 bp, 13 predicted proteins | sample czobulk116metaG_FD_108278 | JGI IMG/M metagenome (GOLD analysis project Ga0137394, IMG submission 108278) | Vadose zone soil microbial communities from Angelo Coast Range Reserve, California, USA - czobulk1.16 metaG | ecosystem: Environmental > Terrestrial > Soil > Vadose zone | place: USA...
AGCCTTCTTCGAGAATTCTGATGAGGCAGCCGAAGCTCTTGTCAAGGAAGTGAGGGAGGGCGACCTCATCCTGGTAAAGGGTTCGCGGGGCGTGGCTACTGATAGGATAGTCGCAGCCATTCGCGAGCGTTTCGCGTTGGCAGGAGACAAGCAGGAGTTGTAACGCAAACTGTTAGTTTGCGTGGCGCTTCGGTGCTTGGAACGGCAAATCGCAAACTAACAGTTTGCGTTACGCAGGAAAACGGCAGGAACAGTAACAGTCGCGAATGATTTATTACCTCCTATACGAGCTGCTCTATAACCATTTCAAGGATAAAGAATGGTATCTCGTAAAGGCTCTGAACGTTTTTCAGTATGTAACCTTTCGCACGGCCTATGCCTCAATAACGGCGCTGCTTCTATCGCTCATGTTTGGCGGCAAGCTGATCGAAGCGTTACGAAGATGGAACATCGGACAGCAGATTCGCGAAGATGGCCCGCAGGGTCACATGGCAAAACGCGGCACGCCGACAATGGGGGGCGTGCTCATCGTGGGCTCGGTCGTCATTTCGACCCTGTTGTGGGCCAAGCTTACGAGCATCTATGTTTGGACCGTAGTGATCGCTACGCTGGCATTTGCAGCGATCGGTTTCGCCGACGATTACCTGAAGATGAAGAAGCAGCGAAGCCTCGGTCTGACGGGAAAACAAAAGCTGGTCGGGCAGTTGCTTGTGGCAATCTTTGTTTGGTTAGTGTTGTTCGTTTTAACCAAATACTTCGCGAGCGATTATTCGTGGAACGTCAGTATTCCTTTTTTTAAGGACACAGCAAATCCCGTCGGTATCAGTTTCATTGGCCCGATCCTTTACTTGTTTTTTATCGTCATTGTCCTGCTCGGGTTTTCAAACGCGGTGAACCTGACAGATGGGTTGGACGGACTCGCCATCAGCGTGACCTTCATCGCGATGACCGCACTGACGGCACTAACCTATCTGAGCAGTGATGCAAGGTGGGCCAGATATTTGGAGCTGACTCACCGGCCTGAGGCGGCGGAGTTAACCGTCTTCTGCGGCGCTATGGCGGGCGCGAGTCTTGGTTTCCTCTGGTACAACGCGCCACCCGCGGAAGTCTTCATGGGCGATGTAGGCAGTTTGGCTATCGGCGGCGCGATGGGGACGGTGGCGGTGCTCACTAAACAGGAATTCATGCTGCTAATGGTAGGCGGGGTGTTTGTTATCGAAGCGCTTTCAGTAATGTTGCAGGTCAGCGTTTTTAAGATGACTAAACGTACGACCGGCACCGGCCGGCGAATGTTTAAGATGACTCCGCTGCATCATCATTTTGAAATGGAAAACTGGAAAGAGTCGAAGATCGTCTTTCGCTTTTTGATTCTGGCGATCCTGTTTGCGCTGTTGAGTCTTTCGACGTTGAAACTGCGGTAGGAAGTGGGCAGTGAGCAGTGAGCAGTGGGCAGAAAGCAGAAGGCAGAAGGCAGAAAGCAGAAGGCAGGCTAGGTTGTTCAGAGATTATGAGGTCTTTCAACGCAGAGCAACTTCGAGTCGTGGGCCGCAAGGGCTTGCTGCCTACTGCTTACTGCCCACTGCTCACTGCCCACTGCCAACTGCCCACTGCCCACTGCCAACTGCCCACTGAATGAACGTCGCCGGCAAGAAAGTTTTGGTGATGGGAGCGGCACGCAGCGGCATTGCGTGCGGCAGATTTCTGGCCGCACGTGGCGCGACAGTGGCGCTCAACGATGCTAAAGCAATTGAGAGATGGAGCGCCGAGGCACTAGCGTTGAAGAATGAAGGCGTGGGCATTTTGCCTGGTGAAGTGCCGAGTTGGTTGTTGGACCAGATTGATCTGGTTGTCATCAGTCCGGGAGTTCCCGCAACCGCTATTCCGATTAGGTATGCTGAGCGCGCCGGCGCGGAAGTGATAGGAGAAGTCGAGCTGGCTTCGCGATATTTGAAGGGCCGGATCGTTGCCATCACCGGTTCCAACGGCAAGACAACAACGACATCGTTGGTTGGCCAGTTACTTATCGACGCGGGAATACAGGCGCAAGTCGGCGGAAATATTGGCACTCCGCTGATCTCGCTAGTGGAGAGTTCAACGGACGACGGTTGGACGGTAGTGGAGATGTCGAGTTTTCAGTTGGAAACCATCAGGGATTTTCATCCGACAGTTGCCGTGGTGCTAAACGTTACGCCGAATCACATGGACCGTTACGAATCATTTACTGACTACGCTGCCGCCAAGCACAGGATTTTCATGAATCAGTCTGCGGGCGATCTGGCGGTGCTTAACGCGGACGATGAGATCGTTTCAACTTGGGCCATGGGCCTGCGGTCGCAGGTAACGAGTTTCAGCGTGAAACGCGAACTTGAGGAAGGCCTGTTTTTGAGAGGCCACGAGATTGTTTCGCGCACCGCGACTAGTGAACGGGTTCTGCTAATGTCGGAAGAGATGAAGCTTCGCGGATTGCACAACGTGGAAAACGTGCTTGCCGCGCTGGCAACGGGGCTCGCGTGCGGCGCTGCTCCGGAATCGATGCGCGAGACGATCAAGCGCTTTGAGCCGGTTGAGCACCGTCTTGAGCTTGTTTCTGAGATCCAAGGCGTGAAGTTTTATAACGACTCCAAAGCCACCAGCGTGGACGCAACGTTGAAAGCGCTCGAAGCATTCGCGGACGAAGATGGAAAGATTGTCTTGATTCTCGGCGGGCGAGGAAAGAAAGCACCATACGCTCCGCTTTCTTCCCTGATTCGCGAGAAGGTTCGCAAACTGATTTTGATTGGTGAAGACGCCGACGCCATTGAGACTGAACTGGGCGAGTTTGCGGCGACTGATCGCGCAAAAGATATGAAGAATGCAGTCGAACTTTCATTTCAAGCAGCAAAGCCAGGCGACACAGTTTTGCTGGCTCCCGCATGTGCGAGCTTCGACATGTTTGAGAGTTTCGAGCACCGCGGGAAAGTATTCAAGTCTCAGGTCTCAAGTCTCAGGTCCCATGTCTCAGATTCAAGCAGACCCCGAGACCTGGAACCTGAAACCTGAGACTTGAGACCCGAGACCTGAGACCTGAGACCTGAGACTTGAGACCTGAGACTTGAGATTTTTAGATGGCAAAGAAGTTACATCCGGACAAATGGCTTTTTGCGGCAACCATCGGGTTGGCGTTATTTGGCGTGGTCATGGTTTACAGCGCATCGGCTGTGATGGCCCAACGCGAGAATGGCAATCAGTTCTATTACGTTATCAAGCAGGGAGTATGGACGGGAATCGGGCTAGTGGTAATGGTGGCCGCGATGCAGTTTGACTATGTGCGTTTGAAAGATCGGCGGATCGTTTATGGTCTGCTCCTGATGACGACGTTTATGTTGGTCGCAGTCTTTGCTTTTCCGTCGATCAATGGTGCGCGGCGCTGGATCAGGCTCAAGGGGTTCTCCATTCAACCGTCGGAGCTGGCAAAACTCTCGCTGGTCATTTTCCTGGCCTATTTTCTCGAAAAGCACGCGGACCAAATCAAATCATTTTGGCGCACCTTTGTTCCCTGCGCGTTTGTGACCGGCACGCTGGCAGTACTGATAGTTGCTGAACCTGATCTGGGAACGGCAATGATGCTGGCGATTGTTTTTGGTGTTTTGATTTACACAGCCGGCGCGCGGCTGTTTCATTTGGGTTTGGTTACGTTGCCGGCGTTGATAGGGCTGGCAGGTTTACTGATCTTCGTTCCCTTTCGCATGCGACGCATGATCATGTTTTTGGATCCCTGGGCTGACCCGCAGGGTAGTGGGTTCCAGGTAGTGCAATCGCTTATCGCGATTGGTTCAGGTGGTCCCAACGGGCTTGGCTTCGCACAAGGCAAGCAGAAGATGTTATTTCTTCCGTTTGCCCACTCGGATTTTATTTTTGCAGTCATTGGTGAAGAGTTGGGCCTGCTGGGAACGCTGACTGTGTTGTTGGTATTCGCGCTCTTTCTATGGCGCGGAATTCGAACGTCGCTGCTGGCCCCCGACCGGTTTGGAATGCTCCTATCACTGGGCCTGGTTACGGGCATCGTGGTGCAGGCTTTGTTTAATATAAGTGTGGTGCTTTCGCTGGTACCGACGAAGGGTATTCCGTTGCCCTTCATCTCGTATGGCGGTTCATCATTGGTTCCAACATTGGCGGCTGTCGGTATTCTGCTGAATATCTCGCAACACACGACGGGCAATCTTAGCCTGGCAACGTTGAAGCCAAGTGTCGCTCGTCGCGACCGCGAGGCGAAAAAGTTTCGCACCGCGCATGCGAGGGGAATTGCCTCTTCGCGCTTTGGTTAACCGCGATGCGCGTACTTATCGCCGCCGGTGGGACAGGCGGACATATTTATCCGGGGATTGCGGTGGCCAAAGAAATCATACGCCGCGAACCGAACTCGGTGATCAGATTTGTTGGTACGCTACGTGGACTTGAAAACAAGCTGGTTCCGAAGGCGGGGTTTGAACTTTCGATCATTGACAGTGCGGGTTTGAAAAACGTCGGGCCGGCTGCGCGCTTGCGCGCTTTGATGGTGATACCCAGGAGCTTGTTTGCCGCTCGAAAGTTGATTAGGGCTTTTCGGCCGGACATTGTGATTGGGGCTGGAGGTTACGTTTCCGGACCGGTGGTCCTGACTGCGGCGCTGATGAATTTGCGAACGCTGGTGATGGAGTCAAACGCGTTACCCGGCTGGACCAATCGCAGATTAGCGCGTTTTGTGGACCAGGCCGCTGTTTCTTTCGAGGCGGCGTTGCCTTACTTCGGCAGCAAAGGTGTGGTGACAGGTAATCCAGTCCGAAGAGAGTTTTTTGAAATACCAGCTCGGCAGCGGTCGGCCGCGGAGTTTTCTATTTTGGTGTTTGGCGGATCGCAAGGCGCCAGGGCAATCAACGAAGCAATGATTGCATCGCTTCCAGGACTTGGAAAATTGCGAGACGGATTACGGATTATCCACCAAACCGGAGAAACCGATTTTGAAAAAGTGCAAGCTGCATACGTGAATGCTGGTTGGGGTGAAAACGCGAACGTAACGAAATACATTGACGATATGGTTGCAGCATTTGCAAAAGTTGATCTGGTTATTTGTCGCGCCGGCGCGACTACTACCGCCGAGTTGATTGCGGCGGGCAAGGCTTCGCTCATGATTCCGTTTCCGTTGGCGGCGGACGATCATCAACGAAAGAATGCGGAGGCGCTCGCATACGTGGGAGCGGCAAGAATGATTTTGCAGCAGAATTTGTCCGGAGAAAGCCTCGCCCACGAGATCGCAACGCTAGCAGGCGAACCGGAAAGAATAACCGCCATGGAGGAGGCTGCCTGCAAACTAGCGCGAGGAAACGCGGCTGCCGCGGTGGTGGATCTGATTGAGGAATTAGTGGGCAGTGGGCAGTGAGCAGTGGGCAGTAGGAAGAGCCTCGACGGTCCAGGGAGTTGTTTGCGGCAAACCGAAGAAGCAGAAAGCAGAAAGCAGAAGGCAGAAAGCAGAAAGCAGAAAGCAGTTAGAGAAAGCGATGGCAAGTAATCCAAAGAATTTCAACGTGAATGTATCGCGAAATGTGAGCTGGCGAGGTTTTGCTGCCTACTGCTTACTGCTTACTGCCTACTGCCTTCTGTCTACTGCCCACTGCCCACTGCTCACCGCCCACTGATTTTATATGTTCCGCAGAATCCAACACGTCCACTTCGTCGGCATTGGCGGGATCGGTATGTCCGGCATTGCGGAGGTGCTCGTCAATCTGGGGTTCCGTGTCTCGGGTTCAGACGCAAAGAGATCTAACGTGACCGATCGTTTGCAGCAAATGGGGGTAGAGTTTGTTGAAGGTCACGATGGTGAAAATGTGGGCGATGCGCACGTTGTGGTGCGCTCAACCGCTGTGCGTGAAGAGAATCCTGAAATCGTTGAGGCACACCGTCGATCCATCCCAGTTATTCCCCGAGCGGAAATGCTGGCGGAATTGATGCGATTGAAGCCCCACACAGTTGCGGTTGCCGGATCGCATGGCAAGACGACTACAACCTCGATGGTGGCAACGGTGCTGGGCCACGCGGGGATGGATCCAACGATCGTTGTTGGAGGTGTCGTCGGCGCTTTCGGCTCAAACGCGCACCTGGGCACCAGTGATCTAATGGTGGTTGAAGCAGATGAAAGTGACCGCTCGTTTTTGATGTTGACGCCGACAATCGCTGTTATCACCAACATCGATCGCGAACATATGGATTATTACCATGACATGGACGACGTTCGCGCGTGCTTTACGAGCTTCGTAAACAAGGTGCCTTTTTATGGTGCATCGATTCTTTGTCTCGACGATCCAAATGTGCAGGCAATCATACCGCATATCGAACGACGCAGAATTACCTATGGCTTGAGCGCGCAGGCCGACATCTCGGCCCACGCAATTCGTTATGACCAAAACTTCGGATCGGTGTTCACAGTTTGGCACGGGGCTGATGTTGTTGGTGATATCTCGTTGCAAGTTCCTGGCTTACACAACGTTTACAACGCACTTGCGGCTATAGCGGTTGGATTTGAATTGGATGTGCCGTTCATCCAAATCGCGGAAGCGTTGGGTAGTTTTACCGGAGCCGGAAGGCGATTTCAGTTCAAAGGTGAAGCTGGTGGCGTAATGGTGGTTGACGACTATGGCCACCATCCGACCGAAGTGAAGGCGACCCTGGCGGCAGCGAAAATCGGTTCCGGCGGCAGACGTATCGTAGTGCTGTTTCAACCACATCGCTACAGCCGTACACATGACCTGATGGAGGAGTTTGCCCGCTCCTTCAACAATGCGGACACACTTTTTGTGACGGACATCTACGCGGCGAGCGAGGATCCAATCGAAGGAACCACCGCCGAAACGCTGACCGCGGCGATCAAAAGCTTCGGACATAAAGACGTTCGTTACGTTGGGCCGCTCGAAAAGGCCGCGGCCGCCTTACGAGATCACGCTCAGCCTGGAGATTTGGTTTTGACCTTGGGGGCCGGCACCGTCAACCGAGTGAGCGATCAATTGTTGGAATTGCTCCGCGAGCGGAGCGAAGTAAAAGCAGTTTAGTTCTGCTGTAAAGCAAACTGTTAGTTTGCTCGATGCTATGGAAGAAAGTTTTGCACAGAGTGGATTCGCCGAACGTGATGTTGCGCTCCAGCAGATTGCAGCGCGGCTGAGCGTACGCGCAGAACGGGGCCGGCGATTTGCGGAGTTAACGAGTCTCAGAGTGGGCGGTGCTATTGACTGGGTGTTGTCACCGGAGACTGAGGAACAGGCCGCAGCGATCGTGCATGAGATGGACAAGGCTGGAATTGGCTGGCGTGCCCTTGGTTCCGGCAGCAACATTCTCGCCGATGACGGTGATCACCACTACGTGGTCTTGAGCCTCAAGGATTTGAAGGGTGAACTCGAATTTGATGGGGAGTGCGTATCTGTTTCCGCGGGCTATTCACTGCCGCGCCTGTGCATCGACGTCGCCCGCCAGGGGCTGTCAGGAATCGAAGGCCTTGGCGGGATTCCGGGCACCGTCGGTGGCGCCTTGTGGATGAACGCGGGCGCCTATGGACATGAAATAGGAACAGTTACCGAGAAAGTTCGTGTGGCTCGCCACGGGTTAGTAACGGAAATTGCCGGGGCTGACATTCAATGGAATTACCGTCACACGTCATTCAGTGAAGGAGAACTACTGTTGGGCGCAACATTGCATTTAATGCCGGATGAGCCCGAAAGAATTCGCGCCCGCATGGAAGATGCGAAGTCGAGGCGGATGGCCACGCAGCCACATGGGTCGCGGTCGGCAGGTTGCTTCTTCAAGAATCCACCTGACGCAGCCGTTGGCACCGGCAAGATCATTGACGAACTGGGAATGAAGGGATCTCGGAAAGGCAGTGCAGTAGTTTCGCCGGTCCACGCTAACTTTATCGTAACTGAAGGAGAAGGCGCGCGGGCTGAAGACGCTCTGGCGCTTGCTGAAGAAGTTCGCGAACGCGTCAAGCGAGAACATGGCATCGAGCTCGAGTATGAGGTCGAACTCTGGTCGGCAAAAGAGCGGCGGATCAAACCAGACACTGACGAATCAGGCACGGAGTCAAACCGAAAGGAATCCAAGTGAGAGAGCAAGTTATCGCACGCAGAGTTGGCAACCGTTCAGGTGGAGTTCCACGCCGGTCGGTTGCGATTACACAGCGTCCGGCGCGTCGAGAAGGCGTTGGCGAGCCGGTTGCATCACGCCTTCGCGCTTTGCTTGGTTATCTTCCAACTTTTCTTAAGTTCGTGCTGGCAATAGCCGCCGGAATTCTCATTTTCGCAGGCTACCGCGTGGCGGCCTCAGCCAGTTTCTTTCAAATGCGCCGGGTGGAAGTGCAGGGAAACTCGCGTGTGTCGTCCGATGAGATTCAGGCATTAGTTCGCAAAGACACTGAGAAGACTGGAGTTTGGAAAGCCGACCTTCAAGGAATGACTGCACGACTTCAGCGTCTGCCATGGGTGCGGACTGCAATTGTTTCACGAGTTTTGCCAGATGGGATTCGAGTTCGGATTTCCGAGCGCTTGCCTCGCGCGGTGGTGCGCACAGGCTCAGGACGATTCCGTTGGGTTGACGAGGATGCGGCCCTTCTCGGTGAGATGTTGCCCACAGACCAGATACCGTCGTTCTTCCTGCGAGGCTTGAACGAAGACGAGTCACAAACAGCCCAACCAGAGAACCGCGAAAGAGTGCAAAAGTTTTTGGAGTTGCAACGCGATTGGGACGCCGCCGGATTGTCGGAACGCGTTAGTGAGGTGAACCTGATTGACGTTCGCGACGTGCGCGCACAATTAGCCGGCGACAGTTCGCAAATCGAAGTGAGGCTTGGTTCACATGATCACACCAAACGTTTGCAGGACGCCCTTAACGTTCTCGATAGTCAGCGGCAGACTCCTCGTGGAGCGCTAATCAGTTACATCGATCTGAGCCAGGGTAAACGGGCGATTGTGGGTTTGGTTTCAGGCGTTCACACAACCAGCGAGGGGTCTGTGCTTTCGTCGGCGCCCAATACGACTACCGGACCGGCCAGCGCAGAGAAAACCGATCACACTGATCCTGCTGGTGCTCTGCGAAGCCCGGCTGATCTCACGAGGAGTGTGGACAGCAAAACTCAGAAATCGCGCAGCGATAAGCCGCCCACGGCAGAGAAAAAGTCAGACAAAGCGAAGACCCCGCGCGACTAGAACAGCAATCGACGACTCGGGATCGAGTGAGTAGTTAACTTAAGGAGCACTGCTAAATGGCCAAGCGCACGCAGCACACAATCGGTCTCGACATCGGGACCAGCAGAGTCACGTGTATAGCTTGCGAGCCCGGCGAGAGTGGATTGCTGGACATCATTGGCATTGGAGAGGCAGAGGCGCGCGGCCTTCGAAAAGGGGTAATAGTTAATCCTGATGCGGCCGTGGATGCCATCAAGAAAGCGGTGGAAGAAGCAGAAAGGATGAGCGGGATTCAGGCAGAAGAAGTGACCATTAACCTGGCCGGTTCCCACATTCTCGGTTTTAACGGCCAGGCGATTGTTGCCGTGTCGGGGCGCGATCGAGAAATTACGACCGAAGATGTTCGCCGTGCCATCGATTCGGCCTGCGCCATTCAACTGCCGGCCGGGCGTGAGATAGTTGATCGACTGCCCCAGGAGTTCATCGTCGATGACCAGGACGGGATTAATGATCCAGTGGGAATGATCGGAGCAAGGCTCGCGGTTAAGGTGCACATTGTGACGAGCCCCGTAACGGCGCGGCAAAACGCCATCAACGCTGTCAATCGAGCCGGTCTGATAGTCGCAGATATGGTTTTGGAGCAACTTGCGGCTGCGGAAGCCTCGTTGACTGAAGACGACAAGGAATTCGGCGCCGCCCTGGTTGATATCGGCGCGGAAACCACCGGACTGATCATTTATCAGAGAGGCGCCGTGCAACACACAGCGGTATTTCCTCTGGGTGGTTCTCATTTCACAAACGATATTGCTTTTGGGCTACGCACTCCGATCCCTGAAGCGGAAAAAATCAAGCGCACGGTTGGCTGCGCTTGTAGCACATCGCTTAGCGAGATGGAGCGCAGCGAGCTGGTCGACGTTCCATCCGTGGGAGGCAGAGCGCCGCGACAGCTCTCGCGACAAATTCTCTGCGATATTTTGCAGCCCCGCGCGGAAGAAGTCTTGATGCATGTCGCAGATGAGATCAAAGACGCGGGTTGGGAAAGACAATTGTCGAGTGGGGTCGTACTCACCGGCGGCGGAGCGCGGCTCAGTGGGATGACTGAAATCGCCGAACAGGTTTTCGATGCTCCGGTCCGCGTTGGCTATCCCGAGCGAGATCGATTTGGTGGATTGATTGAGGATGTGCAGAGTCCAGCGTGGGCGGCCGCGGCGGGACTGGCTCTGGTCGCAAGTAGGACTCAACAAAGTGAGCTGCGTTCCGGGATGGCCCGACGAGGCTCGACAGGCAAACTTACGCATTTTGTATCGCGTTTTCGAAATCGTTTCAGTAGTATTTTTTGACAACTTGTTGTATGCTTTCGCCCCGGTTGCACAAGATATAGTCCGCAATATATCGACACGAATGGCGCGAGCTACCCAACATAGGAGAAGGGAATGGAAGCCTTCCCGCTTCGGAAGAGAGGAAAGAACTATGGCAGAGGACTCTCGTCAACTCGATAAAGGCATTAATATTTTCATCGATGACGATCCACCGATTACCGGTGCGCGCATAAAAGTGATCGGGATAGGGGGCGGCGGCGGCAACGCCGTGAACCGGATGATTGAAGCAGGCATCGAGGGAATCGAATTCCTCGTTGCCAATACTGATCTTCAGGCACTGAAAAGATCCAAGGCGCCCATAAAGATCCAGTTGGGCAGCAGGCTGACCAAGGGACTTGGTGCGGGGGCAAATCCCGGAGTGGGACGAGAAGCCGCGCTCGAGGATACCGACAAGATCATTGAGGTGCTTGAGGGCGCCGACATGGTGTTTGTCACCACAGGTCTTGGTGGTGGAACCGGTACCGGCGGAGCTCCAATCATTGCGTCGCTGGCTACCGAATTGGAAGCGCTAACGGTAGCGGTCGTTACCAAACCGTTTCACTTCGAAGGGCGGCGCAGGATGCAACAGGCCGAACATGGCTTGCGAGAGCTCCGCGAATGTGTGGACACGGTCATCACGATTCCAAACGAGCGTTTGTTACACACGGTTCAGAAAGATTCCTCCCTCGCAGATTCATTTGCTGTAGCAGATGATGTTCTTCGCCAGGCGGTGCAGGGAATCAGCGACCTTATTACCGTTCCCGGTTTGATTAATCTCGACTTCGCCGACGTCAAATCGATCATGCAGGGAATGGGCATGGCGCTTATGGGCGCCGGTCGCGCGCGAGGTGAGAATCGCGCCATCGAGGCTACACAACAGGCGATCTCTTCGCCGCTGCTTGAGGAGGCGACTATTCAAGGGGCGAAGGGCGTGCTCATCAACATTACCGGCGGGCCGGACCTGACGCTCTATGAAGTGAACATTGCTTCGACGATCATTCGAGAGGCGGCCGATGAAGATGCAAACATAATTTTTGGTGCGGTCATCGATGAGCACATGGTTGATGAGATGAAGATTACCGTGATCGCGACCGGCTTCGGCGAAGAAGCGGTAGCATTGGCATCGGCGGCAGGTGTAACCAACATGCCTGCAACTTCACCGCGCTTTGTGCAACGGCCGTCAGATGACTTACCGAGACCGATGATGCAGGGCCGGTCTGATGATCTCGATGTGCCGACATTCATTCGCAAGAAAGCTGACTAGACGCGGAAACCTTTGAGCACTAGGTGGGAAGGCGAGACATCGGCGCCTTCCTTTTAGTTTGGCAGTTGTTTGTTAGGCACCTACTCACCCCATTGTGTTTTTCCCCTTTGCTTTTTAACTCTTGGTTGTGTAGCATGCAGTCATTCCTTGCAGGATTTTCCATTACGGGTAAGGTTTCGTCTCTCTCCTCGAATGGCAGTAGCCTGCGAGTAGTGTGAATCCGCGTCAGCTCATCCCCGCCAAATGTGCGTCGTGCGCGGTAAATTTTTGAACCCGTCCTAATTTGTGGAGGTAAGAAACAAGTGAGTAATCGTAAACTGATCAGAACCACGCTCGCCGAGGTAAAAGGAAAGACTCGGGAAGTGCCTCAAATAAGAGAGCGCTCTAATGGCGGGCCGCATCGTGGGCCAAGCAATGAAGGTGGAAGGGACTCTGGCAGAGACGCGGGTAGAGAAGCCGCCCGCGCTGCTCAACAGGCAGCGATCCAGGTGAGAAAGCGCACGCCGCCACCGATGGAAACAAATGCCGAGCTCTTTTATTACAAGAAACAGATCGATGCGCACACACCGATGGTGATCGTGTTGCTTGATGGCGAAGAGATCGAGGGAACAATCGAGTGGTATGATCGCGGCGCCTTAAAGGTAAACCGTAAGTCGGAGCCAAACCTGCTTCTCCTCAAGAGAAACGTCAAGTATATGTATAAGGCTGAGGAGCGCGTTGAGCAGGCCGAGGAGTAATAACCCAGTAACCTTCGGTTCCGGTCCCCCATTTTTGCCCCGCCTGATCGGCGCCACCGTCTCGACTCATGAGGCAGTTTGCCAACAACTCATCTCCCTCGGGTCCTCGACTCGACCGGGCCTTGCCGCGCATTGCCATCACGATGGGCGACCCGGCCGGTATTGGTCCGGAGGTAGTTTTGAAGGCGGTTGCCGAAGAAGAAATTCGGCGAGTCTGCATTCCGGTGATTATCGGCGACGCGCAGTTGCTGGCCCACACCGCCCGCACGCTCGACCTGCAATGTGGTTATGACATCGTCCGCCGGGGAGAGCCAATCCCCGTTCAACTTTCCGAACCGATCATATTTCACCTTGATAACATGAGCGGTTTCGTCGAGCCCGGCATTGAATCGGGGGCGGCAGGAAGGGCTGCCGGCGGATACATTGAAGCAGCCGTGGAGTTATGCGCAGCGGGTAGCGTTGATGCGATTGCCACTGCACCGATCAATAAACGATCACTTTTTCTCGGTGGCTACAGCTTTCCCGGCCATACCGAGTTTCTTGCCCACCTGACCAACACCGAAGAATACGCGATGGCTTTCGTCGCAGCCAATCTGCGCATCGTCTTAATCTCAACCCACGTTCCCCTGGCCGAAGCAATAAGACTGGTAGAACGCGATCGCATAATTAGAACCGTAAATCTGACGCATCGGGAACTGCAACGATGGGGAATTGAACAACCTCGACTGGCGGTTGCGGCTTTAAACCCTCACGGCGCCGAGGGTGGCTTATTTGGCATGGAGGAGGCATCGGAGATAGCTCCGGCCATTGAGGCATGTCGTGCTGTTGATGATATCAACGTTCAGGGCCCTTTCTCTGCTGATACAATATTTTTGCGAGCGTCGCGCGGAGAGTTTGATGCCGTAATTGCTTGTTATCACGATCAGGCGATGATCCCGGTGAAATGCCTTTCGTTTGGCGAGGCTGTGAATGTTACTCTAGGTTTACCGTTCATCCGCACCTCTGTGGATCACGGAACCGCTTTCGATATCGCCGGAAAGGGAGTCGCAGAGCATTCAAGTATGATTGCGGCAATCAAACTTGCAGCGGAGCTCTCAACCCGCGCAGGGGAAAGCAGTCGTGCTATAGAGGTATGAAAAGAGACTAATGGATAATACAGAAACACTATCTCCCACTCCTGACAATGAAAAGCGCCGTATTTTGGTAGCCGATGACGACCCGGCGATTCTGCGTTTAGTGGCAGCTATCCTCGAAAAAGAGAACTACGGTGTCGTCTCGGCCCGCGATGGACGAGAGGCTTACAAAATCTTGCAGGGCGATCAGGACTTTACCGCGGCGATCTTCGACGTGGTGATGCCCCACATCTCCGGACCTGAACTGGTTCGCTTCATGAAGACGGAAAAGCGTCTAATGAAGATCCCGGTGATGATGATGACTGCTGAACAAGATCCCAAGCTTTCTTCCGACAGTTTCTCAGCCGGGGCGGTAGTCTTCCTGCCGAAACCGTTTACGACAGCGCAATTGCACATCATGCTGCAAATGCTGATTGGCAAAGCCAGCAACTAGTAACCACGGTACTGTTCTCATGAGCTCTTCACCAGAGTGGAAAATTCCGCGACCGCGTTTGTTTGGTTTGCTCATCTTTTTCCTTCTGGCTTTTAGTGTCCCAAACGTCAGAGCTGATTTGAAGCCTAAGCAAGCCCGAAAACTAATAACACGCATGCCGGGTTTTGAACTGACGAGTGGTGCGGTGCGCATCAAGTCAATTTCAGCGACCAGCGCCAACGCGACTGAAGTAACTGCTGAGATAAGAACGGTATTCAAGTTTGAAAAAGACAAGCAGCTCGGCTGGCGAGTCGCGGAAATCAGAACCCGTCCCGGTCAGTGGGAGAATCTAACACTTGTGGCCAAGGCACTCGGGACTTCGATCGCCACCAGCGCATGCGATGCTCCAGATCCGCCTTTTAAGGGTGTATTAGCAGTTGATCCGAGTCTGAAGCGTGTGCGTTGTTTACTGGGAGCTCTACTCGGTGTGGAGGTCCCATCAGATGCCGTACGTATCCAGGAGGTAGCGCCGCTTGCTGTTCCGTTGGCGCCTCAACCCTCGGCGACAGTTGTCGCCTGGATCAGGGTTAATGCGCGGCTGAAGAATGGCAGCAAAGGCTGGCAGGTTGAAGAAGTGCGAACGGGGAACCGCGAATGGGTCAAACTCGAGCCACTAATTGCCTCGCTTAATGCTGAGAAACAACAAAAGGCCCGAACAGACTTGGAAGCAATGGCCAAGGCCCTGGAGCTGTTTCGCGGTGAGCGCGGCTTCTATGTCGTCTCAGATAAGCATTCGGTAGCTATTGACTACCTGAACCCACGTTACCTCTCAAAAATAATCCGCGTTGACCCCTGGCACCAACCTTACAAATACGAAGGCCAACGTGATCACTTCATCCTGATTTCGAGCGGCCCTGACGGGAAAGAAAACACCCTGGATGATATTGTTCTTAGCAAGTCCAGATAGAGTGTTGCCGCGATCAAGCCCTTTACCATCTCAATGAGGTAGATTTGAGAACGCCTTATTAGAGGATTGGTCCCGCCTTTGTCGCAACGAATCTGCAAGGGAAATGCTGTTGGCGAACCTCGGCGGCGCTGGAATTATCAACGAAGGCGGGTGCTCCGGCGTCCGCGTGATGCGACGACGACGACGAGAAATGAGAGTCAATGTGACTTAAGTTAATGTTCGAAAACCGGAGGTAAGGTTTCTCAAAGACTGGCTACGTTCGGTTTATCCTCCACACCTCTCTTGCAACCAACCTGCAACCGAATCTTCGGTTGACTCTCTTTCACGGTGGTGATGTGATGCCCAAGTCGCAAGACACTGTTTTCGTTAGCGTGTGACTCACACCCTTAAGCCTCACGTCAACGATTTTGAGACATTTCTCTGTGTAGTCTTAAGGAAGGAGTCGTCCTCATGTGCCGTGCTTCGCATTTTTTTTCTTCGCTTAGAGTTGGATGTCTTTGTCTTGCTGTTGTCTATAGCTTAGTCGCTTCGCTAGTGGTGCCGGTGACATCTGCGCGACGTCCGTTGGCACCTCGTTCCGGCCGTGGCAGTGAATATAAACACTCAACCAAATTGCACTCCATCCAGACGCCGACATTTCAGCAGAGCGGGGCGCGCCATCGAGGTGGGGAGTTATTGGTGCGCTTTCGTGCGGGTAGTTCGGAGCAGGACCAGGCCCTGGCGATTGCGACGCAAGGGGCCAGCCGGAAGCGAAAGCTTTGGGGCGAGTCGGGCGTAGAAAAGCTGGAGTTGTCTGCTGGGCAGGACCCGGAGACGGTCAGTCGATTGTTGTCGCTTAATCCCGCGGTCGAATTTGCTGAGCCAAACTTTGTGATCGAACGTGATGATCTGCGTTTCGAGGCGGGCGTTGCCCGTCGGCCGTCTGGCCCCGCTCCACTAAGCGGACTCAGTTCTTTTAATCCACGCACTGGCGTCTATTCGGCTAAGGAGATTTCCAATGCTGAATCTTCATATGCAAACAGACTCAACTCTGCCACGCCAATGCAAATCCAGGGAACCCAACCCGACGATCCGAGGTTTAGTGAGCAGTGGGCGTTACGGAACACGGGACAGAATGGTGGCCAATACGGATCAGACATTGGAGCGACTGCGGCTTGGCAAACAACCACCGGCTCTCAGTCTACGGTGATTGCGGTTGTCGATAGCGGCATCGATTTCACGCATCCCGACCTCAGCAACAATCAATGGACTAACCCTGCCCCAGGATCGGATCTGCATGGCTGGGACTACATTACCGACAGTGGGACAATCAGGGATGAGCAGGGCCACGGTACGGCAATCGCGGGTATCATTGCCGCCCACGGAAACAAC
>Ga0137394_10001634_pt1 | contig 16420 bp, 21 predicted proteins | sample czobulk116metaG_FD_108278 | JGI IMG/M metagenome (GOLD analysis project Ga0137394, IMG submission 108278) | Vadose zone soil microbial communities from Angelo Coast Range Reserve, California, USA - czobulk1.16 metaG | ecosystem: Environmental > Terrestrial > Soil > Vadose zone | place: USA...
AAGGATTATCGGAATCCCATTCGCCTCGCGTACTCCCGTTCCTCCTCCTGCTTCAACCCATCCGGTCCAGACCAATTAGCAGAGCTAGTACGTGCCCGGAACCGGCTAGTTCTCGTCCTGAATATATCCTCCATCCGTAAGGGACGCACAGGTCCGAAGATATCATCCGGGTTTACCCTACTCTGAGACTCCAAGGCAGCACGCAACTCAGGCGATTGTGTCCATTCCGGCGCGCCCTGCTTTCGTTGGCGACCCTCATCTTCCGAGTCCGAGTACTCGCTATTGGGTTCCGGTAGCTCGATCATCTCGCTCGCGATCGGTGGTTCCGCATTGAGCCGCTGTGGGTTTGCATGCACGGCCATCGGCAATTGGCTGGTTTTCTTTGTCTGCGTCTCCTCAGGGTCAGCAGGCATTTTGCCTTTGCCTTTAGTCGGGACAGGAACAGGAACGGATTTGATAGCAGGCTTCTCCGTTGGCTGAGCTTTGACATTCGTGGCTTGCCTCAACGATGTGCTGGACGGCTGCTTCGTCATGGTTGTTGTCTTCGAACTTGAAATCTGGCCAGGCTTTGTGATTCGGGTCACCGGTACGTCCTTTTTCTCCTTTGACGGCGGCTTGACTTTCGGCACTTCGACGGTCACCTTTCTTTTCTTTGCATTGTCCTCTTCAGCAAGCTATTACAAATCGGGGTCAATACATTACACTTGTGTAGTGTCTGGATACCAACCTTCAAATCTGCCCTGACAGGCGGACGTTGACCTGTATTTTCTTCGCGTTCCTTTTTGCGGCGCTCGATGTCTTCCCTTGTCTTCTTTTCCTCTTCATCCGCCTTGACCTTCCCTTCAGCCTTCTTTTGAAGTACTGCCTGCCTTCTCGCTTCCATATCTTTAAGACGGGCCGCTTTACGTTCCTGTTCCTCCTGTTGCTGGGCACCGGATAATGATTAGTGGTCGCACCAACGAGGCATGTAAGACACTGTTACCTTCTTTGCAGCTGCGGCTGCTAACTGAATGCTCTTCGGAGGCTCTGCTCTGCCCTTCTTGCTGACGCCGAGCATGCTGCTGACTAGTTTTGTTGCGTGACCAAAAAATCCAACTGGTTGTGATGACTCGCCACTGGAGGATGCGACAGAAAGCTGAGTTTTTGTTGCGTCGTGGTTGGCCTGTAGGCACTGCTCGGCTGCCGGTCACAGCAAAGCGAAGATATCATTTACTCACTGTTACTAGGCTTATAGTCGGCTTCCCTTCGTCTAACATGTCCTTCTCCATGTCGTCATCGACGTCCATGTCTTCGTCCATTTCATCAACACAAATTTGTGACTGGTGGCTTCGTGTCGCCGCGTCCATTGCATCCTCAATTAGGCCTTGTCGTGGGCTCTGGCTTCCGATCTGACTTTCGGATGGTGCAGTACTCCACGTCATGCTGTCCTCAACTGGCGCGACACCCTCAAACGGCGTCCACGTCTGGTTGGTTAACGCCAATTTGTCATCAATGGGCCAGCTATCGTCATCGTCGATGTCTGCTGGATGGTCCTTCTCCTCGACCACAGGTTGCGATTCCTGTGAAGTTAGTTGAGTGTCCTGACTATGTGGTGCCCATGCAGGCACATTGACTTGAGATCCAAAAACGTTGTCAGAAAGCAAGCTGGATTGTGTTGATCGTGCTGAGAAAGGACCGCGTGGGGGCGACCTTGGCAGCTTCGTTGGTTGTAGGCCCAAACTAAACGGTGCACCGAGCGAGTAGCCTGGGAGCTCAGAAGTATGCCCTTTCGGGACATCGGTGCCACGATCGGTATGCGGATGATCAGACTTCGTAGCGGGTGGGGGGACAAAGACTGGAGGGGGTTTGTTGAATACAGGACCCCCAGGAACAAAAAAGGCGGTCTTCTTCGAGGCAGGTGGAGAATCCGGGGGCGTCGTGGAAATACTCGCTTCGTTGGACGATGTGTGACGAGTTGATTTGCTCCTGTCATGTTTAGGGACAAGATCTGAAACACTGAGGCGCCTGCTCCCTTCGCAGAGGAGCGGAGCGATTGCGGGCCCAGTCACTTGCCGAGGTGACCTTGGTGGGGTAGATGTGCGAGTAATTGCAGCAGCAGCAGCAGCCCCGTGAATTGGGACGGGAGCAGACAGAGAGGGTCGCAGTGTATGTGGCTCGGGTAATGCATCATTGTAAACCTTGGATTCCACTACCTCCAGGTCAACTAGGGAGGGCTCTTGTGCATTTATCTCCGTTAGGGCGCCCGCAAGAGACTTGCCTGTACGCGCGCGCAGAGCTTCGATGGCCTTCTTTAAAGGCGCCATCATATCAGTTTTTGGATCCATCTGCAACGTCGTGACATTGTCTGTGGTTTTCTCTGCGTGGGCAACTGCTGGTAACTGGAGTGAATGCGCTCCCGGAGGTCGTGGTTCAAGGTGTGTTGCATCAGTAGTATCTACGCCCGTCTTGAGGATCTTTGCCCTTCGTTCCTCACTATCGTCACCGTCACTGGGTAGGCTACGTGGAATCCCGTCACTTTTGCGTTTCAAGCCGCCCGGAGGGGCTACGAGACCGGAAGGGGTGACGCTTGCGCGTTTGTTCGTCACCTCCATTGCTTTCGCCTCACGAACCTTCGCAAGCCACGATGTATGGTTGCCCGTCAGACCAGTTCCGGGCGTGGTAGTAAGACTAGGTTCGAGAGAAGATTCGCGAGGGTTCCGGATAGACTTTCGCAAAGGAGATGGCGCGGCGAGGCTCGGAAATTGTGAAACTCTGGGATTTCGAGCAACGTCCGATACAAGGGCGTCTTCCTCTTTCAGAGGAATGCTCATATCCACAAACATAGATGGCGCCGACGGGGCTGATGGTAAAGGTTGCGGAGCGACTTGCGTCTTCTCGATGACCGCTGAATGGGAACTGCGGATTTGGGGAGGGTACTCGATATCATGGTCACTGGGTTCAGTCGTGGTCATGAGAGGGGGTGGAGATGATCTGGGATTATCGCATCGAAAGACATCTTTGTCATCTGACAGTGCCATAGATGTCGCGTAGGCGGCAATCGCCTGCCTGGCCTTCCGAGGTGATGCGTGCTTTCTTCCTGGCGTCTTCACGAGGTCAACGAAAGAGCTTAATTTGGGTCAGAAAGGCAGATCGAAAAGGCATGATGGCGTACTCCTGCTTCGCTGCCGCCCATATATTATCAAGGTACTCGTCGAGGAAAAGGAAACCCTGGGATTGGACTTGATCTTCAAAAAACTGTCTACCTGGGTCGTTTATCATTGCGTTTCTGATGGAGGAAGTCCATCGTAGGATGCCGGAAGTTTGAGAGGCCATAGTTGCACGGTCGGTCAGTTTGGGTGTTGGTGAACTTGTGGATGTCGTGTCGTGTCGTTGGAAATTCCGAGACGTGATCTGTCACGTGATCGTTCTTCACTTTATGACGTTTCGTGACATGAAAGAAAACGATCTTCAAGCGATCGTCGAATGGTCTCTGAATGGTAAAATTACCTGCATTGCATGTCCGTCGCTGTACACTTTCTGGCGTAAAATAGAAACCGATTCATTCGTCTTCTCACTTTATAATCTCGCACACAACCCCGGGACCACCAACTCCTCCCATGTTTTTTACCTCAGAGCTCCTCTCTCGACGCGACAGTGGTTTTGGTCTCCTTTGGTAATAGATCCCCATCTTTTGTTTATCCTGCTCGTGATGCTTAATGCAATCCGGAGGCTCGCTGCCACTTTTGGAGCCAGATCTTCGTTCAAAAAACTGCCAAAGCGCGATGTCATGGGCGCCGACATTGCCCAACTTTGCGATCTCATCGCTGAACCTGCTGAGCCCCTCGCACTCCGCCTTTCTAGCAACTTGATGATAGGGGTTGCACGGTAGGTCTTATATGCGTATGTTACACGACTAGACGGGCACTGGCAACCGTATCTCGCAGTGTATACAAAGGCAAGAGTGTGTACTTTCAACACGCACGAATTGGGCTCAAGTAGATTTAGTCAAACACGATATATTTCTTGGCGATGTCAACGCTTGTTCCCTCTCTCTCAAAAAGGCTGTTCGGGATTTGCACGCCTTGTCTGCGTCCCACCTGCAGATGGGTCAGCCAATCGTGAGGTACGTGTGATATCTCTGGAAGGCTATATGTTCATACACACCACGCAGGCCGGATACTGTCACCATGAAATTGGATCCTGCAATGTCCCTTGGACTTGATTTAGACGATTTTCTAGGCGTAAGTGATGTTAGGTACCATAAGCTTCGGTCATGTGCGACAACACCGCATTTCACCAGGACTGGCAAGATTTTTTGAACGCACAAGGTGAATTCTGTCCTCATCAGTAACTATTTGAATAGTTCAAATATTTTTGGTAGAGGAGGATGGCTCCGATGATGAGTATGGAAGACCGAAGAAGAAACCAAAAACCCAGGATAAACGCCCGCCGTCTCACACTGAGGTTGGAAGGGCAAATAGACACACCCTTGACGAGAACCTAGAACAGATGATGTCAGGTTCTTTCGATGTGTCATTTCCGAGTGGTGCCGACGGAGAGCAACGCGACTTTTCGCCTGGCATGGATGCTGGATTTGACTTCGGAGACAGCGAAGACTTCGGTTTCTGTGACATTAGCGACGAACTCGCGAAGGAGCTCGGAGAAGGCTGGACTAGTGCTCCGTTCCAGCAGAAGTTAGTTCTTTCTTCCCGACGCCGGAGGGAGGTTCAAGGTTCACGTTTCACGTTGTCTTGTCAGGCCTTCCGCACAGGCGGAGCATCAATCTCCTATCTGTTCTGAACAGGCAGACATGGACTTGAACGTAGAGTTCCAGCAGGACGGCGATTTCACTTTCACTGGGCTGATGCAGTGCTCCCCTGATTCTCCTGGTCCTCGGCCATCGTCCATAAAAAAAAGGGTGCGTCAGTCGCGAAGCATGCCACGAATTGCAGCTCACAGCCAAACAGAACTTCGACGAAATGGCCGCCGGTGAGTGCCACAATCTTCGCCATCATGAGGCTGCTTACTGCGGCTTAGATATGTTACCGCAGTCCCCTCAACTTCAGCCTCGGGTAGTGCGTACGCCCACTCCACGGTGGGGACCAACGGACATGGAAGTAGCCGAACCCGAGGACGATGTAGCTGGTGTAGTCACAGAGAGGTCTGCTCCCAGTGGCGAAGGCCGATCAGCGCCAAGAAAGGCCAAGCGCGTTCGCGTTCGCCTCGACACAAGGATTGAACTCACAGACGAGGAGCTGAAGGTACTCCATTGTTTCAGTCGCATTCACTGGTTTCCGTAATTCACCGTGCATGCAAGACAGCGCGCGCGCATTACGCTGCAGATCAGGAAGCCTTGCGTCGCGAGATTGAGGAAAGGAGGCTCGAGAAAGAAGGGGCTCGCCTTATCTCTCAGATGCTATATGGCGTACCACCTATTTGTAAGTGGGGACACACTGGATGTCGTATGCTCTCACTGACGCTTTGCAGTGAAAGCTCCGATCCTCATGGACTACTGGACGAAGAACTTCAAAGTATTGGTAGAAGCACGGTGTGGTGCACTGAACATCAAAACCACTAGTGAGGGTTGACTGTTTTGTCCGCGTGATTCTATTGACGAGGCGTGAGGTACACCGCCGACCAAATGTCGCGCGCAATTGGAATCGCCCGCACAAATGCCCGAAGAAATTTCCCTGTGGGAGAATTTCTATGAGACTCCTAACGTGGACATGGGGGTTATCAATCATTTGGGTGCGGGAGTGACTTTGTTTTTCCCTTCCGCACTGATAAAAATTCTATACAGATGAAGAGGACCAAGGACTAAAAGAATTCGATTCCACGCGCCAGAGATCGTCAGAGGTATGGGATTTGGGTATATGTTTGCGAACCTCACATTTCTTGTCAAGGAACCCGGACAAGCTCGCCATGCTTCGATCGGATCATTCCCCACAGGAAGCGCCTTCAATCTAGGTAGGAACCTTGAGATTGGGTCGGGCTCTCACAAGAGCTCGCTGTTTCCCTGGGACAATGCTGGCCTGAGCTCTTCCGTGGCTGGTTTACCGTTCGAAATGGGTAGCGACAGATTCAGCTTAGGACAAGATGATGTCCGCCTGAAAGATGCGTCCGTGGGCCGCTCTAGTGGACGTGAGGGTTCGCTTGTGGCGAGCCAACTGAATAGTGGACCCGGAACCCTCGGATTTTCCCCTAAGACACTTGAAAAGATAGGATCTCATATAAACGATAGTTTCGAGTTCGATGGTAGGGACTCGAAGATTCAGACGTGCGACTTGCTTATCTGCAATTTGCAGTTCCAGGGGGGAGTGTCATGCATGGAAACCCTCCTGGGTTGGAATCCGATCTGGTAACGCTTGAAAGGAATTCGTTTAATTTCTTGGAGTAAGGCAGCAGTTGACTATCGATGCTGTGCTGACAATGGTGCTCTTAGGTACGTGAAGATGCAACTTCAAACCGTCCAGCGACCTTTGGAAGGCCTAGCGTTCGATAGTGTAGCGCCCCAGGCAACGAGCACACCGCATGTAGCTGCGGCAGCATTTTACCACTGTCTCGGTGAGCTCATAAACCTGGGTCGGCAGTACGAAAGAAGTTGAGACGCCGAGTGACTGGCAGTGCTGGCTACCAAAGGAGTATTGAGCATCAAACAAGCAGGGGCATACGGGGGAATTATCATCAAGCTCACATAAGTAGACGGGGCCGATGTGATATATGTCATGCGCTTCTTTCTTGTACTCGAACTTGAGTGACCAAAATTCCGATTGACCCCGTCGACCGAACTGATGCAGGCAGTGTTCCGAATGGTGACTGTGAGTCCGCACAAGCCGCATATCATATTTTTCCTAATCGAAGGAGAACCGTGTGAAAATAGGCTGAAACTCGTTGTATCGGCCATCTCCAATGGGCCAGCATAAATACTGCTCGCCTCAAACCTCGGTTGGGCACCCTTCAGACAGTTTCGCTCTTTCTCAGACCAATGGCCACCGTCACCACTACCACTACCACGCAGTCCGCGCAAGCGGCTTTCGCCACTATCGACCTGTCTGGCTACGATGCCGAGCAGTCCCGTCTCATGGACGAGAGGTGTATCGTGGTTGACGAGCAGGATCGCCCTATCGGTGCACTCGATAAAAAGACATGTACGCCCAAGCACACACCCTCGAGATCGGTCTAACCGAGACATGGACAGGCCACCTTATGGAGAATATCAAGAAGGGCCTCTTACATCGCGCGTTCTCCGCGTTTATCTTCCGTCCTTCCGATGGCAAGCTTCTGCTGCAGCAGCGTGCCTCGGAGAAGATAACCTTCCCGGATATGTGGACGAACACGTGCTGCTCTCACCCGCTCGATGACTTTGAGGAGGAAAAAGAGGAGCGGGACCAGCTGGGCGTGCGCGTTGCCGCGACACGGAAGCTCGAACATGAGCTCGGGATCCCGCGCTCGCAGACACCGGTAGACCAGTTCCAATACCTGACGCGGATACACTATCTCGCGCCATCAGATGGCATGTGGGGAGAGCATGAAGGTGTGTGTTGGTCTCGAGCCCCCTTATTCATATTCGCTTGCATTCCTCGGCTGACGTCCGTTGTTCAGTTGATTACATCCTCTTCCTGACCGCTGACGTGACGGTGACGGCTAATGCGAATGAGATTCGCGACTACAAATACGTCGACAAGGCAGAGTTGCAGGCGATGTTCGAGGAGGAGGGTACGTGAAAAGTTCGGTGCTTGCGCTTTGGGCGAGTGATGGCTGACGAGGAGCCTATTTATAGGCAACTCATTCACGCCGTGGTTCAAGCTCATCGCTCGCGACTTCCTATTTGGCTGGTGGGACGAGCTGCTCGCCCGCAAACAGAATGGCGTCGTCAACGCTAAGAGCCTGGAGGGCGTCGCCGACGGCTCCAAGGTGATCAAGATGACTTGAATCCGATGATACATGAACGCACCACGTTGCCTGTAGATTGTATTTTCGCCTTTGGCACTAGCTAGACCATTTTGTAATACACGATTTTTGGGGTGATGGCAAGAAGTGGCTGTGCAGGTCATAATTGCTCGATGTGGGATAGTGACAACGCTGACTGTCGAGCAACGAATCAATTGTGTGCGTGTCGAGACCGCTCGAACAGATCAGCCACGGTCTCTACAAGCTCCCCTTTTCTATCTCACTTCCCAGGTACCACAACCACAACACAAACAATCACACTCCTTTGTCAATTCCACCACTCGACCCTCGTACACAACCCTCACTGTGCATCCGCATGAACGCAGACCTTTTACCGCTTCCGACCTCACATCATCCCCTTCACGTTCGTCCGCTCCGCCGCTTGAGATCCTTTATTCGCGCGAATAGCCGTCTACGAACCACAGTTCTCTTCGGCGCCTTCATCCTCACCTGTCTGTTTTTCTACACGAGCTTTTCGCCATCCCCGCGCGACCGCTCATGGCGCAAACCTCTTGACTGGGATAATCGCCCGCTTGTTCGTCCAGAATATGCGAACCCCAGCGACACCCTCTACTTGGCCCCAATGCAAACATCTCCTTCAACGTCTCCGGTCACGCCCAATACTTCAACCGATGAGTCCCACGCGTTGCCGTTGCAAAGTCAACTACCCGAAGACCTTACCCTCGAGCAAATCAGGGACTATGTGGCCCCAACACGGGGCTTCTTTACTCGGGACTATAGCCTCGGCCTCGGTTGGAATAATGTCAGTAAACGTGATGTCCCGTTTTTGACCACTCTGAACGTCTCGTTGATAGATGCGGTATATCATCGACGCTGCCGTCCTCCAAGCGGAATTGCTCAATCGCACGTTGGTTCTCCCATCGTTCGTCTATGCGCGGGCCTGCGAGTACCCTATGTATGTGAATCATTTTCCTTGTTTTCATTTGCTGACTTGCAACATCTGGTTGTCGTGCGCAGTAACGTTTGTGCGGACTTTGCGACCATGGTCAACAAAGGCGACGCTATAGGTTGGGAGCAATGGCGTAACCTTCCCTACGAGCAACAAATGGGATTCCGCATCCCCATCTCGCTCATGCTCGATCTTCCTTTACTTCGCTCGCGGAATCGTGTCATCACCGCTTCAGAGTACCTCCTCCTGCACGGCCTCGACCCGGCAAGCGAGTCAAGCAGTGGTTATTGGACTCGCGACTGGTATATCTCCCAACCCAATGTTTTTGATCCCGACGAGAGGATGCCGACGCAATTCGTGATTGAAAACCATTGGTATGATCCCGATGGCGTTAACCGTGTAGACTACATTTCCCAAGCGATGAAAAACCGGGGGAAATGGGAACGTTACGTCGAGCCAGAAACCCAAGAGTCCGCCGGATACTGGCCGCCTGAAGAGCCAACGGACATCTCGAATCGTCTGAGGAGTGCTATGCCTGATGGCAAATACATTATGGATTGGGAGACTGCCAGGACTGCCTTGAGGGCATCCAGGCTTGGCATGGTAGACCTTGACAATGACGAGGTTGTCGAAAGCATACTAAATGACAATGGGTGGGAGGTTCTGCGCACTTTCGAAAGCGTGTGAGCATCTTCGTTTTTCTTAAACATGGTCTCTGTTAATCTTTCGCACTTCCTTTAAGTCTTGGAATGGAATACGCCAAGACTGTCGTTCACCCAACAAAAGAAGTCGCGCACCGCCCAACGATACGGGGCTTCAAAGACGATTATTATGACATCGATGCCGACGTAGTCGTCCTTGCCGGAGAGACCCATCTTTTTCGCAAGCCCGTGAGTAGACTGTCTCACACTCCCGCGTTGACACTAACCCAGTGCTGCTCTCTGTAGGGGGCTATGCGCTTCACGCAGGAATCTTCGCGTGTCAGATTTGCCAATATGGTCGTACATTCGCTTGTCTTCCCACCGGAAGTGTTTGCCCTCGCGGACGTCCTCGCTGCTCGCATGCGGGAATTGAACGGTGGCCGTCTATGGATGGGAGCGCATATGCGCCGCGGAGACTGTGAGTACCTTTCGCTTTTCGCTTAGCAACTACCACATCACCGATCCCCAAACGCATGACAGTCATCCGAACTGGCTGGGCGATGGAACCCACTCCCGAGGCCCACGTGAACCGCATAAAGCAGCACCTGCAGACAGGCCGCACGGTCCTGGCGCGTTTAACCGATCTGTCGACGTACGAGATTGAGGGCGCCGAGCCAGACACGGACCAAATCACGCTGGCGCCGCCACTCCCGGAAGACTATTTTTACGTCGCCACGGACGAGCGTGATCCGGAAGCGATGAAGTCGATCAACGCCGCGGGCGCTATCATGCTTTCGGATCTTCTCACGATGGAGGACCGACAGGAGTTTGGCTGGCCGTTGATGATCACGGACGTGCGTGCGCTCGTAGAGCAGGCCTTGCTGATGCACAGCGCGTTCTTCTACGGCCACGGTATGAGCTCTTTAGCGGGCGTCATCACAAATTTACGTGCTGCACGGGGCGCAGACCCGCGGACGATGGTCCTAGATTGATTGACCTCGCCTGATAACCCACATACTTTCATTGAGACGATCTGGCTAGACAGGGGGGTTCTGCTTGTTCTGGGATCGGAGGAAGGGATACCTGATCAGGCCCACCGGTCTGATGCCTTTTCGCTTACCACTTTGTTGTTGTATTCTTTTCTTCCTGTAAAAATCAAACATCTATACCCCATGTCCTATGCATATTACTTAGTACGTTTGCATAGAAATATAATAGCATGTTTCGTCTATTACAGTACAGTAGGGGATACTGAGCGATAGAAGACAAATTTTCGGTACTAGTGGGTTCCCAATATATGACCTGAGAAAAAAAGTGGTTTCCTGTGGTTTTTTAATCACCAGTAACGACATAGCGGTGCACTGAATAGATAGCATCGTACATAGCGGGAGGACAGCGTCAATGATATTGCCAGAATCGTTAAAAGGGCTTTAGTAGTGGTCAAGAAGTAGCACGTTAGGTCATAAGATCACATCAAGACGAGGACGTATAACAAGGCGCCATCATCACTTGCGATTGGGCCACCACGACTCGGAACCTTTGAAAACCCAAAGTTCCTTCCGGCCGCTCAACCCAAAGAGCCCACGCCGCGCCAGGGGCACGCTTGCGTCAAGCTTGAACGCCATATCGTTAATGAACTTGAGTATATGCGCCAGAAACAGGTTTTTATCGGCGCCCATTGCTGAAAAAGCGCCACCATCAGTACGTGAGAAAGATAGGGGGAAGGGAAAGGCGTCAGTGAAACGCACAGTTGATTCCGGATTTGAGCACAATTGTGAATATGCCGTCCTCGGTTGTGTGCTCGTTCGCGATCCTATGTGGGAACGCCGTGCGGAGGCTCAAGCCTAGTGAGTTGACGACCGCGACGGGCGGGTCAACAAAGGTGACGCGATTGCCTGCGCTGTTGAGTGACATAGCGAAAAAGTGTGCACGTGAGTCAACAGGTGCCCGGATGAACACGAGTCGTGGGCTTTTTAACTACATAGACAAACCGGCGTGAGAGAGATCGACTGGGGCACGAGACGACCGTGCAAATGACGTACGGCACGACCGGTGTTGATAGATGTTAAATACACATATCCCTATAAGGAAGCAGTGCTCAATTGCAGGGACAAAAGAGTTCTTATCGCGATGGGATAGCAAACCTGAGCGGCGAGTACCCAAAAGATTCGACATATCATTCTCTGCGCCCTAGGTGAGGTATTGGCTCAATGTAAACGCGCGACGGGAGTGCAGCCCGGCACATACATGATCGACTCCTGGCCACTAGAGTCCCATGGACTCCCGGTGAATCGTACGCGCCAGTCATGCCCACGGCGCTCCTGATGCGCGACGCCCGTGGGCCACATGGGGAATATTTGCTCACGTAACTCTTCGATCGTCGACTTATGGGAGAGATTACTCAGCTCGAGGCCGTTGGGTGGGTTTATTGACATGAAAACGTGGTCTTGATAATTGATAAAGTGTACGAGAAAGGGAAAAAAAATTGGTACGGTACGAGAAAAGTTAGCGCTGTCATGAAAGGGCACCTCGGCAATGAGAGAAGCGTACCGGGATCCACCCGAGAGCTGGAGTTGGTCCGCGTCCTCGAGATTATCGAGTCCATTCGAGGACGGAGTTCGGGCCCGCCAGATTGCCGCCGCGTGCGTTGTGAACCGGCAACGGACAGGTGGTTTCCGTTCGCAGGGGTTGAACGAGAGCGCTCGGGGTCCTTCATGGCAGACCGTAATGGCTTCCTTGTGGCAGAACCGGTGCGCCTTCGAGAACTGGTGCTAGGATGGGGCGTCTGCGTGCGCGGCGGGCGATGGGTTGACTGTTGAGATGCTACCGGTTGAAGGGTGGCAGGAGCGGCATAGGGCGATGGCTGGGGAAATGGGACGGTCCCTACGTGAGGGGTTGCTGAGTATTGCTGCTGCTGGCCCGAGTACTGCTGCTGGATCGGCTGGGGCTGCTGCTGATAATACTGACCAGGATATCCGTATCCCTGCTGGGGCTGGGTGGAGTAACCTGCACCGCCATTATACTGACTCCCTGCGTACTGCATCAAAAAAGATCAAAAGCGTGATGGGATAAGGAGAGCAAAAATGGAAGCAGGAAGGGGAGGAGATGAACGGAGGGGATAAAAAAAGAGGGTCGGGATTGAATGAGTTGAGAGTCAGAGGAGAACCGGAACGTGGGCAGAGAGTCATTGCCTTTTTAAGCGCTCTCGAGAGACAGTAGGAATTGGAGCCCGGTCTAGGGGCGTAGCAAGACCACAAAGGCGAGACAGAGGGGGTATCCCATCAATCAACAGGTGGGGATATACGATCATCTCTGTACGTGTGATACGTTGCGTTTCATTCACCCGTGCTTGCTTAAAATAATCGTGCCCTTTGTTGTGAGTTAAACGATCATCACGTGACACGGCTCACTTTCATCCGAAACTCGGCGCTTTCAGTTCGCTCTCTCTTTTCCACTCAAACATGGCCTCCACTTTCGTCCATTGGTTACGATCCCCTGCTGCAAGAGAATACTTCTTCAGTATGTTCGGCATCGTTTTCACACTCTGCTGGCTCCTCTTATCCATACCTTCACAGGCACTCATTTCTGGGGACCCGTTCGTGCCCGCGCCTCCCCAACCGAGTTCCGCGAGATTGAGTGTAACTTCATATATTTTAGGTCGCCAACTGGGGCCTTCCCCTCGCTGCCATCGCAGATTTAAAAAAGGATGAGGAAGTCATCTCCGGTCCTATGACTTCTGCTCTCGCCGCCTACTCGTATGTCTTGGTCAAATATGCTTTCATTCTATGCTCACATATGTGGACAGTATGGTCTTCATGCGTTTCGGTGTGTTGCTGCCCTTTCATTCCGAATATTGTCCGACCCCTTTTTTTCTCAGCTTGGAAAGTCCAGCCCCGAAATTACCTCCTTTTTGCGTGCCATATCACCAATGCTACCGCCCAGGTCACACAAGGATATCGTTTCGTAAACTACTGGCACGGCGGTGGAAAGGAGAAGAAAGTTCTCCATGACGCTCCTTCACCGGACGCTACCAAGGGTAGAGTAACGGAGGCTATCAAAGCTGCGCAAGCAGCAAGCCAGTCGAGCAAGTAGTTGTGTACGGTGTTTTGTCATATCCTAATCATTTAGAGCTTGAGCATCTTACTCATAGAGTGCTCGCTTCATACCCGATGGGGTCCGACCCGAACCATGTTAAGATCCGAGGAGATACATGAGATGCCTCTGCTACCAGAAGCCATCATCTGCATCACCGTCACCTTTCTTTTTCTTCTGCCCGCCGCCTTGTGCTAGCACCTGCCGCTCGTACATCTCCGCGACCTACCGCAATATTAGCACGTATGGTGATCAACCCGTGCGATTATCACTCACCTGCTCCGGCCCTGTCGCATCATCAGCGTTTTTATCATCCCGGACCCGAAGGAAGCGAGGAAATCGCAGTGAAACACCGCGCTCCTCAATCTCATGCTTAGATAAGCCATCGGAAACAAACGAAGACATCCAATGGACAACCTACCAAACCTTGTGCGGCTGTGTACACTGGACTGAGACTCAGATCTGCAGTGAGCACCTCCCAAACGACCCTGGGTTCGAACCAGACATCCGGCTTTGCTCCGCCCACCTTGACGTCGCCACGTGCCTTGTCCGTTTCCAGAGGCTGCAAAGCCGCATAGTGCGTTGCCAATGCCTCCTCGCTGAAGCCGGTACCGATCTTGCAGATGGTCTGGTATTCTTCCGAATCCGCGTCATAGCACGCAAGGAGGAACGCCCCGTACACGTTCGTCCGCTTGCCTTTACCGTAGTATCCACCAACAACGACAAGGTCCAGTGAGTCTCCGATGCCAGCCAAGTAATCTTTTTTCAACTGTTGTCAAAGAGATAAAAGTCAGCTCTGCAAACGGAAATGACTCTGGGACAGAGTGCTGACCTTGAGCCAGTTGACGCTGCGTCTGGACGGCTCGTAGTAGCTTGCTTCGCTCTCGAGCATCTTCACCATGAGACCTTCGCAGCCATCTTTGACGCTTTCATCCAAGAACGCCTGAATGTCCTCCGTCGTTTCGCTGTCGGATGACTTGGCGAATTGAAATTCAGAGTCAACGGGCTCAAAATGCTTCCGCAAGAGCTCTCTCCGTTCCGACAGGTTCCTGTGCAATAGTGGCTGCGCACGACAGATCAACAAAAGTCCGGAACCAAAGCCGCAATTTCCCAATGACACTCACTTCTCCGTTGAGGTAAAGAATATCGAAAGCGAAGAGACACACGCGCACTTGGATGTCTTCCACCTTTACGTCTTTCCGCTTGCGCTTGCTCAGCTCCTGGAACGGCATCAATTTGCCCGTCGTCCTGTCTATCGCGACAGCTTCTGCGTCCAACACGAAGGATTTGGTATTCTCCTTGACGCACTATATCACTCCGTGAGAAAGATATCTCCCCACGCAGAGTTTGAGATCTCACATGTGGTAGCTGTTCGACTAAATCCGGATACTTCTTGCTCATATCCTCCGAGTTACGGCTGAACACAGCAACAGTGCCATCAGCGAGCTTGTGCACCTGTGCTCGTTCGCCGTCATATTTGTATTCGCAGGTGAACCGCTTGCCCTCGAAGCGATCTAACACTTCGCCAATGGCCTTTGTGGGCTTGGCAAGCATCGGTTTGAGCGGCACTCCCGGGGTCAGCTTACACTCCTCGCGCAATTTGCTTACGCCAGCGGTGAGAAGTGCTGGGATGACCACATCATAGTTCGGAAGTTCACTGGAAACGTAGGTGTATTGGTAGGGAGATTGCGATCGCAATATATAGACCTTACCTGTAGACTGACTTCACTGTCTTTGCACCTTCTTCCAGACGTGATGCTAGCTTCTCTGTGCTCCATTTCTTTCCAGCTGGACAGGAATATGAGCAGATATCGTTTCATGTAAAACCGCTCGTGCCTACATCGTTCTTGCTCTGCCAAGACGACCGCATGGGCAAGAGCCACCAACACGGTCCGTTCAGCATTGCCTATCCGAAGCTTGCCTTCTAAGCTCCGGACGATATACTTTGCCTCCTCGCCCTTACATGCGGCAAGGAGCTTCGTGATGATCGACACCTTCTTGCCTTGAGACTAGAAAGGGTATTACGAACTGCAGGTGGGGGAACGATGGCGCGGCTCACTGAATGGCCAGCAGTGAGAGCGATCTCTTTCAAGTTTGAAAAGACAAAAGGAACGGTGAGAGGCTTTGGCTTGAACAGAGTCTTTTGCATATTCTTAGAGTTCTTCAGGGGCGTCAGCTTAGGTGTCTTGTATTTGACGGCGATGAGTGCCACTTACCATTGCCACTAGCCCAAGATCACCTTCCTTTTTCAACTCTGCTTTGATGAGTTGAAGACTTCGTCCTGTGGACTCGCCTATTGCCTTGATGAGCAGGCTCTCACCGATTCCGAGCTCGATACCCGTGTAATCTGGGCTGAGCTGTAGTAGATATCCGAATCAACCGAAAGAGCGCAACGCATAGCATAAAGGGAGGGAAACGGACACGATTGATGCAAAGGTAGACCGTCCTGAGCAACGAGTCTGTGTCACCAGCTTTGCCTCTCTGTATGACGAGCAGCATTAGGCTGGTGAGGAGTGACGTCTTTTCTATCCGTTTCGTAGTCGCCTCAATCAGCGCGAACGACTTTGCAAGCGCAGCATAGGGTACACTGAGGGCATTGTCAGTAACGCAGCTCTCAACAGCAACACAGGGAAGAAACTTACGGATCGCCGACTTTCCAACCTTCCACATCCATCTCGTCTCTCCGATCCAACGCTACTTGCGCACTATAATCACAGTTCAGCATCGGCACCGGTCGAGAGGCAGGCTGAGGGCATATGCATACACACCTTTTAGAAGCAGCTTTCCGTTCCTCTGCGTCCTCCAACTCGTCCTCACCCGAATCATTATCCTCCTCCGCTGCGGCTGC
>Ga0137394_10001635_pt1 | contig 16418 bp, 14 predicted proteins | sample czobulk116metaG_FD_108278 | JGI IMG/M metagenome (GOLD analysis project Ga0137394, IMG submission 108278) | Vadose zone soil microbial communities from Angelo Coast Range Reserve, California, USA - czobulk1.16 metaG | ecosystem: Environmental > Terrestrial > Soil > Vadose zone | place: USA...
GAGAAATGGACGAAAACGTCCTCGCCGCTCTGGCGCTGGATGAAGCCGAAGCCCTTGCTGGCATTGAACCACTTCACTGTACCTTGTTCTTTACTCACTGCTTTACTCTTTTCTGTCAGCCGGGATACGGCTGAGCACAACATTAAGCTATCTGATGCCCCAAGTTCCGAGCCCCTCAACAGAGCCGCGGCCGTCTTCAAGCTTCGTTCGGGAGGACTGCAAAGCGGTCCGGCGAACAAAAAAATGGCCGCAAGTGTGACCTTGCGACCGCTTTACTACCCAAAGGCGATACAAGAGCAACAAACGCAAAGACAGAGTACCACAGGATGGGAATTTGTTCAAATGATTTTTTTTATTCGTTACCCCCTTGTTTTCTGCGGCTTGGGGGCGCCCGCCGGCGGGGGGAGGTTTCTAGGGAGTCTTGTCTTTGAGGTCCAGCACGATCTTCAAGATTTCGTCCGCGAGGAGGTTGGTGTTCACGTTGTCCATATTGGCTAGCACTACCACGCCGGCGCGGCGCTCCGGCACGATGATGAAAGCGGTGTCCGTCCCCTGCTGTCCACCCGTATGGCCCGCGGTGCGAAGGCCAAACTTTTCGGCGACGAACCATCCGAGGGCATAGCGGCTGGGCTTGCCTTCGGTGGCTTTAAGAATGGTCCACATGAGGTCGCGCGTGGCGCGCTGCACAAGTTTGTCCGCGAGAATCGCGGCCTCGAAGCGCGCCATGTCGTCCGCGGAAGAGATCAGGCCGCCGCCGGGAATTTTGTAACTGGAGTCCAGGACGCCCGCATTGCGGACCACTCCGGATTTGTCTTTGTGATACCAGCGCGCGCGATGTTGGATGACAGCGAAAAAATCATCGGGCTGCGTTTCCTCCATTCCTGCGGGCCGGAAGACATTGTCGCGCACGTAGTCCACGAATTTCTGAGACGCGGCGCCTTCCAGCACGCACCCGAGAAGCGTGTAGCCGTAAGTGGAATAGTTGAATTTGGTCCCGGGTTTCGCGACCAGTGGATCGCCGGCGAAGATCTGCAGCGACTCCTGCATGCCCGCGAAATGCCGGGCGCTATCCTCGGGAATGTCTCCTTTTCCGTCGCTGTTGTAGTGCCGGATGCCTCCCAGGTGGCCAAGCAATTCGCGCGCGGTTATGGGCCATTCTTTCTGCGGAAACGCAGGACAATACTTCTGGACAGGCGCGTCGAGGTCCAATTTGCCGCGTTCCCAAAGTTGCAAAATGGCGGTGGCGGTGATCGGTTTGGAAATGGAACCCAGACGAAAGAGCGTTGATGAATTTGCTGGAACAAAATTTTCCAGATCCGCCATGCCGAATCCCGCGGACCAGGCGGGTTCACCATCCAGAACGACTGCGACACCCATCCCGGGCACGCTGTTTGCCGACATGAAACTCGAAACAACCTTTTCGACTGCCGAGCGCTTCTCAGCAGAGATGCTCTTCTGCTGCGCGGAAGCGGCCGAAGCGCAGGCGACGAGCAAGGCGAGAAGGTAAGAGATGCGTGTTCGGAACAGGTTCGGTCTGGCAAGTCGCGGACTCGTATTCACTGGTTCACCCCCCGCGCGAGTCTAACCCAATCCGGAGGCGTCCGGAACAGCGCCGAGGAAGGCCTCGGCGTGTAGTGAGATCGGCACCCCCCTGCTCGCCGGAAAGCATTGACCTGGGGGTGAGCGGGTCCTTACCATGAGGGGGATGAGGCAAAGGCTTAGCATCGCGGCGGGTACCCTGTTCATCGCGGCAGGTCTTTTGGGTTGCGAGGACGCGGGGAAAAAGCACGTGCAGGCACGCGTTCCGGCGCTGGGGCCGGCGGGCGCTGCGCAGGCGCCGGCGGAGCTGGCGCTTTTGCCGGTACAGAATCCACCCCGCCGCCACTATGTCTGGCTGCTGCCGCCGATTCCGACGGATAAGGACTACCTGATCCAGAGGGTCCAGGAGAAATTCGCCTCCGGCGAGCAGAATTTCAAAGCGGGGCATCTGGAGGCGGCGCGCAAGGACTTTGACGACGCCATGGACTGGATGCTGGAGAGCGGCTACGACCTCAATGGCGATCCGCGGTTGAGCGAACTGTTTCACCGCGTGGTGGACACGGTGTATGCGTACGAGCTGCAGGCCTTCCGAGCGGGAGACGGCTTCAGCGAAGCTCCCGCCGTTCCTGCGGCGATTGATGAAGTGGCGGAGATGACCTTTCCGGTCGATCCGCGACTGAAGGATCGGGCCGAGGAAGCGGCTAAAAATGTTTCGCACGACCTGCCGCTGACCGTGAACGACCAGGTGCTTTCGTTTCTCAATTTCTTTCAAACGCCGCGCGGCCGCGCCATCGTCGAAACCGGACTGCGACGCGCCGGGCGTTATCGCGAGATGATATCGCGCGTGCTGCAGGAGGAGGGCCTGCCGCAGGACCTGATTTACCTGGCGCAAGCGGAAAGCGCTTTCCAGCCGCTGGCGCTTTCGCGCGCGGGCGCGCGGGGGATCTGGCAATTCGTGGCCTACCGCGGGCAGCAATACGGCCTGCGGCACACCTGGTGGATCGATGAACGCCAGGACCCCGAGAAGGCCACGCACGCCGCCGCGCAGCATCTTCGCGACCTCTACAAGCTCTACGGCGACTGGTACCTGGCGATGGCTGCTTACAACTGCGGCCCGGGCAACGTGCAGAAGGGCATCGAACGCACCGGTTACGCCGATTTCTGGGAGCTTTACAAGCGCAATGTGCTCCCGCGCGAAACAAAAAACTACGTGCCCATCATTATCGCGCTGACGCTCATCGCCAAAGATGCCGCGCACTACAATATTCAGGTCGAACCGGAAGCGGCGGTCCCGACCGAGGTCGTGAAACCGGGGCGCGCCATCGATCTGCGGCTGGTGGCGGAAACCATCGACGTCGACGCAGAGACGCTTCGCTCGCTCAATCCCTCTTTGCTGCGCCTGGCGACTCCCGACGATCCTTCTTTCGAACTGCATCTGCCGCCGGGCACGGCGCAAAAATTTTCCGCGGAGATCGCGGATATTCCTCCGGACAAGTGGGTCAGCTGGCGGCGCCATCGCGTGGAAACCGGAGAGACGCTGACGACTATCGCCAAGAAATACCGCGTGACGGCCGCGGCCATCGCCGACGCGAACAGTCTGGAGCGCAATACCGCTCTCGATGCAGGCGAGAAGCTGATCATCCCCGCGACGCAGCCGCAATCAGAAACGAAACGCCGGCTGGTGAGTTATCGCGTGCGACGCGGCGACACGTTCTTGGGAATCGCCGACCGCTTCAGCGTGAGTGCGGAAGACTTGCGCAAATGGAATCGCTTGAAATCCAAGAAGGTGGGCCGGGGCATGGTGCTGCGTATTTACACGCTCGGCGGCGCTCCGGAAACTTCGCCGGCGCGCGCGCGATCCAAGTCAAAGAAAAAATCCTCGCAACCTGCAGGGGGCGGCACTGCAAGTGGAGCAGCCGCTGCAGGCCACAATTAAGTCGTTTCCTGTGAATGGATTACGGGTGGACAAGGGTCTCGAAGAGTTTCCTGTTGCGGTTTATTCGCGCCGCGCTCCCCAAAATTCCGGCAGTCTCTGGCAAGGAATACCGCAGAATGCTTGACAACGCACGGCGAGTACGGTAACAACGGCTCAAGGACGGGGTGGAATTTCAGGTAACTCCGGCCAGAACAGCGACCCACGGGACCCTTTTGCGAATGGGACCCAAAGATTCCCCGAGGGGAGGATGGAATGGATCTCGAGAAGGACAATTTCGAAGATGACAACGAGCTGTCACGGCTGGAAGACGACGAGGAACTGGCGGGCGAGACGGAAGAGATCGTCGAAACCGAGGAAGAGGAACTGGTGATCGTCGGCGAGGAGCCTGAGGAAGAGGCGCCCGCGCCAAAGCCTGCGCCCAAACCGGCGGCGAAGAAGCCGGCCAAGAAAGCGGTGAAGAAGAAAGCCGCGCCGAAGAAAAAGGCGAAAAAATCGAAGCCCAAAAAGAAGGCCGCCAAGAAGAAAGCGAAAAAGACGGCGAAGAAGAAAAAGAAGCGTTAAGTCTCTTTCAAAAAACAGTGATCCGCGTGAGGAAAGGGCCGGGACTCTCGTTCCGGCTTTTTCTTTTTGCGGAATCGCGCCTCCCGGAGTGGGATTCCACAGGCCTCGGTTGCTTCCCAACTTGAACGCCGCGCTTCTCGATTCAGGAATTGAGCTCCCGGGTGGAGCAATGATGTCTGCCGGGAGCAGTCAGTACCATTAGCATAACCTCGCATGTTGCCGGCACTGGAACAGATACGCCGGATGCGGGGTGGCGCGCAGTCTCATCTGATGCGCTGCGACGACGGCTACTACTACGTCGTGAAATTCCAAAATAATCCTCAGCATCGCCGCATCCTGGTCAACGAATTGCTTGGAACCAGGCTGGCGGCGCGCCTCGGGCTGCCCACGGTCCCGGTGGAGATTGTCGCCGTCTCCGAGGAGTTGATCCGGCTGATCCCGGAACTGGCCGAACAACTGCACTGCCGCCACCGCGTGCCGGACCTGATTCTGGAGGCCAAGTGATCTAATCGCCAGCCGTTTCCGAACTGGATGTGAACCATGAATGAAAAGTCCGTCGAATCGCTGGGTGCCGGAACCTCGCCGGGAGAAAGAGCGTGCGCCTACCGCATCCTCCGTTACGCCGCGAATCTCGTTCGCGACGAGTGGGTGAACATCGGCGTCCTGGTCTTCGATCCCAAGACCGGCGAACGCCGTTTGCGCTTGATCGAAGAACAGGACGAGTACAACCGCGCCCGGCGGCTGCATCCCCAGGCCGATGAAACACTGCTGCGCGCGCTCCGCGATGACCTGGAAGACCGTTTTCAATCCCAAGCTGCCAACGGTTCGAACGGCGGCAGCGGCAACCGGCAGCAACTCCTCGGCAAGTGGGACGATACTCTGTCCAGGCACTGCAACTGGCCCCGCAAAAAGGCGTCTTTGCCGCGGACCTCGATGCCGAACTTGAGCGCCTCTACGCCGACCACGTCGCCCTGCAGCGCGCACCGGGGCGCCCGGCAGCCGCGCCCAAATACGCTCGTACTGCTCGCAGGTTTTCCGGCAAGCCCGGCTGTGGGAGCGCATCGAAAAGTCCGTTCGCGCGTCGGAGTTTACTTTTTCCGGCGACCCCATGCGTCTGGACTACCGCTACCGCCGCAACGGTACGCGCGGTTTCGTGCAGGCGCTCTCTGTCACGCGCGCGCCCGCCGACGCCAAGCTGCTGGCCTATACCGCGGAGCGCATCGTCGCCAAGGCTTCCCTGAAAACCGAATTTGCCGCCGTCACCGACGTGGCTTTGAACGCGGAGAATGACCGCCACCGCTTCGTCCGTGACACGCTGCGTGACGCGGGCATCGAGCCGGTCGCGATGGAAGGATTTGCGGTGTGGGTGGCCAAGCTGAAGCCGTTGCTGCAATGACGGGAAGAGGAATCCGGGGACAGCGGAATGCGCAGCGAGCAGATTCCCCGGCGGCGGTTCCGTAGAGGTTCTGCGCTTCCGTGTCTCTATGCACCCACGGTAAGCACCAGCAGCGTGGCATCGTCCTGCCAGCGGCCCCCGCTGAACTCGGCTACCACGGCCAGGATTTTCGCTTGCAATTCGTCGGCGGACAACGTGCGATGATCTTCCAGCAAACTCAGCAGGCGCGCTTCGCCGAATTCCTCGCCCGCGGGGCTGCATGCTTCCGTGACGCCGTCGGTAAACAGAAGCACGCGATCACCCGGGGACAACTGCGCCGAGCCCATCTCATAATCACGGCTGGCGAAGACGCCCAGCACGGTGCCGCCCTCCCGCAATCGCTCGTGCGAGCCGTCGGAGCGCACCACGAACGGCGCATTGTGGCCGGCGTTGACGTAAGTCAGACGGCGCGTGGCGCCCTCCAACTGCGCGTAGAAAAAGGTGATGAAGCGGTCGCTGTCCGTATTCCGGTAGACGATCGAGTTTAGCCGGCTGCAGAGAAGATTCGGCGCAACGGAGACCGAGGAGAGTCCGCGCACCGCAGCCTGCAAATTGGACATCAGCAGCGCGGCCGGCATTCCCTTCCCAGCCACATCGGCGATACAAATTCCCAGCGTTTTCTCGTTCAGCGGAAGAATGTCGAAATAATCGCCTCCCACCAACCGGGCTGATTGCCACGCGCTGGCGATTTCATACCCCGGCATTTGCGGAATCTCGCGCGGCAGAAGCTTTTCCTGAATGGCTTTGGCCTCGGTGATCTCCCGTTCCTGCTCCTGCTGATGAATCAGGGCCTCTTCCCGCGCCCGGGCCTCTTCCACGGCGCGGTGCCGCGATTCGCGACGCTCGCGCCCCAGGCCGATTTGCTTGCTAAGAATTTCTAGCAACCGCGTGTTGGTCCACGGCTTCTCCACAAAGTCGCTCACGCCGTATTGCATCGCTTCGACGGCCAGGCCCACGGTGGCCCAGCCGGTCATCGCCACCACCGGCGGAGCATCTTCGAATTCCTTTAGCCGGCTGAGCACGTCCAAGCCTTCGCGTCCGGACGTCGTGTCGCGCGCATAGTTCAGATCGATGAGGAGGATATCGAACTCCTGGCGGCCCACCGCCGCCAGCAAGTCCGCCGGTGAATTCACCGTTTCGATGCTGTAGCCGTGGCCCTTGAGCAGCAGCCGCAGTGCGTCCAGAACGTCCTGCTGGTCATCGGCGATGAGAATTCGCGGTTGCATCGTTTCGCGGTCCATTGAGATTTCGAGTCACCATGGCTGGCTACTCGCTGCGTCTCGCGGTGCGGGCGTCCATCCGCTCCGGCATATCAGGGGCAGCCAGGCTGCCAGCGATGCCTGAAAATAACAGCTTTCGTGTGAATGGTTTGTGCGAAAGGAAGAGGGAAGGAAGCACCTCCTTCTGGCCACTAGCGGGAACGGGCGTCCCAATTCCGGACACCGCGAAAAACGAATGGCTGGCTCCGAGAGGAAAGCCACTTTTGAGGACATCTCTCCACTCGAGGCGCGAAGCCCGCGACCACGGTCTGCTCGTGGTTTGTTTGCTGGAACCGCGAAGGGAGCGTCTCTTACAACACCGGCTCCGACCAGTTTTCCAGCGTTTCCTTCACCTTGTGCAGGAACTGGTGGGCCACCGCGCCGTCCACCACGCGATGGTCGTAGCTGAGCGTCACGTAGCACATCGAGCGGATGGCGATCGAGTCGTTGATGACCACCGGGCGCTTCTCGATGGCGCCGAGGCCAAGGATACCCACGTTGGGCTGGCTGATCACCGGCAGTCCGAACAAGCCGCCGAAGACGCCCGGATTGGTGATGGAGAACGTGCTTTCCTGCACTTCTTCGGGCTTCAGCTTTTTCGAACGCGCGCGCTCCGCGAGGTCGTTCATGTTGCGCTGGATGCCGAGAATGTTTTTTTCGTCGGCGTTTTTCACCACCGGGACGAGCAGGCCCCAGTCGAGCGCCACGGCGATGCCGATGTTGATCTCCTTGTGCAGGATGACGTTCGTTCCGTCGAGCGAGGCGTTCAGCGTCGGAAACGAGCGCAGTCCGGCGACCGCGGCCTTCACGAAGAAGGGCATGAACGTCAGCTTGGTCTCGTAGCGCTTTTCGAATTCGTCCTTGGACTTCGCGCGCAAGGCAGCCACCTTGGTCATGTCGATTTCGTCGACGGAGTACACGTGCGCGGAAACGCGCTTCGACGCCACCATGTGCTCGGCGATGCGCTGCCGCATGGTGCTCATCGGCTGCACTTCGTAATTGCCGAAGTACATCTTTTCGCGCGGCACCGCCGTTTCGAGCGCTACGTGCACCTGCCCGCCGGAGACCCCCGGCGCGGCCGCAGGTGGCGCTGGCGGAGGCGCGGGCCGCGAAGACGCCGCCGGAGCCGGAGCGGAGTAAGCCGCCGCAGCGGCCGGCGCGCCGCCGCCCGCGATCACCGCTTCGATGTCCTGCTTGCTGATTCGCCCGCCCGCGCCCGTGCCTTCCACGGCGGAGAGGTCGATGCCGTGCTCCTTGGCCATGCGCCGTACCAGCGGCGAACTGTGAATCCGCTCGCCGGTTGAACCCGAGGAAGCCGGTGCAGGTGCGGCCGCAACCGGCACCGCTGGAGCGGGAGCCGCAGGCCGCGGCGCTGCTGGGGCCGGAGCCGCGGCGGCAGGAGCCTTCGCCGGAGCGAGAGCAGGCGCAGCGGCCGCAGAGCCCGCCGCATCAATGACGCCGACAATCGTTTGAATCGGCACGGTCTGCCCTTCGCCGACCTTGATCTCCTTCAGCACGCCCGCCGACGGCGAGGGAATTTCCGCGTCCACTTTGTCCGTGGAAATCTCAAACAAAGGCTCATCACGTTCCACCTTGTCGCCTGGCTTCTTCAGCCACTTGGTGATCGTGCCTTCGAAAATGCTTTCCCCCATCTGGGGCATTACGATGTCTACGGCCATTTGCTTCTCCTTAGAGCCCGGTTCTTCCAGGATTCCGTTCTCAGTTGTCAGTATTCAGTAGTCAGTCAGACATCCTTCGATCGGAGCGAATTCTCTTGTTTCTACTGAGCACTGACAACTGTCTATTGAAAACTTGTTTCAATACCGCGCGAGTTCCTTCGCGGCGGAAAAAATCTTTTTCGCATTGGGCAGAAAATACTCTTCCAGCGTCGGCGCGTACGGCACCGGCGTATCGAGCGAGGTCACGCGCATCAGCGGCCCGTCCAGATCGCCAAACGCTTTCTCGCATAGAATCGCCGCAATCTCGCCCGCGATTCCGCCCGTCTTCGTGTCTTCATGCACGACGAGACATCTGTTCGTCTTCTTCACCGAGTTTAAAATCGTCTCTTCATCGAGCGGCAGCAGCGTTCGCAAATCGATCACTTCCGCCTCGATTCCTTCCTTGGCCAGTGCCTCGGCCGCCTCGAGCGAGGTCTGCATCATCGCCGCGTAGGAAAGGATCGTCAGGTGTTTCCCCTCGCGGCGAACCACGGCTTTGCCGATCGGCACGGTGTAGTCTCCGGCGGGAACCTCTCCTTTGATGCGGCGATAGAGGAACTTGTGTTCGAAAAAAAGAACCGGATTATTGTCCCGCACGGCGGCCTTCAGCAAGCCCTTCGCGTCGTACGGCGTCGAGGGATAGATCACCTTCAGCCCCGGCGTATGCACGAAATACATCTCCGGATTCGCCGAGTGGAACGGCCCGCCGTGCACGCCGCCTCCGGACGGCCCGCGCACCACCATCGGCGCCGGGGCGTTCCACAGATAATGTCCCTTGGCCACGAAATTCGTAATCTGGTTGAACGCGCAAACGATGAAATCGATGAACTGCATCTCGACGATGGGCCGCAGCCCCAGATAGCTCATCCCGCAAGCCGCGCCGATAATGGCGCTTTCGCTGATCGGCGTGTCGATCACGCGCTCCCAGCCAAACCGCTCCAGCAAGCCTTCGCTGGTCTTGAACGCCCCGCCGTATACGCCGACGTCTTCGCCGAGCAGCACGACGGCCGGGTCTCGCTCCATCTCCTCAAACATCGCCTGCTTGATGGCTTCAAGAAACGTAACTGGCGTTTCGCCCGGCGCACTACCATTCGTTCCTGGCATGATTATCTCCGCGCCTTTCTCGAAGCGCTGACGGCCTTCACGGTTTTCTTTGGCGCCACTTTCGCCGGCGCCTTCACCGCGGGCTTGCCCGCTGCAGCGGGTTTCGTCTCCGCTGGCTGCGTATCGCCGAAGTGAATCGGCGCGTGCCCACCGCCGGACCCTTGGCCCGACCCGAATCCCGGAACCATCCAAACCGCTTCGACGCTCGATCTCGGCGGCGTCACTTCCGCAATTGGCCGCTCCCACTTCGCGCGGATTTTGTGACAATCGTCGCCGGTGCAGTAGACGCCGATATCGGCCAATTCCGGCGGAGGCAGCGGCGAATTCTCCGCAAATTCCCGTTCCTTCTCGAGCAGGGCGTTGATCTTCTCTTCGGTCTCCTTCTTGCCCTTCGCGTCGAGCAACTTTTCGCTCGTCAGAAATTTTTCATAGAGTGCGATGGGGTCGCGCGCTTCCCAATACGCGCGCATCTCCTTCGGCACGTACTCGGCCGGATCGTGCTGCGCGTGACCCATGCGCCGAAAGCTCTTGGCTTCAATCAAGATCGGTCCCTCGCCCGCCCGGGCGCGCGCCACTGCTTCTTTCGCCGTCGTGTAGACCGCCACGACGTCGTTGCCGTCCACGATGTAACTGTCGATACCGTACGCCTTCGCGCGGTCCGCGAGATTCTCGAGCGGCACCTGCTTGCGCACCGGCGTCGAATACGCCCACAGATTATTCTCAAGAATCAAAACAAACGGCGCCTTCTGCACGGCCGCAAAATTCAGCCCTTCGTGAAACACTCCCGTCGAGCTGCCGCCGTCGCCAATCCACGTCATGGCCACGATCTTTTGGCCCAGATAACGTCCCGCCATCGCCACACCGGTCATCACCGGAATCAGATCCCCCAGCATCGAAATCGGCGAAACGATGTGCAGATTGTCCAGATCCCCGAAGTGGCTGGTGCCATCCTTGCCCTTGGTCGGCGAATCATACTTCGCCATGTGCTGCATGAAAACATCCCGCGGCCGTACACCCTTCACCAGCAGCGCCCCGATGTTGCGGATCATCGGCGCCAGCCAGTCCTTCTTCTCCAGCGCGTATGCCGTTCCCACGGAAATCGCTTCCTGGCCGAGACTGGAGTAAAGCCCCCCGACAATTTTGTTCTGCCGGAACAGCTTCACCATCATGTCTTCGACGGCGCGGTTCAGCCGCATGTAGTAGTACAGGTCCAGGTACTGCTGCCGCGTCAGTTCCTTCTTCATCCCCGCTCCAGTTCCTATGCGGAAAGCACGACGGCCTGCTCGGCGTGCTCCAGCTTCTCCAGCAATTCTCTCTTCGTCGCTTCCTTCATCTCCAGCCCGAGCAATTCTCCCAGATGCTTCGCAATCCACGGCGCGACTTCCCTTTCCTTCACGCTGCGCCCCAGCAATTTCTCCAGCGACGTGGCTTTGCGGTCCGCGATCCCGCACGGGACGATCAAGTCGAAATTCCGCAAATCCGTCGACACGTTGTACGCAAATCCGTGCGAAGTAACCCAGCGGCTGATGCGCACGCCGATGGCCGCCAGCTTTTCTTCGGTACTTCCGGCGCGCACCCAAATTCCCGTCTTTCCGGCAACGCGTTCCGCGGTAATCCCGAACTCCGCGGTCGCCCGAATCATCGCCTCTTCCAGCATCCGCACGTACCACATGACGTCCCGCCGGATCGCGCCCAGGTTCAGAATCGGATACCCGACAATCTGTCCCGGTCCGTGATAGGTAATGTCTCCGCCGCGATCGCTGGGCTGAAACTCCACGCCCTTCTGCCGCAGCACATGCTCCGACGCCAGCAAATTCTCCCGTTTGCCGCTTCTCCCCAGCGTAATTACGGGCGGATGCTCGCAAAGCAGAAGTGCATCCTCGATGGCATCAGCCTTCCGTGCGGCCACAACTCGCTTTTGCAACGCGTAAGCTTCCGCGTAGCCAATTAGTCCCAAATCAACGGTCAGGCAGTTATTCAACACAGGCCGAGTTTCTTTGCAGGGGCGCAGCATGCTGCGCCCCTACAAGCAAGATGTCAAACGTTAATCTGCAATCCCCTCACGCTCGCAAACGCATCTCCCATCGCTTCCCACACCGTAGGATGCGCGTGCATCATGTTCATCATGTCGTCGATGGTGCCTTCGAGATTCAACACCGTCGCCGCCTCCGCGAGGAGTTCCGTCGCCAGCGGCCCGATGATGTGAATCCCCAGTACCTCGCCGTACGTTTCGTCGGAAACCACTTTGACGAATCCGCCGTGACTCCCCAGAATCGTGGCCTTGCTGTTCCCCACAAACGGGAACTTCCCGATCTTCACGGCATACCCCGCGTCGCGCGCCTGCTTTTCCGTCAGTCCAATCGAGCCGATCTGCGGCTCGCAGTACGTCGCGTTCGGGATCCTGGTCTTCACGATCTGATGAGCCGACTTTCCGGCGATGTGCGTTACCGCGATTATCCCTTCCATCATCGCCGCGTGCGCTAGTTGCGGCAGCCCCGCAACGATGTCTCCGATGGCATACAGTCCCTTCTCGGCTGTCTCCATGTTATCGCCCACGTGGACGAATCCGCGCTCCAGCTTGGCCTTCGATTTCTCCAGACCGCAATTCTCCGTCATCGGCTTTCGTCCCACGGCCAGCAGCAGCTTCTCCGCCTGCAGCGTCTGTGGTTTCCCGTCCTTGTCCTTGAATGCCACGGTGACGCCCTTCGCATCCTTCTTCACCGACTCCACTGCGCAACTGGTGAAAACCTGGATGCCTCTTTTCTGAAAGGCCTTGGTCAGCTCCGCGGAAATTTCTTCGTCCTCGACCGGCACAACACGCGGCAGCGCTTCCAGGATCGTCACCTGCGTCCCGAACGAATTGTAAATGGACGCAAATTCCACGCCCACGGCGCCCGCGCCAACCACAATCAAAGTCTTCGGAATCTCCGGAAGCTGGAGAATCGAGCGGTTCGTGAGAATGGTCTTGTGGTCGGGTTCAATGCCGGGGAGCGATTTTGCCTCTGAGCCGCTCACCATCAGGATGTTCGCCGCTTCGATCTCGGTTTTCTTCCCGTCCTTCTCCACGCTCACGCGCCCCGAGCCCGCATACTTTCCCCAGCCCTGTACCCACTCCACCTTGTTCTTCTTGAAGAGAAACTCGATGCCCTTCGAGTGCTTCTTGACGATTTTGTCTTTTCGCGAGAGGACGTTTGCCCAATTGATTTTCAGCCCGCTGACTTCGAAACCCAGCTCCGCGCCGTTCTTGAACTGATCGTAAACCTCGGCATGATGCAGCAGCACCTTGGTGGGAATGCAGCCGACGTGCAAGCATGTCCCGCCCAGGTAAGGGTCCTTCTCCACCACAACCACTTTCAGGCCAAGTTCACCCGCCCGGATCGCCGCCACATACCCGCCCGGACCACTTCCGATAATCGCCACATCGTACTTTGCCACTCGTAGTCTCCTTCCGCAGGGGCCAAAACCGGCGAGTTGAGTACTTCCTCACCGCAGTCACACTCGAAAAAAGCTCGAGGGGAGTCAGGCCGATAAGACGGGTCGCCGGCCGTTCGTTTTTACGAACGCCATCTCAAACGCTCGTTTTACGAACGCCATCCCAAACGGAGAAAAAGCCGCCCGCGCTTACGGCGCAGACGGCTGCGTCCCAGCAAACATCGAATTTTAACAGCCGCCCGCCCCCCTCGCAACCTCCGCTCCCGGTCCTGCCGCCGGAGGGTTGTTGCTCTGCGCCTTCGCTGAGGCGGAACGGGCTGGGGCGAAGGGGTGGCGAAAATCCATCCTATTCATTCTTCCTGAGGCCCACCGGCATCCTCTTAGTACTAGTTATATACATGCGATACAAAGTAAAACCTTCTTGCTTTTCTATTTACTTATAGTTTGCATAGCTTCCCGCCCCTCACGGGCCCGACCTGCGACCGCCTTTGCGGACATCCAGCCGTTCTTGTGAAGGGAGGAAAATGGGCCATGATTATGAAATCCGGGGAGCACTGGCATTGCGTCAGTCCAGCGTGCGGTTGCGCAGTTGTTGTGGAATCCTACAGCGGAATCGAGGGACTGAATCCCCGATGCGCCTGCGGCGGCATTTTGAAGAAGGGTTATTCCCCGCCCGCCCTTCGCTACCTTGATTTCTTGCGATCCCCGGAGCCTGCACTTGCTCGCCGGGATTCTCCCGAGGATCGGAAGCCTTGCCGGCTTCCTCGTCGTGACCTTCCTTTGTGGGGGTCTATACATCCTAGAAGATGCCTTCGCCAATCCCCTCGAGGCAGGAGGCGCGGCGTTGATTAGCGCCGCGTTCATTATTACGCTCGCGGCCATTTTGCTTTTCTACCTCATCAAACCAAGGAAAAGACCCCCAACGATAAACAATGCCCGCGCCTTCGATTCCGCTGTCGCTGTGCAGCCTTTTTTCAATCCGGCTGCCGGGGCCGCGCACCAGGACAATTTACGGAATAACTTGGCGTATCAACGCTTCTACGTCGATCATTGCCGCATCCGGCCGTAAAGTTGATTGTCGATTTCAGGCGCGCGGAATGGCCGGAAAATAACGCTCTTCCAGGATGATGCGGTGGTGTATCTGGTGGCCCGCGATCATGAAGCCTAACGCGCGCACCGTAACTTCCTTTTGACTGGCCACGCCGCGCCGCGACCAGGCTTCCTCGTTGAAAGAGCGCAACAGCGAGACGCTCGCGGTGCGCACGGCTCCAAACTCTTCGGCAAGGCCCGCGAGTGTCCGGTCGCCAAACGCGCCGCTCCGCACGTAGTCATCCTGCTCGAATCCGGGTAGCGGCGTCTGATCGCCCCGCGCGATGCGCAACGCCCGGTACGAAAAAATACGCTCGGTATCCGTGATATGCCCGAGAACTTCCTTCACCGTCCATTTTCCCGGCGCATACCGGAAGCTTCCGTCCCGCTCGCTTCGCCCTGCAAACAACTGCAGCATTTGTAACCGCTGGGATTCCAAAACGTTCACTACATCGGACCCCGGTACTTTCGATATGTAGTTCGCGTAGTAATCCGCATATTCGGTCGCTTCGGGTCTGTTCATGTTCGTGGTCCTCGCTCCTGGAGACGGCATTATACCGCTGGGAGAATCTCCAGCGCACTGCGAATCCGGAGGACGCCGCGCAGAGGCTCGCCTGCCGAAAGGTTAGACTTCTGCTTCGGGAGGGCGCAACAGCCATTTCGGCCGCCGATTCGCCTCGTACGAGAATGTAGCATCGCCGCACCCGATGCGCTCCGGCAAACTTTCTCCTCCCCGGAGCGAATCTTTGCTTTTTGTTTTGCGCTCCTTATTGCAAGATAGCGCCTGCCTATGAGCACGTCCGATCGCAAGACCATGCGCGTGGCCTTTCAGGGCGAACCCGGCGCTTTCAGCGAAGCCGCCGCCATCCAGCTTCTCGGCGGCGCTATTACCACCGTGCCCCGCGCGACGTTTGAGGCCGCCTTCACGGCTATCGCTGAAGGCGCCGCCGATGCATTTCTCGCCCCTGTCGAAAACACGCTGGCCGGCTCGGTCGTGCGGGTTTACGACCTGCTCCTCCAGAGCCGCCTGACCATCGTCGAGGAAACCATCCTTCCCATCGACCACCATCTCATCGGCGTCCCGGGCGCTACGCTTGCCGGTCTTCGTTCCGTGGCTTCGCATCCCATGGCCCTTGCGCAATGCGAACGGTTTTTTTCCTCCCATCCGGAGCTGAAGCGCATTCCCGCCGAGGACACCGCCGGCAGCGTCCGTGAGGTGCTTGCTCGCGGAGACAAATCTTCCGCCGCCATCGCGGGGCGCCGCGCCGCCGATCATTATAAGGGCGTGATCCTTGCTGAAAGCGTCCAGGACAACGCCGAGAATTTCACCCGCTTCGTGCTCCTGCTTCCGGAAAGCCAAGCGGCTGCGTGGCTTTCTCCCGACGCTCGCAAGGTTTCCCTCGCCATGCGCCTCGCACACCGCCCCGGCGCGCTCCTCGCCTCGCTTGCGCCTTTCGCGAAGCATGCCGTGAATCTGCTCAAGATTGAGAGCCGCCCCATCCACGGCCGCCCCTGGGAATATCAGTTTTTCATGGATGTCGAAGCTGGAGACGGTGCCCGGCTCGACTTAGCGCTCGCCGAAGTCCGCAGCGCCACCAGCGAACTCCGCGTCCTCGGCCGCTACGCGGCTGCATGTGTTTCCTCGCTATAAGCATTGCAGTTTCCAGTTTCCATTTAGCAACGTGATACACTTCAGTTTCCTGTTCAATGAGCGACGACAGACCACTGTCAATCGAATTCCAGACAGGCCTAAGAATTAGCGACATCTATTGGCTGTATTTCTCTGGTGCCATTCGGCGAATGCACTATGGAAGATGGATCTGGCGATCATCTTCATAGTTGCGCGAGCTCTTGGTGCGGATCGACTGGTTTCCCTGAAGCCACTTCTCGAACCGCAGCTTGCATATCTACTGTTAGGACTATTCTTGTATCTCGCGCTTGCAAGACCATACGTTCGCTCCCGCTCTTTCGTCCGCCAAACGATGGGCACCGAACGGACGGCGTCCTATCTGCTCAACGAAAGTGGGATCGAAGTCCGTCATCTACAGTCTCTGTCGCACTATGATTGGTCGGCCGTTCGACTGGCGAAGCAAACCTCTGGTCTGATTCTCTTATACTTCGAAGAGAATTCAGCACTTGTGTTCCCCAAACGATGCTTTACAAGCCCTCCGCAACTCTCCAGCGCTCGCGCCATTATCGCAGCTCCACGCTCAGTCACGAATCCGAGACGTGTAACAGATCTCCCGCGATAAGCTCGACTGCTTTCGATACACGACCGCCGGATTTACCACCAGCGTCCTTGATGGATACGGACTTCGCGATCACTTGCCCGCTCGTCCGACGCC
>Ga0137394_10001637_pt1 | contig 16415 bp, 17 predicted proteins | sample czobulk116metaG_FD_108278 | JGI IMG/M metagenome (GOLD analysis project Ga0137394, IMG submission 108278) | Vadose zone soil microbial communities from Angelo Coast Range Reserve, California, USA - czobulk1.16 metaG | ecosystem: Environmental > Terrestrial > Soil > Vadose zone | place: USA...
ATCCTGGACGCTTTCCGGGGGAATCTGCCGGAGCTGCTCGGTGCGGACCGCGCGCTCCTTGAGTACCGGCACGAGCTCGCCCGCGCGGCGAAGGAGCTCCTCTCGGGTCAGGGGCGAATGGGCGATCCCGGTCGTGGCGGATTTCCCAGGGCTCACGGCCCCCCATGCTACGCCGGACAACGCGCCAGAGCGAGACCGGATCAGCGTGACCCGTTCAGAAGGAGAGCCCGATCGCGCGCGCCAAGAATCTCAGCAGCGGCGCCACACCGCGGCAGGCCGAGACGAAGCGGGCCGGAAACTCCGCCGCGCAGGCCTGCCGCTCGCTGAACCGCACGCCGGCCGTGAAGCTCAGCCGCTTGAGATCGTCGATGAGGGGATGGTCGGGATCGAAGCCCCGCGGCGGCCGCTTCAGCGTCGCTTCCCCGTGCGAGAGACCCGAGCCCTTCGCTCGTTTCCATCCCCGAGGGTCCTCGACGATCGCCTCGCGGATCGCGCGCAGGGCATCGCGGCTCGGGCGCCACATGCCAGCACCCATGAATACCTCGCCGGGCGCCAGGTGGAGGTAGTAGCCCGGCGCGTCGAAGTCCCGCGGGGCATCGAGGCCGAAGGACAGTCCCGATAGATCCTCAGCAGCGAGCCGCCCGAGGGCCGCGCGTCGGCGACGATGTGCGGGCTGATCCGGGCGAGCCGTGGCGCGATCGCCGCGACGAACGCCAGCAGCGGGTCGCGCACCTCGGCCAGGTACCGGTCCTTGTTCGCGTTGAACCACTCACGGTTGTTGTGTCGCCGCAGCTCCGTGAGAAAGCCGAAGAGCTCGCGGGTCACGTGGGTCACGCGCGCTCAGATCGACCGATGCAGCCCGCCGTCGACGTGGATGCGCTCGCCGGTGATGTAGCGCGCCTTGGGCGAGCACAGGCACGCGGCGAGAAACGCCAGATCGGCGGGGTCGCCGAAATAGCCGAGCGGAATATTGCGCGCGAACTCGGCCTGGCTCTCGGGTGTCGGGTGCAGGCGCTGATCGATCTGCTCGCTGTGGAGCCGGCCGGGCGACAGGCAGTTGATCGTGATCCCGTGCCGCCCGATCTCGCGGGAGAGCCCCTTCGCCCAGGCGTGGACCCCCGCTTTGGCGGCCACCGCTGCGTTGACGGTCGACGGCTCGGCGCTGCCGGTGACGCAGAGGATGCGGCCCCAGCGCCGCTCGATCATCCCGGGGAGAAGTGTCTGGGTCGTCCGGCGCACCGCAGTGAAGTTGATCGAGAACGATTCGTCCCAGGCGGCGTCGGGCGAGTCCCACGGGATCGGGCGCGACCCCCCGGCATTGTTGATCAGGATGTCGACGCGGCCGTAGGCCGAGAGCGCGGCATCCCGAATCCGCGTCGCGGCGTCCGGCGCGTGCAGGTCGAAGGGCAGCGCCAGCGGGCGAGGCCCGCCCGTCTTCTCGATCTCGTCCTGGAGCGTGGACAGCAGGTGCGCGCGGCGGGCGATCACGACCGTCTGCACTTCCTCCGATGCCAGCACCTTCGCGATCTCGCGCCCGATACCCACGCTGCAACCCGTGACGACGGCGACCCGCCCCTTCAGCTCGAGGTCCATCGCAGCCTCCGCCGCAGCCCCAGCACGCTGCCGCCGATGCCCTTGGGTAAGAAGATGATGAACAGGACCAGCAGCACCCCGTAGACGAGATTGTCCCAGCCGACCGCTCGGGTGCCGAACCCGATGCGCAGAACTTCGGCGAGAAGGATGGTGATCACCGCGCCGATCGTGGGCCCGAGGGGGACGTAGATGCCCCCGACGACGACGGCGAAGACCATCTGGAGCGAGACCGAGATGCCGCTCACCGTGTCGGGCGAGATGAACATCTGGTACTGGCAGTAGAGCGCCCCCGCGAGCGCGGTCATGGCGGCGCTGAGCACGGTGATCTTGAGCTTCTCCGCGGTCACGTGGACTCCGGTGGCGGCCGCGGCGTCCTCGTCCTCGGAAATGGCCTCGAGCGCGTAGCGGAGCATGCTCCGGTCGACCCGGTTCCAGACGTAGAGGCCGGCGGCCCAGACCGCGAGGGCGATCAGGTACCACGTCGTCTTGTCGCTGAACTGGAGCGCCCACAGCGAGCTGCCGCCCTGATAGCGCTCCGGCGTGTAGCCGAGCGAGCCGCCGGTGTAGTCGCGCGTCGCGGTGATCACCTGGAGCACGATGCCCGAGAGCGCCAGCGTGACCAGCGCGAAGTAGTGGCCGGTGATCCGGAAGCGGAAGCAGGGATACGCGACCAGCGCCGCCAGCGCCGCGCCGGCGACGAGCGCCAGCGGGACGCCGATCCAGGGGCTGACGTGCCCGTAGTTCCACGCGAGCGCCGTGACGTAGGCGCCGACCCCCATGAAGCCTCCGTGCCCGAGCGAGACCAGGCCGAAGCGCCCCATCACCGACCAGGAGGTATAGGCGAACGACCAGATGAGGATGATGACCAGGATGTGGAGCGGATACGGCGAGCGGTAGACGAACGGCAGCGCGACCAGCGCGGCGCCGCCGATCCACGGCAGGTAGCGGGTCACGAGCGCCGCGCCATCAGGCCCTCGGGCCGCACGAACATCATCACGATGAAGAAGGCGAAGGCGAACACGTATCCCCACTCGAGGTCGAGGTAGAGGCCGCCAACCGAGATGATCTCGGCGAACACGAAAGCGGCGGCGAAGCCGCCGACGAAGTTGCCGAGACTTCCCAGCACGCAGATCAGGAACGTGATCGGCCCGAACGAGAGGCCCACGAAGGGATGCACGTCGTACTGCAACACCAGCAGGCACGCGGCGAGGCCGGCCAGCGCGCCGCCGAGCCCCGAGGTGATCAAGTAGATCCGGCGCGTGTCGACGCCCATGAGCGGCATGATCTGGCGGTCCTGTGCGATGGCGCGGATGGCCGTGCCCGTATAGGTCCGCGTCAGCAGCAGGTAGACCAGCACCATGGCGATCAGCGCCGCGCCGAAGGCCAGCAGGCGCGAGTAGCTGACGAACATTCCCGCCACCTTCAGCACCGGCAGGCGCAGCCCGAGGTTCTTGAACTCGATGCCGAACAGCACGGTCGCCGCGGACTGCAGGAAGAAGAGGACGCCGCCGGTGGCCAGGAGCTGGTTGATCGGTGCCGCGCCGAGGAGCGGGGCGATCACGAGCGTGTGCAGCACCAGGCCGAGGATGCCGACGGAGAGGATGCAGACCGCCGCCGACAGCAAGATCGGCGCGTGGTAGACCGTGTAGAGGAAGTACATCACGTACATGCCGAGCATGATGAGCTCGGCATAGCAGATCCACACGACGTCGATGACCCCGAAGACCAGGTTGAGGCCGAGCGACAGCAGCGCCAGGACGCCGCCGAGCAGCAGCCCGTTGATCACCGCCTCGAGCAGGAAGACGTCGAAGATACCCAGGGCGCGGCCTCCTCGCTCAGACTCCGAGATATGCCTGGCGGATGCTGTCGCTCGCCAGGAGCTCGGCGGCTCCCCCGGCGGTGTGGATGCGCCCCGTCTTGAGCAGGTACGCGCGATCGACCACCCGGAGCACCTGCCGCACGTTCTGCTCGACGATCAGCACGGTCAGGCCGCCGGCGCGGATGCGATTGACCAGCTCGAACACGTGCTCGACGAGGACCGGCGCCAGCCCGGCGGACGGCTCGTCGAGCAGGAGCAGCTTCGGCTCGGACATCAGCGCGCGGCCGATCGCGCACATCTGCTGCTCGCCGCCCGACATGCTGCCGGCGATCTGGTGCCGGCGCTCGCGCAGGAGCGGGAACAGCTCGTAGACGACCTCGAGCTGGCGGCGGAACTTCGGGCGCGCCGCCGGCACGAAGCCGCCCATCTTCAGATTGTCCTCGACCGTCATGCGTGGGAAGAGGCGCCGGCTCTCAGGGACGTGGGCGACCCCGAGCTCCACGATCCGGTGGGCCGGGGTCGCCGCCAGATCGACGCCTTCCATGACCAGCGACCCGGAGGTCGGCCGGATCAGGCCGGAGACGACCCGCATCAGCGTCGTCTTGCCGGCGCCGTTCGGGCCGATGACGCCGACCGCCTCCCCGCGACGCACCTCGAGCGACACGTCGAACAGCGCCTGAAAGGTCCCGTACCCGGCGCGGACGGACTTCAGCTCGAGCATGCGCGCGGCCGCGACCGGCGGACCGGAGAGACCGAAGTCACGCGACGGCCCGGGTCAGGCGTGGGAGGCCGCCGCGGCCACCGACACCGCCGCGGCGCGGGTCCCGAGATAGACCTCGATGACACGCGGGTCGCTCGCGACCCGGGCGGGCAGCCCCTCGGCGATCTTCTCGCCGTGATCGAGCACCATCACGCGATCCACCACGCGCATGAGCACTCCCATGATGTGCTCGACCCAGATGATGGTGACGCCGAGCTCCCGGCAGATCCGGCGAAGCAGCTCGGCGGCCTGATCCATCTCGCGCTCGTCCAGGCCGCTGAGGCTCTCGTCGGCCAGCAAGAGCCTCGGCGCGGTGGCGAGCGCCTTGGCGAGCTCGAGCTTCTTCAGCGCGGCCGCGCCGAGCCCATCGACCGTGGTCGCGCGATCGGTCGGCAGTCCCACCAGCGCGAGCGCCCGCTCCGCCGCCTCGAAGGCCTTGGCCCGCGAGTGCCGACCCTGGCCGAAGAACCCGGCGAGCACCACGTTGTCGAGGAGCGAGAGTCGACGGAATGGTCGGGGGATCTGGAACGTGCGGCCGATACCGAGATTGATGATCCGGTAGGGCGGCTGCCCGGCGATCTCGCGCCCCTCGAACCGAATCGAGCCGGCGTTCGGGGCGAGGGTGCCGGAGAGCATGTTGAAGATCGTGCTCTTGCCGGAGCCGTTCGGGCCGATCAGGCCGAGGATCTCGCCCTTCTCGACTCCGAACGACACGCCATTGACGGCCGTGAAGCCACCGAAGCGCTTGGTGAGCCCCTGGACGGCTAACAAGTAGCTATATCGCGAGGCTCACTGCGCCGCGTACGGTGACGAGCCCGGCAGCGGCAGGACCGGCTCGCGCTGCTGCTGGCTCTTGGGCCATACCAGATAGGGCTTGTCGTCGACGTACTGGAGGATGACCGGGAACGCGCGATCGTTCTGTCCCGCCATGGGCGCGCTCTCGCCCTCGAACTTCACGCCGAACCCGAGCATCGTGCCGCCCTCCGGCAGATCGACCTCGAGCGCCGCCTTCCGCAGCGCCTCGGCGTCGATGCCTCCGTGCTTCTTGATGGCGCGCGGCAACACTTCCGACATGAACACGTAGGTGTTGCTGGCCGACATGCCCACGTGCGCCGATCGAACCAGCGTGCCGGGCCGCGCCTTCTCGTACTCGTCGCCGACCATCTTGATCATGGCCGGCAGCGGGGCGCGCAGCGACTTCTCGTTGGCCAGCCAGATCGAGATCGGGTCGACGTTGAAGAAGTAGTTCACGTCCCGGCCGAGCGCCTCTTTCAGCTTGTCGTAGACGCCGTAGCCGGCGCCGTGACCGATCAGCGCACTGAAGCGAAGGCCCTGCTCGCGGGCCTGACGGAGGAAGAGCGTGATGTCCGGGTTGTAGCCGGTGTGGAAGATGACGTCCGGGCGGCCACGCTTGAGCTTGGTCACCAGCGCCGACAGATCCGGGGCCGTCGCCGAATATCCTTCCTTGAGCACGATGTTGAAGCCGGCCTTCTTGGCGCCTTCCTCGTTGCCCCTCGAGACGTCCACACCGTAGGCGCCGTCCTCGTGGATGATCGCGACGCGCACGTCCTTGGGCTCCTTGCCCAGCTTGCCCTTCGCGTTCTGGGCGAGGAAGTCCGTCGACATCAGGCCGAACTGGCGCCCGCTCGGCTGCGTCCGGAAGACGTATTTCAGGTGGCGATTCTCGAGCACCGCCGAGGAGATGCACGTGGTGATCCACATGAATTTCTTGAGCTGCTCGACTCGCGCGGCCGCCGGCACGCACTGCGCCGACGAGTAGAAGCCGAGCAGCATGTCGACCTTCTCCTGCTCGATCAGCCGCACCGCCTCGTTGATGGCGACGTCCGGCTTGCTCTGGGCGTCGGCGTACACAGCCTCGATCTGATAGCCCTCGACGCCGCCCTTCTTGATGAAGTAGTCGATCATGATCTTGGCGCCGAGCGCGTGCAGCTCGGAGCCCCCGCCCGCGAGCGGGCCGGTGTAGTCGTAGATGACGCCGATCTTGAGCTTCTTGCCCTGGGCCGGCGCGTCCGAGGCCAGCCCGAGACCCAGGCCTACCGTGAGCGCGATCAGCCCATGGACGACGCGCATCGGTCTGTTCCGGAACATGAGAGCCTCCCAGAGAGCGTAGGTCGGCAACCGCTCTGCGCGGGCATTAGAAGTTGGTCGTCCGACAATGTCAAGGGCCGGAGGGCGAGAAATGGCTCCTGGCCGACATCGTCCTGCAGCCGGCCGGCGCCGCCGCGATCCATCGCGTGCGCTGGTTTCCGAGCCGGCCGCCGGTCGTCGGCCTGGAGTACGAGATGGACCTCCGGGGCGTCGTCCGCGATGTGCTGCTCTAACCTCCGACCTGAACGCCCGCCAGCCGCTCGAGCACCTGGATGATCGCCAGCCCGTCCTGCTTGCCGAGCCCGGCCGCCCGTGCCATCTGGTAGACCTGCTGGCTCACGTTCGCCAGCAGAACAGGCACGCCGAGCTGCTTGGCGAACGCCGTCTCGAGCTCCTGGTCCTTGTACGAGATGTCCACGGTTCCGGTCGGCGAGAAATCGCGCGCCAGGATTCTCGGCACCTGCCGCTCGAACGCGAGGCTCGTTCCGGTGCTGACCCGCACGACCTCGTAGATCGTGCGCGGGTCGAGGCCGGCCTTGACGCCCATCACGAGGGCCTCGGCCACCGCCACCGTGTTGACCTGGACGAGCATGTTGTTCACGAGCTTCATCGCGAGTCCCTGCCCGAGCCCGCCGACGAGAAAGAGCTTCGTGCCCATGGCCTTGAAGAGGTCGCGGCACGCCTCGAAGGTCTCCGCGGCGCCACCCGCGATGATCGAGAGCTCGCCCGTCTCCGCCCGCGCGGTACCGCCGCTCACCGGCGCGTCGAGCATCGCCACGCCGCGCGCGGCCAGTATCTCGCCGAGCCGCCGGGCGACGAACGGGTCGATCGTGCTCATCGAGATCACGATGTGCCCCGGCGCCGCGCTGCGGATGATGCCGCGCTCGCCGGCGATCACCGATTCGGCCTGGGCGGTGGTCTCCACCATGCAGATGGTGCGATCGGTCGCCGCCGCCACTCGCTCGGCCGACTCGGCCACCGCCGCTCCCCGCGCGCGCAGCGGCTCCACCTTCACCGGGTCGATGTCGTGAACGACCAGCGGGAAGCCCGCCTTGACCAGATTGAGCGCCATGGGTCGTCCCATGTTGCCGAGTCCGACGAATCCGACCGCTCCAGCCATCACGTCCTCCTTGGCATACCGGCGCCGCCAGCACGGTAATCTCCGCTTCCCGATCCGTCAACCTGCGCCGCGGTCGCCCTTGCGGAGAGCTCCTCGCTCTCGCTGCTGGAACACTGGTGGCTTCGGTCTGGGGGGTGCGCGAACGCTGGGTCCAGCGCCGCCGCGCGCGGCGGCGACAGGAGGGGAGATGGGACGATGCCACCGACCCGGCGTGGCGCCGGCGCGGGTTTAACGGGACTCGGAGAAGATCCGCAGCTTGAGCCGTCGCGGGACCCAGGCGGCCAGGACTCGGGCGGAGCGCGCGACGCGCTCCAGCGACTCGGGGCTACCGGGCCAGTACTTGAGCACGAGGCCGCGGTTCACGAAGTTCAGCATCCCGTCGACGAGGATCGCGGCGACGAAGACGTCGTCCAGGTAGCCCAGCACCGGAATGAAGTCCGGGATCAGGTCGACGGGCGAGACCAGGTACAGGATGGCGGCGGCCAGCGCGATCTTCGCGGCCTTCGGCAACACCGGGTCGAGGGCGAGACCGCCGATGGTGCGAACGATGTCCGGCAGGGCGCGCAGGAGCGCCTTCACGGCTCGAGGCTCTCGGCCACCAGCTCGCTCACGTCCTTGACGTTGAGCGTCTCCTCGGCGCCCTTCACCTTCCGGCCGAGATCGATCATGGCCAGGCAGAAGGGACAGCCCGTGCCGACCAGGTCCACCTTGGCTTCGAGCGCCTCCTCGACACGGAGCAGGTTCACCCGCTTCTGCGCCTTGACCTCCATCCACATGTGACCGCCGCCCCCGCCGCAGCAGAGACCGCGCTCGCGGTTGCGCGGCAGCTCCACGAGCCGCAGCCCTGGAACGGCCTTCGCGACGTTCCGCGGCGCCTCGGTGATGCCGTTGTAGCGCCCGAGGTAACACGAGTCGTGGAACGCGATCGAGGCGTCGAGCGGCTTCCTGGGCCTGATCCGTCCGGCGGCGATCAGCTGCTCGATGACCTGCGAGTGGTGGAGCACCTCGTAGCTGCCGTCGAACTGTGGGAACTCGTTCTTGATGGTGTTGAAGCAGTGCGGGCAATGCGTGATGACCTTGCGGAAGCGGTACCGCTTGAGCGCCTCGATGTTCTCCTGCTGGACGGTCTGATACAGGTACTCCTCGCCCAGGCGGCGGCCGACCTCGGCGTGACAGCGCTCCTCCTGCATCACGCCGAAGCTCACCCCGGCGGCCTTGAGGATCTTCACCACCGCGCGGGCGATCGCCTGGTTGCGCTTGTCGTACGAGGCCGAGCAGCCGACCCAGTAAAGGTACTCGACGTCACGACCCGGCTCCATCACCGGAACGTCGAGGCCCTGCGCCCACGCGAGGCGCTCGCCGGCCGGCAGCCCCCACGGGTTGCCGGCCCGCTGGATGTTCTGGAGCGACTGCGGAGCCGTCGAGGGCAAGGCACCCTCGGAGAGGGCCAGATAGCGCCGGAGGTCGATGATCGTGTCGACGATGTCGATGAAGGCCGGGCACTCCTGCACGCACGCCATGCACGTCGTGCACGCCCACAGCTCGTCCGCCTTGATCAGCTCGCCGTGGATCGGGCCCGGCAGCTCGCCGTGCATGTGCCGCTTGAGCTTGACGATGATCTGCTTGGGCGAGAGCGCCGTGCCCGACATGTAGGCCGGGCAGGCCGCCTGGCAGCGGCCGCACTCGACGCACGCGTCGAAGTCGAGCCGGCGCTTCCACGAGAACTCCTCGAGCTTCGAGATGCCGAGGGTCTCGGCTTCCTCGATGTTCCTGATCGGCGGGATCGCGCCGCGCGGACCGAGCTTCGAGAAGAAGATGTTGAGGGGCGTCGTGAGGAGATGGACGAAATAGGAATACGGGACGATCGCGATGAAGAGCAGCGCGATCGCCGCATGGAACACCCACGTCGCGACGTGGAGCCCGCGCAGGGCCCCGGGGGTCAGTCCGAGGACCACCAGGCCGCGGCCGAGCGCCCAGCCGACCGGCGACCATGGTCCCCACCACGGCTCGACCACCGCGAGCCGGCACGCCTCCATGACGAATCCGGTCACGTTGATGACGAACAGCAGCGCGAGCGCCCAGGCGAAGCGCGCGGACGCGTCGACGCGCGCCGGCCGCTGCACGAACCGGCGCCAGACCGCCATGCCCAGCCCGATGACGAAGAAGAGCCCGAAGAGATCGAGCACCGTCTCGTAGAAGAGGTAGAAGCGTCCCTTCAGGAGCTTGTACCCGAAGAGGGGCAGCGTGACGTCCCAGTCGATCGTCGCCAGCACGGTTCCCATGAACAGGGCGAGAAAGCCCCAGAACATGATCGCGTGCATGATCCCCGGGTAGGCCTGGGAGAGCGTGCGGACCTGGGCGAGCGCATGGGTCAGAACCAGGCCGATGCGCTCGGGGATTCGATCGAGACGGTCCTCGGGCGGACCTCGCCGCCAGAGGCTCACCCGCTGCCACATGCCGTAGGCGAAGATCGCGATCGCCAGCGCCCCGCCGACGTAGAGCGCGACCTGGGCCCAGCCCGGGACGTTCCAGAACGTGTCGCGGAACGGAACGGACGGAGTCATGAGGGCCTCAACCTTAGCACAGGGCGAACGGCCGACGGGCGGAGGGCGCCTACACGGCGCCCTCCCCCGGGCTCACGGAGCAGCGACGAGGCTCAGCGCGGCTGTGGCTGCTGCGGCGGCCCCGGAGCCTGCTGCTGGGGCGGCGGGACGCGGAACGGCGTGTGGCAGGCCCCGCACGCTTGACGCCCGAACTCCTTCGCGACCGCCTCGGTGGCGGCCTGGTCCTTGCTGCGGGCCGCATCGCGGAGCTTCTCGGCCTGCATTCCGTAATTCTTGACCGCGGACTCGAACTCGGGCCACTTCTGCCAGATTTCCGGCTTTGCCTTGGACTTCTCGGTCAGCGAACCCTCGGGGAAGAGCGCGGTGATCTGTGTGGCGATGAGCGCCATCGTCTCCGCGTTCACCGCGACGGCCTCGACGTTGCCGGCCTTCAGCTTCGCCTGGGCGTCCGCCCAGCTCGCCCCGTTGAGCTTCATGAGCCGCTGGCGATCGGCGACGGGGTCGCTCGTCCAGATCTTCGGCGTGGACTGCCCGGTCGCGGAGCTTGCGAGACCGAGCGCCACGAGGCTACCGAGAACGACACCAGTCTTCACGTGTCTGAGCTTCATTTCGCCTCCTCTGGGTTAAGAACGCGGTTGCGCTGGCTGCTGCTGGGGCGGCGGCACGCGGAAGGGCGTGTGGCAGGTTCCGCAGGCATCGCGTCCGAACGTGGTGACCGTAATCTGCACGGCCGCGGCGTCCTTCGCGACAGCCTGATCACGGAGTGTGCCGGCGCGGTTTTCGAGGTTCTTCGCCGCCGCTTGGAACTCCGACCACTTCTGCCAGATCTCCGGCTTGGCCTTCGACTTGTCGGTGAGCGAGCCCTCGGGGAACAGGAGCGTGATCCGCTGAGCGTGGAGCGCGAGCGCCTCGGCGTTCACCGCGACACCCTCCACGTTGCCCGCCTTGACCTTGTTCTGGATGTCCGCCCAGTTGGCGCCGTTGTTCTTCATGAGCCGCTGGCGGTCCGCCACGGGATCGCCGGAGCCCATCGTCGTCTTCTGGCCGGTCGCGCACCCCACGCCGGTCAGTGCGACGAGGCTACCGAGGATCACACCGGTCCTCACGTGTCGAAATTCCATCTCGCCTCCTCTTGGTAGAAGGGCACTGCGCTCACTTGCCGATCTTGTTCTTGATCGCGGGAATCGTCTTGAGGTACTGGGCGATCGCGAGCCGATCGGCCTTGGTCAGGTCCTTGTACCCGGCCAGCGTTCCCTCGATGACCTCGCCCATGAGACTCCCGGCCACGTCGCCGTCGGGCTTGTTACCCGTACCCAGATAGTCGGCGATCTCCTCCTCGGACCAAGCCAGGCCCGTCCCCTTGTCGGGTGTGATGTTGGGGACTTCAGAGTTTTCGGGGCCCTTGGGGTTCCCCGCCAGGAACCGTGAGTTGTCCGTCGCCATCGTCAGGGTGCGCGGCGTGTGGCACTCACCGCAGTGGCCGACGGCGCGGACCAGATACTCCCCGCGGGCCGTGCCGGAGGTCGGCACCGTCGTCGGCGGCGTCTCCTTCGGCGCGAACGCCGCGAGCCAGGCGGGCAGGAACACGCTCTCGAACATTGGCACCGCGATCTTCTTCGGCTGATTGGCCCGCTTCACCGGCGGAACGGACCGGAGGAACGCGACCAGCGCCTTGAGGTCGTCCGCCGCCATCCCGTTGAACACCGTGTAGGGGTGCACCGGGATGAGGCGCTCGCCGTTGGGCCGCCGGCCGAGACGGGTCGCGGTGATGATCTGCTCGTCGGTCCAGCCGCCGATGCCGGTCTCGCGATCGGGCGTGATGTTGGTCGAGTACACGGTCCCGAACGGCCCGTCGTACCGCCGGCCGCCCGCGTTGACCGGCTGCTTCGCAACGGTGTGACAGCCGCATCCACCGGTGGCGCCGAAGATGTACTTGCCCCGCGCCAGCTCGGCGGCCGAGGGCGGCTGTGCGGACGCCAGCGCGGGGAGCGAAGCCAGGGACAGCAGGAACGCGGCAGCCAGACGCCCGGCCCGTCTTGCCAAGCCGGCCACTACTGGCGGACGAAGGTCAGGTCGGTCTCCAGCTGGATGTCGTTCGCGACCTTGAAGATGAGAAGCTGCGGTATCTGCATGCCGTGGTCGGTGAAGGTCGTCGCGAACCGGGCGCGTACCTTGATGTTGTCCCCGGTGAAGCCGAAGCGCTTCTGGGCCTCGACCTGCTCTGGAGTGAGCTTGATCCAGGTGACGGTGGCGTCGGCCACTCGCTCCACCGGCTTCTGCTTCACCGTCAGGATCCCTCGCACCTTGGCCGGGACGGTCTTGCCCGGCTCCAGCGGCCCGGCGATCTCCACGCCCTTCACCTCGAAGGTGACCCAGCGGTTGGCCTCGACCTCGGTCTCGAGATAGTTCTTGCTGCGCATGTCGGCGTCGCGCTTGTCGATGCCGGTCCTGACCAGGTTCATGTCGACCTTGACCGCCCCGGACGCGTTCTGAGGACGGGTCGGATCGAGGGTCAGCGTGCCGGCGACGCCCTCGGCGGCGGTGTTGCCCACGAAGGTCTCGAGCAGCGCGTCGCTCTTGAACGTGGCACGCGAGTAGTTGGGCAGAAGCTTGAGGGCCATCACGTCGGCGAAGGCCGGGTCTGCCGTCAGGCCCATGACGAGCGCGGCGGTAGCATACACAGTCAATCCGGGCACTATGAGTCTCCTATCCGGGGTCTCGGTGGCGGTCGAGCGCCGCCTTAATATCACGAACGGGTGGGCCTAAGCACGGGTTCCCGGATGGGCCGCCTGCAGGTCGGCCTCCATGACGAGGGCGTCCTCGCCCGTGTCGTAGTAGTAGCCCTGCCGGCGGCCGACGACCCGGAAGCCAAAAGATTCATAGAGCGTCCGCGCCTCGGTGTTGCTGGGGCGCACCTCGAGCACGACGAGCTTGATCCGGCGCTGTCGAGCCTCGTCGAGGATGCCCCCGAGCAGGGTCCGGCCGAGGCCCCGCCGCCGACAGTCCGGGCGGACCGCGATGTTCGTGATGTGGACCTCGTCGGCGACCTCCCAGAGACAGACGTAGCCGACCACCCGAGCATCCTCGCGCATCACCCAGCACCGGGCGACCCGGTTCTGCTGCATCTCGTAGAGGAAGGCGCCGCGTGACCACGGCATCGAGAACGACGCCCGCTCGATTCCGATGACCTCGTCGAGGTCCTCGGGACGCATGCGATCAACTGACGGTGGCACCGCGGCGCTTCAGCTCGGCCTCGGACGGCCGGAGGTAGATCGGAACGAGATCGGCGGCCGCGACCGTGTCACCGATCGCGAGCCGCGAGTGCCCCAGGGAGCCGACGCACGCCGGAGCGGGCCCCCGCCGCGGCGGCCGGACACGGCGCGCGTACGCCGAGCGGATGTGATCGGCGCCGTCGCCGAGGACGATCACCGGCTCGTCCAGTCGCCGAGAGAGGTCGTCGGGAGCGATAGCCAGGTACTCCCACTCCCGGCGCATCCCGTCGCCATCCCATCGATAGAGCGACGTGTACACCTCACGCTTACGGGCGTCGAGGACGGGACACACGGGCAGCGCGGCGAACGGCAGCATCGCCGCCATCGCGTCGAGCGTCGGCACCGCCGCGACCGGGATGGAAAGCGCCAGCGCCAGTCCTTTGACGGTGCTGAGGCCGACCCGGAGGCCCGTGAACGAGCCCGGGCCCACGGCGACCGCGAGCCCCTCGAGGTCGGCCACCGTCCAGCTCGCGTCGCTCAGGAGCCGATCGATCGCGGCCATCAGGCGCTCGGAGTGCGTCACCCGCACATCGAGCGAGTATTCGCCGACGACCAGCTCGCCGTCGAGGAGCGCGGCGCCGCCGGACAGCGTCGAGGTCTCCACGGCGAGCACGCGCATGCAGCGAGTCTAGCACGCGCCCAAAGCGCCGCTCGTCGGCGCTCCGCCGCGTGCGATAATGCGCCGAGGAGGGCCCGGATGAGCGCTGCTGGCCGGAAAGACCCCGCCGCCGTCGAGACCGAAGTCAGAGAGAAGATCCATCTCGAAATCCTGAAGCGCACGGGCGCCTATCACGCCAACGATCACATCCTGTTGCCGTCGGGCCAGCACACGACGGAGTACATCGAAAAGACGCTGGTGACCACGGAGCCCTCGTTCACGGAGGGCCTCGGTGCCGTGATCGCCAAGCATTTCGCCCAGTGGCCGATCGACATGGTGCTGTCGACGGGTCCGGGCGCGCTCATCCTGTCGCACTGCGTGGCTCGCGCCCATCCCTCGCGGCCCATCGTCGTCTACGGCGCCAAGGGGCTGTCCGGTGGGAAACGGCGCGTCTCGCTTCCGGTCGAATTCCAGCGGCTCATCCGGCCCGGCGCCAAGATCCTGCTGATCGAGGATCTGGTCAGCACCGGCTCGACGCTGAACTTGCTGATCAACCTGGTGGAGCAGCTGGGTGGGCTCGTCGTCGGCATCGGCTGCCTCTGGCGTCGCACGTCCGTGGAGCTCGACGACAATCGCTCGGTCTTCAGCCTGGTGAGCCGCGATTTCCCGACCTACGATCCGGACAAGTGCCCCCTCTGCAAGCGGGGCGCACCGCTCAACGAAGAGTTCGTCCGCCGCCGCCACGCCCGCCGCCCCTCCTCGGTCCAAGAGCCCAAAGAAGCCTAGTCGCGCCGGCTAGGGCGGAGTCGGGGCTGGTGGGACCCCCGAGTCCCGCCCGCAGCTCGAAGAGCTGCGTTCGGGCGAGAGGGTGACGGAGCCCGGTGGGCCGGGGACACCCTGGTGCCACCCGTCCGGCTCGCGGCGCCGTCTTCGTGAATAATGAAGGCTAGACGGCTTCCCAGAGTCCTTCTTGGACCCCGGCGTTCTTGTAGGCATCGCGGATGCGATCGAGATTCTTGGTGAAGAGGAGCCCGATTTTGGCGAAAGGCTCGAACACCGGTCCCTGGCCGTCCAGGAGCGGAAAGCTCACCCGCGGCAGCTTCTCCCACTGGCTCTGGAGCAGCGCGTTCACGGCCGCGAGATTCGTGTAGAACTCCTCGCGCTCCTTGACCGCGCGCTTGACGATCGGGGTGATCAGACAGTCGACCGTGTCCCGGGCGCGGGCCGCGCCCTCGGCCGCCGCCTCGGCGAGCGGCACGACCGTCACGCCGAGCTCGCCGAGGAAGCGCTGGAGCAGGCGACCCACCGAGTCCTGGAGCAGGATCGCCGGGAGCCCCACCCGCTTCAGCGCGTGATGCCCGAGCTCCGTCGCGTCCGCGTAGAGCTGGGCCTTGAGCCACTCGACATGCTGCCGGTTCTCGTCGTCCTTCCACCAGTCGCGGATCATCCGCTTGCCGAAGTACCGGATGGCCGCGTAGTGCTTGTCGCCTTTGAGGAGCTTCTTGGCGATCCCCCGCCACGAGTAGAACTTCGCCATGGCGTCGAGCGCGCCGATCTGCAGCTCGTACGGGCTCATGCGGCGCGGCTGGTGGACGACGTGGTGGCCGTCGTAGAACTGCCAGTTCTTGCTGATCACGTACTTGTCGCCGCGGTCGTAGAGCTGCTCCCAGTCGGGCGAGCCGGGAATCGGCGTCAGGATCATGAACTGGATCGAGTCGATGTCGTTCTTGAGGGCGAACTCGGCGGTGGCGTCGATCGTCTCGACGTCGTCCTCGTCGGAGCCCACCACGAACATGCCGTGGATCCGGATCTTGTGCGCATGGAAGCGCTCGATCGACCGTTCGATTTTCCCGAGGTCCTGCTTCTTCTGGAAGAGCTTGAGCGTGCGGGGGTTGATCGATTCGAACCCGACGTAGACGTTGAAGCAGTTCGAATCGCGCATGAGCTCGAGAAGCTCCGGGTCGTCGACCGTCTCCGTGCGCACCTGGGCGCCCCACTCGGGCGTCAGGTTGCGCGCGATCATCCCGCGCAGCAGATCCTTGCACCGCTTCTTGTTCGCCGTGAAGATGTCGTCGGCGAAGAACGTGTACATGTTGCCCTTGTGGACCTCGAGCTCCTGCAGCACGCGGTCGACCGAATGCGTGCGGAAGGCGTGCCCGTACATGCCGGGCACCGAGCAGAAGGTGCAAGAGAACGGACAGCCGCGCGACGTAGCGACCGAGATGACTCCGCCGGGCTTCCAGCCGGTGATGAGCCGGTAGTCCGGAATCGGGTTCACGTCGAGGTTCGGAATCTTCGGACGCTCCGGGAGATGGACCGCCCGGCCGTCCGCCAGGTACGAGAGGTTCTTGATCTGCTCGATTCCCTGGCCGGCCTGGATCGCGTCGACCAGTTCCTGGAACGCGAACTCGCCCTCGCCCCGGACCACGAAGTCCGCGTGCTCGAGCCCTTCCTCGGGCAGGAAGCTCACGTGCGTGCCGCCGAGCACGGCGATGGCCCCCGCCGCGCGGACCTGGTCGGCGAGCCGGTACGACTGCGGCGCGGTCGAGGTGATGGCCGAGATCGCGACGAGATCGGCCG
>Ga0137394_10001639_pt1 | contig 16406 bp, 19 predicted proteins | sample czobulk116metaG_FD_108278 | JGI IMG/M metagenome (GOLD analysis project Ga0137394, IMG submission 108278) | Vadose zone soil microbial communities from Angelo Coast Range Reserve, California, USA - czobulk1.16 metaG | ecosystem: Environmental > Terrestrial > Soil > Vadose zone | place: USA...
CGCTACAATGGTGGGGAGGGGAGGATTTGAACCCCCGAAGGCGTACGCCAGCAGATTTACAGTCTGCCCCCTTTGGCCACTTGGGTACCTCCCCGAATCCGCCGGCACGCACCTGGCAACTCCTCGGAAAAGCTGGCGCTGGCGGGAGGATTTGAACCCCCGACCCACTGCTTACAAGGCAGTTGCTCTGCCCCTGAGCTACGCCAGCACAGACAAAAGGTCACATTAGTCTTGACTTTTCAATAAGTCAAGCTCTTTACTTCCGCGGCCTCGTTGTCGCGCCACTTCGTAGCAGAGCACGGCGCCGGCGGCGGCGACGTTCAGCGAGCCGACCCTCCCCCGCATCGGAATCGTGAGGAGCACGTCGCACGCCTTCGCCACGTGGGATCTGAGCCCCTCCCCCTCGCTCCCCAGGACCAGGCAGAGCGGCCCCGTCAGGTCGGCGGCCCATGCGGATACACCTGTGCCCGTCACACCGCCGAAGATCCAAACACCGGATTTCTTCAGCACTTCCAGGGCGTTCACCAGATTCGTCTCACGGGCGACGGCGAGGTACTCCACCGCGCCCATGGCCGCGCGGGCCGCCGCGTCCGTGAGGCCGACCTGATGGTGCTTCGGGACGATCACGCCGTGCGCGCCGAAGGCCTCGGCGCTCCTGAGGAGCGCGCCGAAGTTCCTCGGGTCCTGCACCTGATCGAGAGCCACGAAGAAGGCGGCCTCCGCGCGCGCGCCGGGGATCTCGAGGAGGGCCGCCAGATCCACGTACTCAGCCGACGCCACGCGCGCGACGACGCCCTGGTGTCGGTCGGACCCGGCCATCGCCGTGAGCTGGTCGCGGGTGCGGTAGGAGACCTTGACGCCGGCTCGGCGCGCGAGAGCGACGACCTCGGCCAGGGGACCCCGAGAGCCCGCGAGGACCGCGATCTCGTCCGCGCTCCGCCCGCGCGCGCGCAGTAGCTCGAGCACGGGGTTGCGGCCGTAGACGCGCCCCTCGGCCACTACCGCCCCTTCGGGGTGAGGCGCGGCCCCGCCGGCGTGTCCTCCACGAGCCAGCCGAGCTGCGCGATCTCGTCGCGCAGCTCGTCGCCGCGCTTGAAGTCGCGGAGCGCCCGCGCCTCGCGGCGCGCGGCGAGGAGACGCTCGACCTCGGGCGGCGGGCCGTCCATCGCCGCGCCTCGCCCGAAGAGCCCGAGCACCCGCGCCAAGCGCACCAGCTCGTCCACGCCCGCGACGAACGCGCCGGGGGGGCCGGCTCCCCGGTCCCGCGCCTCGGCCAGCGCCCGCCCGAAATCGAAGAGCGCGCCGAGCGCTTGCGGCGTGTTGAAGTCGTCGTCCATCGCCTTCTCGAAGCGCGGGCGGAACTCGGCGAACGCCGGCGGCAGCGAGGCGGCGGCGCCTGCGCCCGGCACGGCGGCCGCGTCGTGGAGAAGACGGGCCAGGCGCTCGAGCGCCCGCGCGCTCTCCTCGACGCGCTCCCCGGACCACTCGACCATGTTGCGATAGTGGGTTCCCAGCATCCAGAGGCGGAGCGCGTCGGGATCGTGGCGCTTGACGATCTCCCGGATGCTCAGCGTGTTGCCGAGCGACTTCGACATCTTCTCCTTGCCCATGTTGACCATGCCGTTGTGCACCCAGTAGCGGGCGAACGGCTGGCCCGTGCAGGCTTCGGTCTGGGCGATCTCGCACTCGTGATGAGGGAAGATGAGGTCCTCGCCGCCGCCGTGGAGGTCGAAGGATGCCCCAAGGTACCTCATGGCCATCGCGGAGCACTCGATGTGCCACCCCGGCCGGCCCTGTCCCCAGGGGCTGTCCCAGGAGGGCTCGCCCGGCTTCGAGCTCTTCCAGAGCGCGAAATCCCGCGGGTCGCGCTTCCGCTCGTCCACCTCGACGCGGGCGCCGGCCAGCAGCTCGTCGAGGTTCTTTCCGGAGAGCCGCCCGTAGGGAGGAAAGCTGCGGATCTCGAAGTAGACGTCGCCGTCGACCGGGTAGGCATGACCGGTGGCGACCAGCCGCTCGATGAGCTCGATCATCTCGGGTACGTGCTCCGTCGCCTTCGGGTCCACGTCGGGCGCCAGGACCCCGAGCGAGGCCATGTCCTCGCGCTCCGCGGCGATGTAGCGCTCGGCGAACTCCCGCGGGGTCACGCCCGCCTCGTTGGCGCGTCGGATGATCCGGTCGTCGACGTCGGTGTAGTTCTTGACGAACGTGACCCGATAGCCCTTGAAGGCGAGGTAGCGGCGGATCACGTCGAAGACCATGGCGCTCCGCGCGTGCCCGATGTGCGAGTAGTCGTACACGGTCACCCCGCACACGTACATGCGGACCTCGCCCGACGTGAGGGGAACGAACTCCTCCTTCGTTCGCGTCATCGTGTTGGAGATCCGGATCATGCGGTCACCTCGACGCTCACCACCGCCATCGCCGCCATCCCTTCTTGCCGGCCGAGCAGGCCGAGTCCCTCGGGGCTCTTCGCCTTCACGCTCACCCGGTCGATCTCGAGCCCCAGCACGTCGGCCAGCCGCTTGGCCATCTCCGGCAGCAGCGGGGCCAGACGTGGAGCCTGGGCGAGCACGGTCGCGTCTACGTTGACGAGCCGGCCCCCGCGCGCGGTCACCAGCTCGACGACGCTCCGGAGCAGTCGCAGGCTCGAGATGCCTCGGTAGCGCGCGTCGGTGTCGGGGAAATGTCGGCCCAGGTCACCCAGCGCCAGGGCGCCGAGCAGGGCCTCACCGATCGCGTGCGACAGCACGTCGGCGTCCGAGTGCCCGGCGAGCCCGCGATCGGACTCCACCGTGACCCCGCCCAGGACGAGCGGCCGGCCGGCGGCGAGCGGGTGGAGGTCGAACCCGAAGCCGACGCGGGTCACCGGGCCCACGCTCGGCGCGCGCGGCGGAGATCCTCCGGCGTCGTGATCTTCACGTTGTCGGCGAGCCCGCACACGACGCGGACCGGATGGCCGAGCCGCTCGACCAGCATGGCGTCGTCGGTCCCGACGACACCGTCCCGGCGCGCCTTCTCGTGCGCCTCGCGGAGGAGGTCGGCGCGAAACGCCTGCGGCGTCTGGACCGCCCAGAGGCCCGAGCGGTCGAGCGTCGCGTCCACGATGTCGTCCCGCACGCGCTTGACGGTCTCGGTGATGGGCAGGGCGCAGATGGCGGCGCCGGACGCCGCGCCGGCACTCACGACGGCGTCGATGAGGCGACGCGTGATCAGCGGCCGGACGGCGTCGTGGACCACGACGATCTCGGCGTCGTCGGGGACGGCCTGCAGCGCGAGCCACACCGAGTCCTGGCGCGTGCGGCCCCCCGGCACGACCGTGAGCGGGGCGCGGCGGGCCACCGGCGCCAGCGCGCGGCGGGTGCGCTCGACGTGAGGCTCCGGCGCGGCTACCACGATCGCGGTCACGGCCGGATGACGCGTGAAGTGGCCGACGGTCATGGTCACGATGGGGATGCGCCGAAGCCTGATGAATTGCTTCGGGACGCGGCCTCCGAAGCGCGCGCCCACGCCACCCGCGGGGATGACGACCGCCACTCTAGCTGCCATCGGCCTGCTCCGCCATGGCCTCCCCACGCGTCAGCCGAGCAACGCGGCCAGGGCGTCATCGACCGTGGCCACACCGTGGATGTCGAGCGACACCTTCCCCGGCTCGAGGACATTGCTCCGCGGCACGATCGCGCGGCGGAAGCCGAGGGCGGCCGCCTCGCGCAGACGCAGCTCGAGCCCCGCGACCGCACGAACTTCTCCTGTGAGTCCCACCTCGCCGACCACCAGCACGTCCCCCGGCACCGCGCGATCCATGTAGCTCGACGCGGCGGCGACGACGATTCCCAGGTCCGCCGCGGGCTCGGTGACGCGGCCGCCGCCGGCGACGTTGACGAACACGTCCTGGCTTCCGAGCGGAACGCCCGCGCGTTTCTCGAGAACCGCCAGCAGCAGGCACACGCGGTTGTAGTCGGCACCGAGCACCGTCCGGCGTGGAGTTCCGATGGACGCCTGCGCGACGAGCGCCTGCAGCTCGAGCAGCACCGGCCGCGTGCCCTCGAGACTCGAGACGACGACCGAACCGGGCGCCTCCTGGGGGCGCTCGGCGAGGAAGAACCCGGAAGGGTTCTTCACCTCGGCCAGTCCGCCCTCCGCCATCTCGAAGACGCCGATCTCGTTCGTGGAGCCGAACCGGTTCTTCACCGCCCGGAGCACGCGATACGAGTGATGGCGCTCGCCCTCGAAATACAGCACCGTGTCGACGAGGTGCTCGAGCACGCGCGGCCCCGCCAGCGCCCCTTCTTTCGTGACGTGGCCGACGAGGAAGGTGGCGATGCCGAGGCCCTTGGCCAGCGTCATGAGGCGCGCCCCGCACTCGCGCACCTGCGCGACACTGCCCGGCGCCGACTCCAGCTCGGGCAGGAACACGGTCTGGATCGAGTCGATGACCAGCGCGCGGGGCTTCACGTCGTCGAGGTGAGCCTGGACGACCGACAGATCGTTCTCCGGCCACAGGAGCAGACCGTCGGTCGCGATGCCGAGCCGGTCGGCGCGCATCTTCACCTGCGCCGCCGACTCCTCGGCGGTGACGTACAGCACCGGCGGGGTCACCTGCGCGAGCGCCCGCGCCGCCTGCAACAGGAGCGTGCTCTTGCCGACGCCTGGATCCCCGCCGATCAGCACCAGCGAGCCACGCACCACACCGCCGCCCAGCACTCGGTCCAGCTCGCTGATCCCGGTGCGCACGCGGTCGTCCCGCTCCAGGGAGATGTCCTTGAGCGGGCGCGGGCGGCCCGACGCCACGCTGGCCCGTCGCGCGGTCCGCGACGAGCTCGGCCGCTCTTCGACGAGCTGGACCCAGCTGCTGCCGCCGCGCCGGCAGTCGGGACACGTGCCGGGCTTCGGGCTCGTGAACCCGCACTCCTGACACCGGTAGACGCTAGCGTCGCGTGGCGTCATCCCTGGACTTCGCCCCCTTGTCCCCAAGACTGCGAATCATCGATCTCAGGATGAAGCTCCGCTGGGCGCCGTCCAGAATGGCGACGAGACGCTCGTAGATCGTGGGGTCGGCGATGAGCAGCCCCACGGTCCCCTCGCCATCGTTGATCTTCCCGCTGATCGATTTCAGGTTGGCGACGGCGGTTCGGAGGTCCTGCATGGTGAGCGAAAGCGAGCCGTCATCGCCGGAGTCGGCCACCAGACTGCCGAGCGTGCCCCGCCCGCCGGCCAGGCGATCCGAGACCTCGCGCAGGTTGTGGGCGACCGCCCGAAGGTCGTCGAGGACCACCTTGTACTTCGGATCGAAGAGGAGGCCGGGCAGCAGCCCCGGCTCGCGCTCGGGCTCTGCGACCATGGCGCTGATCCGGTCCATCGCGGCCACGAACCGCTTCGCCGAGGCCGTGCCTTCGGGCGAGAGCAGGACGCCGGCTGCGCCCTGCCCCTTCTCGACTCGCTCGATCACTGCCTGCGTCGTGGCGATCAGCTCGTTGACCCGGCGCAGCGCGACCGGCTCCTCGTAGACGAGTGCGTGCGCCCATCCGCGGCCGTGCTCCACCTGATCGACCACGCGTCCGAGCTTGTTCACCGTCGTCGCGGCATCCTCGATGATCTTGGACTGGTTCACCTTCTCCGCCGTCTCGCGAAGCGCGCTGGCGAGATCGGCGACACTCTTGGCCGTCTCGGCGCCCGCGGCGATCACCCGCCCGAAGTCGGCCGGGTCGCGCGAGGCCAGCACCTCGCCGGCGGCTAGCGCCGGCACGCCGACGTCTCCGACGGTGATCTCCACGATCCTGTCGCCGAGCAATCCCTGGGTCTCGATCCGCGCGACCGAGTTCTTGCGGATCCGGTCGGAGAAGCGCCGAGCGATCGTGAGGTCGACCCGGACCTTGCCTCCGGGCTGCGGGGGAAGGTTCACGCCCGACACCCGCCCGATCTGTACACCGGCAAGCCGGACCGTCGCGCCCTCGACCAGGCCGCCCACCTCGGTGAAGTCGGCGTGGATCGTGTAGCGCGCCTCGAACAGCCGCGCCCGGGCCCCGAGCGCGTAGACCAGGCCAAGGAACGTCGCGAGCGCCACCAGCACGAAGACACCGACGCGGAACTTCACCGCGATCTCGCGCTTCTCGTTCATAGGGTCGCCTCCGCGGCTCGCACTACCGCGGCGCCCCGGCGAGAAAGGCCTGGACGGCCGGGTTGCTCCCGCCGAGGACCTCGTCGGCCGGGCCGAGGGCCGCGAACCGCCCTTTGATGAGGACCGCCACGCGGTCGGCGACCGTCCGGGCCAGCTCGACATCGTGGGTGACGACCATGGCCGTGTCGCACACGCCGCCGCGCAGATGCAGCATCAGCTCGGCGACGAGCTTGGAGTTCGTCGGATCGAGCCCGGCCGTCGGCTCGTCGAACAGCAGCATCTCCGGCTCGACCGAGAGAGCGCGGGCGATCCCCACGCGCTTCCGCATGCCGCCCGACAGCTCGGACGGCAGCAGCGGCAGCACCTCGGTCGAGAGGCCCACGACCGACAGGTTCCGAACGACACGCTCGTCGATCTCCGCCTCCCCGAGGCTCGTGTGCTCGCGAAGAGGATACGCGACGTTCTCGTGAACGGACAGCGAATCGAAGAGCGCCGCGCTCTGGAAGACGTAGCCCATCCGGCGCCGCAGCGGGAGGAGCGCCTCCTCCGAGAGGTGCTCGATGCTGCGCCCGAAGACCCGGAGCCGCCCGGCGTCCGGACTGATCAGGCCCGCGACGAGGCGGAGGAGAACCGTCTTGCCGGCGCCGCTGCCGCCCATGACGACCAGGGTCTCGCCCTTGGCGAGCTCGAACGACACGCCGCGCAGCACCTCGTTCGCGTCGAAGTTCTTTCTCAGGTCGCTGGCCTCGACGACCGGCTCCGGCATGGCCGTCAGTAGAAGAGGGTCAGGAAGAGCTTCGTGATGAAGAAATCGGACACGATGACCCCCATGGTCACGTGGACGACCGTCGCCGTCGTCGCCCGACCGAGCCCTTCGGTGCCGCCTTCGGTGCTGAGGCCGTTGTAGCAGCCGATGAGCGTCACGATCACTCCGAAGAACACGGACTTGCCGACGCCGGTCAGGAAGTCTTTCGGCACGACCCAGTAGGTCGTGATGTTCCAGTAGGCGTACATGTCGGCGCCGCGCTCCAGGAACATGATCAGCATACCGCCGAGCACGCCGACCGCGTCCGCCAGCACCGTCAGCAGGGGGAACACGACGAGCGCCGCCAAGACACGAGGTACGACCAGGCGCTTGATGTAGTTCACGCCGAGGGTCCGGAGCGCGTCGATCTGCTCGGTCACCTTCATCGAGCCGAGCTCGGCCGTGATGCCGGACGCGACCTTCCCGCCGACGAGAATCGCGGTCAGGACGGGCCCGAGCTCCCTCAAGATGGCCAGCGCGGCGATCGGGCCGACGTAGCTCTCCGCGCCGAAGCGGGCCATGTTCACCGCGCTCTGGATCGTGAAGACCATGCCGGTGAAGATCGCGGCCGTCAGCGCGACGCCGAGCGACCGCACGCCCATCACCTCGATCTCCTGGACGACGAGGCGGAAGTACTTCGGCGGCAGCGCGAGGCTCCGGAAGACCTGGCCGGTCAAGAGGCCGACCCCGCCGTACCACACCGCGGTTCGTCTCAGATAGGCTTCCATCGGTCAGTCCGCGCGCTCCTTCGCGAAGCTCTCGACGAATCGGCGGAAGTCGGCGCGCCGCGCGTCGAACGACGATGGCGGCGCCGCGTAGGCGAAATCGTAGACGCAGCCCTCCTCCTTCAGCACGTACGCCTCGATCCGCGTCGGCGTGCCGTCGGCGGCCACCCGGCCGTCGAGCACCCGGTGCAGGGCCGGCCGCCCGTTCAGCGAGACCTCGTCCTGCTCGATGGTCGCGCGGTCACGAAGCCCGATCAACAGCTGTCCGAGCAACAGGCCGGCGCTTCGGGATCTCGCGCGATCGTCGCACTCCGCGTGCGCCAGCATCGCCGCCATCCCGTCCTGGTGCCGCAGCTCGAGGTCGGCCTTGCTTTCCGCGGCGACGGACCAGTCGGCACCCGGCAGCGTGACGCGGTAGCCCTTGGTCGAGTGATAGACACCGTTCTCGATCCGCCGGCCGGCGCACGCGGTGAGTGCGAGGACGGCTCCGAGCACGAGTGCCACCGGCGCCCGGCGCACGCGGCCGCTACCGATCCGGCGTGGGGCGTCCCGCGTGGCGTCGCGCCAGCTCTTTCAGGACCTCGCGGAGCGAAAGCCCACGCGCGCCGAGCAGCACGAGGGTGTGGAACCACAGGTCCGCGACCTCTTCGATGACACGCCGGTCGCCCTCACCGCCGAGCGCCGCCGTGATCACCTCGGTCGCCTCTTCACCGATTTTCCGGCACACTTCCGGCTCGCCCGACGCCAGCAGGCCGGCCACGTACGATCCCGACGGCCGGCTCGCCTTTCTCTCCTCGATGGTGCGCTCGAGCCGCTCGAGCATGCCCGACGGTGCCGGGCGTGAACCAGCGCCGGCGCCTCCCTTGAGCGCCGTGAAGAAGCACGTCCGCTGCCCGGTGTGGCAGGCCACACCCTCCTGGTGGACCTGGACGAGGAGCGTGTCGCCGTCGCAGTCGGCGTAGACCGACTGGACATGCTGGACGTGCCCGGACGTCTCGCCCTTCCTCCAGGGCATCCCGCGCGAGCGCGACCAGAAGTGCGTGACGCCGCTCGACAGCGTCGCCTCGACGGCGGCGCGGTCCATCCAGGCGACCATGAGGAGCTCACCGGTGTCGGCCTCCTGGATGACCGCCGGCAGCAGGCCCTGGCCGTCGAATCGGAGCCCGTCGAGCGTCACGGCTCGCTTCGCACCTCGACGCCCCGCCCGCGCAGGTAGGCTTTTGCTTCGGTGATGGTGTGGGTCCCGAAGTGGAAGATCGAGGCGGCGAGCGCCGCGTCGGCGCAGCCCTCCACGAGGCCCTCGTAGAGGTGCTCGAGCGAGCCGGCGCCCCCCGAGGCGATCACGGGAACCGACACGCTCTGCGAGACCGTGCGGGTGAGCTCCAAGTCGTAGCCGTCCTTGGTCCCATCGCGATCCATGCTCGTCAGCAAGATTTCGCCGGCGCCGAGCGCCACCGCCTGGTGCGCCCACTCGATCGCGTCGCGCCCGGCCGGCCGCCGGCCCCCGTGGGTGTAGACGCCCCAGCGATCAGGCTCACCCGGCCGGCCCGGCTCACGCCGGGCGTCGATCGCGACGACGATGCACTGGCTCCCGAAGCGCTCGACCGCTTCACGGATCACCGCGGGCCGCTCCAGGGCGGCCGTGTTCAGCGAGATCTTGTCGGCGCCCGCCCGGAGCAGCCGGCGCACGTCGTCGATGGAGCGGACGCCGCCGCCGACCGTCAGCGGCATGTAGATGCCCTCCGCCGTGCGGCGGACGACGTCGAGCATGGTGTCGCGCGCCTCGTGCGAGGCCGTGATGTCCAGGAACACGAGCTCGTCGGCGCCCTGGGCGTCGTACGCGAGCGCGGCCTCGACCGGATCGCCGGCGTCGCGCAGGTCGACGAACCGCACGCCCTTGACGACACGGCCGTCCTTCACGTCGAGGCACGGCACGATGCGCTTGGCCAGCACGCTCAGTCTCGGAGAGGGCCGGCCGAGCCGGCGCTCGAAGCCGCCACGTCCTTCGCCCGGCGCAAGTCGATCGCGCCCGTGTAGAGGGCGCGGCCGACGACCGCGCCGACCACGCCGACGATCGCCGCCAGCCGACCCAGGTCCTCAACGCGTCCAACCCCGCCCGACGCGAGGATCGGCAGCTCGACGGCGCGCGCGAGCGCCGCCGTGTCCTCGACGTTGGGTCCGGTCTCCGTGCCGTCGCGGCCCACGTCGGTGTACAGGAGCGCCGCCGCGCCCGCGTCGCGCGCCCGCGCGCCGACCTCCACCACGGTGTCATCCACGACCTCGGTCCAGCCCTTCACGGCCACGCGCGCCCCGCGGGCATCGACGGCGACGATGATCCGCCCGGCGTGGCGCCGGCAGACGTCACGCAGGAATTCGCGGTCGAGCGCCGCGCGCGTCCCGACCACCACCCACCGTGCGCCGGTCTCGAGCGCCGCCTCGACGGCCCGCGGGTCGCGCAGCCCGCCCCCGACCTCGACCGGCACCGGCGCCACGGCCGCGACGATCTTCGTGACGAGCGTGGTCTGCCGCGGTTCACCGGCGAACGCGCCGTCGAGGTCCACGACGTGGAGCCGCTCGGCGCCAAGCCCCTTCCACTGAAGCGCGACCGCGACCGGATCCTCGGAGAATATGGTCTCCCGGTCGCTCCGGCCCTGGTGCAGGCGGACGCACCGCCCACCGCGCAGGTCGATCGCCGGGATGACGATCACCGACCGCTCTTCACGACGGCGGCGAAGTTGCCGAGGAGGCGGAGTCCCCACCGCTGGCTCTTCTCCGGGTGGAACTGGGTCGCGTAGATCCGCCCGACCTCGATCCCCGCCGCGAACCTGACACCGTACTCGCACCACGCGACCCGCGGAGAAGCGAGCCCCCCAGACCGCGCACCCGGAGCCACTCGCCGCTCCGGACCGTCACCTTCAGATCGGGCATCCGGAGCCACCGGAGCCACCCGCCGCAGTGGACCCTCAGATCCGGCATCCGGAGCCACACGCTCCTGTGTCAGGCCACCTTCGGTCAAAGCCGTCCTCACGGTCCCCGCTACAACCGGATAATACGAGTGGACGAAGTAAAAGTGCGCGCCCGACGGGATGCCGTCGAACAGCCCGAGCTCGCCGGCGTGCTCCACGCGGTTCCATCCCATGTGGGGAATCTTCCGCCCGGGAGGGAGCCGGCGCACGGCGCCGGGGACGACGTCGAGGCCTCGTCCCTCGCCGAACTCCTCGCTCGTGGAAAACAGCAGCTGATAGCCGAGGCAGATGCCGAGGAACGGCCGGCGGCCATCGAGCGCTCGGCGAAGGGCGGGCAGGAGGCCCAGGCGGTCGAGGTTCGACATCGCGTCGTGAAACGCGCCGTCCCCCGGCAGGACCACCGCCTCGGCGTCGTCGACGGCCCGCGGATCCTGGGTGATCACCGCCGGGCTGCCGACGCGTCGGAACGCCTTCTCGACCGAGCCGAGGTTCCCCCGCCCGTAGTCGACGATGGCGATCACAAGGTCCCCTTCGTCGAGGGCAGGATCCCGGAGATTCTCGGATTGAGGCGCGTCGCCTCGGCGAGCGCCCGCCCGACGGCCTTGAACACGGCCTCGGTGACGTGGTGGAGATTGTGGCCGTAGTGCATGGTCACGTGCAGGGTCATGTCGGCGTTGAACGCGAAGGCGCGGAAGAACTCCTGGAGCAGGTCGAGGTCGAAGTTCGACACCCGGGTGCGCGCGACGGGCACGCCGAAGACGAGGAAGGGCCGGCCCGAGAGGTCCACGGACGCCGAGACCAGCGCCTCGTCCATCGGGATGTACGCCGTTCCGTAGCGCACGATTCCCTTCTTGTCGCCGAGCGCCTGCCGCAGGGCCTGGCCCAGGACGATGCCGACGTCCTCCACGGTGTGGTGCTGGTCGACCTCGACGTCGCCCTGCGCGTCGACGGCGAGGTCCATCAGCCCGTGCTTCGACCACGCCTCCAGCATGTGGCTGAAGAACGGGATCGGCGTCTGCACCTTGGACGCGCCGGTGCCGTCGAGGTTGAGGTGGAGCGTGATCTCCGTCTCCTTCGTCTTGCGCTCGACGCGCGCCTGTCGGGCTGCCGGCTCGGTACTCATTCGCGCTTCCCTCCGTCGCGGTCCAGTCGATCCAGTCGCAGCGCGGCCGCGCTCCCGTGCCCGGCCAGGCCCTCGACGCGCGTCAGCGTGGCGAGATGCAAGGCGGCGGCGCGCAGGCCGCTGCGCGAGTACTCGATGACGCTCGAGCGCTTCACGAAGTCCTCCGTCGAGAGCGGCGAGGCGAACCGCGCCGTGCCCGCCGTCGGGAGCACGTGGTTGGGGCCGGCGACGTAGTCGCCCACGACCTCGGGCGTGTGCCCGCCCATGAATATCGCGCCCGCGTGCCTCACCCGCGGCAGCAGCGCCGCCGGGACGGCGACCAGCAGCTCCAGGTGCTCGGGAGCCAGACGGTTGGCGAGCGTGACCGCGTCGTCGAGGCCGCCCACCCGGATCAGCGCGCCGTTCGCCTCGAGCGCTTGCTCGGCGATCGCGCGCCGTGGCAGAGCGACCAGCTGCCGCTCGAGCGCCGCCGCGACGCGCGGGATCAGCTCGCCGGCGTCCGTGACGAGAACCGCGCGGGCCATCGGATCGTGCTCGGCCTGGGCGAGCATATCGCTGGCGATCCACTCCGGGTCCGCAGTGGCGTCCGCGACGACGACGACCTCGCTGGGCCCGGCCACCATGTCGATCCCCACCTCACCGAACACCCGCGCCTTGGCGAGCGCGACGTAGACGTTGCCCGGTCCGACGATCTTGTCGACCCGGTGGATCAGCGGCGTGCCGTACGCGAGCGCGGCGACCGCCTGCGCCCCGCCGATCCGGTAGCCCTCGGTGACGCCGGCGATGCGCGCGGCGGCGAGCACGACGGGCTCGATCCGGCCGTCGCGTCCCGCGGGCGTGACGAGCACGATCTCCCGGACGCCCGCGACGCGCGCCGGGACGACCGTCATCAGGACCGTCGATGGATACGCGGCCCGCCCGCCCGGAACGTAGACGCCGACGCGGTCGAGTGCTCGGATCTCCTGACCCAGGACGGACCCGTGCTCGTCGGTCATGCGCCACGATTTCGGCATCGCGGCCGCGTGATACCGCTCGATGCGGTCGGCGGCGTATTCGAGGGCGGCCCGGACGTCGGGGGCGATGCCGCGCTCGGCGGCTTCGAAGTCCGCGGGGGCCAGCGCCAGCTCCGCCGGCCCGGCGGGGCTCCAGCCATCGAGGCCCGCCGTGTACTCGCAGAGCGCCGCATCGCCCCGCGCGCGCACCCCGGCGAGGATCGCGTCGACCGTCCGATGGATCTCGGGCGCGACCGTCTCGGGCGAGCGCTCGAGCGCCGCCACGACCGCGTCGATCCCGGCCCGCGCGTCGAGCGTGCGGATCATGAGCGCGGAACCCGCGGCGCCGGCTGAGCCCGCCCCTCCGCCGGGCGCTGCGCGGGCTCGCTGCGGAGCGCGCCCTTCAGCTCGTCGATGAGCTCGGTGACCGCCGCGTGCTCGGTCTTCATCGAGGCGCGGTTCACGATGAGACGCGCGGTGGACCGGGTGATCTCGGCCACTTCGACCAGGCCGTTCGCTCGGAGAGTTTCGCCCGACTGGACCAGGTCGACGATGCGCTCGGCCAGCCCGACCAGCGGGGCCAGCTCGATCGAGCCGTCGAGGCGCACGATTTCGACCTGGACGCCTCGATCGGTGAAGTACTGCTCGGCCAGTCGGGGATACTTCGTCGCGACCCGCACCCACGACCACTTCGCCGGATCGTCGCGCTCCCAGAGCTCGCGCGGCTCCGCCACCACGAGCCGGCAGAATCCGAATCCGAGGTCGAGCGGCTCGTACACGTCCGGCTCCTGTTCCAGCAGGATGTCCTTGCCGACGATCCCCAGGTCGGCCGCGCCGTACAGCACGTAGGCCGGGATGTCGGCCGGCTTCAGGAAGAGCATGCGCAGCCCGCTCCGGGCGTCGGTGAAGATCAGTCGCCGCGAGTCCTGGTCGACGCCCTCGACGCCGAGCTCACGCAGGAGCTCGAGCGCGCCGTCGAGCAGACGCCCCTTCGGCAGGGCGAGCGTGAGTCGCTCCTTCACGCGCGTCGCTCGACCTCCAGGCGCGCGGGCATCAGGCCCTCCCGGCGACGAACCGGTCGACGCCGGCCAAGTCGGCGCGGACAGCCACCTGTCTCCAACCAGCCGCGCGGAGGAGCGCGGCGGCGGCCGGCGCCTGAACGCCGCCGCCGGTCTCGACCACGAGCGCGCCGGACGGACGCAAGCAGCGGCGCGCGGCGGCCGCGATTCGCCTGATGAGCCCGAGACCGTCGGCCCCGCCGTCGAGGGCGACCACCGGCTCGTGGATCCGCACTTCCGGTGGGAGCTCCGGCACGAGCCCGGTCGGCAGGTATGGTGGATTGCTCACGATCAGGTCGGCGCCGAGATCGCGGATCCCGTCGAACAGATCCGCCGCGACGACCCGGATCCGCGTGGCAAGATCGAGGGCGCGCGCGTTCTCCCGCGCCACGGCGGCGGCGGCGGGCGACACGTCGACGGCGACCACGTCGAGATCCGGCCGCTCGGCGGCGAGCGCGCACGCGATGCACCCCGACCCGGTACCGATGTCGATCGTCAGCAATCGGCGGTCGCTGGGCCGCGGCAGCAGCGCCAGCGCCCATTCCACGAGCGCCTCGGTCTCCGGCCTCGGCACGAGCACCGCGTCCGTGAGCCGGACGCGCACGCCGCGGAACTCCTCCCAGCCCAGGATGCGCTGAAGCGGCTCGCGTCGCGCCCGCCGGCGCACGGCGTGCGCGTAGCGCTCGGCGATGGACGCCGGGACCGTACCGGCCGGCTCCAGCCGGACCGCGACCCGGCCGACGCCGAGCAGACCGGCGAGCAGCCACTCGGCGTCGACCCGGGCGCTCGGGAGGCCGGCGGCCTCCAGCGCCGCCGTGGCGGCGTCGAGCTGGTCCGCGAACGTCGCGGCGGGGGACATCAGTGCTCCACGCGCTGAAGCCGCTCGGCTTCCTCGGCCGCCACGAGGGCGTCGATCAGCTCGTCGAGGTCGCCCTCCAGCACCGCCGGCAGCCGATGGAGCGTGAGACCGATTCGATGATCGGTGACGCGCGTCTGCGGAAAGTTGTAGGTACGGATCCGCTCGCTGCGCTCCCCGGTGCCGACCTGGCTGCGGCGGTCCGCCGCGATCGCCGCCTGCTGCTCGTCCTGCGCACGCTCGAGCAGTCGCGCCTTGAGGACGCGCATCGCCTTCGCCCGATTTTTGATCTGCGACCGCTCGTCCTGGCACGTCACGACGAGCCCGGTCGGAAGATGCGTGATCCGTACCGCCGAGTCCGTCGTGTTGACGCCTTGCCCGCCGGGGCCGGACGACCGGTACACGTCGACCCGAAGATCCTTCTCCTCGATCTTGACGTCGACGTCCTCCGCCTCGGGCAGCACCGCGACGGTGACGGTCGAGGTGTGGATCCGGCCGCTCGACTCGGTCACGGGCACGCGCTGCACCCGATGCACGCCACGCTCGAACTTCAGCCGGCTCCAGGCGCCGCGCCCGTGGACGAACAGGATCACGTCCTTGAACCCGCCGACGCCGGTGGGGCTGGCGTCCATGAGCTCGACCCGCCACCGCTGGCGCTCGGCGTACTTCGTGTACATGCGGGTGAGGTCGGCGGCGAAGAGCGCCGCCTCGTCGCCGCCGGCGCCGGCGCGGATCTCGACGAAGACGTTCTTGTCGTCGTTGGGATCGCGCGGCAGCAGGAGCCGCTTCAGCTCCTCCTCGAGCGACGCCTGCTTGGCGGTGAGGTCGTCGATCTCCGCCTGCGCGAGCTCCGCGAGCTCGCGGTCGCCGCCCTCGGCGAGGATGTGGCGGGCCTCGCCGATCCGCCGGAGGACATCGCGGTACGCGCTGAAGCGCTCGACGATGTCGACGGTGTCGGCGTGCTCCTTCCGGAGGCGGGCGTACTCGTTCGGCTGGCCGAAGATCGCGGGATCGGACAGCGCCCGCGCGATCTCGTTGGACCGCTCTTCGATGTGACGGAGCTTGTCAAACAGCATCGCGGCTCAACGCGCCCGTTCGCGGACGCGACTCGATGGGCAAACAAAAAGCCGGTGGGAACTCGATCCCACCGGCTGCGGAGCGCGAGCTACGAAGACGTCGTCTGGCGTCGGTACTTCCGCTGGAACCGCTCGACCCGACCGGCGGTGTCCATGAGCTTGTGCTTGCCGGTGTAGAACGGGTGACACTTCGAGCAGACCTCGACGTGGATGTCGGGCTTGGTGGAGCGGGTGTGCACCACCTCTCCGCACGCGCACGTGATGGTCGTCTCCACATAGTCCGGATGAATGCCCACCTTCACTGTCGCCACCCCCTCAGGGCTTCCAAGGATACCAGCCCTGACCGGAACACGCAAAACCCCGGGGAATTCGACCCCCGATCACCCCATCGAATGCATCGAGGCCAGGAACTCCTTGTTGGTCTTGGTGAGCTTGAGCTTGTCCAGAAGGAGCTCCATGCCCTCCACGGGGTTGAGCTGGGAGAGCGCCTTGCGCAGGAGCCAGACTTTCTGGAGCTCGTCCTTCTCGAGGAGCAGCTCTTCCTTCCGGGTGCCCGACTGCTCGATGTTGATCGTGGGGAAGATCCGCTTGTCCATCAGCCGGCGGTCGAGGTGGACCTCCATGTTGCCGGTCCCCTTGAACTCCTCGAAGATGACGTCGTCCATCCGGCTGCCGGTATCGACGATGGCC
>Ga0137394_10001641_pt1 | contig 16387 bp, 15 predicted proteins | sample czobulk116metaG_FD_108278 | JGI IMG/M metagenome (GOLD analysis project Ga0137394, IMG submission 108278) | Vadose zone soil microbial communities from Angelo Coast Range Reserve, California, USA - czobulk1.16 metaG | ecosystem: Environmental > Terrestrial > Soil > Vadose zone | place: USA...
GGCTTGCCCCGCTTCTCGCGCGCAGCGTATAAGCCTCGTCCGCTCCGGGAGATGCGCATGGCAGATCTGAAGAGGCACAAGCTCGGCTGGATCGGCATCGGCCGCATGGGTTTTCCCATGGCGGAGCGTCTTCTCAAGAAGGGCGCCGACCTGGCGGTGTACAACCGCACGCGCGCGAAGGCGGAGCCGCTGGCGGCCCGCGGCGCGCGGATCGTCGACTCGCCCGCGGCACTCGCCGATCGCGACATCGTCTTCACCATGGTCTCGGCTTCCCCGGATTTGCTGGAGGTGGTGACCGGGCCGTCGGGAGTGCTCTCGCGCCCGGGCTGCGCCCCGCGCATCCTGGTCGATTGCTCGACGGTCTCACAGGAGGCCTCGGTGAAGGCCCGCGCCGCGGCGGCAGAGGCCGGCTGCGCATTGCTGGCGGCGCCGGTGAGCGGCAACGGCAAGGTGGTCAAAGCGGGGCGGCTCAGCCTGGTGGTGTCCGGGTCACGTGCCGCCTTCGACGAGGCGCTTCCCTATCTGGAATCGCTGGGCGAAGGGGTGAGCTACGTAGGCGAGGGTGAGCTCGCCCGCACGGTGAAGATCTGCCACAACGTCTTCCTCGGTGTGATCGCCCAGTCGCTCGCGGAGATCACCGTGCTCGCCGAGAAGGCCGGCGTGCAGCGGCACGCGTTCCTCGATTTCATCAACAAGAGCGTGCTCGGCTCCACGTTCACGCGCTACAAGACCCCGGCCTACGTCAACCTCGATTTCGCGCCCACCTTCACTCCGGTGCTGCTGCGCAAGGATCTCGACCTGGGCCTGGCCGCCGCGCGCAGTCTGGAGGTCCCCATGCCGGTGGCGGCGGCAGTGCGCGAGATCGTGCAGGGTCTGATCGGCAACGGCTACGTCGATTGCGATTTCGCCGCGCTGCTGGAGCTCGAAGCGAAGGCGGCGCACCTGCCGCTCAAGCCGGAGAACGTGCCGGTCAGCGACGGGCTCGAGCCGAGGCAGGAGGCGCAGCGATGACGACACGGATGCGGCTTCTGGCAGTGACCGCGGTCGCGCTTTGTGAGCGCGCCGCCCTGGCCGAGGAGAAGCTCAAGATCGCGATGCCGGGCGTGCCCCCGGTGTTCGGAAGCCTGGTCACCTATGTCGCCCGCGACGAGGGCTTCTTCAAGAAGTACGGCGTGGAGGTCGAGGTGCGCACCTTCGACTCCGGCGCCGCGGCCGCGCAGGCCGTGGTGTCCGGCGACATCGACGCCTCGCTCTCGCCCACGCCGGTGGTGGTGAGGATGATCTCCAACGGCGGCGTGGATCTGGTGGCCATCTACGGGATGCAGAATCCGGACTGGCTGCTCGGGTCCATCGACCCGGCCCTGAGCAAGTGCAAGGACGTCGACGGCCAGTCCGTCGGCGTCGACTCGATCGGCGGCGCGCGCGCGGCCGCGCTGGAGCAGCTCATCCGGCCCTGCGGGCTGAAGCTCGACCGGGTGAAGCTCGTCGCGCTCAGCACCAACGTGGGCGCCGCGATGGTCGCGGGGCAGCTCAAGCTCGGCGTGCTCCACCAGGATGACGTCCCGGTCCTGGAGGAGCAGCTCGGGCGTCCGATCGTCGTTGTCCAGTCGTTCCAGGACGTGAACCAGCGCAGCCATTACCTGTCGCTGGTCAGCACCCGTGCCCGGGTCGGCCAGAAGCGCGACGCCTACGTGCGCCTGCTCGCGGCGATCATCGATGCCACGCGGTACACGCTCAATCCCGCGCACGCCGATCGCGTGGCGAAGATCGCGGCGGTGACCGGCCGCAGCGAGAAGATCGCGAAGGAAGCGCTGCCGCGATTCGCGAAGATGGGGCTGTGGCCCGTGGGGGACGACGGGCTCCCGCGCGCGAATCTGGAGTCGGTGGTGGCGGTGGAGAAGGAGCTCGGCAGCATCAAGCCGGGCAAGACGCCGGTCAGCTACGACCAGCTCGTCGATCGCACCGTGTGGAAGGACGCCGACGCACTGGTGAGGAAGCGGGCGGAGACCGCGGCCGGCGAGAAGAAGTGAGGCGTCGGGTCAGGTCCCGGCCGGATGCTTCGCCGGATGGGCGCGCTCGAAGGCGGGGAGCTTCATGCATCGCTCGAAGACGCCGACGGCGCGCGGGAAGTCGGCCAGATCGACCTTGAAGCGCTGCGCGTTGACCACCTGGGGCACCAGGAACACGTCGGCGACCGTCGGAGCGTCGCCGTGGCAGAAGCGTCCGGTCTGACGATCGGCGAGCATGGGCTCGAGCGAGCGGAACCCCTCGCGCACCCAGTGCGCGTACCACGCTTCACGCGCCGGTTCCGAGAGGCGCAGCTCCCGTTCGAGATAGCCCAGCACTCTGAGATTGTTGAGCGGGTGCATCTCGCAGGCGACGAGCTGGGCGATCGCGCGCACCCGCGCGCGCTCCGCGGGCGAGCGGGGCAAGAGCGGTGGCTCGGGACGGGTCTCCTCCAGGTACTCGACGATCGCCATCGATTGCACGAGCATGCGCTCACCGTCGACGAGCGCAGGCACCGCGCGCTGCGGATTGATGCGCGCGTACGCGTCCCGGAGGTGGTCGCCTGCGCGCAAGTCGAGAACCTCCGACTCGTAGGGAAGATCCTTCAAGTTCAACGCGATGCGCACGCGGAACGACGCGGACGAGCGGATCGCTTCGTAGATCTTCATTTGTCTACCCCGCCGCCGGCTTACCGGTGCGGCGGCTGCTCGTCAACGACGGCGGTTGACGGTCCGTCCGGCGGATGCCTATGACGGGGCGGCTGGGAGCGAGCGATGCAAGTCGTGATCGTCGGAGGCGGGATCGGCGGGCTCACCCTGGCTCTGGCCCTGGAGAAGGCAGGCATCCGCTCGCGGGTGTTCGAGTCGTCGTCCGAGATCAAGCCGGTGGGCGTCGGCATCAACATCCTTCCGCACGCAACCAAGGAGCTGGCCCGGCTTGGCCTGGAGACCGGGCTGGCGCGGGTCGCCGTGAAGACCCGCGAGGCTGTCTTCTTCAACCGTTTCGGCCAGCTCATCTACCGCGAGCCGCTGGGACGCTCGGCCGGATACGACTGGCCGCAGTTCTCGATCCACCGCGGCGACTTGCAGATGGTGCTGCTCGACGCAGTCCGCCAGCGCCTGGGTCACGATTGCCTCCGCGCCGGATGGAAATGCGTCGGGTTCGAGCAAGACTCGAGCGGCGCGTCGGCGCTGTTCGAGAGCAGCGTCACCGGCGAGGAGCTCGCGCCCCAGCGCGGCACCGTAGTGGTCGCGTGCGACGGCGTCCACTCGGTCATCCGCAAGCAGCTCCACCCCGGCGAAGGCGAGCCGCTCTACTCGGGCGTGAACATGTGGCGCGGCGTCACGCGGTGGCCCCCGTTCCTCTCCGGCGCCAGCATGGTGCGGGCGGGGTGGCTGACACATGGCAAGATGGTCATCTACCCGATCCGCGAAACCATCGACGCCGAGGGACGGCAGCTCGTCAACTGGGTCGCCGAGATCGAAACGCCCAGATATCAACGACGCGACTGGAACCGGAGGGGCAAGCTGGAGGACTTCATCGGCGCCTTCGAGGACTGGCATTTCGGCTGGCTCGACGTTCCGGCGTTCGTCCGCGCCGCCGACCAGGTGCTCGAGTTCCCGATGGTGGACCAGGACCCGCTGCCGTGGTGGACGAAAGGGCGGGTCACGCTGCTCGGCGACGCGGCGCATCCCATGGTGCCGCGGGGCTCGAACGGCGCGGGCCAGGCCATGCTCGACGCGCGCGCACTCGCGGACGCACTCGTGGCGAACGACGACCCGGCCGAGGCGCTCCAGCAATACGAGGCGAAGCGCCGCGAGGCGACCGCCAAAGTGGTGCAGATGAACCGGAAGAACCCGCCCGACGCGATCCTGCGCGAAGTCTTCCTCCGCACCGGTGACCGGCCCTTCCAGCGGATCGAGGACGTGATCGGCATCGACGAGCTGAAGGCCATCTCCGAGGGGTACCAGCGCGTCGCTGGATATGACCGCGAGTCGCTGCGCAATCCGGCCGGTGACGGAGGACGTTGATGGCCACCGTCAACGTCCAGGAGTTCATCGATCGCAGGAAGCTGAGCCGATTCCAGCTCAGGGTATTCGCGCTCTGCGCCCTGATCGTTCTCGTCGACGGATTCGACACCCAGGCGATCGGGTACGTGGCGCCCGCCATCGTCCGTTCCTGGCACGTCGATCGGGCCGCGCTGACGCCGGTGTTCTCCGCCGGCCTGTTCGGGCTCATGCTCGGCGCGCTCGCGTTCGGGCCCATCGCCGATCGGTTCGGCCGCAGGCCGGTGCTCCTGTTCTGCACCCTGTTCTTCGGGGTGATGTCGCTGTTCACCGTCACCGCCGATTCAGTGAAATCGCTGATGGTGCTGCGCTTCATCACCGGGCTGGGGCTCGGCGGCGCCATGCCGAACTCGATCGCCCTCACGACCGAGTACACGCCCAAGCGCATTCGAGCCACCGCCGTGATGATCATGTTCTGCGGCTTCTCGCTGGGAGCTGCCCTGGGCGGGGTCGCCGCCGCCAGCTTGATCAGCTACTTGGGTTGGAAGTCGGTGTTCGTGCTGGGCGGCGTGATGCCCTGCCTGATCTTCCCGCTCCTGGTGGCGCTGGTGCCGGAATCGATCCGTTACCTGGTCGTGCAGGGTGGCAGGGGCGAGAAGGTCGCCGGGACCCTCGCAAGCATCGACCCGACCGCCGCCGTTTCCGCCGATGCCAGCTTCACGGTGGAGGAGCACAAGGCGAAAGGCTTCGTCGTGGGGCAGCTCTTCGCGCAAGGGCGGGCGGCGTTCACGCTGCTCATCTGGGTCGTCTTCTTCATGAGCCTGCTCGATCTGTTCTTCATCACGAACTGGCTGCCGACCATCATCCATGACTCGGGCGTGCCGGTTGGCCGGGCGGCGCTGATCACTGCCATGTACCAGGTGGGCGGGACCGTCGGGACGCTCCTCCTGGGGCGCCTCTTCGACCGCTATTCGCCCTTCTTCATGCTCGCGCTCACCTATCTCACCGCGAGCGTATTCGTGCTGTTGATCGGGACCACCGGGACCTCGATCGGCGCGCTGGTGCTCACCGTGTTCGGCGCCGGGTTCTGCGTGGTCGGAGGGCAGATCGGCGCCAACGCGCTGACGGCGAATTCGTATCCCACCGCGATCCGATCGACGGGCGTGGGCTGGGCCCTCGGCATCGGGAGGATCGGCTCGATCATCGGGCCGGCCATCGGCGGCCTGCTTCTCTCCCTGCGCTGGCCGACGCGGCAGATCTTCCTCGTCGCCGCGGTCCCGGTGCTGATCGCGTCGCTCGCCGCCCTGTGCATCTCCTTCTTGCGCCGCGCACCGGAAGGCGCGCACGCCTTGCAGACAGGAGCTTCCATCCCATGATGTTCGCCGCACCCGAACGGACAGCAGAACGCGAAGCGTTCTACCGGCGTATCGACCGCGAGAACCTGACGCCGCTCTGGGAAGTGCTCGGGGAGCTGGTGCCGGAGCGGCCGCGGACTCCGTGCGTCCCGGCGCTCTGGCGATACGAGACGGCGCGCAAGCACCTGATGGAAGCGGGAAAGCTCATCACCGCGAAGGAGGCGGAGCGCCGCGTCCTGGTGCTGGAGAACCCGGGCCTGCGCGGTGCCTCGTCGATCACCCACTCGCTCTACGCCGGCCTGCAGCTCATCCTGCCGGGTGAGATTGCGCACAGCCACCGCCACGCGCAGTCCGCGCTTCGATTCGTGCTGGAAGGCACCGGCGCCTATACCGCCGTCGACGGCGAGCGCACGACCATGCGCCCGGGCGACTTCATCCTCACGCCCTCATGGACCTTCCACGACCACGGCAACCCGGGAACCGAGCCGGTGATCTGGCTGGACGGGCTCGACATTCCCATCGTCGCCTTCTTCGATGCGGGCTTCGGCGAGCGCCATCCAGAGGAGATGCAGCCGGTCGCCAGGCCCGAGCGGGACTCGATCGCCCGGTACGGCGCGAACTTGCTGCCGCTCGAGTACGCGTCCCGGTCGCGTTCGTCGCCCGTGTTCAACTACCCCTACGAACGGACGCGCGCCGCGCTGGGCGAGCTCGCCCGGAACGGGCCGATCCACCCCTGCCACGGCGCGAAGATGCAGTACGTGAATCCCGCCACCGGTGGTTACCCGATGCCGACCATCGCGGCGTTCATCCAACTCCTCCCGAAGGGATACCGCGGGAAGCCGTCCCGCTCGACCGACGGCACCGTCTACGCGGTCGCCGAAGGACGAGGCCGAACCCTGGTGGGCGACCAGGGTTTCGACTGGGGACCGCGGGACATCTTCGTCGCGCCGTCCTGGACCGCCGTCTGCCACCAGGCGAGCGAGGACGCCGTGCTGTTCAGCTTCTCCGACCGCCCGGTGCAAAAGGCGCTGGGTCTCTGGCGCGAGGAGGTGGTCGCCTGACGGCACTTCGATGCTCTAGAACAGATCTCATGACCTACTGCCGAGTGATCATTCCCCTGCGTAGCCCCTAAGCCGCCTGCGGCGGCCGGGGCTATCCAAGATACGCGCCGCCGTTCACGTGCAGGACCTGCCCCGTGATGTAGCGCGCCGTCGGGCCGGCAAGGAAGCGAACAGCGGCAGCGACGTCCTCCGGGGTGCCGAATCGACCGGTGAGGGTCTTGCTGGATTTGTGATGCTCCGGGGCTTTGGTCCCCGGAGCCCGGACCGTGTCGATCAGGCCCGGAGCCACACAGTTCGCGGTGATGCCGGACTCGGCCAGGTCGTGCGCCAGCGCCTTGGTGAATCCGATCAGCCCCGACTTGGCGGCGACGACGTGCGCGCGGCTCTTCGTGCCGATATACGCGGTCATGCCGCCGATGTTGACGATGGCGCCCGAGCCGCTCGCCTTCAGATGCGGGAGGGCAGCCTTCACGGTGAGGAAGGCCCCCTCGAGGATGACGCCGTGGACGGCGCGCCAGTCGGACAACGACAAGGAGTCGAAGGGCTTCTCCGGACGGATCGCGGCGTTGTTGACGACGATGTCGATGCGGCCAAGCCGGTCGACGGCAGCGGCGATCATGCGCTGGACGGCGGTCTCGTCGGACACGTCGGCCATGACCGCGAGCGCCTTGCCCGCACGCGATTCGATCTCGGCAACGACCGCGTCCACTTCAGCCCGGTTGGCGCGGCCGTTCACGGCCACGGCGGCTCCGGCCTCCGCGAGCGCGAGCGCGATGGCCCGGCCGATGTTGCGTCCCGCCCCCGTGACGACGGCCACCCGGCCGGCAAGCTCTTTGCTCATCGCGGAATCTTCTATCCTCGCAGGACCGACAGGTCGACGGCACCGTCCCACAAAGTCCGCGCCAGCGCGAGAGCCGAGGCGATGCGATCGTCCGGCCAGCCGCCAGCGCGTGTGTTGCTCCGGAACTTTTCCTCGATGTCCGCGCGTGTGAGCGGATCGCGGGCGCCCCCGCGCAAGTGCGGCTGTCGTTCCTCGAGCATGGCGCCGCCGGTCGCGCGAGCTCGAAGATGGCCGGTGTACTCGAACGGGTAGGGATTCGCGGCGTCGATCTCGTAGCGCACCTTCGCCGCCAGCGAGCGCACGGACGGATCCGCGACGGCGGCATCCGCGAACGCGTCGAGGCCGAGGTTGCCGTGCAGCAGCCCCGCCGCGATGCACCAGGGGGCGGAGAACTTCGCGGCGTACCCGTTTGGCGGGCGCTGTTTCTCCGCCAGCGGCTCCCAGAGCCGGTGCACGGTGCCCTCGGCGACGCTGGCAACGACCTCGATGACGTCCTTGGGAACGACGCGCTTGCCGAGCCGTCGGGCGCAGTCGACGTAGGGCTGGATCATCGTCCCACAGGGATAGGGCTTGAAGGCCAGCGCGGTCATGAGCCAGCGCTCGCCGAAGCCGTCGAGCAGAGCGGAGTAGTTGCCCTCGTTCGAGCGCGCGAAGGCAGCGTACAAGCCGTGGACGCCCTCGAGCACCGTGCGCGGTCCGCTGAATCCGGCTCGCCCGAGCAGCGCCGCCCGCAGCCCAGACTGCGCCGCCCACCCGGGATGCATGCGCTTCGTCCAGGTGCCTTCGGCGAGGTACTCGATGATGCCGCTGGCCATCGATCCGGCGACTCCGAGCGCATCGGCGAGTTGGCGAGGCTCGAGGCCCATCGCCGCTCCGGCTCCCGCTGCCGCCGCCGGCGCACCGAAGACCGCGGTCGGGTGGAACCCCGCCTTGTGCACCGCCTTGGGCACCACCAGGCTCAAGCGGCAGATCGTCTCCACGCCCACGGCGATGCCGAGGAGCGCGGACGTGCCGCCCCGGCGCTCCTGCTCGGCCGCTGCCAATACCGCGGGAACGACGACGGCCCCTGCGTGGACAGGACCTCCTTCGAACGTGTCGTCGAAGTCCTCTCCGTGCGCCGCGGTCCCGTTGACGAAGGCAGCCGCGGCGGCGCCGATCTGCCCGGGGTGTCCGATGGCAGTCGCGCGTCCGGCGTCCGAGCTCCATGCCGAGAGGGCCGCCCGGACGTAATCGGTCGCGCGCGCCACCACGCAGAGGCCGATCACGTCGATCAGCAGCCGTTCGCAGGTCTCGCGCACCTGGGGCGGCAGTCGCGCGGCGTCCAGCGACGCGATGCGCTCGGCGAGGGCCTCCGCGACGGGCTGCGTTTCTCGCATCACGCGTTCCTCAGGCGGAGCCCGCCGCGCAGGCCCGGCACGAGGTTGGCCACCGCAATCACCGTGGAAGTGAGGATCAGCATCGTCAAGCCGAGCACCGCGATGGCGGCCAGGTCGCCGCTCTCGTTGAGGTCGAAGATCAGGACCGAGAGCACCTTGGTCTCCGAGGTGAACAGGATGGCGGCGGCGGACAGCTCGCGCACCACCGCGACGAAGACGAAGCACCAGGTGGCGATCAAGGACGGCCCGAGCAGGGGGGCGGTGACGTCGCGCAACGTTCTCAGGCGCGATGCGCCGAGGATGCGGCTCGCTTCCTCCATCTCCGGCGACAGTGCCCGGAACGAGGCCTGCAGCTGCTGGTATGCGGCGGGCAGCTCGATGGTCACGTACGCGAGCAGGAGGATCCACAGCGTGCCGTAGAGCACGACCGGACCGCGCGTGTAGGCGAGGAACAGTCCGACGCCCAGCGCGATGGCCGGGATGGCGATGGGCGCCGTGGCGAGGAAGGCCAGCACGCGGTGGCCCCGGATCGCGGCGCGCGCAGTCAGGTACGCGATGACCAGCGCCAGCAGCGATCCCAGGGTCGCCGCCAGGAGCCCGAGCACGAGGGTATTCTTCAGCGCCAGCTTGGTGGCGGAAAGCTCGAGGAAGACGAATCGGACGTGGTCGAGCGTGAACCTGCCTGGGGTCAGCGGCTGCGAGGGAATCCGCGAGAACGCGGCGTTCACCAGTGCGGCGTAAGGCAAGAAGACCGGGAGGGACAGCATCGCGAGGCAGAGGCCCAGCGCGGGCCAGCGCAGGGGCCCAAGCCCCACTGGGCGGGGCTCTCCGCCCCGTCCGCCGACGACCGCGTATCCCCGGCGGCCCAGGACGGCGGATTGCGCCCGCAGCAGCACGATGGTCACGACCAGCAGCGGCAACGAGGCGGCAGCGGCCAGCTCCGGCTTGGGCGGGTACTGGAAGAGGCTCCAGATCTTGGTGGTCATCGTGTGGAAACCTGCCGGCAGCGCCAGGATGCCGGGCGCGCCGAACAGCGTCATCGCCTGCAGGAAGGCGACCAGCGCTCCGGCCGCCAGCGCTGGAAGCGCCAGCGGGATGGTCACCCGCCGCGCCGTGCGCCAGGCGCTTCCGCCCAGCATCGCCGACGCGTCTTCCAGGTCGGAGGGGATGCGGTCGAGCGCATTGGCGACCAGCACGAAGACGTACGGGAACGTGTAACAGGAGACGACGAAGATGAGCCCCGTCAGCGTGTACACGTCGAAGAGGACGTCCTCCCGGCCGGTCGAGGCGCGGTGGAGCTGGTTCAGGAGGCCGCTGTTCGGCGCCGCCAGCAGCTCCCAGGCGATGGCGCCCAGGAACGGCGGGGTCACGAAGGAGGCCATGACGAGGAAGCGGACGATCCGCCGCAGCGGCATGTCGGTGCGCGCCACGAGCCAGCCCATCGGAGCCGCCACCAGGCAGCAGATGAGGCTCGCCGACACGGCGAGGGCGAGCGTGGTGAGGAGAGGCTCCACGAACGCCGGTTCGGTGAAGAGCAGCCGGAAGTTCGCCAGCGTGAAGCCGCCCGAGCGACCCGAGAAGGCGAAGACCACCAGCCAGCCGATCGGCAGGACGACGAGGATGCAGAGCGCAAGCGCGAAGAGAGCGAGGACCGCGCCGGAGAGATCGGGGCGAACCCGCGATGGCAGCACGCGCGACCTCACACCTTGAAGTACTTGCTGTAGCGGGCCTTGATCTCGTCGGCGTGCTTCTCGACCGCCGCGGGATCGTCCTTCATCAGCTTGATCTCCCGCAGGGGCTTGCGGCCCGCCTTGTCCTTGACGTGCTCGTGGAACGACCGCAGGCCGCCGAAGTCGACCATCAACTGTTGCGCTTCGGCGGAGAAGAGGAAGCTCTGCAGCAGGCGCGCCGCGTTGGGGTGGGGCGCGTCCTTCAGGATGCCCTGCGGCCCTATGATCAGCGGCGTGCCTTCCTTGGGATAGACGATCTCCACCGGGTCGCCCTTCTCCTTGAGCTGGAAGAGGTTGTACTCGTTGCCGTCCGCCATTACCGCGCGCTCGCCCAGCGCCAGCTTCTTCGGAGGGTCGGCGGAGGACTGCACCTGCATCACCTTCTGCCGGGCCAGCTTCTCGAAGTACTCCCAGCCCAGGTCTCGCGAGATCTGGAAGGTGGCGGTCATGATGGTGCCGCTGTATCCAGGATGGCCCTTCACGATCTTTCCGGACCACTTCGGATCGAGCAGGTCGGCGAAGCTCTTCGGCGCCTCTTCGGCTTTCACCAACGTCGTGTTGTAGCCGATGACGCTCAGCCACACGCGCCAGCTGGCGAACAGCCCGTCCGGGTCCCTCTGCTCCGCGGGGTAGTGGAGCGCGACGTCTTCCGGGACGTAAGGGGCGAGGATGCCGTCCCGCTTCCAGACGATGAAGTGGGCAGCGTCCGAGCTGTGGAGCACGTCGACCGCGTGGATGTTGCTCGCGTACTCCTGGCTGACGCGCTGGAAGATCCGCTCGCCGCCCGACCGCTCCACGCGCAGGTCGATCCCCGAGTACTTCGCCTCGAACGCCTTCCCGATGCGCTCGGCCACGGGAAGGTCGACGGCGGTGTACCAGACGACCTTGCCTTCCTTCCTGGCCGCCTCGATCAGCTCCGGCGTGACCTTTCCAGGCGCCTGCGCCGCAGCGCGTGCGGCCTTGCCCAGGAGTGGCGCGGCGACCGACGCCGCCGCGAGACCCCGGAGGACTTGCCGCCTGCCCAGCTTGCGTGGCTGCATGGAACCCTCCAGTTGCCTCAGGATACCAGCGCCCTGCACCGCTCGGGCGGCAGGGTCAGCCATACGGAAGCGCCGGGCGCAAAAGTCTCGTTCGGTGCGGCCGTGATCCGGAGCTGCGTGCCGTCCGGGGCCTCGACCAGGTAATCGCGGGCGCCGCCGAGGAAGACGCTCCGGACCACCCTGCACTGGACGGCGTTGGCGGCCGCCGGCCGGGTGGCGTGGTTCGAGATGCCGATGTCGTGCTGGCGGACGCAGACCGCGACCTGCGCGCCGGCAGCCAGCGCCGCTCCGCAGCATTCGATCGGAATACCGGCGAACGAGACGTGCGTCGCGTCGAGCGCCGTTCCCCGGAGGATGTTGCTGCCGCCCAGGAAGCGCGCGACGAACTCCGAGCGCGGCCGGTCGTAGACCTCTTCGGGTGTGCCGAGCTGCTCGATTCGCCCGGCGTTCATGACCGCGATCCGGTCGGCGGTAGTCATCGCTTCGCCCTGGTCGTGGGTGACGTAGATGCTGGTGGTGCGGTACGCGTCGTGCAACCGACGCACCTCGAAGCGCATCTCCTCGCGCAGGTTGGCGTCCAGGCTAGAGAGCGGTTCGTCGAGCAGCAGCGTGTCTGGCTCGACGACGAGCGCGCGAGCGAGCGCAACGCGCTGCTGCTGGCCGCCGGAGAGCTCCGCCGGGTACCGCCCCGCGAAGGCAGCGAGCTGCGTGGTGGCGAGGATGGCCGAGACCTTGCTGGCGATGCTGGCGCGGTCGAGCTTCCGGACCAAAAGCCCGTACGCGACGTTCTCGGCGACCGTCATGTGCGGCCAGAGCGCGTGGGTCTGGAACACCATCGAGACGTTGCGCTGCTCGGGCGGCAGCGTGCGCCCGGGCGAGGACACGACCTTGTCGCCGATGAGGATCTGCCCCGCAGTCGGTTCGATGAACCCGGCGACCAGGCGCAGCGCCGTCGTCTTCCCGCAGCCCGACGGCCCGAGCAGGCAGACGAGCTGCCCGTTCTCGACCTCGAGCGAAACGCCGTCGAGCGCAGTCTCGTCGCCGAACCGCTTGGTGAGACCGCGCAGGATCACCGACGACACGGCGGCTCCTACTTGCCGGTGAACACCGGCTTGCGCTTTTCCAGAAAAGCCTGACGGCCTTCGACGTAGTCACGGCTGGCGAAGCAGCGGGCGACGAGATCGGCCGCACGCTTCAGGTCGCGCTCGCTCTCGGGCTTCAGCACCTCCAGCGAGATCTGCTTGATCGCGTCGACCGTGAGCGGCGCGTTGGCCGCGACGCCCTCGGCATATTCCTGGACGAAAGAGGACAGCTCCCCATCGGGGAGCACGCGGTTGACGATGCCCATGGCCAGTGCTTCGGCCGCGCCGAACTGACGCGCGCTGAAGAAGATGTCCTTGGTGTGCGAAGGCCCGATGGTGTCGATGAAGCGCTTGAGACCTGCGTACCCGTAGCCCAGACCGAGCTTCGCGGCGGGGAGGCCGAAACGCGAGCCTTCGGAGCAGAACCGCAGGTCGCAGCAGATGGCGAGGTTGAGCCCGCCGCCGATGCAGTAGCCCTGGATCATCGCGATGGTCGGCTTGGGGAAGGCGGCCAGGCCCGAGTAGACCTTCTCGGTTGCCGCGTTGTAGCGCTCCACGGCGTTGCGCCCGGCACGCTCGTCCTCGAATCTGGAAACGTCGGCGCCGGAGACGAACGACTTTCCTCCCGCCCCGGTCAGGACCACGACGCGGACCTCTTCGTCGGCGGCAAAGTCGTCCAGGATTTGTGCGGCGGCCTGCCACATCTCGAGCGAGACGGCGTTATGGCGCTCGGGATTGTTGAAGATCACCGTGCCGATGCGGCCTTCCTTGCGGGCGAGCATCTTGTCGCTTCGTTCCATGCGGCGCTCCCTCAGATCACCTTGTCCCGGCGGAGCCGGCCGATCTCTGCCTCGGAGAAACCGAACTCGCGCAGCACCTCGCCCGTGTGCTCTCCGCGGCCGGGCGGCGGGGACGCGACACGGCTTGGAGTGCGACCCAGCGTGACCGGTTGTCCGAGGACGCGGAGGGTGCCGCTCGCGGCCTCGACCTCGCGCACGATTCCGAGGTGACTGACCTGTGGATCTGCGAAGACCTGGTCGATGGAGTGGATGGGGCCGCAAGGCACACCGGCCTCGTTCAGGCGATCGAGCCACTCGGCGTTGGAGCGGGTTGCCAGGAAGGTCTCCAGCTCGGCATTCAGAGCGTCGCGGTTCCGCAGGCGGTCCGCCGCGGTCGCGTACTCGGGCCTCTGCATCAGGGCTTCCGCTCCCAAGGCCCGGCAGAGCCGCTCCCAGAGCGCGCCGCCCACCGCGGCGATGTTGACGTGCCCGTCGCGAGTCTTGAAGACGCCGGTCGGAATGCTGGTTGGATGGTTGTTGCCCGCCTGGCGCGGCACCTCGCCCGCGTTGAGCCAGCGGGACGCCTGGAAATCGAGCATGAAGATCTGCGACTCGAGCAGCGAGGTGGTCACCTCCTGTCCCTTGCCCGACTGCTCCCGCTCGAGCAGCGCGACCAGGATGCCGAGCGCGCAGAACAATCCGGCACTGAGATCCGCGATGGGAATGCCGACCCGCATCGGTCCGCGGCCCGGCTCCCCGGTGATCGACATCAGCCCTCCCAGCCCTTGCGCGATCTGATCGACGCCCGGACGGTCCCGGTACGGTCCGTCCTGTCCAAACCCGGAGATGCTGGCATAGACGAGGCGGGGATTGATCCGGCTGAGCGCCGGGTAGTCGACGCCGAGCCGTGTCTTCACCTCGGGGCGGAAGTTCTCCACCACGACGTCGGCCTTCGCGGCGAGCTTGCGGAACAACTCCACGCCTTCGCGCGATTTCAAATCCAGCGTGATGCTCCGTTTGTTCCGGTGCAGGTTCTGGAAGTCGGGCCCGTCGCGTGGCCCGCCGGGCGGATCGCCCGGCTCGAGGTGCTCGGGCATCTCCACCTTGATCACGTTCGCGCCCCAGTCCGCGAGCTGGCGGACGCAGGTCGGCCCGGCCCGGACGCGGCTGAGATCGAGGACGGTGAAGCGGGCGAGCGCCGGCGAAGCCTGCGGGGCGGCCATGCCCACAAGTGGCATCAATCCTTGCGGACGGTCAACAGCAGCACCGCCACATAGGGGACCTCGATGCGGCCGCCCCGTCGCTCGAAGGCGTCCGCAATCGCCCCGTACAACGGGACCTGGAAGCGGGCGTCCAGCACTGCGTGATCGGAATGGGTGTTCAACAGATCCAGGTACTGCTGGGTGGTGTAGGTCGCGGTCCAGGGAAACGAGGCGGCGCGGACCGGCCCGAACAGGCCGCTCCGATCGATCTCGCTGGTCACTTCGGCCCGCTTGGGCTCCGTCGAGTCGCGCGCCGCGGACCAGGTCACGGCAGGGAACCAGCGCGCATAGGCGGCTTCCAGCTCCGCGCGAAGACCGGGGGCCAGGCCCGACGTCTCGTTGCGGATCAGCGCCAGCGCTCCAACCGAGCGAAGCGCGGCGGCGGCCTTCAAGTAGCGGACGGCCGGGTCGATCCAGTGGAACGCCTGCGCGGAGATCACCAGGTCGAAAGCTCGATCGCCGCCGCGCCACGCCTCAAAGGTGCTCTCCTCGATCGAGACGGCAGGGAGCGCAGCGGTCTTCCTCCGCAAGACCGCTGCCATGTTCCGGCCGGGCTCGAGCGCCAGGATCCCGAACCCGCGCCGCGCGAACGCCACCGTTGCCTTCCCAGTGCCGGCGCCGATCTCCAGAATTCGGCCGCCCGGCGGAATGCCGCTCCACGCGATGGTCTCGTCGACGAGCGCCTCGGGGTACGACGGCCGCGCCGCATCGTACAGATCGGCGTTGCGATCGAACGACGTCCGGAGCGCCTCGTCGGTCTCGCTCACCGCCTATTTCGACGGTCCAGCGGACGCCGTTTCCTTGATCATGGTGGCCAGCGGCTTTCCCTTCTCGGCCACGTAGGTCGCGAGCACCTTGGCCGGGCCTTTCCCGACGTTCTTGGCGGCGTGCACGGTCTCGGGCGGGATGAAGAAGGTCTCTCCCGCGTGCAGCGTCTTGTTCGGCTTCCCGTCGATCTCGAACTCGAGCGAGCCCTCGAGGATGTAGCCGAACTCCTCGCCGGGATGGGTGTGCTTGCCGATCGAGGCTCCCGTGTCGAACTCGGCGCGCGCCTGGACGACCTCTCGTCCCGGGATGCCGAGATCGTGCCGCTGCAGCTCGATGCGCTTGAATCCCGGTTGCTGCGCCCTCAACGAGCTTGCCCAGGCGCCGATGAGCGCTGCCGCTCCGCCGGCGACCGCCAGCATGACTCTTCGTCGACTCATGGTCGTTCCTCCCTGCATGGAAGACGAGCGCCGCGATGCTACACCGGATGCGTGCCGGCCGCGCTGGCGCCCGCCACAGAAGGTATCATTCCGACCTTCTCCAGCGGAGGCGCCCGTGACGCATCCCGGTTTCCGTCCCTCTCGCCGCACGTTGATGAAGATTGCCGGCTCGGGAATCGCCGCCGGCGCGCTTGCGGAGCTCGGGCCCGGTGCGGCCGCAGCGCAGCCGGCCGACGCCGGCATCTGGAGCGCAGAATACCGGGCGAAGAAAGAGGACGTCTCGCTGTACCTGTTCCGCAAGCGCCTCGGCGCACCCGCGAAGGGATTGCCGGAAAGGCCCGTCCTGTTCCTGGTCCACGGCTCGTCGGTCTCCTCCCGCCCCACCTTCGACCTGACGGTCCCGGGCAAGGGCGAGTACTCGCTGATGAACGTGTTCGCCGGATACGGGTTCGACGTCTGGACGATGGACCACGAGGGCTACGGGCGATCGACGCGCACCGAAGGCAACTCGGACATCCGGAGCGGAGCCGAGGACCTCGCGGCAGGCAGCGCGGTCGTCGCGCGCGAGACGGGGCGCCAGGGGATGCACTTGATGGGCGAGTCCTCGGGAGCGTTGCGCGCAGCGGTTTTTGCGGCCGCGCAC
>Ga0137394_10001642_pt1 | contig 16386 bp, 16 predicted proteins | sample czobulk116metaG_FD_108278 | JGI IMG/M metagenome (GOLD analysis project Ga0137394, IMG submission 108278) | Vadose zone soil microbial communities from Angelo Coast Range Reserve, California, USA - czobulk1.16 metaG | ecosystem: Environmental > Terrestrial > Soil > Vadose zone | place: USA...
ACATACATACAAAATATATTATTCTTTACAGTCACCCAACCAATGAATCGAGTTATTTGTGGTTTTGTAAATACATGCATACATGTACGTGCACCGATAACGCATACTGTGCCAGGTCCGGTAGGGTAATGCCATAATCACACTCAGAGGAATCGTAGTGTCTATGGACTTTCTACTCTATATACATATACTGTGGTATCCTGGCCAAAACCTATATAAGGTAAGACCATGCTGGCTTGTCGTACAGAGCTCAGTAGTATAGACCTTTTGTGAATACGAGAAAAAAAGAATACCATGACACTCTGGAGCACGCCGATATACGGTCGTTGAGAGTCCCCGTTGGCGGGATACCTCCTCGCCGTCCGACTCGCTTTCCTCCCTATCATGCGGTCCGACTCTGAACCGGAGCTTCAACCCGGGGAATGACGATGTAGGCGGTCGTGATTGACGAAATGGCCAGCACGATGGTGCAGGTTGTCAGTACCGCTTCGCGGGCAGAAGACACGCCCGTCATCAGGGACACGACGACAAATATGTTTAGCGGTACGCGGAAAAGCGCGGAAAGCTACATGCCATACTATCAGGACTTGTGGATTTGCCCTCAAAGGCAAAGGGGACTCACAGTTGCGCGGTGCTCATTCGCGATTAGCGACCCCCGAAGCATGCCTTGCACCGGGTAGTACATCCCAACACATGCTTCGAACAGACAGAAGGCCCAGAACTTGAGGTGTTCACCTTGTTCGCCTTTCCCTTTCCCGACGCTAACACAGGCCGCAAATGTGACCGCAGCTGCTGCACAAACGAGAGAGGATAATTGAGCATGTAGCGCCAATGACGAATCCCCCTGTGCGGCCAGTGGAGCGACAGACGCAGAGCGCGCGTGTTTCGGAGAACCTGGTGCGCTTGAAGGTGGGAACCAATGCGCAGTGATGAACGTGTAGAGAAGGGACCCGAGCATCATGGAGACCATGAAAGCCGAAAAGATGTAACCTAATGGAAGGGAAGTTGGTTCAAGAGACGATTCTTGCAGCGTGGGGACCCATATGAAGACGAAAAGATACATAGACCCTTCAAAAATCGTCTGCGTCAGGCCAAGGACGAGGAGGATGGGGTCTACATTAGGCGTAAGCTCAAAGACGTCGGTGAGATGCGCTGACTGTACGTACCGGCTGCAACAATCCTCCATGCTGCCCCCAGTCGCCGAATTTGGAAAACGTCCGCAGAAATCTGCCCTGTCCCTGCGCCTCCACTGCCACCATAGTTTTCAGTCCAACTGCCAGAAATCACAACCCAGGCGAGGATAAGCAAGCATCCACTCGCGACGAAAGGCGAACGGAAACCTCCGTGGGTCCATTCCACCAATTTGTTCGAGAAGATCTGTATCAGGTGGACCTCAGAGTTCGTAATTGACGTTCAGCGGAAGGACTGCTACATACCCCGGCAGCAGTGGCGACAAAGCCGTTGACTAGGGTCGCACGGCCCATAATGGTGCTCAGGTCTTCGCTGTGGAGCGCGGCATTGGAGCTCGAAGATACGAGCCAGCTCTCGAATCCGGAAAACAATATGGACGTCGATATTCCACCTAAAATGCGGCCCAAGAGAAGTATGGGGAAGTATGGGAAGAGCAGAAGGGCGCATGTCGTGGCGTATAGAATACAGAACAGAAGACAGATCCGCTTGCGTCCGCTGCGTCAGGGGAATGAGTGAAAATAAACCCTATGTCAGGACGAGTACGTACTATGTGTCTGCCCAGACACCAACGAGAGGTGCGAAAACGGCGGCGCTTAGAAAGCCAGTCACGAAAAGGACAGCAACTAGCCGTTCGGGGTACTCATATTGCTCGCGATACAGCGAGTAGACATATGGGCCTTGGAGCCAATCGGCGCCTTTGAGAGAGATCAGCATTTCGGGAAAAGTCATAAGCCCGAAGCGATACAGACCCATTACGACAGCGTAGACCAGGAGGTACTTGCGCATTAACGCATTTAGCGCCCCAGCACGGGAAGAACTGCTTGTTGACACTGCTGCGCCATTTGATTCCAGGAGTGGGTGGCCATCTTCGATGTTTTCTTCAGTGACAATGTCTTTGGAGTGGTCTGGTGGTGATTTCTTGGACTTGAGGTAACGCTCGAGAGCAATAAGGACTACGCAGATTACTGTGAGAAGGCCGAGTTGAAATTGATAAAAAGGGTAGGCCATTGGGGAAGGTCCAAACGGCCTTTCAGAGATAATAGCGCGTTTGGAATGTAGAGGGGTTCGAGAAAAAGGGGACAAGTCAGTAACGCTCGGTAACGATGTGAATTAGCGAGGTTACATGAGCGCTTGCCTGAAGTGCTCCCGAACGTTAACCAACGAACTCGCAATACACCAGCAACACATACCTAAGGTGCAAAGATGAGCGACGATCCCAATAAGCAACCCAAGTCCGAGGCCGAGGTTGGCCTCAGAGTCCCCCCTTACACTCCAACACCCGTTGATCAAATCCCTGTCGTATGTCGCCACTGACATGGACGCCCCCCTGTTGCTCAGACCACTTCCCCACAGATTCGAGACAGTCTCAAGAATACATTCAGGACAGGTAGAACCAAATCCATCCAGTTCCGAAAGCAGCAGCTCCTTGGCCTCGCGTACCTCATCAAGGACAACTTGGCCCACTTTGAACAAGCGTTGGCTTCTGACCTTGGGAGGTCTAGTGCGGAATCCATCGTGTACGCTCCCAGCTCGAGTCTTCTTGCCCCCGGTTCACATACGTACTATTCCTCCAGCATCGAAATTGGTGGTACGCTTTCCGAAGCAGTAGACGCTTACCACAATGTCGCAAAGTGGAGCAAACCCGAGAGCGCTCGCTGGTCTTTCAACTTCTTCGCCATGAAGCCAACTATCCTCAAACGACCCAAGGGTGTTGTCTTGATAATAAGTCCATTCAACTACCCCATGTGGCTCTTGCTTGGTCCTTTGGTACGTAGTCGTCGGGCGTTGAGCGGTCTGTCACCTATCACCCAACGCATTTCGTTTCAGGCAGGGGCCATAGCAGCAGGCAATGCCTGCGCGCTCAAACCTTCTGAACTTACACCCGCTTTCTCCGCTTTGCTCGCGGACCTTTTGCCAAATTACCTCGATCCCGAATTATATACAGTTATAAACGGCGCTATTCCTGAAACCACAAAGGTAAGCTACCTGCTTCTACAAGGGCATGCACAAACCAATTGCCATCTTTGTAGGTTTTAGAGCTTCAATGGGATCACAGTTCGTCGTCAGCCATATCATAAACCTGAATCGACGCTGATTTTTCATCATAGTCTTATACACGGGAGGCTCCCGTGTCGCGTCCATTGTGCTCACCGCCGCTGCTAAGACATTGAGCCCGGTTTCAACTGAGGTAGTTAGGGAATCCACTCATTACATTGCTCTACTAACAGTTCTTAACTACCGCAGCTTGGCGGCAAAAGTCCCGTAGTCATCGATCCCAACTGTGACCTAAAGTTGTGCGCCCGGAGGTTGATGTGGGGTAAAGTTGCAAATGCGGGACAAGTACGCCCTCCTGTCACACTACTACTAGCGAGTTCTTACATATCATCTAGACCTGCGTTGCACCGGATTATGTTCTGGTACCGAAGGGATTCGTGGGCCAGTTGGTTCAAGCGTGCAAAGAAGTGTAGGCGTTCCTCCGTCTCTGATGAGTTGGTGTTGGTCATGCTTCCCTGTTCGTAGATTGAAAGACTTCTATCCGGAGGGCGCGGAATCGTCCAATTCGTTTTCTCGCATTGTTTCTTCATCGCATTTTGCTCGGATCAAGGGAATGCTCGATCGCACGGAGGGGAAGATCGTGTACGGCGGCAAGGCAAATCCACAGACGAAGTTCATTGAGCCCACGATTGTTACTGGTGTCAAGGCCAATGACTCGCTGATGGGAGAGTGAGCGTTTCATACACGGGCGCGGGGACGAACGTAACTGACCGTATCACCCAAAGTGAAATATTTGGACCGATCCTACCAATTGTTGAGGTTGAAAACGTAGACGAAGCGATTGAGTTCATCAACGCTCGGTACGTCTACTCCCGCGCACCATCAGACATGTCAAGTTAAATGAAACACTAGCGATCACCCTCTCGCATTATATGTCTTCTCCCCAACCTCCGCGTTTAAAGCCAAAGGTGTGCCAGGACTGTGCCGAGCTTCCCCTCACCAAAGTGATTGACGATGATCATCCTTTGCAGTTGCCGAGAACACTCAAAGCGGTGCGGTGGTCATGAATGACACACTCATCCATACCGTTGGTTCGTCTGCAGCACTTGCGGCCTTCTTTCGTCGATTGATAGTTCATTCCTTCAGCGGACGGTCTGCCTTTTGGAGGCATTGGCCCTAGTGGATGTATGTCTGTCCTGAACATCCCTAAGGCCGCCTGCTAACGCGCCCTTCTCTCCCAGCCGGTTATCATACTGGGAAATTCTCATTCGATATGTTCACGCATCTTCGCTCGACGCTTGATAATCCCGGCTTGTTCGTATCGCTTCGTTGACTGGGGTGGACACTGTCTGACTTTTCCTTCCCAAGCACTGAGCGCCTCTTGCGGTCGCGCTATCCACCGTACGACGTAAGCTTACACACAGTGGATGATGGATAGCCCGACTTGCTCACCTCTACTTTCTAGGAGAACAAGAGGAAATCATTCATCTCGCTTTCGTTCCCAACGGTACCTGCGCGCACGGCCGCCGGTGGGTATGCTGGACCTAAGAGGTGGGGCCCATCGCTCGTAGCAGGCGTCATTGCTGTGTCATCGATAGTCTTATTGACTGGGGGACTGCGTTTGGGTAGGGCCTGAAAGATCTCGCGTGCGTCTAGGAAGATTGCCTATCTTGACTCCACTGTCCTAGCAGAGACTTTTCTATATTATCCACTATACTATCCTCCCTATTTTCAAGGGCCATTACTTGGCCTGTACTAGTGGAGTTGGACGGAAATGGGCAGTTTCTTTCCTCTTATCCTTCTTTGACTGGTTGACGACACTTCAAGTTATGGTGTACTTGGTGTACTGAAGGGAAAGCATGCGCACGCCCGAGCGAGTGATTGCACATCAATGCGTCGCAAGGCCTTTCGCCATGACCTTGACTCTTCGCTCATTTGATTCCTTTCATGGTATATACCGCTTTTTCTTCTTCCCTTTGATCCCTCCCCTTTCACCAAATGTCTCGTAGTATATAAAACCCATGTGCTTGAATGGGACTCACTTAGTGATCCAGTGTCCTCGAATCTTTCCATGTACCTTCAAACTTGTCTCGTGCTCTACAGTTGCCCTTGCTGCTTGCATGTGTCTTTGATAAAATTTACGTGTTTTGCCATGGCCGCGACATCGAGTCCTTCCGAGTCCTTCCTATCGCATGGTCCATGTGCGCCAGGCGTGCGGGTGGCGGGTGAGTTTGATGGCCATTTGGTTGCATGACACATTGCTCTTCTTTATACGTGACCCTGCATTGTAAATTGCCAGGGCTCGATTCGTACCTGTGAGCCGTGGCAACCCCACCCTTTCAGTCAGATTCAGCTGTGACTGCACATGGTCAAATATGCTAATGTGCGCATCATGTTGGGCGCAAGATCCTTGAAACGTTACAATTAATTTTCCATTTCGGGCCATAGGGCACACTCTCCTTTCTTGAAACCAGTAGCAATCTGGCAGTACCTGCACACATATACGATACAACGATATAACACGTACATTTTACAAGCAAACAATCCCTCACACGCTACAAGGAACCGAGGTAACCTGGTGTACGACACACCCCTTCAGATGGGGTTGCGACTCACAACTTGGCGCATTCGTGGCATCGACCGCGCATCCGCGTCCAGCCGTGGTTACTGGCACAAACGCGTCACCAGTTTCAACGTCGTTGCCATCGATCACACCGCTGGAACCAGCGGTATGTCCAACCGTGAAGCTGACCGTGCGACTGAACGTGGTATCTGGAGCAACATTCGAATCATCGAACTTTATCCCTGTGTCGATCACAGGACCCTGAACACCGTGCCGATCTTGGGTCAAATTCAGTGATACGAGCACGATGATCAGTGTCGGGTATATTCCCTGCGCCCGGTCAGCAAATAAATATCCGGGATCAGCGACTCCTATACACGGTCAGGAAAGTCAAAGGTGGGGACACACCGTTAGCTGACTGATGATACTCATGAAGATACGCTCGGTCGGGGAGCCGGTGACGACGAGGCAGAGCAGAACCAGCCATGTGAGGCAGTACATTCCACCAGACTCAATGAGGATCTTCAGTAGACGATGGTACCGTACTCCACCGCGGCCCAAAATCGAAGAGAACCTGTCGAGACGCTCGGCCTTTCTCATCGTCGAATGCAACATGCTGACACATGTCAATCAGCCAGGGACGCATTATATAAGCACGAAGTGTGGTAACACACAATACGCGCGACAGCACGAGGAAGGAAGCCGCGATGTTTGTCGCGAGCGTGAGGGCGGGTAGTGCGATGGAGAAGTTCCGGAACGCAGCTGCACATTTCGGGTCGTATTCTGCCCGAGCCTGTGCGTAAGCCATGCCAAAGGACGAAACTATGTGGGAGTCAGCGGGGGCACTTGTGGAGACGAAAATGGTTTCTATTCATACAGGTAACACCTGCGAGGAAGACGAGTGGGATAATCACTACGGGGAGCCGGCGGCCCCAAACAACCCAGGCTCTCCAAATGACAATGGAGTCACCTATAACAAACTAAAGAGATATGGATTTTTAGTCTATGTGATAGAGGCCTCGAATAGGCTATGGCGTACGTTAATTGCCTGGCAAATGATCTGTGCAGTCACCTCGCGTCCATAACGATCAATAACAGTCCGAGGATACTTGTTTGGATGAAGGATTCCATCGGAGACGAGAAATACATCCAATGCCAAGTAGGTGGCCGAGATTCCAAACATGACCACTGTCAGTATCGCCATCACGGTGGTTGTGACTGTCCTTTCTCTCCGAGAGCTACGGTGAAGATACGTGGGCTGTAGTAGACATGAGAATGACCATGCGAAACTTACAGCAAGTAGAGAGCCGTGAACGTCAGAATAGCATACACGCCTAATACACAAACGGGATGTGAACACGATGGGCTGTGACACGAAGAAAGGGAATATTTACCGAAAAAGGCCGCACCGGAGACAGCAGCTGCGAAGTACACCGAGGTGAGGGAAGGCATGGTGGACTGCTCGAGGTATGGCCTGAACAGGCTGCACACTGGCAACGTGATGGCGTTATATACGCGTCGCGCATCCGACGTGAAGAGTGGGCCTGGGCGCCTAACCAGGGGCCAATCTGACAGCCAATCCCATTGTCCTGTGGATGGCTGTGTTCCTTGGCAGCAGTGGAAACCATAGGCAAATTCCATCTCCCGCGTACATGTTTTGGCCAGTGTTTTGCCCTTGACTAGTTCATAGTGATTGGCGCCCACCCTTCGTATCAGTGCATAAACAATACTCACAACCTGAATTCGACCTGGCAAATCCCAGTGCCCGACCGAGAACAAGTAGAGGCCAATCATGCCAGAAAATTTAAGTCGATGGGACAACTCCTCCAAGTAATACAGGGTTGGCCAATGTGACGCGTCCGAGTCGAGGCATAGCATGAACCTGTTGTTTGCTGTGATCATCACGCCGTTGCACACCGTGACGCCACGACGATAGGAAACAACATACTGGTTTTAAAGCGCAGGTTTTTGCCGGAAAGCCCCCGAGATAGACGTACTGTATGACTTGAAGAGGAAGTCACGGGTCTTATTGTTGCGATGGGAATAATTGCAAGGCACGCAACTCGCGCATTGCAGAAGACATGAGTCGCTCACCAGCTGGCGGGTATGAAACGGTGACTCCTGTAGATATTCCAAGCGTTTCATTGTTTTTGGCTCTAACATAAAAAATGTCATGAGGGACTACTGGTAGAAAACATGAATGGTATCTCACAACAAAGCTTCAGATGGGCGCAGGTTAGATACGATTACGATGCAGTGGTTCCTGGAACCTGTGTAGTGTGAGACCGTGAGAGACGTTACGTTTTCGGTGTCCCAATGCGTATCAAGCAAGCAGAGATCCTCAAAAGAGACGCATAGATGTTGCAGCCACTTGACGAGGCCCTTAAGTGACTTTATAAAGCCCTGCAATCAGCGTGGACTACGCGTATGTTCTTTGAAAACTGGGCTACTTCACAATAGCTGGCTTGACTGTGACAGAACGATGCGACGGTACTAACAACGTTGAGGGGCAGTCACGGTGGCGTCCTAAATTTGATTGTTTCACCTGAACCATGCGTTCCTGTTCGGGGTTGCTGTACAGTAAAGCACATACGTTACGTTACTGTACGAGGGATAGCGAGCACGAACATGGCTCTTTGGACTTGGTCATAGGGCGAAAAAGTGTTAGCACTAGTACTCCACGCGCTCCGCACGAGCTTCACGTGTCGAGCGTTCGGCTGCTGGGACGAGAAAGGAGGACCAGGATTTAAGCTGGCAGTTAAGAGATTGTCTGAATGATGGCGTATGTCTACGCTATGGAACGTCTAGTTATTTTGTTGTTTCGTTGTGCCCTTTGTACTCAAATGAGGTCACACCACACGAGTTTGAACTTGAGTCGTCTGGCCAACGCCACGGCTGACTCTGACGTTACTGGGACGACTGGAACGAGCCGAACTGTCTCAGTCAGTCTGTACGAGTACTATAGAGTGATCACGACAAGGTATCCAGTGATACAGCATGAGGACGTGGCAGTCTTTCCTTTACGGATCGACCTGTACGAGAGCAAGGAGTGCTCAACTCCACCATGATGCACCATGATGGTGATGGCGCCACTGCCCATTGCTGGCGTGGTCTGCCTGAGCTGTCCGAGTAGTGTCCGACTCCCTTCATTCCCCCTCCGCCACCACTCGTTTGATTCTTGTCTTCCCACTGGGTTCCTCGACATCTCCTCGCTTCCACGCACTGGTTGCGTTACTTCCCTGAGCGCAGCCATAAGCCGCATACCACGCTTCTCACGTTATTATTCCGCGGACTGTGACCCAGTTGGAGGCTCAGTTGCAGACAACGTTCCGTCTCGTTCCCCGTGCTGCACCGGCACAAGCACACATTCACCCACTGGCCAATGGAGCCGCAGTTTATAAGACATCCCGCCACGGACCGCTTAAACTCTACTCCCGTACGCCTTCCTAACATTCCTGTGTTTATACTTTCGCCTGCTCACCCCAGTCCCAGACTAAACCCACTTTCATTCCTAGAGGGCTTGGCAACGCTTATCGCCGGATCGAAGCAAAGCTCCGGCATTCACGATCCATGGACATGACACAACTGGCCGCCTTTCCTCTCAATTCTAATTCCGGAGCACGCGCCCTCCGAAGCCATCATCTTCCACGTCCCGACTCCCCCGCGTCTACACGTTCCGGGAGCTCTCCCGAAACCGAAAGCAGTCGAAAAAAGGCGGGCATAGATGCCGAGCGTGCCCGACTGTTTCCGTCTCCGAACGGGGTTACACAGCCGACATCAGATGAGGTCTTCCTGACCGTGCCGAATCGGAAAATGGCCGCGGTGATCCCCTATCCTTTACCATCACAGTCACAACTGGCCATGGCCAGGCCTGTGTCCCCGAGTTTCCTCGGCAGTTTCGATTCGCATATATCCACCACAAGCTCACGAACGAGCCCACCAAGCATCGGACTCGACGCCTACTCGAGCTCTTTCTGTGCGGAAGCAATTGCCGCCCATGCTGCGGTGGCTGACTCAACTCTTCAACCTCCGCTGAAGACTCATTCACCCACTACCTTATCTCTCCCCCCCCTCTCACCTAATAATTCTGCACACCTCTCTTATTACCAGAGGTCCCCACAATCTGTTGCGTGTGTGCAGGCCTGTGATGTGAGCTCATTGCATGTCTTTTCGGACGGACTTGATGCTTCTCTTCCTCCTATCGAAAGACCCTTGCGTCACCCAGCTTGTTTAATACCCGGCTCCCCTTTAAATCCGACTGCCCCACAGCGATCCGTATCGACCTCCCTCCCTACCAAGTTCTCTATCGAGGGTGTGCCCGCGCGCTTTTCTCCTGCCATTATTACGCGACAACCTCAACACCCTATACTGTCACTTCCTCCTATATCCCCTACACTCTCCCCGGCTACTGATTCTCGCCGTCTGCGTTCACATTCATTGCGAAGCGTGCCCGCCTTGCCTATGGAGGGTTCAGAAGACCTGGAGCCTGCTGAACACCATAATGCAGCCCTGGATGATCTTGACGAAGAGGAGGATGGCGTAGTTGACGGGGACGAAGACGCGGAGGCGGAGCACCCGGATACGGCGAGCGAAGATGGCGAAAGCACTTCCAGCCAACCATCATCCGAACCTTCTCGCCCAAGCAACCTACCAGCGATTGATGTTTCTCCATTGGATCTATCCTTCGTAGGCGCCAACACAATTGGCACTATTCGACGGAACGACAAGACGCCAAAAGATTCTCGGATGAGCGATTACTTTACCTTGAAGATTACCGAGCCGATAAGGCATTCGCCAGTGCATAGTTTCCGACCGTTCCCGGCCGCCTCGGTCTCCACGAGGACTACTCCTGTACTCCCTACCTCATTACCTTCCCCTAGCGTGTTGTCCGCAGCATGGACAATCTCAGAGTCACGAATTCTGCCCACGCCGACTACTCCCACCATTAATATGCGCCCCGGCATGTACCACCAAGCCTCGCGCAGCATGTCCGACATGTCCGAGATTCTTAAAAAATCGCACCGCACATCGAAAGTGGTGGTTGAAACTCCCAAAAGCCCTTTACGCAACCCTGTCTCCGAAGTCGATAGGGCTCTGGACACGGAGGAGCCGGACACCAAACTCGGGCCATCTCTGCGCCGGCGACTCTCGATGCCAACATTTGGACCTTCTTCTGCACCACCACCATACCCGCAATTCCGCTTCGGTGAGCGTGGTCCGACAATTCAGCCACGTGATGAGGAAGGCCACGAGCGCCTCCCGCATTACACGAATGACATCTACTTACGTGCGATCATGCCGCGCAAGATGGAATTCTCCGCGCCCGGCGTGCAAGCGCGTGACCGTAAGTGGCGGCGAGTACTTTGCGTTCTAGAAGGGACCGCGTTTCGCGTTTATAAATGCCCAGCAACTGTTGCCGGAAGAGGTCTCATTGGGAACTTGTGGGAGAAGACCGTTGGTGTGGGCGACATTGCTGTCGCACCCCCTCTAACTAGCCCTTTTTCCGCCAAGGCGAAGGAAAGGGAACAGGAGCGAGACGCAAGGCAGAGAAAGTTTGGTTCCGCGGATGGCACGATGGTACAGTCTCCCATATCGCCTACTTCGCCCTCCAACGTTCCGTCGTCACAGCCACCAGACGAACTGGAGCTCCAGTCCTCATCTTCCACTCGCTCGCGGCTGCTTCCATCTAATTTCCGCAGGAAGAACCGCCATGCGAGTGACAAGTCGTTGACGTCGCCGTCCGAGTCTGGTACGCGTCGTTCGTCCTCCAATCCGCACGAGGTCGCACCAGACTCAAGCTCGGGTCGGGCCACTACCCTCGCCGCGTCTGTAAACTGTCCACCATGGAGGACACCCTCCGAGTCCACCTCACCGGCACTCCGTTCACCACGCGCAACCGGCACGCCGCGCATGAAGCGGCGATCCCTCTGGGTCGATGACCCCGCCGTCCCGCAACCTCAGGAGCAGGACCTGTTGCACTCGTACGCCCTGTGCAACGCGGAAAGCGGGCTGGGGAGCGACTACGTGAAGCGGCGGAATGTGATCCGCATTCGCGTGGAGGGGCAGCAATTTCTGCTGCAAGCCCGCGATGTCACCAGCGTCGTGGATTGGATCGAGGTGCGTCACCCCGCTGTGCGGGGATGGCCGGAAAATATGGATTGACTGAATGACTGATTGGTACGATATCATTCGTATACAGGGTTTCCAGGCAGCCGCAAATATCGCTTTGGATCTAGATGAGCGACCCATGCCGAAAGGGCCCTTGTTTCCACGGTGAGTCCGTATGCTTTTACTCGGCACTTCTCGTGTGCTCATCGATTTTGACCTCGGTTCAGGCGTCGGCGGCGTCGCCCCCAAGTTCAAACATCGTCGTCGTCTTGACGCTGAGACTTCCAAGATTAACGACCTACACACGTTTTCATCCCCCCCCCTTTTTTTTGGTTTTTCAACGTATCTGTTACCATCCCCATAATTCACATCATCCCGACTTGGGGCCCATCTTCTCCCACTTTTTACATTCGAGGAGGGTCCGAGGATTGCTCCATGTAGTTGTTATTCCCATTTATCGTTTATGACATGGTTTGTATGCTGGTCAGCATGCATGCTTCTTATCTCCAATCTCCGATGCTCTATCACTGTATTCTACCAATCGCACCCCACTTCTTGTTGTCTTCCGTGCTTACATGTACGCTCTTTGACGAGTACATCTTTCGCGATGTTCGTTCCCACGGGTTTTCTCTCTTCACGACCGGTTCAGTGCATGTCATACATTATCTACCATTCATTCAGTGTAGGTGACGACCGTGTGACGACGCTCAAATTCATTGCTCATTCCTCGTCTGTATTACACGTTCTCATTTACAAATTCGTCGATGCGACTGAGTGCGACCGGCTTAAGCTACGTACTTCCATTCCTTGTGGACCGCTGGACTCCATGCACGAATCAGGGGCCCTGAAACGTATACTAGGCAAACCACCCAACTCCCACGGAAGACGAAGAGTCACGCGGTTCGCCAATTGAGAGGGTATGCGAGTTGGGTAATGATTGTTTACTACTTGTAAAAGCTCATATACGCCAGGCCGTCGCCCCGATCTCGCTGCGGCACGGGGTGCGTCGTTAATTGCATCGTTTTCTGCGCGAAGCGGTTCTTCGTCCACAGATAGCGTGCGATGCTGTGAGCGATCCGGATCACGATTGGGCGCGTCTAGAGGCACCGCGCGAGGTTCGACGGCGCTCGCGGTGCGCGTGTTCTGACGCGTGGTACCAGAGCCTGCTCCGTGAGTGGGGACCTACGGTCTGGAAAATTCGGTATTCCCCTGTAAGGCATGTCAAGTCAGCAGGAAAAAAAAAAAGGGCGAGGGGAGCGGGTTGCTCAACAGCTTGGGAGTGATCCCCGGTTTCGCCGGGCTCGCGGCTCACTTTGCGGGCTTGCTTTTGTGCTCGTGTAGGTTCATGTCCCTATAAATATTCGGCCGATGATGGCGGCGCCACCCAGGAGGATCCGTAACGGCAAGACGCGCGTTAAATTGGCAATGACTCGATGCACAATAGAGGACCAGAACGTAGGCTCACTCTCCCTGGCCAAGGGTAGTCCCGGGATACTGTAGGATGTATATAGTTGGTATAGCGATGGATAATTGACTGGACTGATTGTCAGGTGTCAAGCTATGCCAATTTTGTTGATAAGTTTGTTGTCAGATGGGGGCGTCGATGTTTCAAATGAAGTGTTCACGAGGTAGGTGCTGTAGGGGTTCACGCGTTCACGTCGCATCCTCTCAACACAACCTCTGCACAGCGGGTTGCTCTGCTCTAAAAGACAAAAGCCATGACGTCAGTGTGGCGACTTGCGTATCCATCGCTTTTTCATGCTCTAAATTTTTAGGACGAAAATGGAAGATTTAAGATGGAATGGAAGAAAGCGGAAAGAATGGATTCTATGGAGCCCGGGCGATGGCACACTCTCGCCAATCGCTGGGGTACAGCAGGTTGCACATTAAACACATTACGCCTTAGGTCGTATCATCCGTTGAACTGGAGACCGGGGAGCCACCGATGGGGGTCGAGTTCGGGCTAACAGGGTGCTCTTTTCTCGGTGCCGGCCGAGTTTTCTCATCGTCTCGGGCAATCCTTTCCTTCCCTCGTGGTGATCGACGCCGGTAAGCAAAAAAAAAAATACGAATATCATATCACTCACAGTCCACCTTAGCACTCGGCCTCTCACCGGCAATATCCTGCTGCCGTCGCCGCTCATTGATGCTCTGTTTTGCATAATAGAAGCTCACGCCGGCCACGGTGATCAGGCCGACCCAGCCAAGCACCTGGAGAGAGACACCAGTGTGTCGTGTGGCAGAGGTCACCGTTTGGCAAAATCATTTTAGTTTTCTCGGCTTTGGTCACCTACCATACTCTTGGGGTTATTCATGGTGAGAGGAGGAATCGGACAGAAGGATCAAGTCCGAGATACGATATCGGCCTCAGTACTACTGTACTTCTGCGAAGAGGTTGAACGTACGGACGAGTTGCTCGAGCTCGGGACCAAATCGTCGTGCCACGTGCCGCAATCACGTGGGGTCCACCTCTGACTTTTTTTCACGTTTCACATGTCCTGTGCCACTCCATCCACACCATGGGGACATCAAGGCACGACTCCAAAGAAAATCTAGGATCTGATATTGCTGCGGCATTCCATGACGTTCTAGCACCCTGTCGTTTGCAGTGGTTTGAACCCCCGATTCTCAAGGCTATGTCCCGCGGGTTTTCCACACCGGGTTTTCTCTACTATACTCGGCGACCTGCGCACAAGTAACCTCACCATGTGAACACAACGGCATTGCTTGGAAGCTGACGGGCGATCACACGCCCTCCCATCCAATACGCCTCGTTGATGCGTCCTTCCCACAGCCTCCAATCCCAATCATATGCCCTGCTCCAGGTTCTCGGCTGCAGACAGAAGTTGCTCGAATTGCTCTGATCGCAAGGTGCCCGGAGGTTACTTTTTAGTGACAGCGCAAAGAAGCTCTCCGTCGATCGCCTGCCACCAAGGCTTTTCTCACATTATGCGCCCACAACCGTCAACCTTCGGCCAAAATCCAAAAAAATTCTCGCGGTTGACGTTATCTTCGTCCTTTCTGGGGGCTTGAACGCATCGATACGCGCCGTGTCTCGCCTAATGACTGAGCTGCGTCTGTCGATGGAGATCTTTTGACCTTACTGGCTTCTGTCGAGGCAATTTCTAGAACAGATGTTCCTGGCTTACACCCAATCCTCGATCACCTTTAGGGGACCCCCAAAGACATTGTAGATCTGCAGGACCTCTGCTATCTCTGGCTTTTGTGGCCTCTCATGATTATTCCTAGAACTAAGATGATGATATTCTCGACGACGTGGTGACACTTCCGTTATCTCACGTAAGCCTGTGAAACTTTTCTACCCTCTAACCTGGCTCTAACCCTGGTCTCCTGTTGATCCGCTCCCTAAGGAGCTGCCGTTGCGGCATGCTGGGCGCAGTTGGGTATTAAAACTCGTTGTTACTTCGTTCCCCGCTCTCCAGCGTCTCTGTTTGCATTCCCTGACCTCCCACGCCCAGACGCCACACACCGTGTCGAAATAAGACGCCCGGGATGATCGCGACATGACAGACAACGTTATGATATATGAGGTGGGGCCATCGGCCCAGGCGAACCGATTTTTCTTAACGTGGTGGGCATGCCGTCGCTATTGGTAGGCGTCAAGAATGGTTGGTTCTTCTCGCCTTAGCTCTCGGTTCGCGGTAGTCAGTATAACGACGGTGATGTTCTTTAGGCTATGTCAGTTATTTTAACATCTCTTTCTCACTGCAATTAATATATTGCAGTGACCATCAGGATATGGGGAAGCCGCCGGCGTACACTTAAATTTTCAGTGTGTTGGCTCTGCCTCCTTTTGTAAATTTCTCGATAAAATGAATTTGGGTCCCTACTTTAGGCACTTTTCGAACGCCCGTGCATCCGCCTGCGTTCTACCTTATTGTGTTCTCCCTTTGGGCGGCGCTGTGCACTGGGTCCCACTCCGCACTATCTATGGTTCGACACAGCGCCCGAGTGTCGACGACACCCACCCTTATTTTCGACCAAAAGCCAATCCACATGGCCATGTCCATCTTATCGCGCCACTAGCGCGTCATAGCTCCAAGGTTCACCGTTTTCTGGAGCGATGTCCACCCTAATCTACGCGCATCACATCGGACAAGATGCAACTACTTCTGCGAGAAAACGCGCAGGTGGAACAGCAGCAACATCACCCTTGATTTCGTCAACACACCACACCCCCGCCCCACCGCCCACTCACCCCATGAAAGACTGTCACGGATGCAGGGCCGGATTGGCTTCGATGTATATCCGAACCCGAACCGCCCAATGGCGCTCCCCCGTTTCTGCCGCCGCTGTCATTTGAGGACCCTCGTTGATTGCGCTAACCTCAGTTATTTCGGGCCGGGCCCTTGGCGCTGTGCCGCGCAGCAGGGGGAACTCTGATGGAATCGTGAACGATTTCGTTTGTTCTCTCCCTAAGCTCATAACCATGCCCCCGTGTCCTTCAAACTCCCCCCGCGTGAAGTAATGCGTTGACGTAGGCGGCGGGGGGGGGGGGGGGGGGGGGG
>Ga0137394_10001643_pt1 | contig 16384 bp, 11 predicted proteins | sample czobulk116metaG_FD_108278 | JGI IMG/M metagenome (GOLD analysis project Ga0137394, IMG submission 108278) | Vadose zone soil microbial communities from Angelo Coast Range Reserve, California, USA - czobulk1.16 metaG | ecosystem: Environmental > Terrestrial > Soil > Vadose zone | place: USA...
GAGCGTGGCCCAGGCGTGCACCGGGGGATTCACATCGCTGAAGTTCCACTCGTAGGCGGGAATTTGCCCATTGGGGTGGGAATAGAGACCGCGCAGCATCAGCAGCAGCTGCTCCTTGGCGAAATCGAAGTCCACCAGCGCCAGGGAGATCGCGTGGAAGGCCAGGTCCCAGGCCGCATACCAGGGGTACTCCCACTTGTCCGGCATCGAGATCACGTCGGCGTTCAGCATGTGAAACCATTCGGTATTCCGGACGCCGTGGCCAGCTGATTCCATGAGCGGGTGACTCTTGTGCTCCTGAAGCCATAGATCAACATCGAAGTAGTAGTACTGCTTGCTCCACAGCATGCCGGCCAACGCCTGGCGGTGCACCCGGCGTTCATCTTCGTTCAGCGAGCTCGGCGAAATCCGATCGTAGAATTCGTCAGCGTCGGCGATCCGGCTCTTGAATGTCTCCTCGAACCCGCCAAATGCCTTGTCTACTCTGGCGGCCGCCAGACGGAGGCGGATGGTCTTGCTGCCGCCGCCGGGCACGTCGAGGACATAGTGGGCCGCCGCCTTCGTCCCGACCTTGGCGGGGTTGACCGCCTCGCCGCGGCCCGAGATGGTGTAAGCGTGGAACGCATCCTTGACGTACGGGGAAGGATTGGGCTGGCCCCAGAGACGGGACGCGTTACTCTCATTCTCGGTGAAGAGCAACTCCGGAGCTCCATCGCAAAGCAGCCAGTACTCGCCAAGGTCCTGGTGCGTGGCTTGAATGACGCCCGGCCGCACCTCGCGCAGAGAAGGCTTTCGATCGTCCTCGCCCCAAGACCAGGTGTTGCGGAACCATAGTGTTGGCAAGACACGAAGCCGGGCCGCTTCGGGCCCACGATTGTGCACGGTAATGCGAACGAGGATGTCTTCCGGGCCCTCCTTCGCGTACTCCACGAACACGTCGAAATATCGATCGTCGCCGAAGACGCCCGTATCGAGCAGCTCGTACTCGAACTCTTCCCGCGATCTTTTGCGGTTCGTGTCGATTAGGTCCCGGTAGGGATACTCCCGCTGCGGGTACTTGTAGAGATACTGCATGTACGAGTGGGTGGGCGTACTGTCGAGGTAGAAGTAGTATTCCTTGACGTCCTCGCCATGGTTCGCCTCACTGTTGGTGAGTCCGAACAGGCGCTCTTTTAGGATAGGGTCCCGCTCGTTCCACAACGCCAGCGCGAAGCACAGCCTTTGCTTGTCATCAGAGAGGCCGCCGAGCCCGTCCTCGCCCCACCGGTAGGCTCGTGAGCGAGCCTGGTCATGGGTGAAATAGTCCCAGGCGTTGCCGTCATCGCTGTAGTCCTCGCGGACCGTGCCCCACTGTCGCTCGCTGAGGTAGGGTCCCCATTTCTTCCAGGGGATTTGCGCCTCGCGCGCCTCGTTCAACCGTTTTTGCTCAGTGACATCCACCAAAGGATTCATTTCTTGCCTCCTCATCCGAGCATCCCTTCGAGGGCGATTCCAGGTGGCCTGTCCTCCTCTCGGCGTTCAATTCGCGGGAATGGTGACCACGGGCGCCGGAGCCTTCTCGTCTTTCTCTGCCAGCGTCATCATCACCAGCAGAAACGTGAAGATGCCCTTGGACCTGAAGTCCCGGTCGTCGATCCAGTACCAGTAGCCGCGATATTTGATGGCAGCGTATGCCTCACCGGGCGCCGACGTTCCCGACTGAATGCGCACCAGCGGGAGCAGCACGTCCGGCCCGGCCGCCGGCTCCGGACGGGACGGGTACGTGCGTCGTTCCGCCGCGTGATCCGCCGGCACCTGGATCTCGGAGCCCAGCTCGACCATGATCTGGAACCCCGAGCGCGTCTGGATGGCGATCACGTCATCGCCCCCAGCCTGCGCCCCGTAGACGACCTTCAGCTCTCGCAGATCGGGACGCAGGCCGAGCAATCGTCTGACCAGCGCCATATCGGCCAGCGTCTCGGGGGAAATATCCTTCCGTCCCAACGTCAGGACCGTCGCCTCTTGCTTGGTCTCCTTGGACACTTCGGTGCGCAGGCCGACGGCGCCGGAGGCCTGAACGCGCTGAATGGCGGCCAAGAGCTGCCCGAACTCGGGATCGGCCGCGCGCCCGCGGGCGCCGCCCTTCTTGTTCGAGATCCCGTTGACCGTTTGGGCCCCGATCTGCAGGAGCAGGTCTGCCGGCCAGCCCGATTCGATGAGCAGAAACAGGGCCGGCGGCGGAATCGGCGTCATGAGGACTCTGAGGAAATGGGCGCCGGTCAGCGGCGTATAGACGACCGTGGGCCTGTCGGTGTAGGTGCCGGCGGTCCCCAGGCTCAGCGTATTGGGCAGAGGGGGGCCGCCGAAGTTGACTCCCCCTCCCAGCGAGACACCCGCCTGCAGCTGGTAGCTGCCGATGACCTGCGCGACTTCCAGGAAAACCGGGGTATCGGCATAGCGCAGCTTCACGATATTGAGCAGCGTCTGCTGCTTCCAGGAGGCCGCGATCGCCTGGATGTAATCGAAGCGGTCGCGATCCACGCTCGTCGGGCCAAAGCTCGCGCAGCCGGATACGCCGAGGAGCGCCAGGAGCAGGACCCAGACGCGCGCGAGCACTAGCTGGCCACTCGCGCGCCTACCGCACGCCAGCGGCAGGACGGCAATAGCGGGCTCGATCGCCTCAGCGCGAGCGCCAGCTGGCGACATCTCGACCCGGTTGACCTTCGCCGCCATCTCAATCGCGTCCTTGCAGTTCATGCCGACGCGCGAGGTGCCCAGCCGATTCGCTCTTGCATCGCGCGGACGCGCGCGGGATCGCCGAGATCGCTCCAGCCGATGCCGGTCACCGGCAGCACGGCGAGGTTCTCGGAGCACACCTCGAACACGTGCCGGGAAAGGTCCACGGACGGCAGGCGCCGGTAGACAGCGCGCGCCGCCTCGTCTTCCCACGGGGTGCCGAGCCGCGCCCGGACGGGCGCGAACACCTCGTGGAGCTCGGGCGTTGCGCGGTGGATGAGCGGCTCGAGCGTCGAAGGCTGGGCGACGGTGACGAAACTGTTCCAGAGGCCGCCCGCGTCTTCGAGTCGCCGAGCGACCGCGAGCGGAGGCTTCTCCCAGAAGCGGCCGACGCGATAGAGGGGCCATGGCCAGTCCCCGCGGATCAACTCCGCCGGCTCGATCCAGCCGTACTCGACCTCCGGCCGGTCGGGTGCGATCCCGAGCAGCACGACCAGCTCGGACCGCGCGCGCACGGCCTCCAGCGCTCCCTCGACACGATCCATGAACGCTTCGTCGTCCGAGACGTAATGATCGCTCGGAAGCACGACCGCCGGATCCAATCGGGCGAGGGCGCCGAGGCGCGCCAGGGCGTAGAGAACGGCCGGCGCCGTCCCGCGATTCTGGGGCTGAACGACGGTCGAGCGCGGCGCCGCGTCGGCCAGGGCGGGCACGTAGAACCGCTCGTGGTGGCGCGTGACCACCGTGAGCAGACGCTCCGGCCCGATCAGCAACCGCGCACGGCGGCGCGTCTGGTCGAGGAGCGTGTCTCCGCCGATGATCCGGCAGAACTGCTTCGGACGCTCGTCGCCCGCCAGCAGACGGGTGAGTGCACGAAGTCGCGTGCCGTCGCCGCCGGCGAGGATGATGCCGGAGTACGCGCTCATCGCTCGGCCACTTCTTTCAGCCGTTCACCCGCACTGCATCCCCACCCTCCACGAGCTGTCCGGTTGTACCAGGTCAACCCGGCGCCGACCTTCGCCCGACGCTGAGACGTCGAGACCGATGGCACCGTGGCAGGCCCTGGACCGAGACGCAATGCGACCTTGGGCCTACGAAGGACTGGTCGGCGCCTCATTGCGCGGCGAGAATCAGGCGTGAGCCTCGCTTGCCCCGGAGATACGCCCGGGCCCACCGGCGAATCGCCTCGCCTCGATGCTGCGGAAGATAGAGGAGGTGGATGGCCGCCCACGCCGCCCAGGCCGGGAACCCGCCTCGAGGATGGCGAAGTACCGTTGTGCTCGAGATGGGCGGTCTCGCCGACCACGAACCTCGGGCCTTGACTCAATTGCGCGAGAGTCATTCGCTCAGCTGCGATGCGCAGACCACGAACGAGGACTTCAGCGCCGTGAGCCGCACGCGGCCTTCATCCACGATGGTCATCTCGATGACGGCCGGGGGTTCTGTCTTCTTCCACGGCAGTTCCGAAAGGATGCTGATCGAATAGACGACACCCGCGCCGACTCTCCTCGCCTGCGCGTCATTAGCCCAGAACGAGCGTTGCTCGCGCTCGTACGGCTGGTAGTTGCACCGCGTCTCGATCACTCGCCAGGCGAACTCCTGTACCGACCGCGGCACGGTGGCATCGCCAGGAAACAGGATTCTGGAGTGGATGGGGGCGGCGGCGCAGCCGGCCAAAGCACACAGCATCGGCACGAAACTCACCATCCGGCGCATGACATCGCCGCCGCGCTGCCGCGCTGCCGAGCACGGACAGATTGTGTCCATCAGTCCAGGATCATCCCAACACCCCGGTTCTCGGCCTTCTTCTCAACGGTCGTCGACCCGTCGCGCACGACCTTCCCAAGGGCGGCGCGGGAAGCCCGGCGTCCCGACTGCGCTAACCTTTCGGCTGAGCGCCGGGCCCGAGCGGGCCCGGCGGGGCCGTTGGGCCAAAGTAGCGGCCGGCCGCCGGATGCATGGGGATCGTGATGCCACGCAATCCGCTCCGTCTCGAGATCTTCGCTCCCTGGGCGCTCCCCGCGGAGAGGTAGTCGGGGTTCTCGAACACCAGTCTGAGGACGACCGCGGCCTCCCTCTCCGGAACATCGGCGTGAGTCACGAAGAGGGCGGTCGCGGCGATGGTCGTCACGTCCTCGCTCTGGCCGGGGTAGGTGTTGGCGGGGACCAGGAGACGGACGAGACCTGGATTCTGGGTGACGAGGCGTTCGACAGCAGCGGCGTCCAGCGATACTAGATGGATGAGATGACGCGTGGCGAGGTCCTGGAGCGCCCGGGTGGGGGCCCCGACCGTCGCGAAGAACGCGTCGAGCCGACCAGCTCGGAGCTGACCGGCCGCCGCCTCCAGGCCTTCCTCCCGGACTTCCGCGAGATCCTTCACTGTGAGTCCGTGGACCGCGAGGACCGCGAGCGCATCGGTCCGGGTCCCAGAGTCCCGCGTCCCGATCGCCACGCGCTTGCCGCGGAGGTCCGCGATCTTCCGGATGCGTGAGGCGGCCGAGACGACGATGTGCACGGGCTCCGGGAACAGGCTGCCCAGGGCCCGGAGCGACGTGACAGCGCCTCCCTGGGCGAAGGGCCCCTCACCCGCGGACGCCATCGCCGCCACGTTCGACTGGATCAGGGCGTAGTCGGCCTCCTTCGTGCCGATGAGCCGGGCGTTCTCCACGCTGCCTTGGGTCGCGATGTTCCGGGCCTTGAACTTCTCGCCCAGCCTGGCCATGCGGGCGGCTATGGATTCAGCGATCGGATAGTACTCGCCCTCCTCCGGGCCGCTGGCAAACATGTAGACGTGCTTCCGCCGCTCGCGTCGGGCGGTGATCGCCCGGAGCGCGTGGTCCAGCTCCTCCGAGATCATCTCTTCGTCAGAGGGCGGAACTCCCGGCGGCGGGATGTCGACGAGGGCGGCGAGCCTGTCGATGAGCTGCTTCGACCGCGATGACGGAGCAGCGTCCCCGGGCGCGGACGTCTTGGCGACGCCAGCCATCGTGGCCTCGACGCTTTGCCACCGGTTGTCCGCCCACTCGTAGGTGGAGCTCCCGTAGACCTTGATGACCTCGCCGGAGCGGCTCTCGCCGGCCTTCATCCCGAAGATGCCTTTCTCCGTGGCGCCAAGCACGTACGCCAGGGTCGCTGGGCTCAGTCCCTCCCAGTTGCCGAAGTCGTAGCCCTGGGTGAGCTTGAGCGTCGCGTTGAAGTAGACGACCAGCCGCTGTGCCCCGGTCTCCGATCCCGGCAGCGGCGCGCTTCCCTGGCGCCTGAGCCCGACGAGCTCGAACAGCCCCGGCTTGAAGCGCTGATCGAGCTTCCTCTGGACCTCCGCTCGGAGGGCGGGTGCGTCGGGCCCGCGCGAGCAGCCGATGGCGGTCATGACCAGGACGATCGAGGCCGCCAGAGCTATCATGCTGGATCCCGAGCATCCGCCGGGGATCGCGCCGCGCGCGGACTTTCGCCACATGGCTCAGAATCCGAAGAGCGGCAGCGCCAGGTAGCCCTGGATGATGAACGCGTTCGTGATGTCGATGAAGAACGCCCCGACCATCGGAACAATGAGGAAGGCGAGCGGCGACGGTCCGTGGCGTTCCGTCACCGATTTCATAATGGCCAGCGCGCAGGCGGTCGACGACATGCCGAATCCGATCTGGCCGGCAGCCATGATCGCGGCGTCGTAATTTCGGCCCATGATCCGGAAGGTCACCAGAGCGGCGAAGAGCGCGATGGCCACCGTCTGCAGGGCCATGATCACCAGCAGCGGGCCAGCCAGGTTCACCAGGTCGAGCAGGCGCATGGTCATGAGCGCCATGACCAGGAACAGCGACAGCGCAACGTTGCCGACCACGTCCACAGTTGTCTCGCTCACCCGGAAGGCCCCGGTGAGGGTCGCCGCGTTACGGACAACGACCGCGAGCAAGAGAGAGAATACAAAGTCGGGCAGGATGAATCCCGTCTGCGCCGTCAGTCCGGCGAGGATCTTCCCGGCCGCCAAGCACAGAAGGATGACAAAGAGCGTATTGATCAGGGACTGGGCCGTGACGGCATCGTCATGGGCCTCGCTGGGACTGCCGGGCGCGATGTCCGCCGCGTCCGGTGCCGACGCCGTCAGCTTGTAGCGCTTCAGGAGATACTCAGCCAGGGGGCCGCCCAGGACGGCTCCGATGACGAGGCCCGCCGTCGCGCAGGCCATGGTGAGCTCCATGACCCCTTGCAGGTTCATGGTCTCTCCGAGCCGCCCCGCGTAGGCCGCCCCAGTTCCGTGCCCGCCCACGAGGGTGATCGATCCACCGAGAAGTCCCACGATGGGGTGCAGATCCAGGAGACTCGTGGCGCCGATCCCGATCAGGTTCTGAACGACGATGAGGACGACGCTGATCGCCAGGAACACGAGCAGCCGAGGACCTCCCTTGACGAGCATCCGGGCGTCCGCGGCGAGCCCCACCGTCGTGAAGAACATCAGGAGGAGCGTATCTTTCAATCCCAGGTTGAAGCCCAGCTTGACGTGCAGCAGACCGTCGACCAGGGCCAGGAGCAGCGCCACCAGGCCGCCACCGACGACGGGCGCAGGGATGTTCAGTCGCTCGAGCACGGGCACCCGGGCAACCAGGACACGACCCAGGAACAACACCACCATTGCGACGAGCAGCGTGGAGATGAGGTCGAACTCTACCGTTCGCACGATCGTTTCACCGTCTCCTGGCTCATGGTCTCCTTCTCGACCCCCGGATTCCAGCCCGGTCGGCGAGGATGATACGTCAGACGCCGTGTGTCGACTATAGGTTCTTCCGATCCCTGCCCGCCCGAGCCCGCCACCGGCTCGAATGGGACCAACGTCCCATTGGACCAACGTCCCATTGTGGGGCCGGCCGGCGATCTCTAGATTCGGCGCCGAACGCGGCGATACCCCTGCGCCCGCCGCGGCGACCGCTGAGGAGGCAACGCGGATGACCACAATAGCGACGAGCGACAACCGGATCCGGTCCCTGAACGAGTTCTTCGCGGCTTCGGAGGCGCGGGTCGACCGCTGGCGCACGCTGCACCGCGTCGCCAGGGCGATGGCGGGAACGGGCCCGGGGCCGGCGGTCGGCGCCCGCCCCGAGCCGAAGGAGTTGCTCGCCGAGCTGGCGCCGCTGGAGGAGCTCTGCGGCTACCCAGGCCCACGGCTGATGGCGCAGGTGCACGAGCGCGCGCAGGCCGGGGACTGGACCGGCTTTGCGCGCCTGGTGCAGCGGATCAGCGGCGCGCTTCTATCCAACAGCTACCGAGACGACCAGCAGCCCTGGACGGCGGACGAGGAAGGTGAGGCCCGCATGCCCGACGTCCTGCCCCCGTCGATCGGCCGCGGCCAGAGCCGGCGGCCGTACTTCGAGATCCTGTACGTGTCGCCGGCCGACCGGGTCATGTGGCCGGAGATCCGCGAGACCCTCCGCCGGCTGCGGCGCGCCGAGGACGAGTTCGTGTACGAGCCCGTCGTCGTCGGCAGCTTCGAGGACGCGGTCCTGGCCGTGGTCTTCAACCCCAACCTCCAAGCGGTCGTGATCAGCGACGGCTTCAGATACTCCTCGCAATACGCGGTGCCGGCCCTGCGCGAGATCCTCGCCCGCCAGGTGCAGCTCACCGAGTCCGCGCGGAGCGGCGATCTCGGGACCCTCCTGGCGCAGACCGTGCGCCGGTGGCGGCCGGAGCTCGACGTCTTTCTGACGACCGACCGTGACATCGCCCAGCTGGCCGGCGCCGCCGAGGCGGCGCCGATCCGCCGGATCTTCTACGGGGTCGAGGAGCCGATGGAGGTCCACCTGGCGATCCTCGACGGGGTGAAGGACCGCTACGAGACGCCGTACTTCGACAACCTCAAGCGCTACGCCCAGCGCCCGATCGGCACGTTCCACGCGCTGCCGGTGGCCCGGGGGAAGTCGATCTTCAAGTCCAACTGGATCCGCGACATGGGCGAGTTCTACGGGGCCAACCTGTTCCTCGCCGAGTCCTCGGCGACCACCGGCGGCCTCGACAGCCTCCTCGAGCCGACCGGCAACATCAAGGTGGCGCAGGACAAGGCGGCTCGCGCGCTCGGCGGCGACCGCAGCTTCTTCGTCACCAACGGCACATCCACGTCGAACAAGATCGTCCACCAGGCGCTGCTCCGGCCGGGCGACATCGTCCTGATCGACCGCGACTGCCACAAGTCGCACCACTACGGGCTTGTGCTGGCGGGCGCCCAGCCGCTCTACATCGACGCCTTCCCGCTGCCCCAGTACTCGATGTACGGGAGCCTCGCCATCAGGCCGATCAAGAAAGCGCTCCTGCAGCTCAAGGCGGAGGGAAAGCTCGACCGCGCGAAGATGGTCGTCCTGACCAACTGCACCTTCGATGGCCATGTCGCGAACGTCAAGCGGACCATGCTGGAATGCCTCGCGATCAAGCCGGACCTCATCTTCTTGTGGGACGAGGCGTGGTTCGGGTTCGCGCGCTTCTCGCCGTTCCTGCGGCGGCGCACCGGCATGGGCGCTGCGGAGGTCCTGCGCGCGCTGATGCGTGATCCGGCGTACAAGAAGCGCTACGAGGCGTTCAAGGCCGGCGCCGGCAAGCTGGACCCGACGGACCCGAAGCTCCTGGACATGGAGCTCCTGCCGGACCCGGACCAGGTGCGCGTGCGCGTCTACGAGACCGACTCGGTGCACAAGTCGATGTCGTCGCTCCGCCAGGGCTCGATCATCGTGGTCGCTGATCAGGACTTCCACACGGTCGAGGGCTCGTTCAAGGAGGCGTTCTTCACCCATACCTCGACCTCGCCCAATCTCCAGATCATCGCCTCGCTCGACGTGGCTCGCCGGCAGATGGAGCTCGAGGGCTACGAGCTCGTCGGACGGGCGATCCAGCTGGCCATCGAGGCCCGGCGCGAGATCAACGGGCACCCGCTCATTTCCAAGTACTTCCGCGTCGCTACCCCGGCCGAGATGATCCCCGCCGAGTACCGGAAGTCCGGCTTCACCGACTGGGGCGCTCCGGGGTGGACGATGGGCGACACGATCGGGGCGCTCGACAACGACGAGTTCTACCTCGACCCGACCCGGATCACGCTCCTCTGCGGCGCCGCGGGGTACGACGGCACCCAGTTCAAGGGGCTGCTCGCCAGCGAGCACGACATCCAGCTCAACAAGACCTCGCGCAACAGCGTGCTCGTCCAGATCAACATCAACAACACGAAGAGCGACCTCGCCCACCTGATCAAGGCCCTCGCCGACACGGCGCGGGCCATCGAGAAGCGGCTCGCCGAGGGCGGCGAAGAAGAGCGCGCGGCCTTCAAGGCGCGGGTGAAGTCGCTGGTCGAGGACGTGCCGGACCTGCCCGACTTCCAGCGCTTCCACGACGCCTTCCGTGACGACCCGAAGAGCGCCACGCAGGAGGGGCACATGCGCGAGGCGTACTACATGGCCTACGACGCCGCCAACATCGAGCACGTCAAGCTCCACAGCAAGGAGATCGACGAGCGGCTGGCCAAGGGCCCGGAGCTCGTCTCGGCGAAGTTCGTGATCCCGTACCCGCCCGGCTTCCCGATCATGGTGCCGGGGCAGGTCGTCACCAAGGAGATCATCACCTTCATGCGCAAGCTCGACGTGAAGGAGATCCACGGCTACAACGCCGGCAAGGGCCTGGAGCTGCTGAAGCCCGACGCGCTGGCCAAGCACTGAACCGAGGTCTCCGGCCGCTGAGCTGGGCATGAGCAGGTCGCAGACGTTCGAGGGTGTCTGCGCTGCGAGTAGGCCCACGCCACACGGCTGGTGAGACAGGAGGCTCAAGGTGGATTGGTTTATCGCGACGTTTCAGCGGTACCCGGAGCTGGCGATCTTTCTCGCGCTGGCCGGCGGTTACTGGGTCGGCGGCTTGAAGTTCGGCAAGTTCAGCCTGGGATCGGTGACCGGCACGCTGCTCGCGGGCGTCATCATCGGGCAGATGCACATCACGATCTCGTCGAACGTCAAGTCGGTATTCTTCCTGATGTTCCTCTTCGCCGTCGGGTACGGCGTGGGGCCCCAGTTCTTCCGCGGCTTGAAGAGCGACGGGGTGCCGCAGGTGATCTTCGCGGTCTTGCAATGTCTGGCCTCGCTGTTCGCCGCGTTCGGGGCGGCAAAGCTGCTCGGGTACGACGTGGGTCTGGCGGCGGGCCTCCTGTCGGGGTCCCAGACGATCTCGGCGGTGCTCGGGGTGGCGACGGATTCCATCAACCAGCTCGGGATCCCGGACGTGCAGAAGAAGCAGATGATCGATGCGATGCCGATCGCGTACGCGGTCACCTACCTCTTCGGCACCGCGGGCGCGGCCTGGTTTCTCTCCTCCATCGGCCCCAAGATCCTCGGGGTCGACCTGGCGGCGGAGTGCCGGAAGTGGGAGGAGCAGATGGGCGCAGGGGCGGCAAGCCTGGGGCCCGGGGTCGCGTCCGCCTATCAGCCGTTCGCCCTGCGAGCTTTCCGCGTCACCGGCGAGCGGCTCGTGAACAAGACCGTGGCGGAGCTGGAGCGGTTGGCGATGGCGCAGGGGTTTCGCGTTTTCGTGGAGCGTGTCCGCCAAGGCGAGACGGTCATCGATACGGAGCCGACGACCGTCATTCGCGGGGGCGACGTGGTCGCCGTCCTCGCGCGGCGCGAGGTCATGGTGGGAGGTGAGAGCAAGATCGGGCCCGAGGTGGACGACAAGCTGCTGCTCGACTTTCCCGCCGAATCACTCGACGTGGTGATCACCAACAAAAAGGTGGCCGGGAAGACGCTGGCCGACCTCGCCCAGCTGGAAGAGGCGCGCGGGGTATACCTGAAGACGCTCACGCGGTCCGGGCTCGAGATGCCGTTCACCCCGGGCACCACAGTCGACCGCGGTGACGTGCTGACGCTAGTCGGGCCCCACCGCCACGTGGAGCGGGCCGCGAACCTGCTCGGGTACGCCGACCGGCCCACCAGCATGACTGACATGGTGTTCGTCGGTGCCGGCATCGTCCTCGGCGGTCTGGTCGGAGCCCTGGCGTTCAAGATCGGGGGCATCCCGTTGAGCCTCAGCACGAGCGGGGGCGCCCTGATCGCCGGGCTGGTGTTCGGGTGGCTCCGGTCCGTGCGCCGGACCTTCGGGCGCGTGCCTGAGCCCGCGCTGTGGGTCATGAACTCCGTCGGCCTCAACATCTTCATCGCCGTGGTGGGCATCAGCTCGGGTCCCGGATTCGTCCAGGGCCTGCGGCAGGCCGGCGTCAGCTTGTTCCTCGCCGGTGTGATAGTGACCTTGATCCCGCTGATCGTCGGGCTCCTGCTCGGGAAGTACGTTTTCAAGTTCCATCCCGGCATCAATCTGGGGGCCTGCGCCGGAGCCCGGACCACGACGGCGGCGCTCGGCGCGATCCAGGACGTGGCCAAGAGCAAGATGCCGGCCCTCGGCTACACGGTCACCTACGCGGTCGGGAACACCTTGCTGACGATCTGGGGCCTGGTCATCGTTCTGCTGATGGCATAGAGCCGCCAGCTCACAGGAGAAATCAATGGACGACATGAAGCTCAAAGAGTACGAGAAGCTGGGCCCATTCGAGATCAAGGACTTCCTCGCGAAGGTGGCATCGAAGTCCGCGCTGGAGTCGTCCGTCTCGTACCTGAACGCCGGTCGCGGCAACCCGAACTGGATCGCCACCGAGCCCCGCGAGGCCTTCTTCCTGCTCGGGCAGTTCTCGGTCACCGAGAGCAAGCGCGTGCTCGACCTGCCGCCGGGCGTGGGCGGCATGCCCAAGGCGTCGGGCGTTGCCGGCCGGCTTGAAGCCTGGCTGAAGAAGCACGACGACATGCCTGGTGCGCCCTTCTTGCAGGCGATGGTGCCGTGGGCGGTCAAGAAGTTCGGCTTCGACCCCGACAAGTTCGTGCACGAGCTGGTGGATTCCATCATCGGCGACCACTACCCGGTGCCGGACCGAATGCTGGTGCACAACGAACAGGTCGTTCACGAGTACCTGCAGTGGGCCATGTGCGGAACCCCGCTGCCGAATGGCAAGTTCAAGCTCTACGCGGTCGAGGGCGGCACCGCTGCCATGTGCTACATCTTCAAGTCGCTGAAGAGCAACCGGATCCTCAACCCCGGCGACACGATCGCCCTCGGCGTGCCGATCTTCACACCGTACCTCGAGATGGCGCACCTGGAGGACTACGACCTCAAGTTGGTCGAGGTGCAGGCGACGCAGGAGAACAGGTTCCAGTACCCGGAGGCGGAGCTCCAGAAGCTCCTCGACCCGAAGATCAAGGCGTTCTTCGTCGTCAACCCGGGCAACCCGTACGCCGTGGCGCTCTCGGCCGACACGATCAAGAAGATCGGGGCCGTGCTCGAGCAGCGGCCGGATCTCATCCTGCTGACGGACGACGTCTACGGCACCTTCGTGCCGGGCTTCCGTTCGCTGATGGGGGCATTCCCGAAGAACACCATCGGCGTCTACTCGTACAGCAAGTACTTCGGCTGCACCGGCTGGCGCCTTGGCACGATCGCGGTCCACGAAAACAATATCTTCGACGAAATGATCGCCCGGCATCCCGAGCCCATCAAGAAGCTGCTCGACAAGCGGTACGGCGGGCTCTCGCTCGAGCCCCGCAAGCTGGCGTTCATCGACCGTATCGTGGCCGACAGCCGCGACGTCGCGCTGAATCACACGGCGGGCCTGTCGCTCCCGCAGCAAGTCATGATGACCCTGTTCTCGCTGAGCGAGCTGATGGACGCAAGGAAGGACTATCAGAAAGCCTGCATCGGCATCGTCCGCAAGCGGGTCGAGGCAACGATCGAGGGTCTGGGCATCGAAGTCAGCCCGAACGAGCTCTTCGACTACTACTACGGCCTGATCGATTTCGAGTTCTGGATGCGCAAATACGTGGGGGAGGAAGTGGTCACGTGGCTCAAGGCGAACGTGCATCCACTCGACATCGTGTTCCGGTTGGCCGAGGACCACGGCATCGTCCTGCTCAACGGCAGCGGCTTTGCCGCGCCGGACTGGTCGGTGCGCATATCGTTCGCGAACCTCGACGATCACGTCTATGACGACATCGGCCGGGCGGTGCGGGCTATTGCGCGCGGCTACTACCAGGCCTACCAGGCAGCCACAGGCAAGAGCGGCGGGCCGGCTGTGGCCGGGAAGGCACCCGCTGCGCAACGTTAGCTCGAAATAGCGCGGCGCAACGGGTCGAGTCATGGAATGGGTGGCGCTCCCGCCCTCTCCCCAGATGGGAGGCTAGCGTGAGCGAACGAAAGCGACACAGGAGGTGTCCGATGAGGCGATCTGCAGTGACGCTCGGCTTGGCTCTGCTGATTGTCCTAGGTGTCTGGCCAGCCACAGCGCCAGCCGAGGACGCGCCGGCGCCGCCGCCGGGCCCACCGCTGGAGGTGCTGTTCCTGCCGGTGAGGGAGAAGGTCGCGACCCTGCCGCCGTTCCTGGGAGACATGGACCTGAAGGTGCACTTCCGCACCTACTACTTCAACCGGAACAAGCCCGACGACAGCAAGAACGAGGCCCTGACCACCGGCGGCTGGATCAGCTTCCAGACCGGCTGGCTTCTCGACACGTTCGCGATGGGCGCGACCCTCTACGGCTCGGCGCCGCTCTATGCGCCGGACAACAGAGACGGCACTTTCCTCCTCAAGCCGGGGCAAGACGGGTACTACGTCCCGGGCGAAGCGTGGGGCGCGCTGCGCTACCAGGACTACGCGCTCCTGAAGGGCTACCGGCAGCTGGTCGACCAGACGTACATCAACCCATTCGACAACCGGATGACACCGAACACCTTCGAGGGCCTGACGCTCGGAGGCAAGGTGGGCTGGGTCCAGTACCTCGGCGGTTTCCTCTGGAACATCAAGACGCGGAACTCGGACGAGTTCGTCGCCATGTCCTCGGCGGCGGGGGTGAAGGGGGAGCACGACGGCGTCGGCCTGGCCGGCGTCCGGCTCACGCCGGTGAAGGACCTGAAGATCGACGTCAGCAACCAGTACGGCGCCAACATGTTCAATACCGTCTACGCGGATGCCGACTACCTTCATCCGCTGAACGAAGACTGGCAGCTCCGCCTCGGAGCCCAGATCACGGACCAGCGCGCCGTCGGCGACGCGAATCTGGCCAAGGCGGACGGCAAGTATTGGGCCACCCAGGCGGGCGGGGCGCGCATCCAGCTCATCTACCGGGAGCTCACGATGACGGTGGCCTTCTCGCTCACGGGCGCCGGCAACACCATCCAGAGTCCTTGGGGCAGCTTCCCCGGCTACCTCTCGATGATCGATCAGGACTTCGACCGCGCCAGGGAGAAGGCCGGGCTGATCGGCGCGGCCTACGACTTCTCGAAGCTGATCACCCCGGGCTTGAGCGCCTACTTCAACGCCGTCTGGGGCGGGGATGCCATCAGCCCGTCCACGCGGAGGAGGGCTCCCGACCAGGCGGAGTACGACCTCACGGCCGACTATCGCTTTCCCAAGAGCGCGCCGGGCTTCCTCCAAGGGGTCTGGTTCCGTGCGCGCGGCGCCGTCCTCGATCAGCAAGACGCCAGGGCGCTCGGTTACCAGTTCCGCTTTATCGTCAACTGGGAGAGGGACCTGATCTGATTTCGCTCAGTCGTCCCGCCGGGACCGCAGTTCCAGCGACACGAGGCGAGCCAGCAGGATCGTGAGATAGAGCTGTCCGGTCAGCGCCTCCAGCACCGCGCCCGCGCGCGCGAGAGGATGCATGGGCATGATGTCCCCGTAGCCCATCGTCGTCAGCGTCACGAAGCTGTAGTACGTCCACGGCAGCGAGCCCTCGCCGTCGACTGCTCCCGTGAACGCTCCCGGATGCCAGAGCGCCAACAGCTCGTACGCCTGCGCCCAGGTGAAGCCGAGCAGCAGGTAGACGGCGATCGCCCCCTCGATGCGGCGGGTCGTGATGGGCCCGCGCCGGAGGAAGACCAGCGCCAGGACCACGCAGCAGAGGGCGATGAGGGTCGCGAGCGTGGAGATCTCGCGCCAGACCGCAAGATCGGCCGTGGGGAAAAGCCAGCTCGCCCAGCGCACCAACAATGCGGCGACCGTGATCACGGACACGATCAGCACGGCCCGTGGCCTGTCGGCCACCGCCGCCGCGCCCGAGACCAGCATCAGGGAGATGAGGGCATCGCCGAGGAGCCTGCCCGGTAGCCCGACCAGCCCGAGCGCCGGCACGACGATGATCGCGACCATCGCCGCGAGGAAGATCGACAGGCCTCGACCGTCCGTCCAGAAGCGGGATAGCGCCGGCCGCATCTCTCGCGTCATCATCGCCGCTCCTCACGCGTCATGGCGAAGATCGCATACACCAACAGTACCAGGACCCCGACGAACCACGCCGAGCGCCCGCTGTTGGTGACCAGCACGACGGTGATGGTGGCGATCAACATCATGACCACGGCACCCGGCCAGAATTGCAAATCCATCGACTTCGGCCCGATGAAATAGCTCACCAGCACCAGCACCAGCACCGGTGCAACGAAGAGCGCGATTTGGGCCGCGCTGCCGAGCGACCAGTTCCGTCAGGTTTCCCAGCGTGGCATTGAGCAGGCCGCCCACCGCATCGCCCGTCTTGGCCGCCACGGATTCGGTGGCGTGGCTCAAGAGCGCCGCCAGCGGGACGATGGCCAAGACGGAGATCACGAAGAGCAGCGTGTGCGAGTCGTGC
>Ga0137394_10001644_pt1 | contig 16377 bp, 13 predicted proteins | sample czobulk116metaG_FD_108278 | JGI IMG/M metagenome (GOLD analysis project Ga0137394, IMG submission 108278) | Vadose zone soil microbial communities from Angelo Coast Range Reserve, California, USA - czobulk1.16 metaG | ecosystem: Environmental > Terrestrial > Soil > Vadose zone | place: USA...
CGGTCTGTTAGATTGGTTAAATGCAACCCTCAAAAATGGGTTTGACAAGACGGCTGGTGATCGCGTCACCTTTTGCGGTTGCCTTTGTTTTGAACCTTCTTTCGCTCGCTACCTACCGTCTTCGCTGGAATCCCGAACACGTAGCCAGATACGGTTTTCTGTTCGCAATTCCTTGGGCTTGGATTCTAGATGGCTTGTTCGTTGCACCCACTTCTGGGCATGCTAGGCTTCGTGAACGACCTCATTGCCGGGCGCGCGGAGCACGAAGCAGTCGAGCATTTCGAGCGGGAGAACAGGATGGCCGAACGCACGGGACGACTCAGTCGGGAAGGCGCGCTGTTCGCGAGCTGGCTGTTCGCCACCAAAGGGCTCGCCGCCACCACCTTCGAGAACCGCGTACCGTTCGCGGAAAGTATGAAGGTCTTAGGGATGGACGCGCCGGTGGTAGTGGCAGGCATCGAGAACGCAGTAGCAGCGACAGTGATCCTCGCTCGACAGGGCGCCCTCTTTCTCGCACCCGAGTTTATGCTACTCGGCGAGCACTGGTTCCCCAACTGGCGAACGGACCACCGCACGGGCTTTCGTTACCTCTGCGCAGCGTTTTTCACCATCGCTGCTAGCGAGAAGGTTGACGTACCTACTGGCTCCCGACTCCTCGATTGGGCAATCCGCCTAGAAGACTGGGCCACTGCGGTAATGATTTGCATCGCCCTCTGCAACTGGTACGGCGAACACGGCAGGCTCGAAGACATGGAGGCAACCATCGATCGCTTGCTCCCATACGCCACGGGGCTGGAGAGCATCATCCTGCGCGGGCACCTCGTCACGATTGCGATGAATCGCGGTAATTACCAGATCGGTCTAGCTGAAAACCAACGAATCGAATCTGATCTGCGAGACATCCCAAGAGATGACGATTACTACCGGAACCTGCACGCCGCCGTCACGCAGCAAATCGACTGCCTCATAGAACTTCGTAGGCTTGATGAGGCACAGCAGCGCTGGCGGGACGCCCACGATCTCCTACCGCGACTCACCGAGCACCGAGCTGAAGCTGAGGCCCGACTCCTGGGACAGCTCGCACTCCTCCGACGCGAGCAGGACGCGATGGATGCGGCCTTCGATGCTGCCTCCGAAGCCGTGCAACTCGCCGTTGCGAACCACTGCCCCGCGGTGCTCATCGCAGAACTCCGTCACACGAGAGCAGACCTCCTCCGGCAGGTCGGACGGGATCGGGAGGCAATCGAAGAAATCAACGCAACAGCGAACACCCCTGTGCCCCCAAAGCTCCGCTCGCGATTACTCCACCTTAAGGCACTCCTCCTGAAAGAGTATGGTGGCCCACAGGCGCTGGAGCACCTCCTGGAGAGCTACGAAGAAGATCGATTCCGAGGGGACGACGCTGGCGTGGCGATCTCCTTGCTCACGATCGCGCGCATCTTCACCGAAGAACACGATTACGATCGTGCCCGCGAACGCATCCGGGAGGCGCTGCCGGTCGCGGACGCGTGCGGGCTCGTGAACGTCGTCGCGAGCCTCGCCCTTCTCTGGGCGGAGATCGACCTGGCGGAGGGCAAGACGACATCCGCAGCAACCTGGCTGGTGACGGCACGGAACAAATTCGCCGAGAGCAAGGACGAGGGTGGCATTGCGCATGTGACACGATTACTGGATACGCTCCGAGCACGAGCGGAGTAACCACGCCGAGATCCGTATGCCGTTGGTGGTTTGGTACGAACTTGGCTCATGTAAGGAATAGTGATGGCAAGTTCTGTTAGGCATTACTGGCGGATGACGCGCAAACCGGAAGTAGGCGCCGTAGCTAATGGAAATCATGGGATTGCGTTTCGGCTGCAGAAATCGAAATGGGGAGGAGGCGGGAAGCCTTGATGGATATAGTGTGATCCTGATTCTGCAGGACGCCTTCAACCCGAAGGAATTTCTCACGGTTGATCACCACACGGTATTTCTCGTAAAGGTCAGGATTCACAATCACGTTCGAAATTCCTGTCTCGTCTTCCAGACTCAAGAAGACGAAGCCCTTCGCTGTCCCCGGACGCTGCCGGGCGATCACGCATCCCGCTACCCGCGTGTATTGACCGTCCGGTATCCGAGGCAAATCGCACGCTCGTTTGACTTGCAACTTGGATAGAGCCTCCCGGCAGTAGCTCATCGGATGTGGGCCAGTGCTCATGCCCGAACCGTGAAAGTCCGCAACAAGGCGCTCTTCGTCGGTCATCTGGCGCAGCGGCGACAATTCCATTTGCTCCGGAATCCCATCCAGCAACGGGCCGGCCAGCCGGGCCGCGCGTTCCACTTGCCACAGAGCAGTTCTTCGATGCACTCCCTTTCCAAGAGAGTTCAGCGCACCAATCTCGCTGAGCGTTACCAGCTCCGCTTTCTGCAGTTCGGGGACGCGGCGGACCAGATCATCAATCCCCTCGAACGGAAACTCCTGCCTCTCCGAGACAATCTTGTCCACCGCCGTCTGCCTCAGCCCCCGGACGTAACGGAACCCGATGCGCAGACACGGAATATCCTTGTCCCCTTTAATCGTGTGCTCGATGGTGCAGTTCCATTCAGAATTGAGGGCGTTGATAGGTTTCACTCGGAGGCCGTGCAGCTGCGCATCGTGCACCAGCACTGCCGGGCTGTAAAAACCCATTGGCTGATTGTTGAGCAGCGCCGCCGTAAACGCCGCGAGATAGTGGAATTTCAGATACGCGCTGGCATAGGCGATCAGTGCAAAACTCGCCGCATGGGATTCCGGAAACCCGTAGCGCGCGAAAGAAGTAATCTGCGTGATGATCTCTTCCTGTGTTGCGGGACTGAAGCCGTTCTGGGTCATGCCGCTCCGCAGCTTCGCTTCAATTTTGTGCATGCGTTCTTCCGAACGTTTGAAACCCATTGCCCTGCGCAAGTCTTCCGCTTCGCCGCCTGTGAAATTCGCCGCAATCATCGCTATGCGGAGCAGTTGTTCCTGAAACAGTGGCACACCCAGAGTTCGTTTCAGTACAGGTTCGAGCAACGGATGAGCGTAAGCGACGGATTCCTTTCCCTGCCGGCGCCGCATGTAGGGATGCATCATTTTCCCGACAATGGGGCCGGGCCGAATGATGGCGACCTGCACTACGAGATCGTAAAACTTGACCGGAGCATTGCGCGGCAGTGAAGCCATCTGCGCCCTGCTTTCGACCTGAAACATTCCAACCGTGTCCGCGCGCCGCAACGTTTCATAGACTGGAGGATCGTCGGGCGGAAGCTGCGCCAAATCAATCGGTTCGCCGTAATGTTTGGGAATGAGTTCCAGGCAATCTTCGAGCACGGCCATCATTCCGAGCCCCAGCAAGTCCACTTTCACGATGCCCATATCGGCGCAATCGTCCTTGTCCCACTGCACGACGACACGACCCGGCATCGTTGCCGGTTCGAGCGGAACAACCGAATCGAGCTGCCCCTGGCACACGACCATCCCGCCGGAATGCTGTCCCAGATGCCGCGGTAAATCCTGAATGCGTTCGCACAGCTCCCAGTATTTCCGGACGCGAGGGTGGTTCAGGTCGAAGCCTACCTGCTGGAAATGGTTTTCGAAGTTGTCGGACGGACCGCGCCATTCTCCGCTGTTCACCACGCTCGAAAGCCGGTCGAGGGTCTCCTGATCGAATCCCAGCGCTTTGCCAACTTCCCGCGCGGCGGAGCGGTCGCGATAGGTGATGACGTTCGCCGTCATCGCCGCGCCGAGCTGGCCGTAGCGCTGATAGACGTACTGAATCGCCTTCTCTCTCTGGTCTCCGCTCGGCAAGTCCAGGTCGATATCCGGCCACTCACCGCGTTCTTCCGAGAGAAACCGCTCAAAGAGCAGTTCCATCCCTACCGGATCGACCGCTGTAATTCCCAGGGAATAGCAAACTGCGCTGTTTGCAGCCGAACCCCGTCCCTGCACCAAAATCTTCTGCTCGCGGCAAAACCGAATGATGTCCCAAACGATCAGGAAGTAACCGGCGAGCTGTAGCTTTTCAATCAGTGCAAGTTCCCGCTGCACCTGTTTGTTGGCGCGTTCAAACAAGTCCTCGTCGCGTTTCACCGCATAGCGGTTTTGAAATCCTTCTTCAGTGCGCTTTCGGAGAAACGAATCCATCGTTTCTCCTTCGGGAACCGGATAGCGTGGAAATTTGTAGCCAAGCTCGGCAAGTGTGTACCCGAGTCTTGAGGAGAGTTCGCTGGTGTTGTGAATGGCCCGAGGCAGGTCGGAAAAGAGTTGAATCATCTCTTCCCCCGAACGGAGATGACGCTCGTCGTTTCGTTCCAGAAGCCGTCCGGCGGTTTCGAGTTTGCAGTGATTCCGAATACAGGTGAAGACATCCAGGACTTCGCGCTCCTCCGCACGCGCGTAGCGAACGCCGTTCGTTGCGAGGAGCGGCAGGCCCAGCGTTTCGGCAAGCCGCACTGCTGCCTGATTCCGTCGCTCTTCGATGGGATCGCAGTGTCGCTGCACTTCGATGTAGATATTCTTTTGTCCGAAGAGAGTCGTCAGCTTCTCAATATTCTTGCGCGCTTCGTCGTAACCCTTGTTGGAAAGCGAAGCAGCCAGGACGCCCTCCTCGCCGCCTGTCAAACACACCAATCCTTCCGCGTGTTCGGCGATCTCTTCCAGCGTCGCCGTTCCCGTTCCTTTTTGCTTTTCGCGCAACTTGTAGCGCGTTATGAGACGACACAGATTCTGATACCCAGTCCGGCTTTCCACGAGTAGAGACAACCGCACCGGTCGCGACGAGAAAGAATTCGGCATCCACGAAGGCAAACTAGCTCGGTTTCCAAAACCTTCGACGGAAATCTCGGCTCCGACGTGCGCGCGAATGCCCACTGACTTTGCCGCCATGTGGAATCGAGGAGAACCGTAAACACCGTCACGATCCACCAAAGCTATGGCAGACATCTCCAGTTCCTTCGCACGAGACACCAGGTCTTCCGGACGCGAAGCCCCTTCGAGAAAACTGAATGCGGACGAAGAATGGAGCTCGACGTACTTCAATCGTAGATTCCTTCCACGAACCAGCGCTTCGCACGCAGGTCCTTGTAGACGCGGTACAGAGCAGTCTCTTCTTCACTTTCCCGGCTACTTTCGGATTGAACTTTCTGACGCAACGGCCGCACCTTGATGTCCCATTCATCGCGTGCCCACTTCGTTTCCGCCCACCAATCACCTTTCGTTCTCCACGGTCCGGCAAAAGCTAGGATTCGCCTGCGCGCGCCTTCGCACCCGAGAAACGCCGGTTTTCCTTCCTGAAAATCAACGGTCGCCGGAAGCGGAGGCCTGAAAATTCGCATCGCTGCCGTTGCTTGTCTTTCCGTGACCCGCCGCTTTTCTTTCATTTCCGGCAAAACAAAACCGTGTTGCTGAAAGGCATTGGGACTGTGCGTATCACCGAGGACGGGTGCTCCCACTCGGCTTTCCCCCACCGTGTTTTGAATACGTGCGAGCGTGATTTCAAGACGCTCTGGATCGGGAGAGAGCGGCATGAACAGTCCGAGCTGCTGGGACCGCGCCTTCACGGGAATCGCGAAAATGCGGACGGCCGTGACGGGCGAAGAAGGAGGGTGCTTCTCAAGATCGAGCTGTAAGAGTTTCAGAAGAAGTTTGCTGTCTCGCGTTGGCACCGGAAGCCGCAGCGTCCGGATATGAAAGACCGGTGCCTTGCTGCGTGAGTCGTTCCGTTCAAGCGTGAGCGTGACTTTGATCTCGCCGATGGCGAGAATGTGCATTCGCAGCCGCGCGCACAATTGTTCGAGAAGCCGATTCAGAACGAAAAGCAGTGGCTCCAGCAATTCCACGGGGGAGTCCAGGTCCATGTGCTCTTCGAATTGCGAGGGAAATTCTTTGGCGATTAGTGGATGATTGTCTGCGCCGCGCGCTAAACGCCACCAGCGGAGCCCTTCCTGTCCCAACCGCTCCACAATGGCAATTTCGGGAAGGGCCGCAAAATCCGCGCAAGTTTGTTTACCCCAGCGCTTCAACGTCTCAACAAACTCGAATGGGATTCGGAGAGCTTCGAGCGAAAGGTTTCCGATCCGAAGACCTTCCTCTCCGGCAGGAATAACCGTGACACCGGCGAAACCTTGCGCTGCGCAAACTGCGGCTAAAGGACTTCCAGCAACAGCAACGTTGGTTTCAAATCCCACTTCCGATGCACTGCGCTCTAGGTCGTGCGCGATTTTTTCTGGCGAACCGAAAAGTTTTTCGCAGCCGTCAATGTCCAACACTGCCGTATCGGAAAAATCCTGCTCTTCCCGCTTTTCGCCATCTTCAACGCGCGGAGAAATCGTCCACGCGCAATCGACAAGTGCGGCATACGCCGTCGCTTCCTGCGAAGGGGAACGCCATCGCCAGGAGATTCCCTTGAACGATTCCGCCTGCACTTTCGTCATTCCGGCTTCTACTCCCAGGTTTCGCGCATCGCGGTTGACGGCGAATACCTTCGTCAGCGGAGGAGTGCCGGCAAGGATCGCAACGGGTTTGCCCCGAAGTTCCGGCTCAAGACGAACGACCGCCTGCACGGGAAAATCCGGAACGAATAGACATGCGAAAGCCAACGTGCGTCCCCTGAACTTGGTAGAGGAAAGGGAAACAAACCGGACCTTCTAGCGGCTTATGGCGTGCGCGTCTGCCAGCGAGCGGAATCGGCGGGTTGGGACAACACTCGTGAACGTGTCACTTCTCCCCGAACTTCAAACCCCTCCAACGTCGAAATCCAGGTTTCAACACTGGCCGCGGCACGGCTCCAGTTGTCCGCTTTTCGCTGGCAACGCAGAACCAGCGAAGCGCAGCTTTTCGCACAGGACTCTTCTCCCAGCAAAAGTAAAATCGTCGGTGTGTTCTCAATCGCACGTCGAAAACGAAACCAGGTGCTCAACTCGATGCGACGCGCATCTACCCAAGATATTCCACCGAGATCGATGACCACCACGCCCCATCCGCCGCCGTGCAGCAGAAGGTCGGTTGTCTTCAGCGCTTGTTCGAGCCCCTTCCACGGCTTCCCGCTTCTTCCAACGCTTCGCACTTGGGGCGGCGGATTGGACTCGCGAAGTGACGGCAAAGATCGTGGAGGCCGAAAATCTCGTCGCGGAAGTTCTCGGTCTCGTTCGACTTGCTCTCCCGCGCAACGCGCGACGACGTGGATTTGTGCTGGCTTCGCAGATGCGGTTTGGCTTCCTACTAGAGAAGGAATGGCCTTATCGACGCCGCGCATCAATTCACGCGGATGCCGCCAACCATGTACTGGCATTGGCTTCTTACCAGCGGGATCGAGGCCGCGAGTTTTTCTTACATCTTTGTCCGCAGATGCAAAGTACGAAGATGTCTTGAGGTCTGGTCCTTGGTCCCCGGTTTCTCCGCATCGAACCCAAAGCAATCGCGGAAGTTCCACTCCCGCAGCCGCTAAAGAAACCGGATCGAGCGAATCCGAAACATCGACGAACGCACAGGCCTCCTGTCGTTCCGTGGCTTGCGCCAGCAAAGAGAAAGCGAGGCTCGTCCGCCCGGAGGAGGCAGGCCCGCATAATTCAACCAGCGACCCACGCGGAAAACCTCCACCGAGCACCGCATCGAGTTCCGTGACTCCGCTCGGCTGGAGCTCCACGGAGGCTCGGTTCTGGAATCCTTCCAGCCCCCTTCCGATGAGACCTGTATCGAGTTTTCCGGGCTTCCGAGAGAGGGCAATCATAGCCGTTTCTATATTCGTCTTTTGTTCGCCTACCCTAATTCTCATCCGCAGAGGGAAAGTTGTCAAGGGATCAGGCGGAAGTAGCTGGTCAGTTTCCTGTTAGCCCGTAATCAGGAGGTTACCGAAGAAAACGAGCGCGTCCACACATCATCTCTTCAAAACTAGAATATAAAGATGCGATTCGGCGGCTGTCGATTTCAAATCCTAACCTTGATAGTGATGGCGCTCGTTGCGAAACCGACGCTGGCGTGCGAGCCCGTTGTTCCATTTATGCAGGTCATGGTGCCAGCACTCGCTCTGTCCGGCTCGCTCCTTGTACTGCTAGCGGCCGTGGTACTGAAATCTGTGCTGTTTGCCTTTTTCGAGCGACGGCTTTCTCGCCTGCGCGCCGCCTGGCGAATGTTACTCGGCAACGTGTTCACGAGCTTTGTTGGCCTGCTCGTTGCTGTGATGATCGCAAGTTCGCCTGTTAGCTGGCTCTTTGGAGCCCCACTAGTAATTCTCCTCTGCTGGTTGCCGGCGCGACGGCTTGTCAAGGCAGCTCCGTTAAGCTGGCTGGCTCGAAGATCGCCTGCGGCGCTCGCTGCGGGCATGACCGGTGCGATGATCGTGAGCTGCATTCTATTCATGGTTGGCCAGGGAGTGCTTGAGACCCATCACCATGCGCTTTACTGGACCTTTAAACTCGCCGCAATCCTTACCGCTCTGCTGGCAAGTATCACGTTGACCGCTATCTGGGAAGAATGGGTCATTTGGAGGCTGAGTTCGCGCCCTGAGGGCATGGAGTTCTTCGCGACCGTTCTTCGCGCGAACCTGTATGTGTTGCTGCTGGTTATGGTCGTTCCTGCCGTGCTGATCCTTCCCAAAAGGCTGCACTCACCTGATTTCCTTGCCCATCGGCACAACGCGGCGGTGACTCAAACAACTTCCTCGGCTCGCTGAGAGCGGATGGGTTGCCCCCAGACGGTCGCACTTGGTACTGCGGCGAACATGCACAATCACACGCTGCGGTCGCCTGGAAAAGGACTCACTAGAGAGGAACGCGAATGAAATTACTTCGGATAGCCATGCCATTCATATACGTGCTTCCAGCAGTCGTCACTTTCGGCCAGCAGACTACCGACAAGCAACGTCCAGTTCTCTGCCGATTCGATTCACTGCCACCCGTAATCCAGCGTCACCTCATGGAAGAGTACAGCTCTTGGAAGGTTCAGGAAGCCGACAATCTCAACCCGCGAGCTCGCGAGAGGTGGAAATCAGAGAAGCCCTTGGAGTGCCCGGGCATCGCTGTCGGGTACTTTGAGAATGCGCAAACGCCATCTTATGCCCTCTTGCTCGTCCCAACGCGGAACGCCGATGCGGGATATAGGTTCGTTGTATTTACCCAGAGGCCAGGGCAATCCGACTACGAAGCCAGAATACTTGACCAGTTGGACGAAAGCGGCGCGGCGAACTATTTCCTTCGCGCGACGCCAATCGGCAAATTCTTCGATGAAGCGTCGAAGAAGAGATTCCACGCGCATACGGCAGATGTCATTTTGCTCTTTGACTCAGCCGAGAAGGAATACGAAGTCGATGTCTACTATTGGTCTGAGGGTCGCTACAGACACGACCCTGTAGACTACTAATCCCTCCTAATGTTGAAACTGGCGCTGTTTGCGTCTTTCTGGCTTCCGGGTGATTGGATTCCACCCTGGATCCCGATAAATATCTAATCGCAAGCCGACCCCTCCTGGAGAAGACCGACCCTGCTAGAACAGTTTCGCTTGGGTGGGAGTGTCTAACGTCACAGGCGATGCGGACTCCGCATCGTCAATTCTCGAATTGTTAAGTTTCCTGCTGACGGGATACCGGCGCATCAGGTTCGCGTCGTAGGGTTTGAGAATGTCACGAATCGCTTCGAAGTCAGTGCCGTCGGGATCGAGCCACACCTCGTACTTGTCCGGCGGCACAATGACGGGCATACGGTCGTGCATATCCTCGACAAGAGAATTAGGACTCGTTGTCAGGATTGTGCAACTTTCAACAATCCGCCCCTCGGGACTTGTCCATTGATCCCATAGACCGGCGAGCGCAAATACTTCGCCTTCCCCAACCTCAAAGCAGTAAGGCTGCTTCAATGATCCCATCTTTCGCCATTCGTAGAATCCATCGGCGGGGATAAGGCAGCGCTTCGTTCGGATTGGCTCTCGAAATGCCGGTTTCGTTGCGACTGTCTCCGACCGGGCATTGAGCGTCTGGGTTCCGATGCTCATGTCCTTTGCCCAGGACGGAATCAGGCCCCAGCGCATGGTTGTGAACTTGCGAGTTTTCTTTCCTTCTTCTTTGCGGATGGTGACGACTTGCTGGGTCGGCGCGATGTTGTAGCGCGGACGCTCTTCACTTTCATCAACCGACGCTTGAAAGCGTTCAGCGAGATACTGCTTCGAGTGTGTCAGTCGGTATCGGTTACACACGAGTTCATTCTCGCAAAATGGCTGGGCTTATTGCGGAGAGAAGACGATGTCAGCGTAGGAACGTCGGCGCGACTACGACCGCAAGAAATACGCTGCCATGCTCCGCGAAGCCTTTGAACCGTTTTCGCATTGATGTCTTCATCTTTTCTCCGCCTTGCCTATTTTCCGTCCTCATACCAATATCAACCCATTCCTTATCGAGGTATCTTAGGCTGCTGAACCACGGAGGTCAGGGAACGCGAAGAGTCTTGAGCGATCCCTACGCTTTCGGGGACTCGTTCACACGTGGGAGCCGGTTCCATGCTGCGAGACTCAGCGTCAGAGTGGCCAGAGCCCCAAGTACGAGCAGAACCCCAGGAGGATCTCGCAAAAGAGGAAACGGACAATCCACGAATTCCGAGAGCTAACGCGGCTGAGACAGGTAAAAGACATGTCGATACAAAAGTCGCGACTTTTGCGTACTTTGAAGAATAAACTCCGATCCATGCCACGTCCCAACCGGGGTCATTCGGACGGAGTTTCGGCGACAGCTCACGAAGATGAATCCAGAAATAAATTTGAACACCGATGATTACCAGTATTCCCCAGCGAGTAGTATTCTCTGCGGGGAATTTGATGCCCAAAATCTCAAACGACTCACCCGTGCGTTTCTCTTCCCCTGCGAGTACCTTTTCAATGGTGATGAGGTCCAACGCTTCATAATCCTTTGTGATATTGCTCAGCTGCCTGAATGCATAGTCAAAATCACCGTGTTTCCAATTTTGAGGCTTTTTTGCATGAGCGATCAGGACCGACTGCCCATCGAACTGTACTGCGCGATCCGAGGCGACGGGGATTAAGAGTTCAGCTTGGCCGCTGGCTCCACCATCAGGCCCGATCCACTGAAATAAGGTTTGGTACAGGAATGCACCGGTCGCCAAATCTCCTAAATCACGAAGCTGCGCTGGCGGGTAAATAGAAAACTGCCCAACCCAGTGGTCCGTTCCGGCCCAGTAGTTCTTTCCCCGAAAAAGCTCTACTGTTTGCTGCTTTCCGGTTGTTATCAACTTAAGCTTCACGGGTCGGCGGATGAAATCGTCCCTTCGGTCCGCTCGGAGATGGCCAGTCGCATCAATTGTGCTGACGGACCCAACTGCTCGGAAGTAGCCGGTCGTGTTAATTGACATTGGTACTTCTATGCGAAGAGCAGGGTCGCCTAGAAGATTCCACAGGGTGCGAAATTGCCTCAGAGTTTGAGGAGGGTAGAGGGTAGCTTGAGTGTTAAGAACCTTCGCATGTAGCAAGTCAGCTGGAGTCTTAAAAGTTCTTTCTTTGTTGTCCTGTTCGTAAGAAATAAGAGTGAGGACATATCGCTCTGGCCGGAACGAGACGCGAACCAGTGAGCCGCTGTCTACATTGAACTCGAGAGTACTTGCGACCCCCTGGGAGACTTCGAACGTCCCAGCTCGTGGACCTGTCAGTGACTGCGCATTCTCCGCAGCGGGTTCTCCAGAAGAGCCGACAAGTGTTCGAGATTCTCCGACGCTAGGGCCCGTCGGCGCATTTCTTGCGGCATCGGTGATTGGAGCGTCAAACCAAGAAGGATCGTACCCGTGAACTAGCTCACCGATTTCCCGTATCTGATCGTGCGCAATTTGCACTTCGGTTTGGCTGCGCGATGTAGATAGCAAGATCAGTGCGAAGCAGACGGTGATCAATGTAAAATGGACCGTCCGAAGGTGCTCAACAAAGTCCTTCGACCAATGCTTCGGTCCGTGGAGTGCAGGCGGGTTCCTCAACTCGTCCCCCGGTTTGCGCGAACTGTACACCGGATTATCCGACTATTCAATTCTATAAGCCTGCAGCGTCTAACTTCTTTTTTTGGCGCCCCGCGTTTTGTCACGTCATTAAGCCAAACTGCTAAGTTTCCTGCCACGAATCCCAGGCCCGAAACCCCGCCCTTCCTGCTGAAAACCTGCGCCTGGACCGCCCGCTTCTTCTGTCAAGGGTCTCCCGCTTCGCTTCGATAAACGCAAACTGCGCGCCCTTGACAGCGCGGACGGCCAGGCGCCTCGTCCCGCCAAGAAGGGCATTGCTTTTAATGCACCGCTCTCTGCGGTGCCTCTCTTGAGGAACTCCCTGTTATCTTATGATGCGGCAACGAGTTGGAACCCAAGCTGCCGGGCCTGTTTCCGGAGCCTGGCTTCCAGACATTCGCGGTTTCGTACCTCGTTTTGCACGCAGATGGTTTCATCGTAGGCATGCCTAGTTGTCACCATGTGATAGATGATGCGGGCTAGTTTGTGCGCCGTGGCGGTGATCGCTTTCGGAGCCCCGAGTTTGGCGCGCATGCGGCGATAGAAGTGCCCCAGATAGGATTGACTGCGATGAAGCGCCTGAGCGGCCATGCGCAGTGCCGTGGCCGCTCGATTCTTGACCTTGCGTGTTTTGACCGACAGCACTTTCCCACCGCTAACTCGGTTGTCCGGACAGAGTCCGAGCCAGGAGGTAAACGCGGGCGCGCTGGCGAACCGCGAGAGGTCAGGACCGATCTCCGACAATAGAGTTTGCGTCGTGAGGACGTTGATCCCGGGAATGAGTGTCAGGTCCACCCCGAAGATTCGATAGAGGTGACTCTGCAAGTCGAAACGGGGCTCTCCATTACTCGGTTTTTGCCCATCTTGCGATTGGGAGGCGGAACCTTCCGGCGGATCCACTTTCGAGCCGAAGGCCTCGAGATATTGCTCAATTTCTTTGTCACATGCCCCGATCAACTCTTGGTAATGACGAAATGCTGCCAGCGACTGGCCGAGCGTGAACAGATGCTCGCGCCGATAGTCTCCCACCAGCGACTTGGCGATGGTATCCGCGGAGGCCTTGACCCGCCCATCGCGTAGTGCCGCCAGCGTATGCGGGTTGCGTTCCCCCGCCAAGATGGCCTCGATGATTCTTATTCCGGTCACACCGGTGATATCGCTGATCACGTGGTGGAGTTGCAGGTTCATCTGATCTAGAGCCTTTTGCATGTGTTGGACGTGGCTCGAAGCCATCTGCACCAGGCTGTCCCGATGACGAAGGATCGAACGCACCGTGCAGACCGCCTGTTCCGGCCGGAACGATCCGCGCAGCAAACCTACCGAATGCAGATATTGCAGCCACTGACAGTCGGAAACATCCGATTTGCGCCCCGGCACGTTCTTCACGTGGCGCGCGTTGACCAGCAAGACAGTGAAACCTCGCGCCTCCAGGATCTGAAAAAACGGAATCCAGTAGACTCCCGTCGATTCCATCGCCACCGTCTCTATGTTGCAGGCCTTCAACCAATCCGCAGCGGCGTGCAGGTCTTCGGTAAACGTCGAGAAATGCCTTACCGGTTGCGGATCGCGATCCACAGGCACGGCGATATAAATCTCCGTCGCCCCTACGTCCACACCGGCAGCATTCGGGTTCAAACAATGCAACATCGGCGCGCCGATCTTCTTGCTGTTCTTCCGCTTTCTCGACATGGCTCTCCTTTTGAAACATTCTGCCATGCGAGACGGCCCAGACTGTGCAGAACAGAGCACTCTCTTGAACGGGATCGACGTACCCCAGTGAGGAGCCGCCGTCACCACCGTCTTGAGCACAGAGTCTGGAACCATGCTAAGAAACGGGCTCCCGAAGGATGCACCATTGATCATTTCGGCCTACTTGCCGGCGCGCATGGGCCCGCTCATGTTATCGCAACGAAGCCCCCGGCTCAGTTCCTTACCTGGTTTGACCCGCGTATCGCGGGTTGCTTGCTAAGAAGCAAAAAACGAAACCAACGAAAGGAGTTCTTCCAATGCAACAACTCAGCAAACAACCTGCTTTCGAACTCGGCCAGATCGTCGCAACGCCGGGCGCTTTGGCCGCGCTTAAGAAGGTGGGACAACAGCCGGGCGAGTTCCTCACGCGCCATGTCAACCGCGAATGGGGCGATTTGTCCGACGAGGACCGCAAGGAAAACGACTACGGGCTAGAGCGCGGTTTCCGGCTCTTGAGCGCCTACCGCACGCACACAGGCGACAAGTTGTGGATTATCACGGAATCGGACCGCTCCGTAACCACGCTCTTGTTGCCCGAAGAATATTCTTTTGCTTCGCAATGAGTATAGCGAATCGCGTGATGGTCCCGACGGCTATAGCACATAGTTAGTGAATATGCGCTTCTACTCATGGAGTTCACGCACAATCCTGCGGTGTATACTAGCGCGGATAACGAGAAGAGAGGTTACTTCGTTCCTATGACGAGACGACAGTTGGCCTCTAGGGACACGCGCAAGGAACAGGCTGGGTTTGCGAGCGAGCTTATCGCCATTCGCCAGAGGTTCGGTCTGTCACAGAGTGCGGCGGCCAATCTCCTGGGCGTACCTTCAAGCGCAGTTGCCAGAATTGAGCAAGGGATCATGGCGCCATCAGCAGAAACCGCCCGCGCCCTAAAGATTCTTCCAACCCTCGCCGAAGGAAAGGCCCCGTCCCCTTGCGCAATTGGAAGCAGTATTGGCCTGGATGAGCCTGATGAACTGAAGCTCACATTTTGACGTGTGATACCTGCCAGGCATATTTCGAATGGATGCTTAGGTGGTCTCTATTAGACCGGTTCGAGTTTTCCCGACGCGAGCAAACAACCGTTACGTGATGACCACTATCACCCATTCGAGGCGCCACTCGCAAGATGGGTTTCGGCTTTTGGTGGTCGCGTAACCTTCTTGTCGGCTGCAAAACGGCCTGCCAATCTCCTCAGCTCAAAAAAAGCGCCCGAGACAGCGTGCTTCATCGCCAGTGACGATTCAATCCCGCACGTGCACCCCGGGCATTCACGCCGAAGCATGGCTTCACTTTGGAGCCTGTATTCTTCCGACGCCAAAATATTTTCGAGTTTGTCTCGCAGGATGTTCCCTACGGGTTTCAGGGGATAACAGCCAGTCATGACATCACCGTTGGAAAGCACGAAAACTTGCAAATAACCGAGCACGCAGGGAGGCTCGGAAATCTCCTGCTGCCGGTAATATCGCGAGATGTAGTCAACCTCGTACGCCGGCCTTTTCAAGGTCTCGCGGAGGAATCTCATAATCTCCTCGACTTCGCCCTGTTGCGGCCACATCGCCGCCATGTCCGCGTCCTTCAGGAAAGGCAGGCTTTCGCTCAAAATATTGTATTGGACCGACGCTCCGGCTTCTTTCGCCACCGCGGCCAGTCTTTCCAGTTCTTTGGCGGACATGCGATTCAGCGTCACGGATAAAACCACTTTTTTGCCTTGCAGCAGCCGGATACCCTCAAGCCCCAAATCAAAATAGCCTCGGATTCCCCGGATGAGGTCATTCGTTTCTTTTAAACCGTCGATGGATACCGCCACATCGGTTATAGGAGATGCGTTGACTTCATTGTGGAGCTTTTTTAACAAAAGCCCGTTCGTTTGCACGATGATTTGTTTGAATGATTGGGTCTCCGCTTGCCGCAGGATGTCGAAGAAGTCTGTGCGCAACAACGGTTCTCCACCGGTGAACCTTAGAGAGTGTATCCCCGCAGCTGCTATTTCGTTGATCAGTGAGATGGCGCGGTTCGTAGTGATTCCATCTTCCCATCGAGTCTGCCAGTAATTACAGCTAATGCATTTCGCCTGACAGTTTTCCGTCAATTTCACGTGGGCGGACAGTGGCCGGCTCTTTGTCGGCAGGAATCTTTGCGAGATCTGGCTTCCCAACCAGACTCTCGGCAAGTACGACATTTCAGAAATCATTTCCGCCATCACAGTTCAACCGCATTCCCTCCAATATTTCTTCCACGCGAGCATCTCTGGCCCTTCTCGATACGTCCTTTGATTTTCCCTGTCTCGGTTTGGATTGCAATCTACTTTTTCGTCATATTTCACGAAGCTAGGGAGCCGGTGAGAGTTCGCCAAGGTTCTCAGTGCATCCCACGAGCTTCGGAAGGCCGCGGGAGCTGCGTGCCAAATTCTTGCGTCTCGGAGTTTCGCAAATACTACTCTTGCGGCCATTTGAACAGCCCGTTCGAATTCGATGATCTTTACAGTGCAACGATTAGTTTGCTCTCCCGTATCACCGCTTCGAGTTGCCGCGTCCCGGCGCGTAAATCCTCACGCCACCGGTCTCCACTAGCATCTTTCGCGCCACGACAGTCTGTGTCACTCAAGCGTGCGACCCGTTCTGACCTGGACGCGCCAATTTCTTCGCTCCTGTC
>Ga0137394_10001645_pt1 | contig 16375 bp, 16 predicted proteins | sample czobulk116metaG_FD_108278 | JGI IMG/M metagenome (GOLD analysis project Ga0137394, IMG submission 108278) | Vadose zone soil microbial communities from Angelo Coast Range Reserve, California, USA - czobulk1.16 metaG | ecosystem: Environmental > Terrestrial > Soil > Vadose zone | place: USA...
CTGGGCGTGGAGTAATTATCGAGGAGCGCCACGGCTTTGCCGGGGCGCTGCCGAGCGTTGGGGGGTATGGGGGGCCATCTCGGGGCCCCCCATGTCAAAGGCGTCGAGCAGGTCGGTGAGGTTGTTGACGTTGACCCAGCCGCCGCGCACGTAGACGACGCGCACCGGCCGGCCGGCGGCCAGCACGCGCGTGACCAGATCCGACAGCCGCGCCGTCCGCAGCGTGCCGTCGGCACGCGCGGCAGCGATGGCCTCGCGGAGCCACGCCGCGCCGTCACGCCCGGCGTGCAGGAGGCCGACCCACACGCCGTGGCTCGCGGCGGGCGCGACGTCGTCGCCGATCCCGACGAGCCACACCTCGTCGAACTCGAAGCGTCCGCTGTCGGGACGCGCGGCGCGTACGCGGTCGGGCGTGGGGCTCGCCGCCAGCGTGGAGTCCACCACGAGCGTGACCCCCTCGCCCGCGTCCTCGAGCAGCGCTTGCACGAGGTGACGCTTGAGCACGATGTCGCCGAACGCCACCAGCGTGCCGGGGACCAGCGCGTCCTCGGCCAGCGCGAGCGAGAACGCCTCGCCCGTCTCGCCGAACTCCGCGTTATCGACGAAGCGCGCGCCGGCGACGTCCACGGCCGCCGCGTGGTGGCCGCGCACGACGGTGACGCCGCGGCCGCCGAAGTGCGCGAAGTCGTCGAGCAGGCGCCCGAGAATCGGCCGGCCCTGTACCTTGAGCATGGCCTTCGGCACGGCCGTGGTGAGGCCGCCGAAGTCGGTCGCCGCGCCGGCCGCCAACACGATCGCCGAGAGCGAGGCGCCGCGCGCGACGGGGAGGTAGCGCTTCTCGGCCTCCTGCAGCTCCTCGTCGCCCTGCAGCCGGAAGACGTCGTGCAGCGGCGCGACGTGCGGCTCGACGTCGATGAGCGACTCCGCCGCGCGGATCCGCGCCGCCGTCGCCTGCATGGCCGAGATCGACGCGCGCAGCACGTGGTTGGCCCAGATGACGATGCTCACGCGCCGCGCGCGAAACTCCTCGGTGGGCGTGCGCCAGTACTTCGTCGGCACCAGCACCACCGGCGCGCGGTCACTCCATTCCTCGAGGAACGCGAAGATCTCCGCGGGACTCGACTGGCGGCTGTGGATGAGGATCGCGTCGGCGCCGGCGCGATGGTAGGCCTCCGCGCGCTTGATCGCCTCCGCGAGCCCCCAGCCCGCGATGAGCGCCTCCACGCGGGCGACGAGGACGAAGTCGGCGTCCGTCTGGCTGTCCTTGCCCGCCTTGATCTTGCCGCAGAACTCCTCGACGTCGGCCAGCGGCTGCAGCTCCGACCGCAGGAACGAGTTGGTTTTCGGGAAGAGCTTGTCCTCGATGGTGACGCCGGCCACGCCGACCTGCTCGAGCTTGCGCACGAGCCGGCGCATGTTGTTGAAGTTGCCGTAGCCCGTGTCGCCGTCGAGAAGGAGCGGGACCGAGGTCGTCTCGACCATGAACGCGACGTGGTCCACGACCTGCGACCAGGACAGCTCGTTGTTGTCGCGCACGCCGAAGGCGGCCGAGATCGTCAGCCCGCTGCCCCAGACGCCCTCGAAGCCGGCCTCCTCGACGATGCGCGCCGAGATCCCGCTGTGCGCCTCCATCAGGAAGGCGATCTCCGGACGCGTGACGAGCCGCTTGAGCGTGGTGGTGCGTCGCTCGCTCATCGATGCCTCCCCTGGGGGGATGTGACCTCCAGGCTGGCCCGGAAGCGGTCACGGATCTCCGCCGGGCTGTACGGGATGCGCGGGACGTCCGCTTCCTCCGCCGTCGTCTTCACCAGCACGAAATGTGGGCCGTCGGCGCCGAGCGCGGCGCGCACGGCGGCCTCCGTCTCCGCGGCAGCGGTCACGGCGGCCACCGTGCCGTAGCCGGCCGCGGCGGCCACGCGATCGAGCCGGACGCCGCGCGAGGGCGAGACCTGGTTGCCGGTGGAACCGTAGACCTCGTTGTCGAAGACAACGTGGACGAGGCGCCGCGGCGCCAGCCCGCCGACCATGGCGAGAATGCCGAAGTTCATCAGGAGGTTGCCGTCGCCGTCGAACACGACGGCGGCGCGCTCGGGCCGCGCCAGCGTGAGGCCGAGGCCGATGGCGGAGGCCAGGCCCATCGAGCCGATCATGTAGAAGTTCTGCGGCCGGTCGCCGACCGAGAACGACTCGCGGCAGATGTAGCCGTTGGCGTGCACGATCGGCTCGGCGCCGATCGGCTTGCGCGCCGCCGTGATCGCGGCCAGCCGCGAGATGCTGGGCACGAGGGGCGCGTTCCCGGCTTCGCCGGCTCGTTGTATTTGCCTTCGGGGCGCCGTCGCAGGGCCTCCCGCGCCGCCCGCGTCGTGGTGAACCCCACCGGTTTGCACCACACGCGGCGGCACCACGATCGCCACCGGCTGCATGCGCGTGTCCATTTCCTTCGCGGCCCAGGCGACGTCGTCGGCCGCGCTCTCGGCGGACAGCACGCGGTACGGCATGCCGAGCAGGTCGAGGATCTGAGGCGTGATGCGGCCGGTGAGGATGTGCTCCGGCGCGTCCTTGCCATCGTAGCCGCGCCACGTCACCACGACCAGGGCGGGAAACCCGTACATCAGTGAGAGGGACGCGAGAGCGTTGAGGCTGGTGCCGAGCCCGGAGTTCTGCATGAGCACGCACGGCCGGCGGCCGGCGAGCCACGCTCCCGCCGCCAGGCCGACGGCGGCGTCCTCGCGCACGGCGGCGACGTACGGCGCGTCGCGCTCCGTCTCGAGCACGGCGATGACGTCCTCGACCAGCGAGCACGGCACGCCCGTGAAGAAGTCGAAGCCGTGGCGCGCGAGCAGGGTGGCGACGTCGCGGCCGGAGATCACGCGACGCCTACGGCTGGACCATGCGGGCGCCCCCGCCCATGGTCCGCAGGAAGTCGCCGAGCGAGGCGAACCGCATGAACGGGTTCTGGCGCTTCTCGTCGCCGATGGTCGAGGATGGCCCGCCGTAGTTGTGGCCGGGGAAGAGCAGCGTGTCGTCGGGCAGCGCGCCCAGGCGCTGCGTGAGCGAGTAGTACATCTCGCGAGGATCGCTGCCCGGCAGGTCCGTGCGCCCGCAGGAGCCGATGAAGAGCGTGTCGCCGGAAACGAGACGGCCGTCGACGAGGAAACACTGCGAGCCAGGCGTGTGCCCCGGCGTGTGCAGGAACGTCAGCGCGAGCCGTCCGATCGACAGCGTGTCGTGGTTGTCGACCTTCACGAGGTCGGAGCCCAGCCCCGGCAGAAACTCGCGCTCCGCCTTGTGGACGTACACCTTGAGCGGGACGCGCGCGAGCAGCTCCTCCACGCCGGGGATGCGGCCGGGCATCCCCCACGAGGCGAGGCTGCCGCCGACGTGATCTTGATGGGTGTGCGTCACCAGCGCCCCGGTGAGCCGCATGCCGTCGGCCTGCGCCGTGTCGACGATCGTGTCGATCTCCCACGCGGGATCCACCACCACGCACTCGCGCGCGACCGGATCGCCGACGAGATAGACGAAGTTCTGCATCGGCCCCAGCTCGAGCTGCCTCAGATAGATTCCCGGCTCGCCCACGTGTGGTCTCCCTGGGGCTACGGCCTCTCATGCTACCGCAGGCTCCGCGAAGCGCCTAGCGCGACTCGAAGATTTCAGTGTGGATCAACTCTGGAGCGCGGCTAGGGAATGCTGATGAACGCGTAGCCGACGGTGCGCAGCTCGTGCTCGACACTCGCGCGCCGGCGCCGCTCGCTGTGCCGGCGCTCCAGCGGCCGCCCGGCCGCGATGTCGCGGCGATCGCCGTCGCGGCGATCCCAGATCACCTGCACGTTCTCGGCGTCGGAGAAAGTCTGACTGAGGTACCGGTAGAGGTCGGGGCGGTCGCGCGCGACGATGAAGATCTCACGCGGCATCTGCGTGTGACTTTATCATCCCTTCAGATCGTCGGGCACCTTGGGGGCGGGGCCCAGGGTCCGCGGGTCCACCGCGTAGATGGCGGGGCCGGCGCCGGTCCGGACGTACGCGCGGTCGGCTTCGCGGCGGCCGACGGTCAGGCGGGCCAGCTCGGCGCCGTCGCCCTTGAGCAGGACGACCTCCAGCGTCGGCGTATCGAGCCCGTATCTGGCGGCGTCCTCGCCGTTGGGCGCGACGACCTGTATCCAGCGAAGCGCGCGGACGCCGTAGACGATGTCGTCCACCCGCGCGCCCTTGGCAGAGCCCCGCTGAGGCTCCACGAGCTTCCAGTCCGTGTCGCCGCTCCGCTCGAGCACGGCCGTCTGCCCGCCGGCCTTCACCCGCAGCCGCTTGATGTCCTTGGGCTCGAGCCCGGAGAAGAGCGCGTGATCGCGCAGGTCGTCCACCGAGCGGCCGAGGTCGTCGAGGGCCTTGCCCTCGACCAGCACGACGGGGCCACGCTGGGCGACGGCGGCGTAGGCGGTGGGCGCGCCGCCGCGGCGCTCACCCGACGGCGCGAGCAGCACCGTGGTCGGCGGCTTCCCCTGCTCGGTGATCGTGAGCTTCACCGTCGGCTTCGCGAGGACGCGCGGGACGGCGGAGGCGTCGTCGCTCAGGAATCCCTGCGCGCGCAGCTCGCGCAGCCGCGTCAGCAGCGCGCCCGCCTCCACCTGGTCGGCGGGCAGCGCCTGCGGCGCCGTGATCGTCCAGCGCTCCTTCTCGCGCGCGATCGTGACGGTGCCCTTCGGACTCTCGACGTCGACACGCGTGACCTTGTCGCGGTCGAGGGCGACGACCTGCTTGTCCCGGAGCGCGCCGACCGTGCGCGGGATCGCCTTCCCGACGTCCTCGGGCAGCAGCAGCACGCTCGACTCGCCCTCGCGCATCGCGTAGACGCCCTTTTTCGTGTCGGTGCGGCCGACGAGCAGCGTGCGGCTCGCGCGCTCTTTGTCCTTCCCCGTGTGAATCGTCAGCCGCAGCGGCCGGTCGAGCCCGTAGGTCGCGGGCGCGCGTGGCGCCTCCGCCACGAACTCCTTCACCTTCGCCGCCGTCAGCTTCTCGAACATCTCGCCGACCGCCTCGGTGTCCGCGGGCAGCGTCACGGGCCGGGTGATCCGCCAGGCGTCGCCGGCATGGGTCACGGCCAGCGTCTCGCCCTGGGAGGTGACGTCGAACCCCGAGACCTGCCCGCGCTCGAAGGCGAGGACGGTCCTGTCGCGGAACTCGGTCGCGGGCTTGGTGGCCTCGCGCAGGGCGCCGTCGGACAGCGCGACCACCGCGGGCTTGCCGGCCTCGCGCGCGTACACCCACACGCCGGTCGGCGACTTGTTGCCGAGCGCCAGGCCGAGTGTCTTGCCATCCTTGAGCGTCAGCGTGACCTCCGCCGCGGGCGTGTCGAGGCCGAAATCGCCGAGGGCCGCCGGCTTGGGATCGATCTCGCGGTCGACCTTGGCCGTGAGCACGGTGGTGAGCGTTTCCTCGACCCGCGCGCGGTCGGCGCGGGCGACGACCGGCGACTTCAGCTCCCACGTCTCGCCCGCGCGCGTCAGCCGCACCGTGTCCTCGCGGCGCTTGAGCTCGACGGTGGTGACGTCGGCCGCCTCGGCCGAAAAGACGCGCCCCTTGCGCGTCTCGGCCAGCTCACGGTCGGGCGCCCAGCGGACCTCGTAGACGTAATAGAAGCCGACGACGAGCAGGAGGGCGACGGCGAGAGCGGCGGTGGTCTGCCAGCGCATCGCCCGGCTAGTTCGCGGCGCGCCGGCGGATCAACGCGACGATCCCGCCCGCGAGCACGAGGCCGGGCAGGACGACGAGCGGCAGCAGCGCCACGACGCGGCCCTGCTGGGCGCTGAGGAAGATCGGCGTCTGCTTCGTGTCCTTCGGCCGCACCGTGATCTGGTCCTCCTCCTCGGCGAGCCAGCTCACGGTGTTGAGGAAGAAGTCGCGGTTGCCCTGCACGTTGAGGAACTGGTTGGTGGCGAGGTTCGAGGTGCCGTACACGACGATCCGCGCCTTGTCCTTCGTCACGACGGCGGCGACGGGCAGCGGTCCCTTCGGGTCTTGAGGGTCCGGCTTGGCCGTCCCCTGCTCGAGCGCCTGCCGGTCCGTCTCGCCCCAGGACTCGGGGCTCGTCTTCGCGAGCGGCTGCACGTTGATGCCGGCCGGCAGCGACTTCACCGGCGTCACCGTGCGCGTGAGCGGGAACAGCGTGGTGATGCCGGCGAGGTCGCGCGTGATCGGGTGCGGCTCGTACTGCTGGATGATCGGCACCTCGGGCCCGATGCCGAAGAGCCGGCCGATGGGGCTCAGCTCCACCACGAGGTTGTCGCCGAGCTCCACGCCCCAGCGCGCGAGGAAGCGCTTGATGGCCGCGTCCTGCATCTTCGCCGGAAACGGCGGGTCCACCATCGCGAGGACTTTGCCGCCCTTGCCGAGGTAGCCGTCGAGCGCGTCGACCTCCGGCGCGAAGAGGTCGGTGCGCGGCCCCGGGATCACGACGACGGCGGCGTCGGCGGGGATCGTGGCCTGGCGCGCGAGGGCGAGCGGCTTGACCTCGTAGTTCGATTTCTCGAGCGCGCCCTTGGCCTCCGAGAACCCCGCGCGCTCGCTGTTGCCGAGCTCGTGCTCGCCGTGGCCCTGCACGACGTACACGGTGCGCTTGCCCTCCCGCGCGACCTTGAGGAGGCCGTTCGTGAGCTTCTCCTCCTCGGGGTCGAGCACCTTCTCGGAGCGCGCCTTGGTCTCGAGCACGATGGTGCCGTAGGACTCGATGCCATAGCGCCGCGCCTGCCCGGGGTCGCTGTCGGGATCGACGATCTTCCACGTGAATTTCTTGCCCGCGTAGCCGGCGTACTGCTTGAAGAGGTCCTCGGCCACGCGCTTGCCCGGCTGGTCCGAGCGGAAGAATCCGACGGCGTTGACCTCGTCCTTCAGGCCCTTCAGCACCTGAATCGTCTGCGGCGAGAGGCTGCGGCGCTTGTTCTCGGTGAGGTCCAGGCGCGCGCTGTGCTTCGCCGAGAGCGCCTCCACGAACCCGATCACGCCGAGCACGAGGACGATCGACACCGCGGCGTTGAACCCGTAGGACAGCGTGCGGCCGCCGATTTTGTGCCGCGCCCCGGCCAGCCACGGCAGCGCGGAGAGCGCGACGAGAATCACGCCGGCGCCGACGAGCGGCCACCAGATGCGGCCCTGCGTGGGCAGCGCGAAGGGCTGGATCACCGCCGCCGCCAGCGCGATCAGCCCGAGATAGAACGCCCAGTCCGCGATTCGTCGCACGACCCTACCCCTTCCACCGGCGCGCCTCGAGCGAGCGCAACGCCAGGAACAGCGCGACCAGCGTGAAGTTCACGTAGAAGATGACGTCCTTCGTCTCGAACACGCCCTTGGCGAAGCTCTCGTTGTGCTCGGTCAGCGAGAGGTGCTGGAGCACGCGCGCGAGGCTCGGGCCCGCGAAGTCCGCCGACCAGCCCACCACCCAGAACATCAGGAGGATGAGGAAGCTGACCAGCGCGGCCACGATCTGGTTCTCGGTGAGCGACGAGGCGAACACGCCCACGGCGATGAAGGCCGCGCCCATGAGCAGGAGGCCGGCATAGCCGGTGAGGATCGCGCCCCACTCCAGCGGCGCGAAGTACCAGACGATGGCCGGGTAGAGCAGCGTGAGCGCGATCATCAGCGTGTAGAGCGCGAAGGCGGCCAGGAACTTGCCGAGCAGCACGGCGCCATCGCGCACGGGATAGGTCAGCAGCAGCTCGATGGTGCCGCTGCGCCGCTCCTCCGCGAAGAGCCGCATGGTGACGAGCGGCATCATGAGCAGGAGGATGACGCTGAAGTTCGAGAAGAGCGGCCGCAGGACGCCGTCGGTCACGTTGAGGCTGCCGCCCATCGGGTTCATGGCCGACTGCATGGACACGCGCGCGTAGTAGCCGAAGATCGAGTAGAAGAAGTAGCCGGTGATGAACAGGAAGACGCTCATGATCACCCATGCCACGGGAGAGGTGAAGTAGAGCCGCATCTCCTTCTTGAAGATCGGCCAGATCTTCACGAGGAGGCCGCCTCCGGCTCGCTCTGCTCGCCCGCCACCACGTGCAGGAAGACCTCCTCCAGCGTCATGCCCATCCGGCGCAGCTCGCGCAGGTCCCAGCGCTGCCGGGCGGCGAGCTGGAAGACCTCGCCGCGCACGTCGCGGCCGCGCGAGGACTCCACGACGAAGCGGCCGATGCCGTCGGAGCCCGGCAGGTCGCTCACCGACACCACGCCCGGGATCACGCGCAGGGCGTCGCGCACCGCGGCCGGCGACGGCGCCGCGATCTCCACCTCCACCCGCGCGGTCGGGAAATACTGCTCGACCAGCGAGTCGATGGGGCCCCGGGCGACGATGACGCCCTTGTTGATGATCACCACCGAGGAGCAGACCATCGAGACCTCGGGCAGGATGTGCGTGGACAGGATCACCGTGTGCTCGCCGGCCAGCGACTTGATGAGCTCGCGGATCTCGGTGATCTGCCGCGGGTCGAGGCCGATGGTCGGCTCGTCGAGGATCAGCACGGCCGGGTCGCTCACGATCGCCTGCGCCAGCCCCACGCGCTGGCGATACCCCTTGGAGAGCTTGCCGATCAGCCGGTTCTGGACGTCGGCGATGCGGCAGCGGTCCATGGCGTCGGCCACGCGCTTCTTGCGCTCGCCCCGCGGCACGCCCTTGATCTCGGCCACGAACTCGAGATACGGCGCCACCCTGAGATCCGTGTAGAGAGGGACGTTCTCCGGCAGATAGCCGATGCGCCGGCGCACCTCCATCGACTCGCGGAAGACGTCGTACCCGGCCACCTTGGCCGTGCCGCCGCTGGCCGGCATGAAGCACGAGAGGATCCGCATGGTCGTCGACTTGCCGGCTCCGTTGGGGCCGAGAAATCCGACGATCTCACCCGGCGCGACGCTGAACGACACGTCGCGGATCGCGGTGACGGGACCGTAGTGCTTGGTGAGGTTCTGGACTTCGATCATCCGACCGACTACGAATTATACAGCCGGAAGCGGCGAGGGCAACGTCACAGGCATGATGGCGGCGAGCCAGTCGGGGACGGCGATCATCTTCGAGGTCGCCGGGTCCCAGCACGCGTGCAGGGTCGAGCCCGTGGCCACGCGCTCGCCCCGGTCGTTCACCAGCTCGTAGCCGAAGCGGAAGGACGCGCGCTTTCGCTCGGCGATCCAGCAGCGCGCCTCCAGCAGGTCGTCGAGCAGCGCGGGCCTGTGGTAGCGGACGACGGCCTCGACCACCGGCATGTGGACCTTCTGGTCGACGTCCGACATCGCGTGGCCCTGCTGGCGCAGGAACTCCACGCGCGCCACCTCGAAGTAGGTCAGGTAGTTCGCGTAGTAGACGACCTTCATGCAGTCGGTCTCGGCGTAGCGCACGCGGATCTTCGTCGTCGAGATCACAGGTACTGGCCGTAGCGGATCTTCTCGACCACGCTGCGCACGCGCTTGTAGCGGTCGATCGCCTCCAGGAGGTCCTGCGTGCTCACGAGCGAGGCCTGGCCGCCCTCGGCGACCCGGTGCACCTTCTCCTCGAGCGCGCGGCCGAGGATCTCCGTGATGTCGGCGCCGCTCATGCCGCCCATCATCGGCAGGATCTTCCGATAGTCGACGGGCTCGAAGAGCGGGCGGGTGGCCGTACGCTCCATGCGCGCCTTGAGCAGCTCGAGGATCTCGCGCTGCTCGTCGGCGTCCGGGAGCGCGACCTCCACGAGGTGGTCGAGGCGCCCGGGCGTCACCAGGGCGGCGTCCACGGCGTCGGTGCGGCTGGTGGACGCGATGACGAGGATGCGCGCAGTCTCGGGCACGCCGTCGAGGCGCTCGCACAGCGTGGCCACCAGCCGCGCGCTCGCCTCGCGCGCCTGCGGCGGCGGCAGCAGGTGCTCGAGGGACAGCGCCTCGGCCTCGTCGAGGAAGAGGACAGCCTTGCCCTCGCTCATCGCGATGCGGAGGATCTCCTGGAGCAGCTCGCCCGTGTTCGCGGCGAACTTCGAGGTGAGGTTGAAGAGCTTGACGTGGTAGAAGATCGCCCCCGCCGAGGTCGCGAGCGCGCGCGCGAGCTTCGACTTGCCGGTGCCCGGCGGTCCGTAGAGCAGCACGCCCTTCGGCGGCGTGATCCCCCACTGCTGATAGAGCTCGGGCGTGGTCAGCGCGTGCGCGAAGCCGCGCAGGGTCGCCTTCGCCTGCTTGAGTCCGCCGATGTCGTCGAAGGAGACGCTCGGTCGGATGTCGGTCTCGACGCGGCCCGTGAGGTCGCCGAACTTCTCCCCGAGCTTCGCGAAGACGTCCTCGATCCGGCGCTGCAGCGCCCAGCGGAGGTCCTCGGCTTCGAGCTTCGACATAGGCCGTCAGTATACCCGGCCGCGTCACGCGGCGGCGGGCGCGGCCGGGCGCGCCAGTCCCATGGACAGCGCCGCGCCGGCGAGCAGCAAGCAGGCCAGGATCGTCCACATCGAGGCGTAACCGAGCGCGTGGGCCACCCAGCCGAAGAGGAACGCGCCCGCCGCCTGGCCGACCAGGAACATGGCGCTGAAGACGCCCACGGCGGTTGCCCGCCGCGCGGGCCGCGCGAGGTCGGTCACCAGTGCGGCGAGTCCGGGATAGAGGAAGCCGTGGGCGCCGCCCGAGAGCAGGCCGGCCAGGAACAGCACCGGCACCACGGGCGTCGTGCTCGTGCGCGTGACGAGGATGCCGATGATCGCGAGCAGCGCGGGCGCGCTCGCCTGCAGGAACATCGACGGCACGATGACGGCGCGGCGCCCGCGCGTGTCGATGAGCCGCCCGCCGAAGACGCGCACGGCGATGGCGGCGCCCGCGTACGCGGTGTAGAAGAGCGAGAGCGTGGCCACGGCGAGGCTCTGGGCGAACGTCGGCAGGAACGCGAAGATCGTCCCGGAGCCCAGACCGAAGAAGAGGCTCACGACCATGTGGCGCTGCAGCACGTCCTCGAGCCCCGCGCGCACCCAGCCGGGCGCGGGCGCCGTCAGCACCGCCGGCCGTGGCCCGCCGAGGCGGAGGACGAGGGCCAGCGGCACCGCCCCCAGCAGCGCCGAGATCACGAAGAGCACCCGGAAGCCCGCCTGGCGGACGATCCACTCGCCGAGCAGCGGAGCCACCGCGGTGGCCACGAAGCCGGAGACACCGAAGATGCCGAGCGCCCAGCCGCGCTGCGCGGCCGGCACGAGGTCGACGACGTACGAGAACATCGCGACGAAATACACGGAGAAACCGATGCCGTGCAGCGCGCGCACGAGCGCGAAGACGCCGATCGAGTCGAACGCGATCGGCAGCAGCGAGGCCACGAGCACGAGTGCGGTGCCGCTCACCATGAAGAGCCGGCGCCCCACCGCGTCGACCCACGGGCCCACGAGCGGCTGGCACACGATGCCGACGGCGCTGTAGACGCCCATGACGACGCCGATGGCGACCTCCGTCCCGCCGAGCGCGTGGATGTGCAGGGGCAGCAGGACGTAGCCGTTCAGGCTGAGGCTGAAGAAGAAGTTGGTGAGCGTCGCCCGCACGAAGGCGTTGTGTGCGAGAATCGGCGGCGACACGCGCCCGATTATCGCATGACGACCATCGACGCCACGCTGCGCGGCGCCGTCGCCGGCGCCGGCGACGACCTGACGCTCACCCTCGACCCCGCGTTCCAGGGCCTGCCCGACACCGCGCACGGCGGCTCCGTGCTCGCGTTGTTCGACACGCTCGCCGCGCGTGCCGGCACGCGCACGCTGCGCGGCCACTACCACCGCCGCGTGCCGCTCGGCGTGCCCCTGGCGCTCACGCTCGCGCGCGAGGCGGACGGGCTCGCCTGCCGCGTGGCCGACGGGACGGGCGCCGTGCTGGTCGACGGCGGTGTCGCCGGGGCGGTGAGCGTCGCGCCGACGCCCGCGGACGGTGTCACCGCGACCGACGCGCGGGATGCCACGTCGGGAGGCGCGCCCGGAGTGGCCGCGGCGCCGCTGCCCGTCTCGCGCACGTGCTTCGCGTGCGGCGTCGACAACCCGCTCGGGCTCCGCGCGCGGCTGACGTTCGACGCCCGCGCCGTGGGCGGCGCCTGGGCTCCGCGCCCCGGCTTCCGCGCCGCCGACGGCCGGCTCTCCTCCGCCGCGCTCACGACGCTGCTCGACGAGACCGCGTTCTGGCTGGGCGCCCTCGCCACCGGCGAGGCGGGTATGACGACGGCGCTGGCGGTCACGCTCCACGGCGACGCGCCCGCGGGCGGCACCGTGCTCGTCGGCGGCGACCGCGCGGCCACGCGGCCGCGCGCCGGTGACGCGCGCTACTGGGACACGCGCGTGACCGCGCGCGACGAGGCCGGCCGCTCGCTCGCGACCGCCGACATCACCTTCGTCGCCGTCCGCGGCGCCGCGCGCCGGCTCGTCACCGGCTTGCTCGCGATCAATCCGCCCGACGTCGTGCGCCGCGTCTTTCCCGCCTACTGCGCGTGACGCCGCGGCACGCGCGCCTCGCGCCAACGCTCGATGACGGCAAAGCTCGGAGCTCGGGCGTCGCCCTTGCTAGTCTTGAGAGCGGCGTGGTGTGTTCGCGCCGTGCGATTCACCGGTCATGGAGGCGACGATGGGCGACAAGCGGCTCGAAGAGGTGGTCAAGCGGATCGAGAGGCTGGAGCACCAGGTGCGGCGCTGGCGCCGCGGGGCCATGGCGCTGATGCTGAGCGCCGTCGCGCTGACGACGCTCGGCGCGGCCGTCCCGCGCGGCCGCGTCGTCGAGGCGCAGAAGTTCGTGCTGAAGGACGCGGCGGGGAGAGTCCGCGCGGAGCTCGGCCCCAGCGACAACAACAAGTCGATCGCGCTCCGCTTCAAGGACGAGGCCAGCGCGCCGCGCCTCGTCCTCGGCGTCGAGGACGAGAGCTCGCTGCTCGTGCTGAGCGACAAGACGGGACGCCCGCGCGTGGGTCTCGTGACGCTGGCCCAGGGCGCGCCGGGTTTCACCTTCTACGACACCACCGGCCGCGCCCGTGTCGAGCTCGGCGTCTCGCGTGGAGGCGAGCCACGCCTCGCGGTGCTCGACGCCCGGGGCGGCTCGGCCTGGAAGGCGCCCTGAGGCCGACTACGCCTTGAGGTACCTGTCGAAGAACGCCAGGCAGCGCTTCCAGGCGTCCTCCGCCGCCGCCTTCCGGTAGACCTGCGGCCGGTCGTCCGAGAAGAACGCGTGCGGCGCCTCCGGGTAGAGCACGAACTCGACGTTGGGATTCGTCTTCTTCAGCTCGGCCTCGAATGCCTTCACGTCCGCCGACGGGATGCCCTGGTCGGCGTCGCCGTACAGCCCGAGCACCGGCGCCTTGATCCTCGACGCGACGGCGAAGGCGTCCACGCCCGGCGTGTCGTTGTAGGTGCGCTTGACGTGGCCGTACCAGGGCACCGCCGCCGTGACGTCGGGGTTCTCGGCCGAGAAGTGCAGCGTCAGCGCGCCGCCGCCGCAGAAGCCCGTCACGCCGAGCCGATCCGGCCGCGCCCACCCCGGCGACTTCGCGAAGTCCGCGGCGGCCCGGATGTCGCCGAGGTACTGCTTGCGGCCGATCGACGCCGAGATCTTCGCCAGCTCGGGCTGCGCCTTGCCGAACATGAGCCCTTCCCGATAGAAGAGCTCGGGCGCGATCGCGTAATAGCCCGCCTGCGCGAATCGGCGCACGACGTCCTTGTGCTGCTCGGTGAGGCCCGTGAAACCGGAGATGGCCACCACGATCGGGTAACGCCCCTGCCGCTCGGGCCGCGCGTCGTACGCCGGGATCTTCGTGCCGCCGACGCTCAGCTCGATGTCGCGCGCGAGGATGCCGCGGGTGTCGGTGGCGATGGCCTGGGCGAGCGAGATGCCCGGCGTGAGCACGCCTCCGACGGTGGTGAACGCTCCGAACTTCATGACTTCCCTTCGGCTGAGAGGATTGACGGCCATGGCTCCTCCTTTGGGCGTCCGACTATACGACGTTCTTCACGCGCAGCGCGGCGAGCTCGTCGCGGCTGAGCCCGAGCCGCCCGCAGTAGACCGCCTCGTTGTCGGCGCCGACCTCGAGCGGCCCGGGGTGGCGCACCTCGCCCGGCGTGGCGGACAGCCGCGGCACCACGCCCACCATCTGGAGCAGCCCGCCGAGCGGGCTCGGCAGCTCGAGGATGTTGCCGCGCGCGCGCACCTGCGCGTCGTCGAAGATGTCGCGCACGCTCGCGACGCGCGAGCACGGCACCTCGGCCGCGTCCAGCCGCGCCAGCGCCTCCGTGGCGTCGAGGGCGGCCACCCAGCGCGCCACCGCCGCGTCCACCTCGTCACGGCGCGCGAGGCGCGCCGCCATCGTCGGGAACTCCGACACGAGCGCCGGCTGGCTCATGGCCTTCACCGCGAGGCGCTCGAACATGCGGTCGTTGGTGCAGGCGATGGCGATCCAGCCGCGATCGCGCGTCTCGTAGTGGTTGTGGGGCACCACGTACTCCGTGGCCGAGCCGATCCGCTCGCGCACGTAGCCCGTCGCACCGTAGACGGGGATCAGCTCGTCGAGCATGCGGAGCATCGGCTCGTAGAGGCCGACGTCGACCACCTGCCCCTCGCCCGTGCTCTCGCGGTGGCGCAGCGCGGCCAGCGCGCCGAAGGCGCCGAACGCGCCGGCGAGGTAGTCCGGGATGGTCGGGGTGCCCGGACTCACGGGCGGACGGTCCGGATGGCCGGAGAGGTAGGAGGCGCCGCTCACGGCGGCGGCGATACGGCCGAAGCCGGGGCGCTCGCGCGCGGGTCCCGTCTGGCCGAACGCCGAGATGCGCACCATCACGAGGCCGCGGTTCACCGCGCGCAGGTCCTCCCAGCCGAGACCCCAGCGCTCCATCGTCCCCGGGCGGAAGTTCTCGGCGAGCACGTCGGCGGAGGCGGCCAGGCGCTTGAGCAGCGCCTGCCCCTCCGCCGCGCGAAGGTTGCACGTGATCGATTGCTTGTTGCGCGACTCGACGAGCCACCAGTCCGGTTGCCCGCTCGCCGCGCGCCGGCCGAGCCGGCGCAGGTCGTCGCCGACGCCCGGCTGCTCGACCTTGATCACGCCGGCGCCGAACTCGCCGAGCAGCGTGCAGCAGAACGGCGCCGCCACGAACGTGGCGCAATCCAGCACCGTGAGCCCGTCGAGGGCCTGCACTAGGCCTGCCTCCGGTCGGCGTCGACCCAGGCCTGCCACTCGTCGGGGACCTGACCGATCGTGACCTTGCCGCCGTTGCGGACGAGCGGCGTGCGCAGCAGCCGTGGCTCCGTCAGCGCGCGCTCGAGCAGGCGCGGGGGCGAGTCGAGCGCGACGCGCAGCCCCATCGCCTTGTAGGTCGCGCTCTCCTTGTCGATGACGGCGGCCGCACCGAAGCGATCGGCGAATCGCTTCAGCTCGCCCTTCGAGGCGGGGCGCTCCTTCAGATCGACGAAGTGCACGCCGATGCGCCGCTCGGCGAAGAAGCGCAGCGCCTTGCGCGTGTCCTGGCAGTCGTGAAAGCCGAAGACCTGGACGTTCACGCGGCGCGCGCCTTCGCGGCGGCCGCCTTCAATTCCTCCCAGACGCTCATGGGCACCGGCGGGTGGCCGAGCGCGTTGGTGCGCCCGCTGCGCTCGCCGTGATAGTCCGAGCCGCCGGTGGCGACGAGGCCGTGGGCGCGGCAGAGGCCCTTGTAATGCGCGGTCTGCGCCGCGGAGTGCTCGGCGTAGATCGCCTCGATCCCCATGAGCCCGGCCTGCACCAGCTCCGGGATGAGCGCGTCACGATCGGCGAGTCCGGGATGCGCGAAGACGGGCACGCCGTGCGCGCGACGGATCACGCGCACCGCCTCGGCGGGTGTCAGCCGCCGGCGAGGCACGTTGGCGGGACCGTTGGCGTGCAGGTAGCGGTCGAACGCCTCGCGCACCGACGTCACGTAGCCGCGCTGCACCATCACCTGCGCCACGTGCGGACGGCCCGCCGAGCCCTCCTTCACGATCGCGAACACCTCGGCGGGATCGATGGGCATGCCCAGCTCGGCCAGCCGCTCGGCGATGCGGTGCACGCGCGCCACGCGCTCGACGCGCTGCTCGCGCAGGAAGTCCTGGAACCACACGGCCTCGAGGTCCACGTAATACCCGAGGACGTGGACCTCCGCGCCGGCAGCGCCGGGCGCGCCGGGCGCGTCGCAGTTGATCTCGAGGCCGGGCACGATCGTCAGGGGCGGATGCTTCGCCGCTTCGTCGAGGGCGTCGCGGACTCCGTCGGTCGAATCGTGGTCGGTCACGGCGAGCACGCGCACGCCGCGCGCCGCCGCCGCGCTCACCAGCTCCCTGGGCGAGAGCGTACCGTCCGACGCGGTGGTGTGGGAGTGGAGGTCAACGCCGCCGGTCATCCCTGCGACATCAGGTAGCAGAGCATCGTGCGCAC
>Ga0137394_10001646_pt1 | contig 16372 bp, 10 predicted proteins | sample czobulk116metaG_FD_108278 | JGI IMG/M metagenome (GOLD analysis project Ga0137394, IMG submission 108278) | Vadose zone soil microbial communities from Angelo Coast Range Reserve, California, USA - czobulk1.16 metaG | ecosystem: Environmental > Terrestrial > Soil > Vadose zone | place: USA...
CTCTGCGACGTTTACTCAAGTTATTGCTTACTACCTCACGCATCGCCAGGAAATTGAAGAGTATTTGAAGGAACAGGAAACAGCAGCCGATGCTCTTCAAGAGCAACTGGAGTCTAATCCTGACTACCAAGCCGAGATCGCCGAACTACGCTCTCGCATCTTGTCAAGACAGCCAAAGCTGAAATCGATCTGGTCAAGGACCGTTTGAAAAGACTGAAGGAGATGCTGCGATGAAAAGCGAAAAGCTGGAGGTAGTGAAGGGAAGCGGAAATGTTTTTCGCGACTTGGGACACAAGAATGCCGATGCCGATCTGTTCAAGGCAATTCTGGCCGCCGAGATCATCAAAGCGCTCGACCGTGAGGGGCTAAGCGTCCGCGGCGCGCAGGGTCGCACCGGGATTGCGGCAGCGGACTTCTCGCGCATCCGCAACGCCGATCTTGGGCGGTTCACTGTCGATCGCCTGATGTCGATCATCAACCGGCTCGGGTCACGAGTCGAGGTGAAGATCAAAGTGCGACGAGTTGAAACGGTCGAACACGGCATGCCTGCGTAGGAGGCTAATTAGCTTCGCCTCCCCATGCGAAAAAGTTTTGGCAGACTCTTGGCAGATTACGCTTACGCTTTATTCAATCCGCACAGTGTTGAGTGACTTCTCAAGCCGCATTGGTTAATATTCAACGCGTCAGCAAGGATTGCGCGCTGTCCGAGGTGACCCAGGGACTGCCTCGACACGGCAGAGGTCTGGGGTTCAAGTCCCCACGCGCCTACCAGTATCTATCAACGACTTACCGAAGATCTCCTTATTTTCCGTTACGCCAAATTACGCCATTAAGAACTGACTAATTGTTACCTTCGGTTTCACACGCCGCCTCCCCAAGCGCTTCGCTGAAGCTTGATTTCAGAAGGTAGTGCTTCCTCCGACAGTACCATCTCAACAATTCTTTGTTGAGCCTCTTGTTTAGCCCCGACTCCATGCTGGCTATAGACATCCAGCGTGCAACGACTGTTAGCATGTCGCATCAGTCCTGGACCACCTTCACATTTTCGCCATTCGCAATTAGCGTAGTGGAATAGGTGTGCCGAAATGTAGGCCTACACACTCTTTTCTTGATTCCGGCACGGAGGGCTGACGGCTGGATGCCTTTGGTTCGTTTCGGACTGCAAATGCGGCGTGATTGGAGTGTTGGAGATTGGGTGAGGTCAGCCTTTTGAGGGGCCTGGAAGCGTTTGAATGCCAATCTTTCCGTTATGAATCCTACCCCAGGCTGCAAGACCTCACTCGCAAAGCCCAACAAATTTTCAATGAGGTATTATAATGAGCGTTGAAAAGGTGTACTCTATCGGCAGCCTGGATAAAGGCTCAAAGACAGTTGTTATGCTTGGAGGAGCTTACTGTATTTGAACGAACCGGCCTCCACCTTCCTTCCGTTTACTCAGGGTGCGTGCACTATTGCCACAACCCGGTAATTCTGACCTCTCTATTTCTGACTATTTTCTCTGGGTGAACCCGATGAAGCCGATTCGTCAGCAGCTAACGCGACCTACAAACATGCCACATTAAATAAGGGAAATTCATTGTCATCTGGCAAATCGCCTCGCGGCATCTCCATTGCTTTTAGGTAACCGGAGCCCGACCAAGGAAATACAGTTGAAGCGAAGAAATATGATTAAGGAATTTGTGATTATTAGCTCATTGGCTAGCCCCGCTGCTCATTGTAGGAATCGACACTTCGGCGGCAGCGCAAGGGCGCGGAGGGTCATGGTGGAGGACCATCAGTGGAGGGGGCGTTGACCGCGGCCACTCTAATCCAAACGTCACGACGTCAGGGATCTTAAACGGCTTGGCCGATGGCAATAGCATTCGCCAGACGCTTCAGATCTAGCAGGCTGCTGAAAAACAATTTGGAGTGCGGCGGCTTGACGCCGCTTTTGGTTGCCGACTCTCAAAACATGGGGAAATCCGAAAGCGGCGTCAAGCCGCCGCACTCCAAGTTTCGCGGTTTTCGTATCTAGAAAAGTTTTTCAGCAACCTGCTAGGGCTCAATGCAGCTAAGGAGGCCGAGAAACAAGGAAAGCGGCAAATTCGAACAATTGTGAAGAACAAAGAGAAAACTGAAGATGCCGGCCCGATGGCCCACGTGGCGGCAGATCCTGTGGGTCAGTTAATCACGTTGTCGGCGATAACTGGGGATGCACGCCCGCGCGTCCATGGAAAATTCCTGTTTGTTGGCGACGAGAAGGTGTACGTCCGCGGCGTTACCTATGGCACGTTCAGGTCCGGCGCCGATGGTGAAGAGATTTACGACCCTGAAGTTGTCGCGCGCGACTTCGAATTGATGGCGGCAAACGGCATCAATGCGGTTCGCACTTACACCGTGCCGCCGCGTTGGCTGCTGGATGCGGCGCAACAATCTGGCTTGCGCATCATGGTCGGATTGCCTTGGGAGCAGCACATTGCTTTTCTAGACGAGCAGAAGCGGATGCGATTGATCGAACAGCGAGTTCGCGCGGGTGTGCGTGTCTGCGCGGGCCATCCAGCGGTGCTTTGTTACACGATCGGCAACGAGATTCCATCCCCCATCGCTCGATGGTATGGTCATCGCCGCATTGAGCGGTTCCTGCACAGGCTCTACCGGGCCGCTAAGGCGGAAGATCCGGGCGGACTTGTGACCTACGTTAACTATCCTTCTACCGAGTACCTGAATCTGCGGTTTCTGGATTTCATGTGTTTCAACGTTTATCTCGAAACGGAGGAAACGCTGGACAATTACCTGGCGCGGCTTCAAAACATCGCAGGTGACCGCCCGCTGGTCATGGCCGAGATTGGATTGGACAGCCGCCGCAACGGTGAGGCGTCACAAGCTCAAACGCTGTACTGGCAGGCACGAACGACTTTCGCAGCAGGCTGTGCCGGCGCGTTCATATTCGCCTGGACGGATGAGTGGCACCGTGGCGGTTATGATATTGAAGACTGGGACTTCGGACTTACTACCCGAGCGCGTAAACCAAAACTTGCACTGGCGTCGGTGCGCCGAGCGTTTGCCGAGGTGCCCTTTCCGTCAAGCATCAAATGGCCTCGCATCTCAGTTGTCCTTTGCAGCTACAACGGTGAACGCACGATCCGGGATTGTTTGGAAGGCTTGCTCCGGCTGGATTACCCGAATTACGAAGTGATCGTCGTTAACGATGGCTCAACTGATACCACCACCAGCATCGCCCACGAGTATCCCTTTCGCGTGATCAGTACTGAAAACAGAGGCTTAAGCAGCGCACGAAACCTCGGACTGGAAGCGGCCACTGGTGAAATAGTCGCCTATACAGATGACGATGCTCATCCTGATCCGCAGTGGCTGAAGTATCTGGCGGCTACCTTCATGAATACGTCGCATGCGGGAGTGGGCGGGCCAAACATCGCTCCGCGCGATGACGGTCCCATTGCGGAGTGTGTTGCTAACGCGCCAGGCGGGCCCATTCACGTCCTCCTCAACGACCGCGAGGCGGAACACATTCCAGGTTGTAATATGGCTTTCCTCAAAGGACCCCTCCAGGAGATTGGTGGCTTCGACCCTCAGTATCGAGCGGCCGGTGATGACGTTGACGTGTGCTGGAGAATACAACAAAAGGGGTGGACCCTCGGTATTAGTCCCGCCGCGGTGGTCTGGCATCACCGCCGCAATTCCCTGCGCGAGTACTGGAAGCAGCAGCAGGGCTATGGCAAAGCAGAGTCGTTATTGGAGGGTAAGTGGCCAGAGAAATATAACGCCGCCGGACATCTTTCCTGGACTGGCCGGCTGTATGGCAAAGGGCTATCGCAGGCAATTGTGTTGCGCCGAGCCAAAATCTACCAGGGCATTTGGGGAAACGCCCTCTTTCAGTCGGTTGACCAGCCTGACTGTGGCTTTACCCAATCATTAACGCTGATACCTGAATGGTATTTGATAGTCGGCGTTCTAGCTTTGCTCTCTGCGCTCGGCGCATTCTGGCATCCGATCCTGATGACGGTACCGCTGTTGGCATTGGCCATCAGTGCGCCGATCGCGCAAGCTGTACTAGGCGGAGTCAGAGCTTCATTCCTAAACTCGCCAAAGTCTGCTTTCCGCCGTTTCAATCTCCGATGCCTGACTTCGTTTCTCCACTTGATCCAACCGCTTGCGCGCCTTCGCGGTCGTCTGGGTCACGGTCTCAGTCCGTGGCGGCGACGTGGCTTGAAAGGCCTTTCGCTTCCGCGGTCGCGAACACACGTGATCTGGAGTGAGCGCTGGCGCGATACCAACTCAAGAATTCAGTCTCTCGAAAGGGCCCTATGCTCTAAGGGAGGTGTAGCAATTCGTGGCGGTCATTACGATCGTTGGGACCTGGCGGTACGGGGTGGCATGCTTGGCTGCGTACGTCTTTTTACAGTTGTCGAAGAGCATGGCGCAGGTAAACAACTCTTCCGCGTTCGCTCATGGCCCAGGCTTTCAATGTTGTCTCTCTGGCTAATTGTGCTTTTCAGTTTACTGGCTGTTCTGGCAGTCGACGATCACGCATGGCTTGCGGGCGCGATCCTCGGTGCGATAGCAGGTTCGTTCATCGCTCGGACGTTATACGAATGTGCTGCTGCCATGGCATCCGTACTACGCGCAATTATTCAGGTGGAAGGAGAAGAGCGGGAAACAATCGCAAAGCAGAGCAACGGCGAATCTAGTCCTCCGCTGGTCCCAGCGAAACAAGACTCCGCGGTTGGATTGGCGAGATCGCTGGCAGTGCCGGGAAAAGCTGAGGGAACTGGAAAGTGACTATGGTCGCCAACTCACAACTGCTGATGACGTGGTTCGTTCGCGGGCGTCTACTAAAAAGAATTGGACCTCGTACAAGCAAACGAGTAACCCGGCAGCTGCGCATCATTTCGACTGTATCCTTGCTGCTCATTCTGAACTTCAACTTGCCGGCGGCCGCGCAGGGCGTGAGTCTCTTACAAGGTACTGTCTCGGACGGGAGGGGAGCGTTAATAATCGGCGCTTCGATCGCTCTCAAAGATGGTAACGGACACAATTACAACACACGGACGGACAGACTTGGCCACTACCGCATCCTCAATGTTTCACTCGGCACCTATGCCTTGACTGTCGGCGCTCCTGGCTTCGCAGAATTCACACAGCCAATTGAATTAACATCTTCGCAAGTGACCACTCGCGACATCACGCTCAAGATCTTCGTCAGCGAACGGGTCGAGGTACAGGCGACGCATGACAATCTCTCCGCTGTCACGATTACCGGGACAAAACTCGCCGCGCTGCCTGCAGACCCACGCCAATTGTTGCTGCGGCTCAGTCGGTTGGCCGGCGCAACCGGCATACCCAACGAACTTGAGATCTACGTGGACGGCTTTCGTGAGGACGGTCGTCTGCCGTCGAAAGAGACGATTGAAAGCATACGCATCACCTCTGAACCTTTTGCTGCAGAGTTTGCAGAACCCGGGCGGGCGCGGGTCGAGATCACCACCAAACCAGCGACGGAGAGTTTTCACGGCGTGTTAAGTTTCAACTTCAATGACGAATCGCTCAACGCTCGTAATCCATTTGAGCTACGTCGCGGTCCGCTTCAACTGAGAAATTACAGCCTCGCGTTGGGTGGGCCAATTAAACGCAACCGCTGGGGCTACTTCCTCGATCTTAACCGCAGGGAGCAAGAGGAGAACGCGATTGTCAACGCTACAATTCTAAATCCGGCCACGCTAATGCCGCAGCCCTTCATAGCTACCGTGGTGACGCCGCAGCGCGCGAACGATTTTTCGTTCCGCAGCAGCTATCTAATTGGAGCCAGGCAGACGATCGACTTCAGATACAGTCAGGCAAGGGAGCAACTGCATAATGAGGGTTTAGATAGCGGACTCGACCTGCCGGAGCGCGCCACCAACCGCACTTCCGGAGACGACACTTTCAGACTGTCATTGACCGCAGTCTTCAACGAGCATGCGCTAAATGAGACCCGGTTGGAATTAAGTCGCCGCAGCATGAGTGCTGTGGCGCTCGATCTGGAGCCGGCCGTCTTTGTGCTCGACACTTTTACGGCGGGTGGCAACCAGGAATCTCTTTTTAACGAACTGTTTAGCCGCAACCTGCAAGTGGTCGACAATCTGTTTTGCTTTGCCGGTAATCACGCCTGGAAAGCCGGAGTGTTAACTACGGCGGCGCAGTTGAGGGATACCGATCAATCGAACTTCGGCGGTACGTTCATCTTCGGCACGGATTTCGAACGAAACTCGCGCGGATTGCCGGTGCCCGGCCCGGTGCTAATCAGTCCCTTCGAAAGCTATCGCCGGACGTTTCAGCGGGTCCCGGGCTATCGCCCCTTACAGTTCACCATCAATCGCGGCGATCCATTTGTTGGTCTCACCCAATGGGAAACTGGTTTGTTTATTCAAGACGATTGGAAAGTCAGGCCTCGTCTGACGCTTTCCTACGGGCTGCGCTCGGAATTTCAGACGCATCTCCCGGACAAGTTCAATTTTGCGCCCCGTGCTGCTTTCGCCTTGCGCCCGTTCAAAGGGAACGACAGTATGCTGCGCGTCGGCGCAGGGCTTTTTTATTCGCGGCTCGATCCGGGAATTACTATTGATACCGAGCGCTTTAATGGCCTCCGCGAAGAGGAGCTTGTGATTCAACGGCCCGCGTTCTTCGAACCGGTTCCAACAGAACTCAACCGGGCTACGTTGCTGACCACGCTACGCACGAAGTCTGCTCAACTTAATGCGCCCTATTCTTTCCAATCAACGATAGGTTACGAGCAACAGTTGCCTGGAAAAATTTCAGCAACAGTAAGCTACGCTTTCGAGCGGGGCGTACACTTGCTGCGGACACGCAATATCAACGCGCCGCTGACGAGTGGGCTTGATGTGCGCCCCTTCCCCGCGCAGGGGCCGATCCTGCAATACGAATCGACGGGACTTCTGAAGCGACACGAGTTAAGCGTGGCGTTAACTGCCAACCCGAGCAACAGATTTACTTTTTACGGGAGCTACCGGCTGGCGTTTACACGCAGCGATACTGATGGGGCAACCACCGCGCCGGCAAATTCTTATGATCTTTCAAATGAGTTCAACCGTTCCGCCACCGATCAACGCCATCAGTTCTACCTCGAGACCTACCTGGCCATACCACTCGGTGTCGACCTAGTTGCGAATGTCTTCGCGGCCTCGGGCGCACCTTTCAATATCACCACCGGCAATGACGACAACGGCGATACTCTGTTTACGGACCGGCCAGCGTTTGCGAAGGTGGGCGATCCCACCGCAATTGCTACCCCCTTTGGCGTTTTCAACCCTAATCCACAATCGAGCGATACAATCATACCGCGCAATTATGGACGAGGGGCCGGTGAGGTCAGCGTTAATCTCAATCTCTCGAAAACCTTCGACTTCGGCCTCCCGTCTGCCAGTTCAGCCGCCGAAACAGCCGGCGTTGAACCTACCAAGGCCCAACGTCACCGAAACGGGCACGGACCTTTGCAGCGCCTTGCCGATCGTCGTTACGGTTTGACCTTCAACCTCGATGTCTCCAATCTACTCAACCACACGAATTTTGGAGAGTTCAACACCGTAGTCACTTCACCTCTTTTCGGACGGCCGAATCGGGCTAATGATGCGCGCCGGATACACCTCGGGGTTAGCTTTAGCTTTTAAACCGTTATGCGTGAACTTGAACCCACATTGAAGCCGCAACGCGCCCGAACGCGAACTCTGTACCGTTGGCTGCTTAGTTTCGGACTGCCTTACCGAGCGTCGTTTGTCCTATTTATCGGCTTGATGGTCGTTGAGATTCTGATCGGTCTGATGGTGCCATGGCCTCTAAAGATTCTGGTGGACAATGTGCTGGGGGGAGCAACGTTGCCAGTATGGGCCGGGAATCTGGCCAGCCTCTTTTCACTCGAAGGCGGCAAGATTGCGTTGCTGGTGGCCGTTTGTATTGCAGGTTTGCTGATCGGTCTTCTGAGTGAGTTCGTATCGCTCGGCCACACTCAACTGCAGGTGAATATCGGTCAGCGAATGGTGCTCGATTTGCAGCGCCGCCTCTTCGCGCATTTGCAGAAGCTCTCGCTCCGTTACCATCAGAGCACTGGCACTGGGGATGCCATTTACCGGTTGGACAGCGACGCCTTCTGCGTGGATAGCATCATCATGAGCGGCTTTTTCACGCTGGCGAGCGCCTTGCTAACACTTGTCCTGATGTTCGCAATTTTGTTTCGGCTCGACCCGTTGCTGGCGATGCTATCGATCGCCGTCGCCCCGCTACTTTTCGTAGTCATTCATCGCTACTCAGCGCGTTTGTCTGACCGCGCCGAGCGTGTCAAAGAAATGGAATCGGGCATCTTCAATCTGGTCCATGAAGTCTTCTCTTCGATCAAACTAGTCAAAGCGTTTTCCCGCGAGCACTACGAACAAGGGCGCTTCCTCGATCAGGGAAGCACGGCGTTGCGCGCACGTCTTAATGTCACCTTTCAGGAATCGCTCTTCTCGGTCACGATCAGCGGTCTTACTTACCTGGGCACGGCGGTGGTGCTCGGAATCGGTGGTTGGCACGTGCTACAGGGACGGCTGACTGTGGGCGAATTGCTGGTCGTCGTTGCTTATCTTGGTTCGGTCTATGGTCCTCTTTCTTCGATTAGCCACACGATTGGAAATCTTCAGGGTTCCGTGGCCAGTGCCCGCCGGGTTTACGAAACACTTCATCTTGAACCGGAAATTCATGACTTGCCGGGGGCTATCGAAGCGCCGAGACTACGCGGACACGTTCGATTCGATCATGTGAGCTTTGCGTATGTCGGCGCGCGACTGGTCCTCAAACTGGTTGACTTCGAGGCTTTGCCGGGGCAGATGGTGGCACTCGTCGGTTTGACGGGCGCGGGGAAAACTACTTTGGTTAGTCTAATCCCCCGGTTTTATGATCCGACCGGCGGAACAATCAGCATTGACGGCGTTGATATCAGGCGGATGACCCTCAAGTCCCTCCGGGAGTCGATTAGTGTGGTCCTGCAAGAACCCATCCTTTTTTCCTCCAGTATCGAAGACAACATAAAGTATGGAAAGCTCGACGCATCCCACGAAGAAGTCGTGGCTGCGGCGCGGGCTGCTCAGGCCCAAAATTTCATTGAACTAATGCCTGAGCAGTATGCATCAACCCTGGGCGAAGCGGGCAGCCAGCTATCCGGCGGTGAACGTCAACGTATTTCCATTGCGCGGGCCGTCTTGAAGGACGCGCCCATACTCATTCTGGATGAACCGACTTCCGCACTGGATTCGCGCGCTGAGGCTAAAGTTTTTGACGCGTTGCGAACGTTGATGAAAGGCCGGACGACAATTGTGATCGCACATCGCCTGAGCACGATTCGAGATGCGGACAAGATCATTGTCCTCGATGGGGGAGAGATCGTAGACGAGGGCAGACATGAAGAACTGCTGGCTCGTAACGGGTTGTACCGTGAACTGTGCGAGCGGCTTTCGTTGGCTGCTCTACCCGACCCAGCCCAACTTGATATGGTCGCAACAGAGTAGGCAGGACGAGGACTGACGGGTACGTCAGAAGACAAAACAATTGCTCCAGGCAGTTGAAGAAAGAGGTTAACTCGAAGTGAGAATCATTGTCGCCGGCATAATCGCGCGCTATCCATTCGGCGGCGTAACCTGGTGTTCCCTGATGTATCTGCTTGGTCTACGCGAACTCGGCCACGATGTCTATTATCTGGAAGATACCGGCGAGTGTGTTTACGATCCTATCAAAAACACTATCTCGCTCGATCCTTCCTATGGTTTGAAATACATCAATGATGCGCTCTCGCAGTTTGATTTGTGTGATCGTTGGATATTTGTAGATCACGAGGGAGCGCATCACGGCAAGAGTCGCGCGCAAACCGAAGAGATTTGCGCGGGCGCAGACCTTTTCATCGATCTCTCAGGGGGCTGCTGGTTCTGGCGCGATGCGTACCAGAAGATACCCCGCAAGATTTTTATTGACAGCGACCCAGGTTTCACGCAGGCGGCACTGGCCAAGGGAGATCCGTGGTACGTCGAATTCTTCAATGGCTTCGATACGCTCTTTACCTTCGGGGGCAATCTGGGTGCGGCAGACTGTACGATCCCTGAAACTCGCTTCAAATGGCATAAGACGTGGCAGCCGGTCGTCTGCGACGAATGGAACGGCGGCGATGTTACACCAGGCCATCTCTTCACCACCGTCATGACCTGGAAAAACCAGAGTTTCGACGATGCCGACGGCAACAAAGACAAGCAATTCGTCCGGTTCCTTGATCTACCCAAACACACGGACCAACCTATTGAACTGGCAGTCAACGGTCCGCACGAGTTACTGCAAGCACACGGCTGGCGCGTCGTTGATGGCATGGCGGTGTCGAGCGATCTAAACAAATATCGTAACTACGTTCGGCAGTCAAAGGCCGAGTTCAGCGTGGCTAAGCACTTGTATGTCGCCACACATAGTGGCTGGTTCAGCGACCGCAGCGAGTGTTACATGGCAGCCGGGCGACCTGTGTTGGTTCAGGAAACAGGTTTTAGCAAATACCTTCCGACAGGCGAGGGGTTGCTCGCCTTCACCAATCTCGAAGAAGCCGTGGAAGGCATCACGCGAATCAATCGAGATTACCGGCGGCATAGCCACAAAGCTAGAGAGATTGCGCTCGAGTTTTTTGATGCGCGCACAGTGCTTCCACAACTGTTAAGAGACACAGAGCTGGCTTAGTTTTTCACCAGAGCGTGGTGAGTAAAGCAAACAGGAATTGAGGAGACTAAAACCGAAAATGAGAATTGCACAGGTCGCGCCGGTAGCAACGTCGATCCCACCTCCGAAGGCCGGATCGGTGGAGTTGATGGCGTCACTTCTGACGCAAGGTTTAGTCGAGCGGGGGCACGACGTAACGCTGTTTGCCACCGCCGATTCAGTGACCAAAGCAAAACTGCATTCTGTGTTCCTGCAAGGCTACTGGCACGACGAAGAGATGTGGCCATGGGAGTTTTGCGAGATGTTGAATCTCGCCGCAGTCTGCGAGCGCGCCCACCAGTTTGATGTTATCCATTATCAGGCAGCCTATTACCCGATGAGCCTTACATTTGGGCGGCTTATTTCGACTCCGATGGTTCAAACGATTCATCACTCGCCTGCCCAGAGCCAAATTAAACTTTGGAGCCTCTATCCTGAAGCTCCCTTCGTCGCCATTTCGCAATTCCAGTATCAGGCTATGGAAGGACTCAACCGACTCGGCGTTGTTTATAACGGCATTGATACCTCGTCATTCACTTTTCAGGCGGAGCCGGAAGATTATCTCCTGTTTCTAGGACGATTCAACGCTGAGAAGGGCGCGCTGGAAGCCATTGAGGTCGCAAAGCGAGTGGGCGTGAGACTACTGCTGGCGGCGCCGGAAGATGAATACTATCGGGAAGTGGTAGCGCGGCACGTTGACGGAACCACAGTGGAATATGTCGGAGAAGTGGATCATGCGGGCAAAAACCGCTTGCTCGGTGGAGCCCGCGCGCTGCTGTATCCGGTGCAGGTTGGCGAGCCCTTTGGTCTGGTACTGGTCGAAGCGATGGCCTGCGGCACACCGGTGGTCGCGCTCAATAAGGGAGCCGTTAGCGAGATCGTTCTCAACGGCGTCAACGGGTACCACGCCGAGACTCTTGAGGAGATGAGTGCATTTGTGCTGCGAGCGTTTGAGCTAAAGCGCGCAGATGTGCGGCGCGTCGCTACCAATCGGTTCGACGTGCAGAGCATGGTTGAGGGATACATCAAAGTTTACGAGCAGATGATTTCAACGTCATGTGAAAGAGCAGGCCTTACCCAACATGAGTATGCAGGTTAATAAGAGACTCGCGCTCCTGGCTGTCTTCGCCCATCCAGACGACGAGTCGCTGGCGATGGGGGGCACGCTTGCGCGGTATGCGCATGCAGGCGTGGAAATTTCTCTTGTATGTGCCACGCATGGCGAATGGGGATCAATCAGCGACCCGGCGCTGGCCAGTCGTGAGAATCTTGCGGAAGTGCGCGAGGACGAATTGCGCAGGGCCTGCCGAGTACTCGGGGTCAACAGTCTGCGCTTTCTGGATTGCCCTGATAGTGGCGTCAATTACACTCATTGGCCGGAGGTTGAAGAAAAGATTGTGCGTCACATCAGAGAGTTGCGACCGGACGTGATCGTCACATTCGGTCCAGACGGACTCTACGGTCATCCCGATCACATCGCTGTCAGCATGTTGACTACGGCCGCATTCAAGTCTGCCGGCGAAGCCGGTTGCTTCACCGAGCAAGTTGAGCAAGGACTCCAACCACACCAGGCAGGGAAACTTTATTACGCGCAGTTTCCAAAAACTCTAGTGGCGGAAATGCTGGCGGCCCTCAGTCTGGATAACGATGTGGCGCAACTTTGGGGATTCGACGCGGACCTGTTCGGCGTCCCTGAAGAATTGATTACTACTCGCGTTGATGTTAGCGACGAGGTTCTGACGAAGCTACGCGCGCTTAGATGTCATCGAACACAGCTGGCGGCCGATAACATCTTTACCTTCATTGATGAGGACACAGCCCGCCGCTTTTTATCTCAAGAATATTATCGACTGGTAGGGGCGGAGACTATCGGCGGGATTATTGAAGACGACCTCTTCGATAATGAGATTAGGAATCCTATCATTGTGAATGCCTGACGCGACAAACAACCATGTCCTCGTGAAAGAAACCGGCAGCTAAGTTATAGGATTTGACTGGGATTAATTGCGGGCAGGCCGCGCAAGCGGGACAGCCTTCGAATAAGGAAGGGTAGCATGAAGCATCAATCTCAGAGATTATTGGCAGTGGTTAGTGCGCTGCTTGTCGTCTCATTCCTGTGGATCAACGCTCGAGCCGTCTGCAGCGCGCCGAGCTTTGCGACAGCGGTCAACTTTACCTCCGGCACGCAGCCACTTTCTGTTGGAGTTGGTGATTTCAACGGAGATGGAAAAAACGATCTCGCAATCGCCAACTTCAGCTCCAACACTCTATCTATCCTCCTCGGCAATGCGGCAGGCAGCTTTGGTTCGGCAGCCACCTTCATTGCAGGAACTAACCCGAGCGCTCTCGTCGTCGCTGACTTGAACGGCGATGCAAAACTCGATCTCGCGGTCACTAACGCCGGGTCGGATAACGTTTCCGTCCTTCTGGGAGATGGTGCCGGCGCCTTCGGCTTGGCGAAAAACTTTTTTGTCGGCGCTAACCCGAGCGCCATAGCGGTCGGCGATTTCAACGGTGACGGGAAAACCGATCTCGTGGTCGCGAATGCTGACACGAATAATGTCTCGCTGCTTCTGGGCAATGGTGTGGGCGGGTTTGGTACGGCAACGAATTTCCCTGTTGGCTACACTCCGCTTGCCCTCGCAATAGGCGACTTCAACGGAGATGGCTTTAGAGACATAGCCGTGGGGAATTTCTTTTACGATGACAATGGCGACAACATATCCATTCTCCTGGGTAATGGTGGCGGCGGTTTTACCAGAGCCTCAGAACTGTATGCGGGCACGTTTCCTACCGCTATTGTGACAGCCGACCTCAATGGCGATGGTAAGCGGGACCTGGCGGTCGTCAATGCCGGGTCTTATGACGTATCGATTTTCCTGGGACTCGGAACAGGAAGTTTTACGGACCAATCGGTTTTCAATGTCGAAGTAGGCCCGAGTTCGATTGCGACAGGTGACTTCAATAGCGACGGTCGAATAGATCTGGCGGTCGGGAACGGAAACTCAAACAACGTATCAGTGCTGATAGGCAACGGAGCGGGAGGCTTCGCGACGGCGAGCAATTTCGTCGCCGGCGCATCTCCAAGCGCCATTGCTACGGGCGACTTCAACGCGGACGGCAGCACTGACTTGGCGGTGGCAAATGCTGACTCGAATAATCTTTCGATCCTGCTCAATGGTTGCGCCGCATTGCCGGCCGGCCCGGTTCTGTTAACCGACGAGACTACAGGTCGGGCCGCCGTCCTTGAATCGGTGAATAAAATGCGCGATCCGTTTACCGTCTTCACTCCGCTCAATTTCAGCTCCGACCAGCATACCCGCATCATGTTGTTTGCTGTAAATATAGCCGCGGGCGAATCCGCATCAGTCGTGACAGCTCAAGCGCAGGATTCGCAAAATAAGATGTACGCAATGCCGGTGGAGTTCGTGGGTACTGTGCCTAATTACGACTGGCTTACGGAGATTGTGGTCAAGCTGCCAGACGAACTGACTAATCTAGCCTCCGTGCAGGTCATCATTAACGTGCGTGGTCAGGCAAGTAACAAGGCGATGGTTCAGCTCAGACCATGAGGCTCAAGCGAGAACGAATCGTGTCTGTTTTTCCGTACGCATCCAAAACATTCCATTAATTGTTTCCCTCTTGTTTTAAGCGAACTCCAAACAAAGGCGCGATGGCGATGAAGATTCATAATACCTTCCGTATTGGTGCACTAGGCATAACCTTGCTGGTTTTGATGAAGGTTGTGAGTCTAGCCTGAGACGAGTGATCAAGGCGTCTGCCAGGCCCATTCCCAAATAGTCAGGACCGGAGTCAGCGCCTTGAGTCATCTCCATCACCTTCAAGGGCAGAACCGCCAACGAATTTCCGGGCTCACTTGGCCGAGACCGTATTTGTGAAGATACGTATGGCTCTTGGCGGTAATGCTGTTTGCGCTATCAGCCCCTCAATCAGACCGGACCGTGGTAAACTTCACCTTCGCGTCCTTGGTTATTCATTGCCCATTCGGGCTCGTCCTGATGAAAAACCCGCCCGCCCAACCACATGAGATTACCGAACTACTCGTTGAATGGAGTGGTGGTAATCAGGAAGCGCTCGACAAATTGTACCCACTCGTCTACGACGAGCTTCACCGGCTTGCGCGCCGTTTCATGAATCGTGAACGGGAAGGCCATACCCTCCAGACCACCGCTCTGATAAACGAGGCCTATGTTCGCCTGGTGGACCAGACGCATGTGCGTTGGCAAAACCGCAGCCATTTCTTCGCGATTTCGGCCCAGATTATGCGACGCATTCTGGTCGATCACGCGCGCCGCAACCTCTATGTAAAGCGCGGTGGCGGAGCGCAGAGGATTTCATTCGACGAAACTGCGCTGATAGCAGTTGATCGAGCGTCGGAATTTGTTTTGCTGGACGAGGCTTTGAAGAGTTTGGCGGAGATCGATCAGCGTCGCAGTCAGGTGGTTGAACTGAGATATTTCGGCGGCCTCGACAACAAAGAGATTGCCAGCGTGCTCAAGATTTCTGAGAACACGGTGACTCGTGATTGGAATATGGCGCGCGCCTGGCTCTATCAACAACTGGGCGAGGGTGAGGCCAATTGAAACCGGAACGTTGGCAGGAGATCAGTCGCATCTTCAAGTCGGCGCTATCGGTCGATCCGGATGCCCGCGCGGCCTTCATTCAACGCCAGTGTGGAACTGACGAATCGCTGCGGAAACAAGTTGAAGATCTTGTCGAATCCCACCAGCGAGCGTCTGCCGAAGCATTCATTGCCGGAGCCGCCGCGGACGACGCCGCAGGGTTAGTCGTGTATGACGAAGAAGAGCACAGCCGGCAAAGCGTTCTGGAAGATGGGCAGACGTTCGGGTCTTATTTAATCCTTGGCACCCTCGGCGCCGGCGGCATGGGTGAAGTTTATCTGGCAAAGGATCTTCGGCTTGATCGCACGGTCGCTTTGAAAATTCTACCGCCCGAAGTCGCCGGTGACGAGCGGCGCATGCAGCGCTTTCGCCAGGAAGCAAAAGTTGCGTCGTCGCTAAATCAACCAAACATCCTAACGATTTTCGAATTTGGCGAAGTTGATTCGCGCCACTTTATCGCTTCGGAGTATGTTGACGGCGAGACCTTGCGCGATTTCACACGCGGCCGGCAACTGAGACTTTCCGAGCTTCTCGACATCAGCATCCAGATCCTTGCGGCTATCGAAGCGGCGCACGAAGCGAAGATCGTTCACCGAGATATCAAACCGGAGAATGTGATGATCCGTCGCCGCGATCGCATTGTTAAGGTTCTGGATTTTGGTCTCGCAAAGCTGACTGAGAAAACGTCGAGCAGTGTAGCCGGAAGCAGCCTGGAAGCGGCGACGCAATTCAAGACCGCCGCCGGCAGTGTAGTTGGCACAGTCAGCTACATGTCGCCCGAACAGGCGCAGGGATTAGGCGTGGACGAGCGTACAGATATCTGGAGCGCCGGCGTGATGATCTACGAGATGGTGGCCGGGACCCTGCCGTTCAAAGGTCTGACGAGTAGTCACGTCATCGTACAGATCCTCGAGAAAGATCCGCTGCTCCTGACCCAACTGGAAAGTGTGAACGTGCCGGCTGAGTTGCAGCGTATC
>Ga0137394_10001647_pt1 | contig 16372 bp, 17 predicted proteins | sample czobulk116metaG_FD_108278 | JGI IMG/M metagenome (GOLD analysis project Ga0137394, IMG submission 108278) | Vadose zone soil microbial communities from Angelo Coast Range Reserve, California, USA - czobulk1.16 metaG | ecosystem: Environmental > Terrestrial > Soil > Vadose zone | place: USA...
CGCCGCAGCTCGCCGCTGCGTTCATGCTCTTCACCGCCCCTCTCGGAGCGCCGTACGGCCTGGCGGCGGCGGCCGTGCTCGCCTTGTGGTCGGCGCTGCTCTACGCGGACCGGGACGCGCGGTGGACTCGCGTGGTCGCGCCACTGTCCGGGTGCGCGTTCTGCGCCGCCGGATTGCTCTGGCCCGGCTTGGTCTGCGAGGTTCCCGCGCTCGGCGTGGGACTCTTCTGCGCCGCAGCGGCGTTGGAGGGCATGCCCTGACGCGCTGCGTCCCGCCCCGGGACGAGTTGATCCACTGAGTGTAGTTAGGCATGCCGGCGCTGGGTGCCACACCCGCGGATCGCCTCTGTACAACTGGTACAGGTCCGCGCTCAGGCGACCTTACCCCGACCGACATTTCGTCGCCGCGCTTCCGGCTTGCGCCGGTCCAGTGTGTGGTGTACTCCCCGGACCCCTGCACGGGCGCTTAGCTCAGATGGATAGAGCGTCGGTCTCCGAAGCCGAAGGCCACTGGTTCGAATCCAGTAGCGCCCGCCACTCCAAGCTCTCTGAATCATGGGCGTGTTGTGGGCCGACTTCCGGCACCTCGACCGCATTTTCGGCTGCTGGTAACAACGGGGTAACAAACGGCGCCGGATCTCCGAGCTTCAGCTGGTCGATGGCGTCGCGCAGGAAGCCGGGCACGACGTGCCCGTAGACCTCGGTTGTGATCTTGGGATCGCTGTGGCGCAGGATGCGCTGGACGGCGAACGGTGGCACGCCTGCTGTCAAGAGCAGAGTCGCCGTGGTGTGCCGAAGATCGTGGAAGCGGATGTGCCGCGGGATGCGCTTCGGCCAGAGCTTTCCGCCGCAGCCTTCGTGCGGGCAGCGCCGCAGCTCGTCGTCATCGTGGCGCTCCTCGTGCGGCGTGCCCTTCGCCATGCACTGCCGACAGACGTGCAGGTAACTCGACCAGGCCGGCGCGTCCGAGGGCGCGGCGAAGCTTGTCCTCGAGGTGGATGTCCTCGCGGTGCATGGAACCATCGGACCGCGGGAAGAGCAGCTGCGACGAGGACGCGCGAAGCGCGGCTCGCAGGTAGGGTTCAAGCTCCGCCGCAATGGGGATGACGTCCGAGTGGCCGCCCTTCGTGGTGTCCCTTTCGTAGGACCGCTCCACGGTCAGCAGGCGCCGCTTCAGATCGACGTCCTTCTTGCGCAGCCCGATGAGCTCGCCCTTGCGCAGGCCGGTGTAGACGGCGGTCGCAAACAGCGGGCGCCAGCAGGGTGAAATCTCGGCGAGCATGCGCGGGACCTCGTCCGCTTCAAGGAACGAGGGCTTGCGTTTGGGTACGCGCCTGCGCCGCACTTCCGAGACGGGATTCGGCCCCGTGAAGCGGCAGGTTGTTGTGCGGAGAACCCTGCGCAAGGGTGATTGGAAAGACCAGCAGCGCCACCAGAAAGCGCAGAGACATCGCGATCACTCCGCAGCCTTCGTTGCGAGCATTTCTACGACCGCAACGTTTTGCAGTAGTTCGCGCGGGAAGCCGTGCCGCTCTTGCAGATAATCGGGACTGCTGTACGAGACCCAGACTCTACCCTGGCCATCTTCCCGGACCAGAATCTTGAGGGGAAGGTCGATGGCAGTGCTCGGAGCGGCAAGCATCAGCGGAGTGCCCGCTTTCGGATTGCCGAAGATTAACAACTTTGTGTCCGGCATCTTCAAGCCGACCTTTGCCGCTTCTCCGCTGTGGTCGATCTCGGCGAAGAGCGTCACCTGCTTGGAACGGAGAATGGCCTTGAGCCTGTCGACAGTCTGTTGGACCGAATGGTTGCTTGGCTTCTCGATGATTCCTTTGTTTGCCATGGGAACTCCCTGATTGTTGTCGGCGTGGGGATCTTCGGCGGCGCGCACCGAAACGAGGTCGATCGCCATGCCAAGGCCAACCACAGCCAGAAACAAGGCGATCGACACCGCCTGGATAGATGGACGAGCAATCAAAGGCTCGCTGCGATCCAACGCTCGAACCAGTCGGAGATGATGCTGTGCGGAGAGAAGATTCACGAGCACCCCCAGGGCAATCAGCGCCGTGCCGAGCCACAGCGACAGTCCGTAGGTGTGCGCGGAGCGCGTGGGCGCGGTGGGCTCGAGCTCGTGAAGGAACACACCGAATCGGGCCACGACAAACCCAAAACCCATCAACGCAAGTCCTGTGCGAATCCACGCCAGGAAGGTCCTCTCCGCGGCCAGAGAGTCCCGTAAGTCGGCTGCCGGTTTCATTTCTGGCGCCGCGTCCATCCAATCTCCTTGCTCCAGCGTTGCACATCGATGTGCCGGGCGTTCACCGTGCCTCCTTCAGGGCAAGCTCGCGTAGACAATCCGCGTGAAGAAGGCTGAATCGATGACGCCCTTTCCCCACTTCTCGTCGTATTGCGCGGTCGGCTTCGCGGCGATCGTTTCGTCGAGTGACCGTCCTTCGCTCTTGAGCTGCCCGACCCTGTCGCGCACTGCCACCAGCATGGCCCGAAATTCCACCAAGTCGCTGCGGTTGCCGGGAGCGCCGTGACCAGGCACGATCAGCGTTCCCTGCTTGATTCGCACGAGGTTCTCGTTCACTGCGCGAATCTTTCCGTCGATGCTGCCGCCGTGGCTCTTGTCGATGAAGGGATAGAAACCGTTCCACCAGACGTCGCCGAGCGCGAGCACGTCGGCTCTCTCGAAGTAGACCGCGAGATCCCCGTCCGTGTGCGAAGGGCCGAGATAGGTGAGCACAACCGACTCGCCGCCGATGTGAAGTGTCTTCTTCTTGCTGACCAGGACGGTCGGGAGCGCTCCGGCAGGCCAGGGCGGAAAGGTGTGGTCCCACTCGGCGACGGTGGTCGTGCCCGACATGTGCTTTCGCGTGTTGGGATGGGCGATGATCGTTGCTCCGGCGGCGTGGACCCACTCGTTGCCGTCGGTATGGTCCCAGTGCCAGTGGGTGTTGACGAGGTACTTCGGCGCAGGGACCCCGATACCTTCAAGAGCGGACCGGATCTTGTCTTTCGAGATCGCGATGCCGGCATCGACCATCAGCGCGCTCTGCGGATCGGCGAGGACGAGGATGTTGCCGCCGGATCCCTCGAGCAGATGGACGTTGCCACGAAGCGGATGCTCTTTTACTTCCGACGTCGCCGCATCGTCGCTGATGATCTTGAACGGACTTTCGCGCGCCGCCGCGGCGGAGGATACGAGGAGCAGCAGGATGACGTGTCTCATGGTTCTTACCTTCAGCCTCTCGATTGGGTTCCTCTTCCCGTGGACACGCAAGAGCAATTCTCGTGCCGTCGATTCGCCTTTCGCTGGCCAGGGGACCGCATCGCTGGCGGTCGCGCTCACTTCGATCTAGCGTCCAGCAGAGCGGGTGGGCCACGGGCGTACGAGCGACAGCCCGTGAATGCGGGGGAGCAACTCGAAGTCCTTCGACGCATCGCGACGCAGATGACCATCAGTCGCGATGTCGGTGAGGTGCTCCGCACGATCACCAATGCGCTGGTGACGACCGCCAGGTCGCGCTCGCCCGCGTCTGGCTGTACGGCAAGGCTGCGAACTGCGCGCCATGCGTAGCTGAACGCGGTCGCGCGGCGGTCGCGCCGGAAAACGCGGCGCTTCACCTCGCCGCGAGCGCGGGCTTGTACACCCACGTCAACGGCGCGCATCACCGCATCGCCGTCGGCCACTTGAAGATAGGCGAGATGGCCGAGACGCGCCTGCTCTGGATCGATGATGTGGAGTCCGATCCGCGCGTGCCAGACAAGGCATGGGTACGTCGCGAGAGAATTCGCTCGTTCGGTGGCTGTCCTCTCCTCTTTCGCGACGAACTGGTGGGTGTTCTCGGTGTCTTCAGCCGCGAGCGTTTCTCCCACGAAGCCTTGCTGTCCCTCGAAGCGGTTGCGCCGCAAGCAGCCAGCGCGATCAAGACCGCGCAACTCTCCTCGGAGGTCGAACGGCTCAAGGATCGCCTGGCCCACGAGAACGAGTACCTGCAGGAGGAGATCCGCGACGAGCGCGGATTCGACGAGATCGTCGGCAAGAGCCCCGCCATCCGGCACGTCCTCGAAGACGTCCGACGGGTAGGACCGACTGAATCCACCGCGCTTCTGATGGGTGAAACAGGCACGGGCAAGGAACTGGTCGCGAGTGCGGTCCATTCGCTAAGCACACGCTGCGCCCGGCCCATGATCCGGGTCAATTGCGGCGCTCTCCCAATAGACCTGGTGGAGAGCGAGCTGTTTGGGCACGAACGCGGCGCGTTCACCAGCAGCGCGCACGCGCGGCGGATCGGACGGTTCGAGCTGGCGGACAAGAGCACGCTGTTCCTCGACGAGGTGGGCGAGCTCCCTGCTGAAGCGCAACCCGCGCTTCTCCGTGTCCTCGAGGCCGGGGAGTTCGAGCGCATCGGCGGGGCCCAACCGGTTCGGGTCGACGTCCGGGTGATCGCCGCCACGAATCGCGATCTGACTACCGCGGGCGGGCGGGGTTCCTTTCGGGAAGATCTCTTCTACCGCCTGAGTGTCTTTTCCATCCGGGTTCCCCCGCTTCGCGAGAGACCAGAGGACATCCCGCACCTCGTGGAGCATCTCCTCGTTCGCTTGAAACGCAAGTTCAACAAGCCGGTTTCCGGGATCTCGCCAAGCTTCATGGACCGCCTGCTCCGTTACTCCTGGCCGGGCAACATCCGCGAGCTCAGAAACGTTCTCGAGCGTGCTTGCGTCCTGGCCCGCGGCCCGGTTCTCGAGGTGGACCGTCTGTTCGAGCAGGCGCAGCTCAGCGACTTCGCCAGTGCGCCTTGCGAAGTGACGACGCTGGAAGATGCAGAGCGCCAGGTCATCCGGCGTGCGCTCCAGGTGACGAGCTGGCGCATCAGCGGACCGAAGGGGGCGGCGGCTGCTCGCAAGTCAATCCGAGCACGCTTCGCTCTCGCATGGCGCAGCTGGGGATTCGCAAGCCGGTGCCATGAGTCGCGGCATTTCACGGACTCGCGAAATGCCGCGTCCACCCTGAAATCAGAAGGGCGTCCCGCTGATCGAGCGCCGACAGATGTCGGCGAGTTGAACAGTCCGCTGGTCGAGCGACACACACATGTCGGCGACTTGAACACGGCGAGTCGCCGCCTGTTGTCGGCGCGACGCGTCGCGTCTCGTGACGCGTCGAGCCGGGTCAGCCGGTCGTTCCCAAAGCGGTAGAGTTTGACGTCCCCGGTTCGAGCCCACAGTGCAGGCGTAGTTTACATTACGGATGACTCTGGTGCCGTACGCAAAACGCAGAAGCGACCGCCCCTCGCCCGATGGCCCGGGCGACGTGCGCTCAATCCTCGCGCTACGCGAAGGCGATCGCATGCACGGCCGTGCGCGCACAGGCCCTCGCGAGCGAGGGCCGGCCGCTATATCTTGTCTCACCCAAAGCGGGTTGCGTCCCGGAGCCCATTCCGCGACGCGATCCAGGCGAGGCAAGCCATGGCGTACGCGAGCGAGAGCGACCAACCAATCCGGTTCGCCGGCTCAATACTAGACATGGCATCCGTCGCCGCCGGAAGGAGGGGGCGCGAGGTGCGGCGAGTGGACGGAAACCCGCATTATCAGCCCTATCGCGATTGGAGGAACATATGAGCGACCAACGCGAACAACAACGACCTCTAACAACAACCGATGCCGGCAGCCCCGCGCCGAGCGACGATACCTCGCTCACGGTCGGCGCCGGCGGCCCCGTGCTGCTGCAGGATAGGTACCTGAACGAGAAGCTGGCCCACTTCGTGCGCGAGCGCATCCCCGATCGCGTGTACCACGTCAAGGGCGGCGGTGCCTTCGGCTACTTCGAGGTGACCGCCGACGTCACCCAGTGGACCAAGGCCGCCTTCCTCAACAAAGTTGGCAAGCGCACGCCGTTGTTCCTGCGCTTCTCGATCGTGGCGGCCGACGAGGGCGCCCCCGACACGGACCGCGACGTGCGCGGCGTCGCCATCAAGTTCTATACTGAGGAGGGCAACTACGACATGGTCGGCAACAACACGCCGATCTTCTTCATACGCGACCCGATGAAGTTCCCCGACTTCATCCACTCGCAGTTGCGTCTCCCCGACACCGGCATCCGCAGCAACAACATGCAGTGGGACTTCTGGACCCTCTCGCCCGAGTCGGCCCACCAGGTAACCTGGCTGATGAGCGACCGCGGCACGCCGCGCACCTGGCGCAACATGAATGCCTACGCCAGCAGCACGTACATGTGGGAGAACGCCGCCGGCAAGAAGTTCTGGGTCAAATACCACTTCAAGGCCGAGCAGGGCATCCAGAACTTCACCGACGCCGAGGCCAGGGCCATGCGCGCCGAAGACCTCGACTACCACCGGCGCGACCTGTGGGATGCGATTGCCCGCAAGGACTACCCGGCTTGGCGCCTGGAGATGCAGATCATGCCGTTCGAGGATGCGGCCAACTATCGGTTCAACCCCTTCGACCTGACCAAGGTCTGGCCGCACAAGGACTACCCGCTAACTCCGATCGGCCGGATGGTGCTCGACCGCAATCCCGATAACTTCTTCGCCCAGGTCACGCAGGTCGCGTTCGAGGTGTCGAACTTCGTCCCGGGCATCGGGCCCAGCCCGGATCGCATGGTGCTGGGGCGGTTGTTCGCCTACGGCGACTCGGCCCGCTATCGCGACGGCGCGAACTATGATCAATTGCCGATCAACAAGCCGATCAACGAGGTGCACAACTACAACAAGGACGGCCCGATGCGCTACCGCCACAATGGAAACCAGCCAGTCTACGCGCCGAACAGCTACGGCGGCCCGCGAGCCGACCCGCAGCGCTACCGCGATCCGAGCTGGTTTGTGGAAGCCGCCGAGATCATGCGCACGGCCTACATGGCGCACAAGGACGACAACGAGTTCATCCAGCCCGGCGCGCTCTACCGCCAGGTGATGTCGCCCACCGATCGGGACCATCTGGTCGGCAACATCGTCTGGCACTTGAGCCAGGGGGTAGAGCGCTTCATCCAGGAACGCGCGGTGAAAAGCTACTTCTACCCGGTCGACTCCGACCTGGGAGCGCGGGTAGCAAAAGGCCTCGGCTTGGAAGTCACGCCTAAGTCAACCGCTGCCGATTAACCCGGATAATTCGGTGCGCCCCAACGGTGCAGATTACCAGTGGAGGAAGGAGCCACCCATGTAGTCATCGGTTGACATGGTAGCTGACGAGCGATTGTCCGGCGAAAACGAGCATCAAAGAAGCTCGCAAAGAAAGCTTCAACTCCATTCCTGCGGTCTCACGAGAATTTCGCTTAGGAGACAAGAGATGTCTAGGCAGGCAGGGCCGACGTTTCGGCGGCCCAAAACAATTCTCCCCGTACCAACACCGTCGCCGAAGTTTCAACGCGTAGAAGATGGAGTCCCGGATAGTCAACTGACTCGCGAGGCGACCGGACTTCTCCGAGAGTTCAGCACGACTCTGTTGTTCAACCACTCTCACCGCGTCTTCTTCTGGGCAAACGAGCTTGGCAGGCAGACAGGGGAGAAATTCGATGCAGAGCTTCTGTTTATCTGCGCTGCATTCCATGATCTTGGCTTGTTGAAGAAGTTCAGCAGCGCGGCCGATCGCTTTGAAGTTGATAGTGCGAACGCCGTCCGCCAGTTCCTCGAACATCATGGCGTACCGGACACTCGAATCCAAACTGCCTGGGACGCGATATCTTTACATACGACTCCTGGCATCGGACAGTACAGACAGTTAGAAGTCGAGCTCTTATTCAATGGCGTTGGTCTTGATGTGCTCGGCATCGGATACGAGACATTCCCCGAAGACCTGCGCAAGAAGGTGGTCGCACAGTTTCCGCGCGTCAACTTCAAGCAAGACATCGCCAGGGCGTTTCTTGAGGGTTTTGAGCACAAGACGCAGTCGACGGAAGGAACGTTCAATGAGGATATCTGCTCCCATTTCATCCGCAACTACAAGCGGAGCAATTTTTACGAGCAGATCCAGAATTCACCTTTTCAGAATTCGTAGGTCGGTAAAATTGCGTCTCCGCGTGGATCAAAGGCCGGGAATCCGAGGGAAGAGGGAGGTGCAAGTTTGCCACATTGTCTTATGGCGACGAGAAGCCTAACAACCAAGGCCGGCGTCTTCGTCACGGAGGGCGCGGACCTGCGCTTCGAGGCCCTGTCCGCGCCGACGGACGCGGAGCTCGATGTGCTGCTGCGCAAGACCGCCCGCCGGCTGATCCGCCTGCTGCGTCCGCCTGCCGACGTGCCGGAGCCAGACGCGCTCGACTTCTTGGAGAGTGCTCAACACGCCGCGCTGTCGGCCTGGCAACCCGCGCGCAACGACGCCCCGCCCAAGCGCAAGCGCCACTCCGCCTTCGTCGAAGGATTTTCTCTGCACGCAGGCGTCCACCTGCACGCCAACGAGACCGTAGGACCGATAAGCCGCGTTCTGCCAACTCGACGCTTCCTTCCTGCACTCATCAAGCGTAGCAGACCTGCCCGCGGCCGTGCCATGCACCGGCCGCGCAGGTAGGCGCGCCCGGCGGTGCCGAGAACCAGCGGCCCGATCGCTGTGGCTTTCGCCGCGACCTGCGGCGGAAAATATCCCGGGATGACCACCTTCCGAGCCATGTAGTCTCCCGCGATGATCGTCGGAAACGTACCAGGTGCCGTGCTCCTTCATCAGCTTCATGTCCTCGGCTTCGAGGTCACGGTCGTTGGTTCAGAAACCATTTCTGCGGATATTTCTCCTGAGGTCAGCGCCTGGTCGCGCGGACGGCACGCCTGGCCCGTCGGGCCGACGAACGGGGGCTCCAGACCGATGGAAAGCGCCCTCGCCGCGCAGTTTGGGCGGCGAGGGATGCTGATCAGCGCGAGCCGTACGAGTTTCCGCTACCGTGGCCGCGGAGCAGGTTGTGGAGTGGACTCTGCGATTCGCTTGCCGGGGGCGGATGTCGTGAACTTCTTGACCGCGCTCTTCACCCCGTCGCCCCTGCCGTTGGACTCCATCGAGTCCACCTTGTAGTAGTAGGTCGTCCGCGGCTTAAGGTTGTACAGGTGCACGCGGAAAACCGTCGATGAATGGTAAGGGTTCAACCTGATCGGATTTTCGGCGGTTTGGCTCAGGTCCTTGGGATCCGTGCCATAGTGCACGATTCCATAATGCACAGGCGAGCCACCGGGATTGTTTGTCGTCCACCTGATAACGGTGAACCAGCTCGCCAGCGCGATCTCTGGCCCCTGGATGATCTGTACGCGCGGGGCTTTTGGAGTCGTTGGACTCTCTTGAGCGAGCAAGCTGCCGCTCAAGACCATGATTGACAATGTCAGAAGCACTTTATTCATGTTCACACCTCAAAGAGAATTAACTCAAGATGATTAAAAGCGAAGCAACCAAGGTCAACCCCATCCGGATCTCTGGCGCCGGCTCGTCCGCTCGGCATCCGAGGTTTTGCGAGACGGACGAGCCAAAGAAGAGATGTCATTGGTTTCGAGCTTTCGCCGTTTAGCGTCTGCGCTACGGAATCGGTGGGTTCGGGACAGGCGCAACGCCGCAGACGGCCGATGCGCAGGGCGGTAGAGGCGGAGTCGGTATAAGTTCGCCATTCCCTTGCCTCGACGGCGAACAATTGGGATCTGTGGCTGGGTCGCAGGTCATGCAACTGCCCGTAAAGGTATCGCGGTTGGGGTAAGGTCTCGTGAAGCCATCGGTGAGTGTTTCCAGGAAGGCAACGATCTGGTTCTCCTCCGTATCCGTCAAGCCGAGCATACCCGTTGTCGTGTCGAGATTATTCGGGACCTCTTTCATCGGCCAGCAGGTCACCCTCTCAATCGTTCCTGCCGGGCAGTGTCCGGAAGTGACCGGGTAGGCAAAGCTGGTGTCGCGCGTGTTGTAGAAATGTACGAGCTGCTTCAGGCTCTTAATGTAGCCGTTATGAAAGAACTCCTTCTGGAAGTAAGGTTTCCCTGTGCCAGCTTCGGTGGTGGGACACTGCGGCGGTGTCATCGCCACATTGCGAGCCGAGGACACTTGGAATTGGCCGTCAACGGTTGGTGCAAAGTGTACCCACCTCTGGTTTGGGTTGGGGCCGGAAGCAAAACCGCTTCTGAGGAAGGTCCCCAAGCCCAGGTCTCTGTACCCGAAACCTAAAGGATTCCCAATGAACCCAAAGGAATCCGGGGTGGTCTGATAATAGAAAGCATCCCTGGGATTCAGAGGCAGACCCTCATTGGCCGAGCCGAAGCATGTGAACAAAGGGTTCACACTGGCGGTACTGCTGGTGTCGCTCTGCGTTGGTAGCAGATTGGTTCCTCTTCCGTCGACGTGGCATGAGTTGCAATTACCTTTGCCGTTGAACAGCTGGAAGCCTGCCATCTCGCCTGCTGTCATCGTGTAGTTACCCTTCAGGAACGCGTCGAATTTCGACGAGAAAGCGCTGACCGCAACGGACTGCTCGTATGCGTCAAGGGACAACCCCCAGCGGTCATAGACCGTGTTTGCATTGGTGCGGTCTTTCGGACTCAGCTTGATTGGTTCGACGTTCCCGCCGAACACCGCAGCCCCTCCTGGGGTTGCGCAGATCTCCTCAGTATTCTCTGGGAACTTGATATCGAGCGAGGTTTTGCCCCATAGCTCTTCGAAGAGCGGTCTGTACACAGCCTGCGAGAGCCGAAACGCGACGCAAGCAGTGTCAGGGAAGCCCATTTCTTGAGTATCAACGGGAGGGCCCTGTGCCTGTTCGGCGTCGGGATTCCTTAGCAAGTATCCGGTCGCGCGTGAATCCCAGAAGTTTCCACCAAAGAACAGACCCTGTTCTTCGTTGTATTGCAGTACAGGGAAGAACGGTGAATACGTGTGTCGCTGCGCCGTCCGCTTGCCGGCCCGATAATGAACCGTTCCGGGATAGGCGATCATCGTCAGGTTCACTGACGGGATCGGTCCGCTAAAGGCGACATACGGCATGTGGCAGGACGCGCACGCTTGATTTCTGCCGGGCGAGATGTTCTTGTCGAAAAGCATAAGCACGCCGAGTGTTTCTACTGATTCAGTTCCCGTACCCATAAGGACGGGCGGATTCGGTCCTGGGCGCTGACCGAATCGTGTCGGCGGCGGTAAGGAGTGCCACGTTTGAATAGCTCTACCTTCGATGCCATCTACCTCCCGCAGGACTCTGGCTATCTCTGAATCCAAATTGGCGGGGAGAATCCCGGGCGGGTACGGATTGTAGATCGGAAAAGGACGCTCTTTACCCTCCTCTTTTTTCTTACCCTCCTCTTTTTTGTTACCCTCTTTCTCATCCGCCACGGCCCTGGAAAGAATCGCGGCTCCCAGCAACATGACTAAGGTGCCCGACGCGATCACGAGTACGCGCTTGCGCATGATAGACCCCCACGGCCAACGTACGCGCGGGGCTTGTACGCGCGGGGCTTGTGGCACGCAAGAGGGAGCACGCGCGTCGTCTCGAGATGTCCAGAGATGTCAGGGTTATCTCGCGGCTGCTGTCGAGTCAGAGATCATGCCTCCGAGGCGATGTCTGCGTGACCCCAATACGAACAACCGCCCGTTCTATGTCCGGGTTGTAGAGGTTCCGTCAACTCCGCTTCCCTCCGACCCCCCATGGTAGCGTCGTCTGGCTGAAACAAAGGGGCGCGCAGCGGTCGATCCCGGAGCGGGCGCAAGGCTCCGCCGCGACGGGACCAATCGGTGGGCCGTTCAGGCGACGAAGTCGAATTCCGGAGGGCGGCGCGCCTTCGCGATGGGCGGGCCGGTCGAGGGCAGGTCGAGGTGCTCGAGGATCTTCTTGATCGCGGCCTGCTCCGTCACCAGCGCCAGCACCTTCATCTCACCGCCGCAGCGCTCGCACTGGAGCACGTCGATGCGGAACACGCGGCGAAACAGCTCCGCCCAGGGAATGCGTCCCGGGGCTCTCGGCGGCCGATCCGGCTCGGGCCTTCCCGGCGGTTCATGTTCTGCGCTCGGCGAAACCGGCGTCGGGCAGGCAGGAACGATCTGCTTGCGCCAGCCGGAATTCGGCGCGAACAGGCCGTGGAAGCGTACCAGGTGCCGCCGCGGGGGCGGGATGAGCATCGAGAGCTTGCGCAGGAACTCGGCCGGCGTGAAGAACAGCTCGCAGCGGCCATCGGGCAGGGGGCTTCAGCCGGTAGCAGATGCGACCGTCCAGCAGCGTAGAGAGGCGCTCGAGCGAGATCGGGCCGCGGGCGCCGTAGGCGAGGAGGTGTTCGAGCCCCTCGCGGTCGTTGGCGTGCAGGTGCACCCCGGCGTGGAGCGAGAAGCCCTCGATGAAGGCCGAGCACCGCCTCGGCCGGGGCGGATCGGCGAGGCCCGTCATCTGCATCGACTGGACCGACTCGGCATACCCCGCGTCGAGCGCGTCGATCGGGTCCTCGGGCTGTTTCGGCAGGAGCAGCCCGCGCAGCTTCCGCGCGATGCGCAGGAGGACCTTGTGGACCTCCTCGTCCGTGGGCGGCCGCGCCGGGACGAAAAGGACGCGCCCGTCTCGTCGCGGACGAACACCCCGTCGGGTACGGCGCAGTGGAAGTGCAGGTTCAAGTTGAGGCTCCCCCCGAAGCGCTGAATGAAGGTCACCGCGCCGCAGCGTCCCTTTCGTTCCAGGCGCCGGTAATGGGCGAAGATGGCCCGCAGCGCGATCGCCAGGGCGCGGCTCGCGAGAGGAGCATCCCGCGCAAGCAGCCAGCGCGCCCAGCGCGGGAGCGAGAGCACCCATTGCCGCACCGACACGCGCGGGAAGACGGCATCGACCAGGTGCGCGGCCGTGTCGTGCATCCGGCGCGCGCTGCAGGAGGGGCAGACTCCGCGGTTCTTGCACGAGAACGCCACCAGGAATTCGTGCTTGCACCCGCCGCACCGGACCCGGGCGAAGCCATGCGCGAGGATTCCGCAATCCAGGTAGCGCTCGAACTCGCGCTCGACGAAGCGGGGGAGGCCGGCGCCCTCGCTGCGCTCGCGCGCCTCGGCGAGGAACGTCTGCAGATGCCCGCGCACTACCTCGTGCAGGACGGTGCGCTCCGGCTCGCGCCTCCCGCGGACGCCGGCCGCGCGCCCGCACTGCACGGCAGGCGCGGCTCGAACCTCCGTAAGCCCGGCAGGCGCCATCCGGGCGGCCCTTCCACGAAGCGGGCCAGACTGGGATGTCCTGGCTACCAGAGCGAGCCGATGGAACCTCCCCGCCCGGGGTGGTAGCGAAATGAACCCCCGGCCGCGCAGTGGTCTCGAATCGAGACCCCCTTGGGCCCGGTCCTCCGGGGGTGACGCCCCCGCCGGGCGCTCGCCGACGCCGCGGGGTGGACCGCGGGCTTCGGCTGTTGCCACCGGTGTGCGAGGGCAACACTGAGCTTGCGGCTCGGATCTCCGGGATCATTTCCTCGAAACGCCTGACTTATGCGGCGACAGCGAGGGTGCTCCACGTCGATCAGCCGACGTCGTGTACCGCTGCACCCGCTCGACCGCAGCCAGGATGTCCTCGATGCGGAGGCGCCACTCCCTAGGTGGCACTGACCGTTTCGTGGCGAGGATTCGCGTGCGCAGTTGGCTCTTGATCGCGTCCTTCATGACCAGATCGACGGGTCGCCCGACGATGGCCTCGAGCCTGCGCTGGACCCGGAAGAACTGGAAGAGGCCCACGGGCCGGTCGAACTCGACCAGAAGGTCCACATCGCTGTCTGCACCCGAGTCGCCGCGCGCGATGGAGCCGAAGAGATCGAGCGAACGGACCCGAGTCCTTCGAGCTCTGCCCGATGTTCCGCGAGTCGTCGCTGGACTTCCTCTCGCCTCATGACTCGAATCATAGGGCAGCGGGTTCAGGGAGGCCAGCTACGCGTGGCCGGCGTTCTTCCGGCGGGCTTCGATGAACTGTCGCAGATCGTGATGAGCGACGCGGATCGAGTCCAGGATGCGAACGTGCGGCAGCTCGCCGCGATCGAACAGCCGGTAAACGGTTGCGGTGCACACGCCAAGCTCAGCCGCGACCTCGCGCACGGTCAAGAGGAAAGCCGCGGTCCGAGAGCCAGCTGGTAACAACCGGGTAACAAAATTTCTCGAAAACGATGGGATTCGTGGGGTCGCCTGGGATCGATGCTCTTCGCCAACCGTGCGGGACGAGGCAATTTGGGGTGCTTCGGGGAGGGCTGTGGAGACCGGTTGAGCAAACTCCGAAGCCGAAGGCCACTGGTTCGAATCCAGTAGCGCCCGCCAATAAATCCAGCCGGTTACCTGATCGATGCGCCCCCGGTCCGGACGGGACCGCCTTGCAACCACAGCGTGGCGTTACGATTTCAGGAATGACAGCAGGTCTGCGTTGATGGTCTCGGCCTGCGTGGTGGGCATACCGTGTGGAAAGCCTTTGTAGGTCTTCAGGGTCCCGTTCTTCAGCAATTTCGCGGAAAGTGGCGCGGAGTCCGCGTACGGGACGATCTGATCGTCGTCCCCGTGCATCACCAGAACCGGGATCGTGATCTTCTTGAGATCGTCGGTGAAGTCCGTCTGCGAGAACGCGACGATTCCATCGTAGTGGGCCTTCGCGCCCCCCATCATCCCCTGACGCCACCAATTCTGGATGACGCCCTCCAAGGGTTTCGCGCCCGGCCGGTTGAACCCATAGAAAGGCCCCGCCGGAACGTCGCGATAGAATTGCGCGCGATTGGTGGCGACCTGCGCCTGGAAATTGTCGAACACCTCCTTGGGGAGCCCTCCTGGATTCGCCGCCGTCTTCACCATCAGCGGCGGCACCGCGCTGATGAGTACCGCCTTGGCGACCCGGCTCTGACCATGACGTGCCAGATAATGGACCACCTCGCCGCCACCGGTGGAGTGACCGACATGCACCGCATTCTTCAGGTCGAGATGCGTGGTCACCGCCGCGAGATCGTCGGCATAGTGGTCCATGTCGTGCCCGTCGCTGGTCTGCGTGGACCGGCCGTGACCGCGCCGGTCATGCGCGATGACACGGTAGCCGCGAGTCACGAAGAACATCATCTGCGCGTCCCAGTCATCTGCCGAGAGTGGCCAGCCATGGCTGAACACGATGGGCTGCCCCTTGCCCCAGTCCTTGTAGAAGATCTCGACGCCGTCCTTCGTCTTGACTGTGCTCATGGCGTGCTTTCCTTCGCTTTGGGTGGTCGCTCCTGCAACTCGGGACGCGCTGCCGAGATAAAGCCCTGCGCAGGCCGCCGCGCCTCCAACCAGGAACGTGCGTCGCGAGGCATCGTGATCCCTGATGCCGCTTCGACGTTTTCGCTCCATCAGGTCATCCCCCGGAGGCGGAACGCCTCGGACACGCGTCCCTTGAGGAAGCGCTTCGACGCGAAAAGTTAATGGCGGGATGCCGCTTGCGCGGGATGAGGCCAGAAGCCTCTCGCGACCGACCCGACTACTCTGATCGCTGTACCCCGTCAACAGTGGGGCCGTTCCCGTCGTAGTAGCGCACCGCCGGGCTGCCGGACGGATAGAAGACTCCGAGCAGGCGCAGCTCGGTAGAGCCCGTGTTCTCCACGCAGTGCATCTGCCGGCGCGGCAGGTAGATGCAGGAGCCGCGCTCGATGGGCGCCGACCGGTCGCCGGCCCACATCCGACCGCGTCCCTGGAGGATGCAAAGCACTTCTTCGTACTCGTGGTAGTGGTCCGGCGCGCGCCCGGGTGGGATGGCGCCGACGAATTGCGTGACCTGCGATCGGCCGATGTGGTGGTCGAGCAGCACGCTGTACCAGCGGTCGCCGGTGGTTTCGGAGATGCATTCGTCCAAACGCACCACGACAGGCGGCGCGCCGGTGGCGGCGGCCTCCGCCGACTCGCCCGGGTCGGGGCAGCGCGAGCTGACCAGCGTCATCGGCGTGGAAGCCTCGATCTCGTAGCGCGCCCCGGGTGGAACGTAGAAGCCAGTGTCGGTCCCGATCGGTCGCGAGACGCCTTCAAAGAGCAGCGCGCCGGCGCCTTCGAAGACGTAGAGGACCTCGTCGCAGGCCGCGCCGCCGAGTGAGGGTGAGCGGCCCGGGGCGAGCTCCAGAACTCGCAGCGAGATGGCGGCCGCGCCGCTTTCGCGGCCGGCGTGCTGCCAGACGCGCAGGGTGCTGCCGTGGTCACGCGCCGCCCCTTCCCGAAGCCCGCTGACTCGGCAGCGGCCCGTCAATTCGATGGGCATGGCTCGAATCCTGCCCGACGCGCCGGTGCAAAGGGAAGTATCATGGCCGGCAGAGGAGTCGCGGCATGGACGACCGGAAGAGCCAGGGCATCGAGGCCACCAACCAGGACTTCGTCCGCTACGACCAGGTGAACAAGAAGCAGGAATACCACCTGGCCGAAGGCCGGCATCAGGAAGCGTTCGACGACCAGACGCGCATCCAGAC
>Ga0137394_10001648_pt1 | contig 16371 bp, 18 predicted proteins | sample czobulk116metaG_FD_108278 | JGI IMG/M metagenome (GOLD analysis project Ga0137394, IMG submission 108278) | Vadose zone soil microbial communities from Angelo Coast Range Reserve, California, USA - czobulk1.16 metaG | ecosystem: Environmental > Terrestrial > Soil > Vadose zone | place: USA...
AGCTTCACTTAGTCCTTGCCGACATCACTAAGGACGCTAAGTCCACCAAGGACGGCGATTAAGGTCATTAAGCACATTAAGCAGCCGAGACGTTTCCTAATGCTCAAGCCCTATGTCACGCGCGCTCAACCCTCGGGATAAGAACGCCTTCTTTCGGCCTAACACCCCCTTATGCCTCGCGCTCTCCTCAGAGAACGCGACGTCGTCTCAGCTCCCTGACCGCGGCTAACCCCGAAGTCCCTGTCAGGTTCTAACAAACCTAGCCCTCACATCAAAATTGAAAACATCGATGTACAACATGTGACCGCATTGTGGACTATTAATAGGTACCGTGTCCCAGCGCAGCTTCCACCATTAGTATATACCCTTACGCCGCACATTAGAGGCGTCCTTCTTTAAGGCAACATTGAGCCGGAAAGTCGGCCCGGGGAAAGCAACAGATCTTCTCAAACCAAAGGGGAAAGGCCGTATCAACTTGGGCCCCCTCACCTGCGCAAGCGATGTGAAAGTTTATACCATTCAGTCGCAAGGGCGGCGCATAACTCTGCATATAAGTGGCTCGTTCCACTTTCGCCTTTGAGGCCAACTTTCGCCCTGCATGGCTGAGGAATCGACACTCGGTTTATCATCCCTCACGGGAATTCTCGTCCTCGTGTCCCTGTTCATCACCTGGTACCGAAGCAGGGACCCCTTGGTGAGACCTGTATCGTCGTGATTACTGAGCCAGTACTGATAAACTGTCGCTCTAGCTCGGTGCTATACCTACCGTCGGATATTCTGGCCCTATCCTGTCATACCTATCCGCTTTTCGCTACCAATTCTTCGACGGCCGGTCTATGATTAAGCAGGGGTACGAGAAGGTAATGTCACTTGCTCCATCAGTTCGGTTGGTGCAAGCTCATGCTGCTATGATGCTAGTCAAAGCCGGGTCTATTCAAGATTCCAACTTTCCGACGATGGATGGTGTTTCCATCAAGTGCTGAATTGATTGAGGAGGTCAGGAAGGCTCCAGAACACATCATATCGCACCACGAAATGTTTTCGGAGGTATGTACCGCGCATACAGGCTTGACATGTGCATAACGCAACCGTTTCAGTTTTTCCAGGCGGAATACACTTTTGGCATGTTGAATGAAGAAGACTACTATCATACCCATGTGATTCGCTCGAGGCTGACACGTGGCATTGCAGCTATCTCTGATCAAGTCCACGATGAGGCCGTTGAGGCGTGGACAGAGTTTATTCCAGGGGCAAGTGATGGTATGTAATGCACTCAAAGAGGACGAATCAGTTTCCTACTGTCAGTCTAGAATGGGTCAAGATATCTATTCTATCAACTGCGCAACAAGTAATTTGTCGCACCTCCAGTCGCATATTCGTGGGTACTCCTTTATGTGGGCAGCCCTTCTTTGGTCTCTTATTAGCGAGATTTGCTGATACGTCACAGGCCTGAATCGTGATTATCAGAAGATAGCTTTGAATTATGCGGTAAATGTGATGAAGCTAGCCTGCATTCTCTCCGTGTTTCCAAAGCTGCTCAAGCCGTGAGCCTCCATCCAAGTTTGCAAATTGTTGCGCTAACGATATCAAGCACAGAATAGTTGCTCGAATTTTTTCCAATATTCCATCCCAGGTTCGACAAACAATGCAGTTTATCGAACCTATGGTCAAGGAACGCTTTGAGAAAATGGACGAACTTGGAGAGGCTTGGGAAGATCCTCCGGTTCGTGATCCCGACCCATTCCATATTTTGTTGTTCATGAAGTGGGAAAGCAGAATGATTTGTTGATGTGGCTCATGAGCGAAGCCAAAGGAGTGGAGAGATCGCTTGAAGGTCTAGCGAGGCGATTGCTCTTCGTTAACTTCGCATCTATTCATACAACTGCTCTTGTAAGATGTTGTATTGCTTAGCTTGCACGGTTGGACCCTAATTTCGTACGACGCAGGTGCTGACACAAGTATTGTGCCGCCTCCTTTCCAATCCGGAGTGTATTGAGCCCCTTCGTCGAGAGGTCGAGGACGCGATAGCAGACGAAGGCTGGACGAAAGCCGGGATCGATAAATTGCGCAAGCTCGACAGTTTTTTGCGGGAGACCCAACGGATTGATGCTCTCTCCCTCGGTTTGTCATGATTCTCACCATATCAGCCCCGTCATTGAACCTGCTCTTCCACTGGCAGAGTCTATGAATCGTCGCGCAATACGCCCATTCACATTTTCCAATGGTGTGACCATCCCGGCGGGCACCACAATAGCGGCTCCGTCCAGTGCTATCCATATGGATGCGGAAATATATTCGGACCCTCAACATTTTGATGGCTTTCGCTTCTCGAAACTGTCTGCCTTAGATGGAGATGCTGCGGAGACAAAGTATCAAACTGTCACTACATCACCCAAATATCTAGCATTTGGGTTGGGGCGACACGCATGGTGAGTCATTCTGACCTCTGTGGCGTCCTCATGCGTCGTGTAACGCAACGCTATTTGTCAACAGCCCTGGACGTTATTTCGCTGTCAACCAGTTGAAGGCGTTGATTGCACATATCATTGTCACGTACGACATCAAGGTTGAGAATTATGAAAGCCTTCCACGCGAAATTCGGTTTGCCTCGCCGTTAGGCCCCAGAAACCTCGAAGTGCTGTTTAGGAAGCGTCAGAAATAAAATCTTCTGGGTAGTGCCAGTGTACTCGTGGTAGCAAGAAGAATGGTCGATTTGGAAGTGCCTCGGTTTGGTTGTATATCTTTGTTCTACAGCTCCGACTGACCTGCATTCCTGACAATCAAACCACAAGGTAAAAGTGGGCGATTGCACTATTGTTGAGATCCTACTCGGTTTTTAACTACAATTTTGGCTTATCTAGCCCGATGTATAAAGATACCAATCGACAAGTTTGCCTCCTGTCATAGTATGGTGTTTTGTCCAGTTTCTATATGTAAACATCAATGTGCATCAACCCTCGAGGGTGACCCGCCGTCTGTCAGACAGATGAAGAACCTCATTCACCTATTCCTCACCAACCCCTAGAGGTAGGGCCGCTTCAACTACGAGTCGAAATGATCCCATTCTTCTCTCATGAGTCATTGTCATTATCGTTACCCCACGAGCTTCGAGCACCCTCGGAGGCCTTGGCACATCGCAAATTTGACGACGCCATATGTACTGGACTAGCTGTCGATAACTGAAATTTCTCAGCCCGACGGGGCGGAAAACAGTGCAGGTGACAAGTGTACGGCGCTCTGCTCTCCGATACCGTTTGAGGCCTCGAGGCTTGGCCTGAATCGATAGCGGCGCTTTCTCCCCTCCTTCATTTCGTCTATCCAGTCGTCACGCTATCTCCCGCTTTTATTTCGGACGTTGGAATCACTCGCAACTACTTTGACTGCACTCGACTCTCTGATCACTTCGCTGGACACTTATGGAAATCGCGAGTAAGATACAGAGGGTTAGCCCCGGCGCACCAAGAGAATCTGATAGCGAACCCCATGAGTGAACCAGAATTCGATCACAACAGATCTGAGAACAAGTCAACATAGTAACGTACATTCACACCTTCCTCTACTCATCTCGCTCCTGTGTCCGGTGCACTATGTTATGTGGGTCACAACTCCAACGCATTAGTTGCGATTGCGATTGGAATCATGAGCTACCATCAGTTAGGGTTGAATTCCGCTGAAAACAGTTTCACCTTGTTCCAAAACCTTCCCAACCCGTCGGCGCTTGGTTCAGGGCAAACGATCGTGTTTCCGGGAGGAGTAACAAAGACTACATGTCACTCCAACGTCGGATGCAGCGTTGGTTGGGAAATGAAATCCATAAGTCCTCCCTCGATTTCAGGCGAAGGTGCGGTCGTGAATCGGAAGATATAGAGAACTTTGTCGGTCAGTATAAAAGAATTGGATATCACTTGATCCGATAGCTTTGGAACGTAGAAGACGCCTGAGTGGAACTCGCTCAATGTCGACCATTCGTGGTGGTCAGCTTTAACATAATTGGGATCGGACTTGGCACCAGTCTTGTTCCAGATTGAGATACCCACAGGGCAGTCTTCCTTCTTCTGGTTCGCGGTTGCTTCACCATGGGAATAAGGCTGAGCGCAATCGCTTCCCGAAATCGGAGCTGCGCCATTACCTGGAAAACAAGACCGGCAAAGTCGCTGAAACACACCTCGTCTTCAAACTGTTGGTAGGCTCGTAATTGTCCCTTCCAACCTTCTTGGATGAATCGTTTCTTAAGCTGTTGCTTGATGGAATGCGTGATAAGTTCAACAGCGAAGTTCATAAGCACATTGTCATCCGATATCGAAAATGGAATGAAATGCATCCGAACGAAGGACACTAGTGTGTATGACACCTTCAACCAGTTGATCTACAGAGAGATCAGAAATCGTGGCTTGACGGCTTGTATCATATGAAGAAAGCAGCATTTCGGAAATAGGGTAAAGGCGAGGAGTGGGTTAGGGTTAGATACAAGTCGGGCCTATCTGGTTCGAATAACATTCCCATCCATTCCCCATTATTCTCTTGATCTGGGAGTATGTCAGCCGCCTAACTGAACTCATGCCCTCGTCATATTCCCTGACTCCATGGCCCAAGCAGCCAAGCTGGATGCTTGTGCAAGGTTCTCCAAGATCCATGCCAAATTTTGGCACAAAAGCATTGACCGGGATGAGTTGGAATGGTGAAAAGGCCTAAGCCAGGCTGACCAACTTGAAGAAAGCAATATTACTCCAGGCTGCTTCATTCTTCCTTGGTAGGCCCATGATGCCTGGCTTGATGTTGTGTGAAGACGCAATCGTAAATTGAAAGATGTATACCAGCTTTCAATTTACAATCGCCTCTTTATATGATATCAAGCAGGTTTCCTCACTGGCGCAATGTTGGCCGTTGGCCGAGAGTCTTTCTTGGCTCAAAATACCCCCGAGCTATGCTCACGCCTTCCGACTTCCTACCCCTACCCCATCCTCTCGCAACCTATCGCAGCAGCAATGCCAACAGCGTGGAAAACAAACTTGAACGCTCCTCTGCCAGTACAAGTACAGCTCGCTCTTCCTTAGATCAATCACCGTCCAGCCCGTCCGTCCTCCCCCACATCCCGCCAAAGAAGCCGAGTTCTCCCCGTGCCCAATTCTCTCGCGTGGTCAACCCGCGCGGCTTTACCTCGGCCTCGGCCTCCAACCTCAATTATTTGCATCTCACTCGACCAACGTCGCGATCCGGCGGTCCTCCGTAGATTGCCACTCGCCCTCGCCAGCGAAACCTATTTTTCGGACGGTGGATGTAATCAACAATTCGAACGCTGAAGCTCAATAGCTGACACCCACTGGCAGTCGCAACAGGTGGGATCTATGGAGAAGTCAATGGGCCCGTTCGGCGGCGGGGACGCGGGCGCTTTCACAAGCTAGAATTTTCTTTCCAACTGTGACATATTTCAAGTTACCCATGATATGACGCCTGCACTTGCCCTTAATAGCAAGAAGGGTTCTCGCCTAGGTCCCTTCGTTCACGGGCTCCGAGCTGCTGCAACATTTGTCTCACATTCAAGTTCATCGGCAAAAATCAACTTGCCCCATTTCGAGTCAAATGACATGATAGGGTGTCCAACCTCGTCCCCAACAACCGTCATCTGCACATTTTCACGTTTCTGAACCTTCCGCTACGACAAGGATTGAACTCGTCGATGAGCAATGTGACTGCATCGGTAAATCAATAGGAACTGTGTCCCAGCGCCCGCTTCCACAATAGACACTATTGTCGCACGTCGAAAGTCGTGATTTCTTTTATCAAACCAAGACATCGAGCACTGATACTTCGCATTCACTTCCATACGATGATACTGTAGTTTTAACACAGGGCAATGCAAATGCTATAAAAGTTTCACTTGCGGAATAATATTACTACTGCAATTCCCGTCGTGTTCGGAGGCACGACGCAGTCGTCGGCTGTACACGAGCAAGGGGGCACTATTTCATACAGTCAGTGAATTCTACACTTTTGGGGCGTGAATGAAGTGAAAGTGAAAGTGAAAGGGCGAAGATGAAGAGCTGCAGATTAACGCGGGTTTCATCGTGTGTGAGGGCAGGCTCTGAGTGGCAGCATGATGAAGACTTTGAGGTGAGTACGAAAGATAAGCATAAGACAGTGGGGAAAGAAGAGTTTGGCATAAATAGAATCTGGGCCAAAGGTGATGTGAGGCGACAAGGAGGGGGAGACGAAAAGGGATATGGCGCATTTCAAATCAGAGCAACAACAGCAAGGAAACCAAACATAAGTGAAGATTGTCCTCTTAGGCTCAGCCTTCGTGATGAATAATATTGACCGGCAAGACCTTTGATAGCGAAAGGCGGAAAAAGAAAAGATAAAAAATCAAAAAGGGAACTTAAATCATGACGATGGAACTGCGAGCATCGATCTGTGCTTTGACGCAGCCGACAATGACGACGCCAAGCGCGGGGACGGTCGCATCGTGTTCTCCTTCTCGTCTGATGCAGAGTCCGACGTCGAACGGTCTACGTCCGACAGCGCCGACGATGACGCCTTCGTAACTGCGGCGGCAAGTTTTGCCTGGCGCATTAGCTCGGGACCCGACATAGATATCGGGCGGCGGGGGACTCTTGCAGTAGTCGCCACGGGAGGTGACTTGGCCCCCGGACGACCGAGCCCCACGGAGGACGTGGACGATACGCGCGTGGACCCAACACCCGTCGGCGACGTTGTGGTGGAGAGCGATGCGCGCGGTCGAACAGGGGGTGGACCCATCGAGCCTTCGACTGCTCGTGCGGGTTTTATGGTCGACGGCGTTGGGATCTTGTTGTTAGATGCGGTGCTTGGCGGAGTTGTGGACGTCGTATTGATTCGGACACTCTTGCCCAGCGCTGTGACACGCGCAGTGATTGAAGGAGGCTCGGAGGTCTTTCCAGCCTTGGGCGCGTCCTTGCTGGCATCGGAGAGGCGGGACGCGGGACGAGTATTCGGCGGGGAGAGAGTAGTCGACTCCCGGCGGATACGGCCGACCTTGCTTGGCGCGGGTGTCGTGCCTGCTGTCCCCTTGACACTCATCCGACGTTTCGTCTGTGGATGGATTGACCCGTTCAGTATGGACGAAACATGGCGGTTAAATCAAACTGACCAGCTCAAGCTCCTGCTGCTTCGAATCAAGCGCGATGTTGAGTCCGTGTAAATCTTCCCGGTCCCTTTCACGTTGCTTCTCCATTTGTGCGATGTGAACCTCCCGGTTTGCGCTCTCCGTCTGCAGGTCGCGGATCTGCTTCCTCAGTTTCTCTAATTCCGCTTCGAGGGACCCAACGCGCTCGCGCAGGGAGTTCACGGTGGCATCAGCGTCGTCCTTGTCTCGAATTGCAGCTCCTAGCTCTACTTGTGCGCCCTCTGCGCGCGTGGTGAGATCCGTAAGGGCGCGTTGGTATTCATCCGTCGCACGCGCGTGCTCGCGCTTGAGCGTCGCGAGTTCTTTGCGAGCATCTTCTGCCTCGTCCTCACGGTCGACGATGCGATGGGCGAGCCCCTCGAGTTCGGAATCGCGCTGCTGGATGTCTTGCTCGAGACGTGCGACATTATCGTGGGCGGTTTTAAGCTCTTGCTGAATAGAGGTTAGATTGTCAGCGTGCTGACGATGTTCGGCTAATCCGGCCTCGAGCTGAAAACACGATGTTAATCACGCGAACACGACAAAGGAATGGAGGGACGACTAAAGTCCGATCATTACCTGTGCTTTTTCTCGCTCCATTGCCTCCTTCTCCGCGAATACCTCATGCAAGGTGTTCTCCGCCTCCGAGCGGCGGTTATCCGCATCATTCCACTCCAACTCCATACTCTCGATCTTCGCCTCGAGCGCGACAACTTCACTCTGGAGCACGTTACGCTCCTCCTTGAGCCGTTCCATGCGCACCCCCGTTCGCTCGGTGTTTTTCCACTGTGCTTCGAGTTCCTCACGCAAGATGGCCATTTCTTGCTCTTTCTTCGCGAGAGCTTTCGTCGCCTCTTCCTCTCTACGGCGCACTGCCTTGCGTTCTTCGTCCCACTCCTGATGTGCGTGCCGGTGGCGATCTTGCTCCTCGCTAGCAGCCGCAATGCCAGCGATTCGAGACTCGTCGTCTAGTGCCCCTACGGTATTCAGCAACTCTATCTGCTCTTGTGCAGTGCGGAGGTCCTCTTGCAAGTCGCCGACGGCCTCATCGCGCTGGCAAAGCTCCTCCCGCAACTTGGCGACCTCGTCTTCCATCTCCTTGACTCTGGCCGATGGGTCCAAGATAACCAGGCTGTTCCTGACCAACTCGCCCTTCTCACGCTCGAGGCCCGCGATCTGGCCATGTAATTGCCTCAAGGCTTCGCCACTTGCTTCGTCCATGACGCTCCGTTCTAGGCTCTCTTCACGACTGCGATCCACTTCTTCCTCGAGATTCCGGCACAGACGTTCAAGCTCCTGGACCTTCTTCTTCCACCCGCGAACCACACCGCGTCGCTTCTCGTTCTCCTTGTCGGCGGTCTCGGCCCGTTGTGTGAGGACGGAGACCAGCGCGTCCCGCGCGCCAAGGTCGACTTCGTATTGCGCGCATAATTCTTGTTGAAGCGCGAGCTGCGTCCGCAGAGACCAGATAAGGTCATCTTCTTTGGACGGTTTTCGCACATGCCCGACTACGGCAGTCGGCGGTGACGGAGGGAGTAATGTGCCCGGCGTGTAAAACGTCGTTGCATTTACTCGGAACGGGTCCGGTTCAGGGGGTGAAGGGGACAGGTTAGACGCGCGGTCCACGGATGACGACATGTAAAGCATGATCGACGCGGGATTCGGGTCATTGATCTCCAATTCCGGGTTCTTGTTGTTCCGTGACAGCATGTGGAACATGGATTCGCTCACCGCGCGGTTACGACCTGGAGAAGGCTCGACCGGAGGTGCATTGCCAAAGGCCCCAGGCTTAGCTTTGGGCATGGCATGGAAAACGGTCTGGCCAAAGCTGAAGGACTGACTCCGGTCATGCGACGGTGCCTTTGAAGTCTCCATGGAATGATAGGCCGTCTGGTCCATCTCCTTAGGCGACAAGGCAAGTGTTGGAGAAGACCGCGGAAGAATGTGTTGTGTTTCATCATCCATAGACTGGTCAGTTTCGAAAATCTCGACTGCATCGTCTAACAGAGGTGCCGCAGGATTGGCGGTAATAGGCGGCAAGTCCCGTTGCGACATATCGAAGATGTTCGTCATTTCGGGCGGGGGTATTGGCATCATCGAGCCTAGGGACTGTGCGACAACGCTTGGGGATGTCGGTGGAGATGATGCGCCCTGCGAAGGCAGAAACAAGTCTTGCACGGGCGCACGAATACGGCGACGGGTGCGGGAACCCGAAGGTGAGAGTTCCGCTTGAGGATTTACATCATTGAGTTGCAGGCTCTCCGGAAGTGGTGAGTCATCCTGCTCGCTCGCAGCTGAACCCTCGGGCGTCATGACTCTGTAGGCGTCACGAGAAAAGAAGCGGACGCTTTGCCCGGTAGCGGGGGTGTTACGGTCGCGAAGGATGGACCGGAGAGAGCTGTATCTGCTGTCCATGGGTGTCTCGGGGCGCATCGAGCTCTCCATTGATGGTCTCATGGCGTCCGTTGGCGAAAGAACTACAGAATCTGGAGTAGTGTTGACAGAAACTTGAGACACTGGTCATAGTGATCGCCCAGTAAGTAATAGAACGAGTCCCATGCGGGAATGCACCTACCGTTCGTATGCAGACTGATGTGAGATTTCACCTTCTTTGGCAGACGTAATGGCAGCTTGAGCGCAGAGGAAGCTTTCGAAGGTTCGCCACTGTCGTGTTTGGCACTTCTTGACATCCGTCTGAAGACGCCGTTCCGATGTCTTGACGGTGAGCCAGGGGGGCTGGGTACAGGAAAGGGGACTTCTGCAGGCCTGTTCTCGCCATCATCGTTGTTGTGAGATGCGGATACGTTGGGATGCTTCTCCTGGAGAGTTGAAACGACGTCCGGAGATGATGCTTCGGACTCGTCCACGGTAGGACGGTGCTTGAGAACGTTACTGAGTTTGGCCCACATGACTAGTGTAGAGAACGGGATGAAGCAGGAAGGCCCGAGTGGGAGCGCAAGGATGTCGTCGTGGTTCTTGAGAATGAGAAGGGATCCGAGGCCAAGTTCAAGTTCGACTTTACGGAACATCACGTGATCGTGTTCAGGGCGAACGCGTAAGGGTCACATGAGCGTCACATGTCATATGTCATTATTTATTAATTGTTGTAGCTCTGCATCCGCCGAGTCCATCATCCTGTGTCCATGTCCATTCACACCCCTCTGTCCTTCAGACACGACGGCCGACCCCTTCTTGCTGGGGATTCGGAGCAGTACGAAGGGAGGCCGTGGACAAACAGAACCCTTCCTCAACGCTCTGCCAGTATGTAGCACAATTCGCGTCGAAAGTATGCTGTGTGCAACCGTCTGCAACCTAAGAAAATGGTGATATCGAGCTCTGCATAGCCTCAAGGGGTTCGCACCGGGGCTTACTGTGTACATGAGGCCCGCAGTTGCGGATCCTTCGAGAAAACACCCATCAATGAAGGCCGTGCTTATAATGGAACAACATACAGAAACGTTCAGCGCCAATCCGACGTTCAGAATACCGAACACTACATACAACCTCTTCAGTGATCAGGCTATGAAACTAGATGGAAGTGCTCACTAAACATGAAAACGAAATATATGACCCCTGATTAAGCATGAGTGTCAGCTATGTCAGGAGTAATAAGGTGAAAAAGCGGGACCGTCAATCCAAAGTACGTCCAACAACTTTGATCGCCTTGTCGGGATGATTCTATAACACTGCATGACTTTGTACAGAGTCAAAAATAATATAGCTACTTGATGTTAGCTCATACGGGCAAGGAAGACGGACGATCGGACGAACCAGATTCAAACACCATGATGCCGATATACGGCAAAACCCACGCCTGCTTGATGACACTCGTCTGCACACGACACGCCTTCACGCCGCTCCAACCAGCGGGTGCTAACACTTAATGCCGGCTAGCGCGTAAAACCCTCTCACGAGTGATGAAACCAAAACCACGTACCAACACTCGTCTTCATGTCACGCTCAATTACTGCGATTGCCGGTGCCGCACAGACCTTCGACCATCTGAGTCAGTCGACACGTAGGAGAGATAGAGAACCCGGACCATACTATGAACAAAATAACCAGGAACACAAGTATTGGCCGGCTCCTTTCCCATATGGCCCACGTTCTCATTGCAAGGATGACTATGAGATGACCGAGTGGTACCATCAGCAAAGATGTAATAAGATAAACGTACACTCTGAAGACACGATAGTGATGACACTCAGACACGTCGTAACGTTGTTCAGCGTAACTGTCACCTACCCACAGTCATCAACCCATTTTGTGCCTGAGTCCGATCATCTGTGCAACGCACCGGAAGCACCCCCACAACCGCACAAGCAAGTGCAGGATACCGCGCAAGTGTGAATATCACACGGGCGCAGGTGGTCCTACCCCGTTGCCAGAGGAAATTGAACTACCCAGAGAACGTCAGCCACGACTGCAGCAGTAGGGGCACAGAAATGCGCACCTCGTCGCTGCTCGTCAAGAGCCAGTCGTAGAACTATACCCCGATGACCGGAGCGGGGTAGGGTTTAGTTATCTCGCGGGCTCACACCGTGTAAAATGCGCTACTTACGATCAGCGCAGCGCTTGCAACTAGTAATCGTCCCAGAGATTGATGGTCAATATCTCACAGCAAGACAGCTCAGCAGTCTTACTTGCTACACTCTGGAGGTGAATGACACATACAAGGCAATCATAAGTGTTCAGCAATCTGCGTGTACTGTACGCCATCATAGTACGCACCGAGGCGAGTCGCCAATGCGATAGGCAGTGAACCAAGTGTTCTAGTGTGGCGGGATCTTCTTCACCACCGATTGCGCTTGACATCGACTTACACTCCGACACGACCTAGAAGTATTGGTACTCGGGCACCCTGTGGTGTATGGGGAGGGCCACGTGAACGAAATGAGACGTCGATAGATGACCTGGTTCAGGTCTAGTTACCTCGAAAGGAAGAAGCGACCGATCCTAATGTAAGCGGGACTTGTTCGAGTCGGTCCGTTGGAAGGGAGGAAGGCTTCCCGGGTGCTGATGGTGGGAGCGGAAAGCAGGAAGTCGCATAGCTCAGGAGTATTTTTAGCCAAGAAAGACCCCCAACGTCCGAAAGGAAATTGGGAGATAGTGAACAACGGGTGGACAAATGAGGGGGAGACGCCGCTATCGATCCGGGCCAGGCCTTCTAGTAACGGCATTGGGGGCGTGCGATTGACATTGGACAGCAGAGCGCAGCATATTTCTCAGTCCGACGGACAGAAAACAAACAGGTGACAAGCTTGGCCACTGATACCTACAGTAAAGTAAATGTAGCGCCGTGAAGTTTGCTATGTGCCAAGGTTCTCCGGTGGTGCCTGAAGCCGGTGCTTCCGGATTTTGACGAGACAGTGACGCCCATGTTCCAGACCCCTACGTTGATTCATTGACTGCCCTCTTTTCTGCCCATTTCTGTGAACTCCCAGGGCCGCACATCCTGGGCGCCCAATCGAACCCGTCCTCGAAACGCCCCGTCTCGGATGCCGTCTTCCTTATCCCGACGCGCACCACATCGTCCTCATGGCGAACTGCGCGCACATCCCACGCGTCCCCGTCTCGCCCGCAGTTACGTTCGAATGGTGTGTTCGCCGTGCCTCATGCCAAGGCCTTTTCTTCACTCCACACTCCTGTCTTACCCTGCTCGACACCACGCCCTCTGTGCTCCCGTTCAGCCACGACCGCCAGCAGCAGCACCCATTTCTGCCGCATTGTAGGCCCACGTTCCCAGCTACAAGCTAGCCTACAACCAACCGCCTGGTTATGCGCCGCTCACCTGCACTAACCAACACATCCGCCCTGTCCTGGTTCTTCATGCGCAGACCGAACAGTTAACCCTTGCTCGACATAGAGACGTCGCGAGGCAAGTGCACGACACAGCTCTACCTCAAAGACCCATCAGTCCGCCTGACACCCTTACCCCTACTCCATCCTCGTACAACTTATCACAGCAGCAACGTCAGCAGCTTGGAAAACGCTCCTCTACCAGTACAGCTCGTCCTTAGATCAACATCGTCCAGCCCGTCTTCCCCATACCCCACCAAAGAAGCCCGAGCTCACCCCGTGCCCAATCCTCTCGCATGGTCAACCCGCGCAGCTTTACCTCTCTCCAACATCAATTATCCACCGTCTTACTCGACCAATGCGATCGCCGCTTGCCTCGCCTGCCCTTCAGTGCGCTTCAAGTCCATCTTCGCCCGGCCGTCCTCGCATCGATATACGCCGCCCACTCGACGGCCTTGAAACGCACCCACGCCTCGCGCGCATAGTGTGTGATCAGGAGCGCCGACTCGGTTGGTTGAACATGCGACGCAGACAGCCCATTCTGCACGAGCTGCTTCGGAAGGAGGAACCGCCGCGCGATGTGCAACTTCTCATCGTGCGTGTAGCCAGAGAGTTGGATCACTTCACATCGATCGAGGAGTGGTGGCAAGATGGTATCGAGGAGTGGTGGCAAGATGGTATCGAGCGTGTTGGCATTTTAAAATGAAAATAACTTGGGAAAGATCGATCGGAACTTTACAGCGTCTTTGCTCACTTGGGCAACCCATGCGGTCATATTTTCTGCGGCGATTGTGGGTGGCGTTGGATCAAGAAAGATGTGGGTCCCCTAAAACGTTTTGTTGCTGCTTCTTACACATGGCAGAGGGAGGGACCTTCCTGTGCAATGTGTCGCACCAACCTGTCTCTGGATGTTCCCATGATACCTAATTTTGCGGTGGACAGCGCAGTCGAGAAGCACGTGGAAGCGCTCCGTACCAACGGGATCGAGGGATGGGAAAGCGCTGGGACAAAGTTTACGGAGTCGTGTCTTTGGTCGCATCGTCCATCGTCCCTTTCAACCCCTAACTCCTAACTTGAACTACTCTCTCAAATGGATTGCTCATCATATGCCAACGTCTTCATACCTGGCGAGCCCCAGCCTCTGTGGCCCAAGCTGCAGACTTGCCCATGGCTCTCCGAGCTCCATGCCAAATTTTGGGGCAAGAACATTCACCAGGACGAGTTGGGATGGCAACACAGCCTAAGGCAGGCGGACCAACTCAAAGAAAGCACTGTTCTTCCAGGCAGCTTTGTTCTGAATATTAGTACCAATCATATAATGTCCTCAAACACTTGGATTCGTAGAGATTACATACAACTCTATGACCATTGTGACAAGCACTGTAAAAGAGTAATTAAGAATGGCTCTCGGCCACCCTCTGTAGTGATCACTGGCCACCCAGGCATAGGTGAGTGCATTCTCCTGGACATTTCATTTCAAACACCATTTTATGAAAGGAAAAAGCCATTGGGTCCATTATGCAATTCGTCGACGCCTAGGTGAAAGCAAACCATTCCTCTGGTACCTTGATGAGAACTGGCTCTTATTTGTACAAGATGGTGTATTTCAAGCACCTCAAGTTTTCACCCTGACTGGTTTTCAGCCATATCTTTGGGCATTTGTTGATGCAGATCAATCATCAGGGGCCATACCACCACGTATTACTTCTGGCTTAATGACCTCAGTCTTTACAATATTTGTCACAACTTCCAAGAGGGAACAATGGGAGCCATTGGAGCATAGCACAGCATACATTCCTCTAATCATGAACCCATGGTCATGGGAGGATATATATCATGCGTGAGCTCCTGTGTGTCCATGCTTTCTTCCCCTACTTACCATCAGGTTTCTCTAGTGCTGTCTTTGTCCATGACTTCTCTGCCACCCAGCTTGCAGATGCCAAAATGAAATATGACAAATATGGACCCACTCCTCACCTTTGCATCAGGTTTACCATATCCCCAGAGCTGCTCTCCTCATATGATACAACCCATCAAGCCACAGTGGCCACAGTTTCTGATCTCTCTGTAGATCAACTGGCTGAAGCTGTTGTACACACTGGTGTCCTTCGTTCGGACGCATTTCATCCCATTTTCCTTATCCGACGAAAAGATGATGATACATTTATGAACTTTGCTGTCGAACCTATCACGCATTCCATCAGGCAACAGCTTAAGAAGCGGTTCATCCAAGAAGGGTGGAAGGGACAATTACGTGCCTACCAACACTTTGAAGGCGATAAGTGTTTCAGCCACTTTGCCAGCCTCGTTTTTGAGGTAATGGTGGAGCTCCGACTACAGGGAGAGGCCGTGCTCAGCCTTGTCCCCATGGTGAAGCAACCGCGAACCAGAAGAAGGCAGACTGCCCTGTGGGTATCTCAATCTGGCCGCGGCAATCGACTGGTGCCAAGTCCCAAGCCGAACACCGTCGTCGAATACGAATGGTCGACATTGAGCGAGTTCCACTCCGGCGTCCTCTACGTTCCAATGCCATCGGACCAACTGATATCCGATTCTTTCATACTGACCGACAAAGTTCTCTATATCTTCCGATCCACGACCGCACCTTCGCCTGAAATCGAGGGAGGACTTATGGATCTCATTTCCCAACCAATGCTGCATTCGACGTTGCAAAGGTTGGAGTGGCATCTAGTCTTTGTTACTCCTCCCGGAAACACAATCATTTGCCCTGAATCAAGCGCCGACGAGTTGGGAAGGTTTTGGAACAAGGTGAAGCTGTTTTCAGTGGAGTTCAACCCAACAATACCTTATGGTTCCAATCGCAAATAATGCGTTGGCGTTGTGACCTACATCACAAGTACTTTCTCTCAAATACACGACGCACTGGCACTCTGTTGTAACCGAAATAAATACATTCTGGTTCACTCCCCTGACGTGTCCGAGTCTCCATCGCGCCGCTTTACTCGGTTCCCCACCCGAACAGCCCAACGCCACCAGTTCACGGCGCGCGCCCTTACCATTCCTCTTTCTGCTTTCCTCACTCTCATTGTCTGGACCCCATCTCTCTCTGCTCGTGTTCGACTTATAATATCCTGTACATAGCCCCTCGCGCTCCACTGACGGGGGCGGGGGTATTTATACGCCCCAAACTCTCCCCTTTCGTTCTCGCGTGCTCCCATTCTCCCGCTCGACCGCTCGATCACTCGATGTCAAACCGAGCCCGTCGGCCGTCACACGTCTTCCGGTCCCGCAAGTCTCTGCTCGTTTTCGTTTCTTTTTCTCTTGTCCCCGCGTTCGTCCTCCTGCAAGACTGGCCACCATCGAACAGCGGTCCCTCTTATTCTCGCTCAACCTCCTCGCGTTCACCCACAAGTCCCCGGCTGCGTGTTCTCGACCTTCGGGACAAGGGCGCACTTACCTTCGGCTCTGGA
>Ga0137394_10001650_pt1 | contig 16355 bp, 12 predicted proteins | sample czobulk116metaG_FD_108278 | JGI IMG/M metagenome (GOLD analysis project Ga0137394, IMG submission 108278) | Vadose zone soil microbial communities from Angelo Coast Range Reserve, California, USA - czobulk1.16 metaG | ecosystem: Environmental > Terrestrial > Soil > Vadose zone | place: USA...
CCTTGGGCAACAGCGAGAGCTGGTCGGAGCCGATGAGGCCACGGGTTTCGCGGGTCAGGGGCGCATGGATCGACAGGGTATCGGTCTGGCGCAGCAGGTCTTCGAGGCTGAGAGCGCGGCCGTTGCCGAGCGCCAGCTCGGCGCCGTTCGGCAGATAGGGGTCGTAGAACATGACCCGGAAGCCGAAGGCCCGCGCCCGCAGCGCCACCGCCGAGATCGCGCCGAGCAGATACCCGACATAGTTCGCCGACGCGAGCCATCCGCCCACCGCCACCGAGACCGCCGCGTCCTGCTGCATCATCGGCAGGATCGGGGTGAAGGCGAACCGGCCGATGCCCATGGCGACGCCGAGGGTGACGAGCCCGGCCACGGCGGTGACCCAGGGAGTGGGGCGGGGAGCGGGCCGGGCCACGAGCGTCGTCGTCGCCATGCCGGAGCGGTCTCAGACCAGCGTCGTTTCGACGGCGATGTTCCCGTGCGTCGCCCGCGAATAGGGACACACCTGGTGGGCCGCCTCGACGAGGCGCGGTGCCGTCGCAAGCTCCATTCCCGGCAGGCTCACGTAGAGGCGAGCCGCGAGGCTGAACGCGCCCCCTTCGGGGCCGAGATCGATCTCGGCGTCGACCGCGTGATCGGCCGGCAGCATGATCTTCATGTTGCGCGCGGCGAACTCCATCGCCGACTCGAAGCACGCGGACCAGCCGTGGACCTTCGCCGTGTACAGCACTTTCTCAAGTCGGTTCATAACGTCCTCCTTGATTGTGCGGCGGCCCCAAATAGGGGAACTCGGCAAGCAGATCGACGTGGGGCCCGACCTTGTCCCCGGTCACCTTGCCGTTCGTGAGGACGGCCAAGAAGGCGTCGGCGGCATCGTCGGTGAGCGTACGGCCATTGCTCGGAAAAGACGCGGGACGCGTCGGGTCGTAGGACAGGATGTCGGGCAGCAGTGTTCCCGCCACCCGCCTTGCTTCCTCCGGCGCATAGCCACCGGTGTGCTCCAGCGCATGCGCGAAGACGGCGATGAAACGGGCATCGTTCGCCGGTTCGCCCGCGTGGTAGCCATCCCGCTCCGAGCCGACGAGAAAGACCGCTTGCTGGGGTAACGCGCCCCGGTCAGCCGGGACCCAAACCCCGCCCGCGCCGTCCAGCGTGCGCGCCCATAGGCCGACCCGTTTGGATCCAAGGGCAGAGTTGGGCACTTCCAGCACGATGCTGCACACGTCCTTGTCGATGAAGAAATCGTCGCCGGTGAACTGCAGATCGTTCAGCGCCCCCCGCGTGTCGAAGAAGAAGGGATCGCTGCGCCAGCCCGCGAAGAAGCGGTAGCGGCCCGCCTCCGTCACGCGCGGGTCCCGACCCGTCGACACCGGCGCTGCTTCGATCACGACCTGGCCGCCGTCACCCGTTTCGGCGGCCTGCGCGTCCTCGACGCGCCGCACGGTCGCGGTTTGCGCCCCGTCCGCGGAGGACGAGAAGCGCACCCGATATGCGATGTCGGCGACGGCATCGCCGTTCGTATCGATCTTGAGCTCGTACAACGCCTCGGGCGCGAACGGCTCGCGCGTGGTGCACCCCGGCGGATTCACGACGGCGGAAGGATGGACGTTCATGATGAGGATCGACTTGTCCCCCCCGTCCGGCTTGGGGAAGGCATACAGATCCGTGAGGTCCAGGCGCGGGTCTCCGTGCGGAAAGCCGAAATCGGGACCCGAGTAATGGTGCGACATGGATCATTCACTCCTCTGCCGGGTCGGGCGTGGCCCCGCCGGCGGACGTTCAGTGGCCCGCGCTCTGCCCGCCGTCGACATGGAGGGTCTCTCCGGTCACGAAGCTCGCCGAGTCGAGATAGAGGATGGCGTCCACGATGTCGACGATCTCGCCCATTCGGCCGACCGGGTGCAGGGCGCCGAGCTGCGCATGGGTCTCGACCGGGTGCATCGGCGTCTTGATGATGCCGGGTGCGACCGCGTTCACGCGAATGCCGCGCCTGGCGTACTCGATGGCGAGCGATTTGGTCGCCGCGGCGAGGCCGCCCTTCGTCAGAGACGCGAGCACCGAGGGCACGCCGGATAACGCATGGTCGACGAGGCTCGTGGTGATCTGGACGACGTGGCCGCCGCCCCGCTTCTCCATCTCGGCGATGGCGAACTGCGTGATGTGGAAGAAGCCGGCGAGGTTGACGCCGATGATGGCGGCGAAGTCGGCCTCGGTGTAGCGGGTGAAGGGCCGGGCGATGAAGAGGCCGGCATTGTTGACGAGCGTGTCAATACGCCCGAACCGCGCCACGCCTTCGGAGATCGCGCGTTCCGCCGTCTTCCTGTCCGCGATGTCGCCGGCCACGGCCAGGACATCGTCATCGTCCGACGGCTTGACCGACCGCGCGGTCGCGACCACCCGGTAATTGCGCTCGCGATACGCCTTGACCAGGGCCCCGCCGATGCCCTGCGACGCACCGGTGATGACGGCGACTTTCCTTCCGGTATTCATGGCACTTTCCTTCATGCTTCCGAAGTGTTGGAGAGTACGCCGGCGGCGCCATCCGGCCGGGCTTCCAACGTCGTCGTCGTCATGCCCCGAGTCTCCCCGAGGTCTCGCGTGCAGAAAAGTGAATAATTGTGATATGACTGTTCTCGATATGGGAAACATCGACCTGACCGCACTCGAGATCTTCAAGACGGTGGCCGAGCAGGGCGGCATCGCCAAGGCCGCGGGCCGCCTCCACCGCGTGCCGTCGAACGTGACCACCCGCGTGAAGCAGCTCGAGGAGCGCCTCGGCACCAAGCTGTTCCTCCGCGGACACCGCCGGCTCGTGCTCTCCGCGGAGGGGCGCCGCCTCCTCGGCTACGCGGACCGGCTCCTGCACCTCTCCTCCGAGGCGGAGGCCGCGCTGCGGAGCGACGCGCCCGCCGGCGCGCTCCAGCTCGGGGCCCTCGAGAGCACCGCGGCCACCCGCCTCCCCCCCATCCTCGCCCGCTATCACCGGAAGTATCCGGAGGTGCGGCTCGAGCTGGTGACCGGCACCACCGGCGCCCTCGTCGCCCGGGTCCTAGGCCACGAGATCGAGGCCGCCTTCGTGGCCGAGCCGTACACCGGCGACGACCTCGAGGGCGACGCGGCGTTCAGCGAGGAGCTGGTGCTGATCACCCCGCGCAGCTTCCGCAAGATCAGGAGCGCGCGGGACGTGGGCCACACCACCCTGATCGCCTTCGCCACCGGCTGCTCGTACCGCCGGCGGCTCGAGGCGTGGCTCGGGGCAGCCCGGGTCGCGCCGGAGCGGGTCATGGAGTTCGGCTCCTACCACGCGATCGTGGCGTGCGTCGCGGCGGGCGCCGGCATCGCGATCGTGCCGCGCTCGGTGATCCGGGTCAGCCTGGGCGCGGCCGACGTGGCCACCTCCCCGCTGCCCCCCGCGGTGGCGAAGGCGCGCACCTTCCTGGTCTGGCGCCGGGGCCACCGGTCGATCGCGCTCGACGCGCTGCGCGCCGAGATCCGGCCCACCGCGCGGCCCGCGCCCGCCTGACCCGTCCCGACCCTACTGGAGTGGCTGGAGCGGCACGACGTCTACGATCCAGCCCCGGTCATCATCGCGAAGGGGCTGTCGAAGCGGTAATCGGACGCCGATCTACCCGAGGTAGGCCCGCTGCACCCGCTCGTCGCTCAGGAGCGCGGCGGCGGGGCCGGAGATCGTCAGGCGGCCCGCTTCCAGCACGTACGCGCGGTCCGCGATCTGGAGCGCCAGACTCGCGTTCTGCTCGACGAGCAGGATGGTGACCCCGGCCGCGTGCAGGTCGCGGATGATCTGAAAGATGGCGCGCACGATCAGCGGCGCCAGCCCCAGTGACGGCTCGTCGAGCAGCAGCAGCCGGGGACGGCTCATGAGGGCGCGGGCGATCGCCAGCATCTGCTGCTCGCCGCCGCTGAGCGTGCCCGCCATTTGATGACGCCGCTCGGCGAGGCGCGGGAAGCGCGCGAACTGCCGCTCGAGGTCGGCCTGGATCTCGGCTCCGTCCGAGCGGGTGTAGGCGCCGAGCACCAGGTTGTCGACCACGCTCTGGCGGGCGAGCATGCGGCGGCCCTCGGGCACCTGGGCGATGCCCATCCGGACCACGTCGCTCGGCCGCGCGCCGCTGATGTCGCGGGCGTCGAAGGCGATGCGCCCGCGGTGAATGGGGATGATCCGCGAGATCGAGCGCAGCGTCGTGCTCTTACCCGCGCCGTTCGCGCCGATCAGGGTCACCACCTCCCCCGCGTGGACCTCGAGGCTCACCTGCTCGAGGGCCTGCACGCGGCCGTAGCGGATCGTGAGGTTCTCGACCGCGAGCAGGGGAACGCCGGGCACCGCGGGGCTCACGTGCTGTCGCCCAGGTAGGCCTCGACCACCGCGGGGTGCTTCTGCACCTCGGCGGGCGGGCCCAGGGCGATGAGCTGGCCGAAGTTCAGCACCGCGATGCGATCGCAGAGGTGCATGACCAGCGGCACGTAGTGCTCGATCAACAAGACAGTCAGGCTCAGGCGGGCGCGGACGCTGCGGATCAGGTCGCTCAGCGCGCGCTTCTCGCCCGCGTTCATACCCGCCGCCGGCTCGTCGAGCAGGAGCAGCTCCGGCTCGAGGGCCAGCGCGCGGGCGATCTCGAGCCTCCGCTGGTCGCCGTAGGCCAGGTTGCGGGCGCGCTCCTCGGACCGGGCGTCGAGGCCGACCAGGGCCAGCAGCGCCGCCGCGCGCTCGCGCGTCTCGTGCTCCTCCCGCCGGGCGGCGCCCAGCCCGAGCACGCCGCTCACGAGGCCGCTCCGGGTGCGCACGTGGCGCGCGATCATCACGTTGTCGAGGGCGGACAGCTCGCCGAAGAGGCGCACGTTCTGGAAGGTGCGGGCGATCCCGCGCTCGGCCACCCGGTGGGGCGGCAGGCCGGTGATGTCCTCGCCCCGGTAGCGCAGGTGCCCGCCGCTCGGCGCGGTGAGGCCGGTGATCAGGTTGAACAGCGTGGTCTTGCCGGCCCCGTTGGGCCCGATGAGCCCGAACAGCTCGCCCCGCCCCACCGCGAACGAGACCTCGTTGACCGCGGTGACCCCGCCGAACCGGCACGTGACCCCGTCCACCACGAGCAGGTCCGCGGCGGCCAGGGGCGCAGCGCTCATCCGGGGCGCGCCCCGCGCCGGCCCAGGCGGCGAAGGAGGCCGGGCGTGATGAGCCCGTGGGGGAAGAACACGGTGCCGATCGCGATCAGGATCCCGAAGATGATGAGCCGCCCGTCGCGCAGGAACGCGGCGAGCCACGCGGGCAGCACGTCCACCCCGGCGATCCCGCGCAGCGCCTCCGGCAGCGCGGTCAGCACGAGCCCGCCCACCACCGGGCCCACGAACGTGCGCGACCCGCCCACGAGGACGAAGGCCATCAGGTTGACGCTGGTGTCGAACGTCCCCTGCCGCGAGTTCCACGTGTTGATGAAGTGCGCGCTGACCGCCCCGACCGCCCCGGCCAGCACCGCGCTCGTCGTGAACGCGAGGACCTTGTGGTAAGTCGGGTTGATGCCCATCGCGGCGGCGGCCAGCTCGTCCTCTCGGAGCGCGACCAGCGCGCGCCCGGTCCGGGTGCGCTCGAGGCGCGCGACGAACAGCATCGACACCACGAGCAGCGGGACCGCGAGCCACATGTACTGGATCGCGCTCGAGAACGGCTGCGGGATCCCGAAGATCCCGATCGCGCCCCCCGTCACGTCCAGGTTCAGGGCCACCACCCCCAGGATCTGCACGAAGGCGATGGTGGCCAGGGCCAGGAAGATGCCGCGCAGCCGGAGCGCGGGCACCCCCACCGCGAGGCCGAGCACGCCCGAGACCACCGCGGCGACCGCCATCTCGAGCAGCACCAGCGAGACCGGATAGAGCCCGGGCCCGGGCGGGAAGATCCTGGTGGACATGATCGCCGCGATGTAGCCCCCGAGCGCGTAGAAGCCCGGGCTCGCGACCGAGAGCTGTCCCGCCATCAGCGGCAGGTAGAGCGTCAGCGCCAGCACCGCGGCGAGGACCATCGAGACCAGCAGGAAGTCGTAGGTCGCGAGGAAGCTGGCCACGCGGGATTAGACCTTCTGCACCTGGGCGCGGCCGAGCAGCCCCTGCGGCCTCACCAGCAGCACCACGAACAGGAGCGCGAACGGCACCGCCTCGCGATAGGCGATGTACTGCGCGGGCACGAACGCCTCTGCGAGCCCGATGATGAGGCCGCCGACCACCGCGCCCGGGATGTCGCCCAGGCCCCCGAGCACGATCACCGCGAGGCCCTTGAGCCCGAAGGCGATCCCGAAGTACGGGCCGGCCACGCCGACGCTCAAGCCGATGAGCGTCCCGGTCACGCCGCCGAGGAAGCCGCTGATGACGAACGTCAGCAAGATCAGGCGGTCGGTGTCGATGCCGAGCAGGCTCGACGTGGTCATGTCCTCGGCCACCGCCCGCAGCGCCTTGCCGGTGCGGGTGGCGTTCATGAGGTACGTGAGCAGCACCAGCATGACCATCGACACGCCGAAGATCACCACCTGGACCGTGCGCACGAGCACTGGCGCGGCCGCGGTGCCGAAGTTCACCGCGCTCGGCAGCCCCTGAAGGGGATCGGGATAGGAGTACGGTTCGGCCCCGAAGAGATACTGGGTGATGTTGACGAGGGCGACCGCCACCCCGAGGCTCGAGACCAGCGTCAGGAGCGGATCGGCGCCCCGCGCGCGCAGCGGCCGGAAGGCGAGGCGCTCGACGATGACGCCGGCCAGGGCCGCGACGATCGAGCCGCCGAGGAGCGCCAGGACGAAGGGGAGCCGGAACGGCAGGGCGGCACCGGCCAGCAGCCCGTTGATGCCGAACTGCGACCCGGTCAGCGCGTAGGTCGCGTAGGCCCCGATGGTGAAGATCGCGCCGTGGGTGAAGTTGATGATGCGCAGCACCGAGAAGATCAGCGTGTAGCCGAGGGCGAAGATGGCGTACACGCTGCCGATGGCGAGGCCGTTCAGCACCTGCTGGAGCAGGAACGTCCGGTTCACTACTTGACGAAGACGAACGTGCCCTTGGTGCCGTCGGGGTCCATCTTGATCTGCGCGACGTAGGCCTGCTTCTGGACGATCTCGCCGCCCATCCCGGGTCCGGTCGTGAACGAGATCTCCCCGAGGGGGGTGTCGTACGTGCCGGAGATGAGCTGCTTGTTCAGCTCGACCCGGAGCGCGGCCAGCTCCATCTTGGCGATCGGCGACTTCTTGTCGAGCGCCCGCAGGGCCTCCACGAACACCTGGATGCCGGTGAAGGCCTGGGCGCTGAACTGCGGCGGATCCTTCTTCTGCTTGTCCTTGTACACCGACTTGAACTCGTCGTTGATCTTGCTCTTGTACGCCGGGCTGTAGGCCTGCGCGATCAGGATGCCGTCACACTTGGCCTTGCAGATCGGGAAGATCGCGGCGGTATTCACCCCGTTGCCGCCGACGATCAGGCCCTTGTAGCCCAGGTCGCGGAGCTGCTTCACGAGATTGGCCCCGTCCACCTGCAGGCCGGAGATGATCACGAGGTCCGGCTTCACGTTCAGCACGTTCGTGATCTGCGCGGTGAAGTCGGTGTCGGTCGTCTGGAACGTCTGCACCGTGGCCAGCTCCAGCTTGAGGTCCTTCACCGCCTGCTGGAACGTCTCGGTCTCCGACTTGTTGAAGGCGTCGTTCTGCGCGTACAGCACCGCGACCTTCTTCAGATCCTTGTTGATCTCCATCGCCGCCTTGACCGCGTTGGGGGCCACGATGGCCACCGGCGAGGAGACCCGGGAGACGAACTCGCCGATCTGCGCGATGCCCTTGGCGGTGTTCGAGGGTCCGATGACCGGGACCTTGGCCCGGACCGCGAAGGGGTCGGCCGCGAACGCCTGCTGGGACAGGCTCGGGCCCATGATCCCGACGACCTTGGCCACGTTGATCAGGTTCTGGAAGGCGTTGATGGCGGTCGGCTCGTCGCTGCCGCCGTCCTGGAAGATCAGCTTGATCGGGCGGCCATTCACCCCGCCGTGCTTGTTGAAGTACTCCTCGGCGATCTGCGCCCCGAGCACCTGCTCCTGCCCCGCGAGGGCGACCGGCCCGGTCTGGGCCACCGAGACCCCGATCGGGATCGGCGGGTCGGCGGCGAGGCCGACCATGGCGCAGCACAGAACCGCGATGGCGATCGTCGAGATGGACACGCTCACGCGAAGGCTCATGGTCGATCCTCCCCTGTCGGCGGTGGAATGCGCGGGAGTCTAGCACGAAGCGGGCCGGTCGGCTGGAAGTCCCTTGCCGGATATCGACGTTGTGCTACTCTCTGGTCATGTTCCGAATTAGTCGGCCCGCCATGACCACGGAGAACTCTCTGAGCTGACGGTCGGCACATCACTCTCACGTATCCCACGGCCGTCAGGGTTCCTGGCGGCCGTTTCGTTTCCCGGCAACGGCCCCCGGGTCGCTCTACACCAGACAAGGGGAGGCGAGCATGTTTGCCACACCGGGGCCGCTTGACTTCGTCGCCGTCGCGACCGCCACGCGGGAGTTCTGGGAGCGAGAGCATGTCTTCTCGCATCTCGTGGCCCAGAACCGGGGGGGGCCGCGCTTTTCCTTCCTCGACGGCCCGATCACCGCGAACAACCCGATGGGGATCCACCATGCGTGGGGACGCACCTTCAAGGACGTCGTCCAGCGTTACCGGGCCCTGTGCGGCTACGAGCAGCGATTCCAGAACGGCTTCGACTGCCAGGGGCTGTGGGTGGAAGTCGAGGTCGAGAAGACACTGGGGTTCAACTCGAAGCGGGAGATCGAGGCGTATGGACTGGAGCGCTTCTCTCGCGCCTGCCGCGAGCGGGTGACCCACTTCGCGCGGGTCCAGACCGAGCAGTCGCAGAAGCTCGGCCAGTGGATGGACTGGCCCAGCTCCTACTTCACGATGTCCGACCCCAACATCGAGTGCAACTGGGCCTTCCTGAAGCGGTGCCACGAGCGGGGCTGGGTCTACATGGGGCATCGCCCGATGCCGTGGTGCACGCGGTGCGGCACCTCGATCTCGCAGCACGAGATGCTGGACGCCTACGCCGAGCTCACCCACGAGTCGGTGACCGTCGCCTTGCCCCTCCGGGACCGCCCCGACCACCGGCTCCTCGTGTGGACCACGACGCCGTGGACGCTGCCGGCCAACGTGGCGGTGGCGGTTCACCCGGAGCTCGACTACGTCGAATGCGCGCTCGCGGACGCCGTCTACTACGTCGCCGCCGGCCTCGCCGGACGCTACCTCGCGCTCGGTCCGCCGCGGCGCACCGTCAAGGGCGCCGAGCTCGTGGGGCTGCGGTACGTCGGGCCGTTCGACGATCTGCCCGTCCAGCGGGACGTGGAGCATCGGGTGATCCCGTGGGAGGAGGTGTCCGCCGCGGAGGGCACCGGCATCGTCCACATCGCGCCGGGCTGCGGCCTCGAGGACTTCGACCTCGGCCGCCGGCACGGGCTGCCCGTCATCGCCCCGGTGGATCCCGAGGGACGCTACCTCGACGGCCTGGGGGCCCTGTCGGGGACGCCGGTCGTCGACGCCGCCGCACCGATCACCCGCCGGCTGAAGGAGCGCGGCCTGCTCTTCGCGCGGGCCGCGTACCGCCATCGCTATCCCACCTGCTGGCGGTGTGGCCAGGAGCTGATCTTCCGCGTGGCGGACGAGTGGTTCCTCAGCGCGGCCGAGATCCGGCCGCTGGCCCGGGCCGCCAACGAGCGCGTCACGTGGCTCCCGGGCCACATGCAGCTCCGGATGGACGACTGGCTCGCCAACATGGGCGACTGGTGCATCTCGCGCAAGCGGTACTGGGGCCTGCCGCTGCCCTTCTACCCCTGCGAGTGCGGGCGCCTCACCGTGGTCGGCTCGCGCGGCGAGCTTCGGGAGCTGGCCACGGACCCCACCGCGGTCGACGCGGTCCCGGAGCTGCACCGTCCGTGGCTCGACGGCATCGTCATCCGCTGCCCCCACTGCGCCCGGCCGGTTCGCCGCATCACCGAGGTCGGCGACTGCTGGCTCGACGCCGGCATCGTCCCGTTCTCGACGCTCGGGTACCTCGAGGACCGCGAGCGGTGGGAGCGCTGGTTCCCGGCCGACTTCATCGTCGAGGCGGTGGGACAGCTTCGCGGGTGGTTCTACGCGATGCTCTTCATGTCCACCGCCATGGAGGGCACGAGCCCCTACCGGACCGTGCTGGCGCACGAGCGGGTGCTGGCCGCCGACGGGCGCGAGATGCACAAGAGCTGGGGCAACGCGGTCTGGCTCGACGACGCGCTCGACCAGATGGGCCCCGACGTGATCCGCCACATGTTCGCGGCCCAGGCGATCACCGAGCCGCTACGGTTCAGCTTCGAGGCGGCCCGGCACGTCAAGCGGCGGTTCCTGACGTTCTGGAACGTCTACAGCCTGTTCGTCACCTACGCGAACCTCGACCGCCCACCCCTGCAGGGGCCCGAGAGCCTCCCGTCGCGCGTGGCGCCGCTCGAGCAGTGGCTGCTGAGCCGACTGCAGGCCACGATCGCCGAGGCCCGGGCCGCGTTCGACACCTACCAGTTCCGCCGGGTCGTCACCGCGGTGGATGCGTTCGTCCACGACGATCTGTCGAACTGGTACGTGCGGCGACGCCGGCGCGAGTTCTGGAAGGGTGCTCTCGACGACGAGAAGCAGGCCGCGTTCCAGGTCCTGTATCACGTGCTGGTGCGGGTGTGCCAGCTCCTCGCCCCCGTCATGCCGTTCATCACCGAGCACGTGTACCAGAACCTGGTGCGCTCGGTGTCGCCGGAGGCGCCGCCGAGCCTCCACCTCACCCGCTTCCCGGAGCCGGACGCCGGACGCGTCCAGCCCGACCTGGAAGCGGACGTGGAGGCGGCGCGAAGAGTCTTGACGGTGGGGCTCGCGGCCCGCAACGCGGCCAGGCTGAAGGTGCGTCAGCCGCTCGGGCGAGTGCTCCTGGCGGCGCCTGCCGGCGTGGAGCGCGGCACTCGCGCCTTCGAGCGGGACATCCTCGACGAGCTGAACGTCGAGCGCCTCGAGACCGTGCCGAGCCTCGCCGACCGCGTCGCCCTCTCGGTCTCGCTCGACATTGACGACACCTCCACGCTGCCGCCGAATGCGGTGCCCGCCCTTCGCGCGGCCCTCGCCGCGCGCCCGGCCGGGGTCGTCCGCGACGCCTTGCTCGCCGCCGGCCACGTCACGCTCCCGGTGGGGGACGTCGAGGTCAGGCTCGGGTGGGCGGATCTCAAGTTCACGGTGGAGGGCCGCGACGGCTTCGCGGCCGCCGTCGACCGGGACGTCATCGTCGCGCTCGACACCGCGATGACGCCCGACCTCCGCCGGAAGGCCCTGGCGCGCCATCTGGTCCATCAGATCCAGCTGATGCGAAAGGAAGCCCGGCTCAACGTCGAGGATCGCATCCGCGTTTCGGTGGAGGCGGACGGGGAGGTCGCGGAGGCGATCGAGGAGCACTCGCCCTACATCTGCGGGGAGACGCTCGCGGTGGAGCTGCGCTGCGGGGCCCCGCCCGGGGACTGGATGGCGCGAGCGGTCGACCTCGAGGAGTCGCGGGTCAACGTGGCGGTGACCCGCGCTTGACACCGCCGCGGTCAGCCGCCGAGCTGGCCCACCACCGCAGCCCAGAGCGCGTCCATCTCGCGCAGCGCCGCGCTGTCGACGGACGTCCGGTGCACGGAGGTGTTCACCATGACGAGCTTGCTCCGCGGGTCGACGTAGATCCGCTGCCCGCGCACCCCCCAGAACACGAACATGCGGCGCTCGTCGGCCATGATCCACGTCTGGTACCCGTAGCCGAGGGATGGCGTCGGCCGGCCCGGCCGCAGATGCGGCTGATTCGTGGTCGTCATGTCCATGACCCACGCCGCCGGGATCACCTGCCGGCCGCGCCAGTTGCCGTCGTGGGCCATCAGCAGTGCGAGCCGCGCGAAGTCGCGCAGCACCGCGTTGAAGCAGCAGAACGTGGCCTCCTGCCCCGAGTTGTCGACGAGCCACGTCGCGTCGGCCTCGGCGCCGATCGGCTGCCAGACCTTCGTCTCGAGATACTCGGCGGGCGGGCGACCGGTCGCACCCCGTAGCACCAGCCCCAGCACCTCGTTCTCGGCCGAGGAGTAGGAGAACCGGGTCCCGGCCGGGGCCGCCCGCTCGTTGAACGACGTCACCGCGCCGGGGCCGCCGGCCCCGCGCAGGAGATACGTGTTCAGCACGAGCGTCGAGACGTCGTCGCTGCCGCTGTAGTTCTCCCGGAAGCGCACGCCGGACGACATCTGCAGCAGGTGGCGGAGCGACGTGCGTCCGTACTCGGTGCCGGCCAGCTCGGGCACGTAGGCCGCCGCCTGATCGTCGACCGAGCGGATGTGGCCCTCGGCGATCGCGATGCCGACCAGCATCGCGGTCACGGTCTTGGCCATCGACCACGACGTGAAGCGCTGCCGGTCGGTGCGGTCGTACTGGTAGCGCTCGACGAGGATGGTGTCGCCCCGCGCGATCAGCAGCCCGGTCGTCAGGCTCTCCGCCAGGTAGTCGTCCAGCACCGGGATGCGCGGCTCGGCGACCCGCCCGAGGCGCGAGGGCTCCGGAGCCTTGTGGACGAGGCGGCTCGGGAAGATCTCGTCCATGTGGCTGTGCGAGCCGACCGCGTTCCAGACGCTGTAGAACGTCGCGCGGCTGCCTTTCGGGTAGCCCTCCGCCGCACCCAGCTCGTCCGCGGCGGGGCCGCCGGCCGCGAAGCGCGGCCCGGGCGTTTCGACCTTGGCCGACGTGTCCGGCGCCGGCGGCGCCGAGGTCGCGCAGGCGGTCACGCACGCGAGGAGGCCGAGCGCCCACGGTCGGAGTCGCGCCATGGCCCTAGACGGCGCGGGCGGGCCGCTCGACGTGGGCGAAGTGGCTCAGGAGGAGCCAGGTCGGAAACGCGCGCACGAGTTCCCGGGGACCCTCGACCCGCAACCCGCCGTCCCGTACCGCCTGCGCGAACGTGAGAGCCCCCGCCCACACCCGGGCCATGGCCCCCGCGTCGGCCGCGACGACGAGGTCCACCTCGAATCCGGGATCCTTCAAGCACACGTCCGATCCGCTGCGCTCGAGGATCAGCCAGGACGTCCGGAAGGACCGGCAGCGTGACGGGAACGCGCGGAAGTCGAAGCGCACGACGATTCGCCGGCCGGGAAGCCGGTCGAAGGCGATGCGCCGGCGCACGTTCCACATGAGCAGCATCAGGTCGAGATTGTCGGGGTCGAACTGGGCGGTGGCCCACCGCTGCCCCCACTCCCCGAGGCGCTCCAGGACTCCGCGGAATTCCTCGGCCGCGGGCGTCGGCCGGTACTCCCGTCCCCGGCCACGGGCGAGGGGTTGGCTCTGGACGACGCCCGCGGCCTCCAGCTCGCGCAGCCGTTGCCCGAGCAAGGTCCGCGAGATCAGGGGCAGGCCCTGCCGGATCTCGTTGAATCTCCGCGATCCGGCCAGCAGCTCCCTCAGGATCAGCGGCGTCCAGCGCTCGGCGAAGGTCTCGCACGCCATCGCGATCGGGCAGAACTGGCCGTAGCCCTTCATGTTGGCTCGCCCTTCATGTTGGCTCGCCCTTCATGTTGGCTCGAATGTAGGCGCCCCGCCCCGACCGGACAAGTCCATTTTATGGTCTTGGCGCCGCCGGGGCGGCCTGCCATCCTCGTGGGCGTCAGAGACCGGGTTCGGAGACGAAAGGAGCGCAGACATGAAGACCTCACGCGGGTTCGTCAACCCAGCAATCGGACTCCTGGCCGTCTTGATCCTCATCAATGCCCCGGGCGTCCACGCGGACGTCATCACCGATGCCAACACCCGGGCCGCCGACGTCGTGTCGCGCATCCCGGCGCCGCCCATCACGGTGCGGATGATGGCCATCGTCCAGGTCTCGGTGTTCGAAGCGGTCAACGCGGTCACCGGTCGCTATCCTCCGCAGCGCGCGAAGCTCACCCCGGCGCCCGGGGCGTCGGTGGAGGCCGCGGTCGCGGCGGCGACGCGCACCGCGCTCTCGAAGCTCATGCCGGCCCAGCAGGCGCTCATCGACGCCGACTACCAGGCCCTGCTGGGATCGGTCCCCGACGGCCCCGCGAAGACCGCCGGCATCGCCGTCGGCGAGCGGGCGGCCACCGCGATCGTGGCGCTCTGCGCCGACGACGGCGCGGTCGCCGCCGACGTCTATCGCCCCCACGCGGCGGCGGGCGTCTACGTGCCCACGGTGGGGCCGGCGGTCCCTCACTGGGGCCAGCGCCGCCCCTGGGTGATGCCCCGCGGCGATCACTTCCGCCCGGGCCCCCCGCCCGCTCTCACCAGTGACACCTGGGCGCGCGACTACAACGAGATCAAGGCGGTCGGGTCGCGGAACAGCACCCAGCGCACGCCGGAGCAGACCGCGATGGCGAGGTTCTGGGAAGCGACGGCCCCGAACGTCTACTGGCCGATCGCCCGCTCGGTCGCCGCCACCCCCGGCCGCGACGTGACCGACAACGCACGCCTGCTCGCGCTGGCCGCGATGGCCATGGACGACGGCCTGATCGCGGTCTTCGACGCCAAGTACACCTACAATCTGTGGCGCCCGGTCACCGCCATCCGCAACGGCGACATCGACGGCAACCGCGCGACCGATCGGGATCCGGGCTGGACGCCGTTCATCGGCACGCCGATGCACCCCGAGTATCCGTGCGCCCACTGCATCGTCTCGGCGGCCCTGGGCGCGGTGCTCGAGGCCGAGGTCGGCTCCGGGCCCACGCCGAGGCTCAGCTCCGCCAGCTCGACCGCCGGGGGCGCCGTCCGCACGTGGGCGAGCGTCGGCGACTTCACGAAGGAGGTCGCGCAGGCGCGCATCTACGATGGCGTGCACTACCGCACCTCGACCGAGGTGGGCACCGCGATAGGCAAGAAGATCGGCGAGCTGGCGGCGAAGAGCGTGCCGAAAGCTACCGGAAGGTAAACCCGGGGTAACCGCCCGCGGCGACCTCGTCGCACTTCTCGCGATACTTGGGAGCGCCGCCCGCGTAGACGATGAACGTGCGCTTCTGCTTGCCCGCGATGTTGGAGTTGATGCCCATCATCCAGGAGTCCACCTGGGTGAACAGCATGCGCCGCCCGGTGTCGTGCACGTGCTGGGTCCAGTCCCGCTCCGCCTCGGCGGTGGCCTCGACGCGGGCCAGGTCCTTCTCGCGCATGTGCGCGATGAGCGCGGTCACCCAGTCCACGTTCTGCTCGATGCAGCGCGGGATGTTGCAGAAGGTGGCCGCATTGTGCGGCCCGACCAGCGTGAACAGGTTGGGGAAGCCCACGATCTGCAGGCCGAGGTAAGTGCGCGGCCCCTCCGCCCACGTCTCACGCAGCCGCCGCCCGCCCAGGCCGCGCACGTCGATGCGGTCGAACGCCCCGGTGATGGCGTCGAAGCCGGTCGCGTAGATGATCATGTCGAATTCGTGCTCGGCGTCGCGGGTCTTGATCCCGGCGGGGGTGATCCGCTCGATCGGCGTCTCGCGGATGTCGACCAGCCGCACGTTCGGCTGGTTGTAGACCTCGTAGTACCCGCTCTCGAGCGGCACGCGGCGGGTCCCGAAGCCGTGGTTGGTCGGGATCAGCTTCTCCGCGACCTTCGGGTCCCGGACCCGGGCGCGGATCTTCCCGCGCATGAACTCGGTGATGGTGGCGTTGGCGTCCGCGTCCACCAGCACGTCCCGGAAGTTGCCCATCCAGATGCCGAAGCCGGGCTCGCGGTAGAGCTTCTCGTAGAACGCCTCGCGCTCCTCCGCGCTCACCTCGAGCGCCTTGCGCGGATCGGCCTGGTGGATGAAGCAGCCGAACGAGTCGCGGCAGATCGCGAAGATCTCCGGATAGGTCGCCTTGATGCGGGCCTGCGTCGCCGCGTCGATCCTGCTGTTGTGGAGCGGCGCGCACCAGTTCGGGGTGCGCTGGAACACGGTGAGGTGCCCGACCGTCTTGGCGATCTCGGTGATCGCCTGCACCGCGGTCGCGCCGGTGCCGATCACCCCCACCCGCTTGCCCGCGAAGGTCACCGGCTCGTGCGGCCACCGGCCGGTGTGGTAGGCCTCGCCGCGGAAGCTCTCGACGCCGGGGATCGTCGGCATCGTCGGCGTCGACAGGGGCCCGATCGCGGTGATCAGGAACCGGGCCCGCGCCCGCCCGCCGTCCTCGGTCTCGATCTCCCACTGGGTGGCCGCCTCGTCGTAGACCGCCGCCTTGATCCGGCAGTTGAACTCGATGTCGCGCCGGAGGTCGAGCTTGTCGGCCACGAAGTTGCAGTAGCGCAGCGTCTCCGGCTGGGCCGCGAAGTGCTCGCTCCACTCCCACTC